>Ga0207796_1000065_pt1 | contig 44119 bp, 44 predicted proteins | sample Pon1CUnioCityCA_6_FD_187274 | JGI IMG/M metagenome (GOLD analysis project Ga0207796, IMG submission 187274) | Marine sediment microbial community from Union City, CA, USA - Pond 1C Sediment 1 (SPAdes) | ecosystem: Environmental > Aquatic > Marine > Intertidal zone > Salt pond sediment ... | reverse complement strand
TCGCCTCTGACCTTTTAAAGGCGTACACCTCACCGGCTGCCCACGGTGAGGTGTACGCTTATCTAAGGAGGAGAAGAATTGGAGGTGTTCCTTTTCTCTCGTTACCAGTGTAGCTTAATTAATCCCACCCTCAGTTATCAGTTTCGTTAGGAAAAGGCCCAATTCAGAGGTCAAAGGGCAAACTTTTCTCAGTTTATCCAGAAAAATGAGAAGGTGTGTACAAATCAGGATTAAAAAATAAGCTCTTTGGTGCTCATTCCCCCCAAAAATATTCCTCCAGCCAGTCCTGGTCCTCGACCACAAGGTAAGCATTTAGCACTGTGAAGAAGTCATCCCCGCTAGCAATCTGGTTCTGGAACTGCTCCTGGTAATCTGCCAGGAAAGTGTACAGGGCCTCATCGCCCATCACATCCTTGAGCACAGACATGAACTTTGCCCCCTGAAGATAGGTCGCATTGCGGTAGTTTAAATACTGGTCCTCAAATTCCTGGTAATCATAGATCGAGCGGTCGATCCTCCCCACAGGATTATGAAAATCCACTCTCGTGCTCCACCACCAATCCACACTTTCGGGATAAAGATGCTCGTAAAACGCCAGCTCGCTGAAAGTGCACAGGGCCTCATCAAGCCAGGGCTCAAGGGCCTGGTCATTGGCCACCCCCCCATACCACCACTGATGGGCAGTCTCGTGGGCAGCAATAGCCACCAGATAGCTCTCCTCGGAGCCGGTATAAGTGTCAAAGAAACCCCGGCTTTGGAAATACAACCCTTCATATTCCATCCCATGGTAGAAATCAGCCTGCACCATGGATATGCTGGACTGCTGGTAAGGGCCATAAAGATCCTGGTAAAGCGCCAGGGCCTGGAGGGTGGTCTCAAAAGCCGCCTGTCCTGCTGTCTGGTAGGCTGGAAAGAAATAGCCGTACACCTTGACTCCCTGGATGTCCTCTTCCAGCACCTGATATGCGGGACTGATGGAGAACACAAAGTTCCTCGCCTCCTTGAGGGAGTAATGCAGGACATCACCTTCAGATAAAGGGCCGGCGCTAGCAGCAACGATTAAGTCAGGTCTTCCCAGGGTTAAAACAATCTCATAATCAGCTGCCGGGTAGACCAGGTATTCACCAAATAACCAGGGGTCATGGATCACCCAGCCGACATCGTCCTGGTAAGGGGGTATCATCGGATACCAATCCACCAGGTTGGTTTGCAGTTCTGAATAACCAAAAGGAGAGGGACCGTAACCGGGACGGTCGTTCTGCCTGGGCAGCTTCAAGGTAAAATCCAAGTGTATTTCAACCACATCTGCCGGCTGCCAGCCCGGCTCAGCCAGGACCAGATTTAGTTTCACCCCTTCCAGACTATAATCCGCAAGTGGAGCGCCAGCGACTTTGATATCCTGGATCGAAAAAGCGCCCCCCCAGCTGTTGGGGGGTACAACCAGATCGATCTCTCCCAGAACCTTCCCGGCTGGATTGGCGATGCGGACCCTTTCCTGCACAATCACCTGATGGTTTGCATAATCCAGATCGGCTGTGATCTGATACTGAGGTCTCTGTAAAGGCTCCGGTGTGGGACTGAGGATCACTTCCGCGGTCGGTGTCGCTTCTTGCGTGGAGGTCGCCAGCAGTGTAGCGGTAGGTGTGACTGAAGGTGGGTTGGTTGAAGTAGGGTCGATCGGGGTTGGTTGAGGAGACGGATTGCATCCTGTCATCAACCAAACACAGAAAATGATCAGCCCGGCTGGTATCAACCAGGATGGATTTCGAAGAATGCTATTCATGAGATAGGGAGAGCTGATCCTGCTCACTGGTATTTAAATACTCAATGACAGTCTCAGCCTCAGCAATCAAATCTATTTCCGGGGGAAGGTTATGATCCAGATCAACCCTTTGCAGCAGAAAGTCAATTGCCATCTCTACCCGCTCAGGAAGGTCCAGCTCGCGCTTCATGCTGCGCAGCGATTCCATGATATTCTCAATCTGCTCGCAGTAACCGGTTTTCAGCAGATAACCTTGAGCGGCTGCTCCGGCTGCCCTCCGGGCACAAACCCGGGCCCGGCCTTCATTTCCCTCAATGCGGGATTGTTTCGCCAGCAATAATTCTTCCTGGATCTGTAGATTCGTCCCTTTCATGAAGTGGATTATACCGTAGAGGAAGAAGGCCAGAAAAGGAAGATTTCCCCTGATTCAGCGCTTTTTCATGGCCGTCACTGCCAGCTGGTCCGCGCGTTCATTTCCTTTTTGACCAGCATGTCCCTTCACCCAATGCCAGTTAATGTCATGGGGCCTGATGACCTGGTCCAGCTCTTTCCAGAGATCCGCATTAGCGAGCGGTTTTGTTTTTCCGGGAGATCCCCGCCGCCAACCCAGCGCCTTCCAATTCTCGATCCACTCTGTGATCCCCTTTTTTAAGTACTCGGAATCGGTATAAAGATCAACCCGGCAGGGCTCTTTGAGCGTCCGGAGGGCCATCACAGCTGCGGTGATTTCCATCCGGTTGTTGGTTGTTTTGCCTTCTGCTCCTGAGATTTCCTTTTCATGTCGTCCAAATTGAAGCAATGCCCCCCATCCACCTGGACCAGGATTGCCTGAACAGGCGCCGTCTGTATAGATTTTCACGCGGGGTTTTCTGGTCATTGAGCCACTCCTATCCCGGGACAATTCCGCTACTGCTCACTCCAGGCCAGCAGTTCTTCAGTCACTTGATCCAGCAACTCAAGTTGATCCTCCAGGTCGATCTCAGGATCGGCCAGGATTTCTTCGAAAGCGTCTTCTAACGCTAAACTCACAATCTGCCAGGAAGGGTGCAGCGGTGCTGATCGACTGTAATCCAATAAATCCAAACCGCTCGCCCAGGCGGGGTTGGATGTACTGAAGTCGGACAAGAAATCCAGGCTGTCTTCCCTGGTTGGATAATAACCGCTGTACTGGGCCCACTCGGCCTGCACCTCAGGTGAAATCAGGTATTTCAGGAACAACCAGGAAGCCAACTCAGCCGCGGGTCCGGATTCAAAAATATATCCGGACTGCACCTGGGAGGTCACAGCCCTGGCTCCATCAGGGCCCAGGAAAGCTAACATCTGCCACTCGTCCGCCTGGTCAGCCTGACTGGCACCTAGCTGAATGTGCTCCCGCATCAAGGATGACCCCATGATCATCAGCGCTTGACGCTGGTTGAACCGATCATACTCTTCTTCGACTGCCATAGGATTAGGATAATTGGAGATCAACTCCCCACAGCCATCCAGGGAAAGCTCTCTCCAATCCCGGGCAACCTCTTTGATCTTCCGGGACGAGAAGTGATAATCACCACCCACAGAAATAACCGGGTCCCCTCGATAAGCATAGATAAATGAAAGTATGTTCGCCGCCTGGGGTGAAAATACCAACCCCGCAGGCTGATCATCCTCACCTGTACTGCAGCTCTGATCCCAGAGATCATCCGCTGTGATCGGGGGAGCATCAAAGCCCAGTTCATCTGCCCAGGTCTGGTTGTAGTAGATTACCTGGATCGATTGCGAAAACGGCATGCCGGGGCGCACCAATCCATCCAGCAGGAATTCGCGGTATAAGTCTGGGTAAAATGCTCGCTGGTCTTTGTCAAACAATCCAACCGCCGGGTCTGCCATGAATGGGGTTAGATCAAGGATCAATCCTGATTGATACCAATCCGCGATCACTGCAGAGTCACCCATCATAATATGCGGCAGCTGCCCGGCTTCAAAAGCAGACTCCACTGAAGCCAGGGGGTCCAGGACCAGCCCTTGATCACGAGGAATCACGGTGATCCCCCATTCATTCTCCTCATTGAAGCGATCCACGATCGCGTTCATTCCCGCACCTGGCTCATCCAGGTCCCAAATATACCAGAATTCCAGTTCCTGGCCTTCCAGGTCCGACCAATCCAAACCCAGCGGATCAGGAGCCGGCGTCGGGCTGGGAGCTGCGTTTTCACTGATCGCTGTTAAAGTCGACGGGGGAATGGTCTTAACAGTCAGTGAGGTGGCCTCCAGGGTGCCATCCGATGGAGATATTTCCGCACAGGCTGAAAAGAACAGCGCTGCACTGGCCAGGATGATGAACAACAGGAGAGCGGGCCGATTGATTTTCATAGTCTTGGATAGCATCTATCCTATTCTAACAAAAGCAAGGTACATTGCTGTACCTTGCTGAGTAAATTCCATCTCTGTTCAAGATTACTGGAGGAAATCCCAGGGATTCACTTTTACCCCGTTGTAAATCATTTCAAAGTGAAGATGCGGGCCGGACGAATTCCCGGTAGTTCCCAAACCGCCAATCAACTCTCCCTGGTTGACACTTTGGCCGCATCCCACACTGATCGTGTTCAAGTGGGCATACAATGTCTGCCATCCATTTCCATGATCGATCACCACCAGGTTCCCATATCCATAATTACTCCAACCGGAATAGACCGCAACGCCATTATCAGAAGCCCAGACCCCGTTGCCAATGCTTCCAGCGATATCAATAGCGGGATGTATGTTGGGGTTGTAATCATACCCAGAAAGCCAGCGTTCAGCAGTTGGCCAGACAAATACACCCACGCCAACAGCGCCGGTATAAATCGTTCCACAATGCCCGGGGCCATAAGTGGCTGCAACCGCCGGGTTGTTGCGGGTAATCGCTGGGGGGCCGTAATCCACCAGCTCGCGCTCGCCATCGGGTACGATCAGCATCTGTCCAATCTTAAAAGAGGGGTCATCGAGGTCAAAATCGTAAATATCAATATTATTGCCTGGGTATTGGATAATATCCAGGGGATCTACACCGTAGTAATCTGCCACCCGATACAGACTTTCGCCTTCCCGCCACTGATGGTAAGTCCCATTGACCGGCAGGATATTCAGCTGCTGACCGGGTTGCAGGGTATGGGGATTATCCCTCAAGGTATCAAAATTTCCCCAGAGGATGGTTTCCGGCTTTAAGCCGAAGTTATCCGCAATCCCGAACAGGGAATCTCCCTGCTGCACTGTATAGGTTAGCACTTCAACTCTGGACCGGGTGGGTATGGTGGTATGAATGACTGCCGCCCGATGAATTCCACCTTGAGATGAGGATTGATCCTCATTAAAACTGGGCATGGCCAGCATCTCTCCCGAGGTTGAGGTGCTGTTCTCGTCCTCGTCCTCATCAGTTTGCTGGTTGAAGGAAAAAAGCGTACCCTGGTTGCCCTGGGATTCGGGCAGGAAGACATCCCTGGCCAAAATCACCACCAGGACCAAGAGGATCACGCCTAAAATGGTGATCGCTCTCCGGCCCTGTTCACCCCGCAGGGTTTCCGGTAGATTTTCCCACATGCGGGTAAAAAAACCCCTGGAATCCGCATTCCGGGGTGTTTCGCTCTTGGTTTCAATCTGGTTCTGATCCATTTTGAAAATCCTCCGCGACAACTATAACACCAGCTGATTAACCCGTCAAGAAACGCCCGTCTGCATTAATAAAAGCTTAATATGGGTGTAAAATAAGCCTGAAAGGCCCTGATTTTCGTCTTTTGAGAGGGGTGGCTTGTCCACAACTCCCCTCTGTGGCACAATAAGGAAGGAATTTTTAGAAAGGATACCCATGTCTCGTTGGACTATTTTTTTCCTGGTCATTCTGCTCGGATTAGGACTGGGACTGGTCTATGGCTGGATGATCAACCCGGTCAGCTTCCAGGACACAACCTTCAATAGCCTGAGAATTGACTATAAAACCGACTACACCCTGATGGTGGCTGAAGTATACCACCAGGAGAAAGACCTGGAATGGGCCTTAAACCGCTTGACCCTGCTGGATGATCCTACGCCGTTGGCCAGTGTTGAAGATGCGCTGCGCTTTGCTTCTCAGGCGGATTACACCCTCCCGGATATGTTCCTGCTTAGAGACCTTCACAACGCGATCGAGGGGGCCAATTAGTCCATGGAACAAAACCGCAGTAACTGGTACATCCTAACCGGTTTGATACTGGGCCTGGTCATAGGCCTGGTATACGCCTGGGTGATCTCCCCGGTAGAGGAAGTTGATACCCATCCTCACCTGCTGCGAGAAGATTACCAGGATATCTATCGGGCCTTGATCGCTCGTGCTTATCAAGCCAACAACAACCTTCCCAGGGCTGAAGCTCGCCTGGAATTGATCGATGATGAAGAACCCGCCCTGGTCCTGGCTGCCCAGGCTCAGCGCTTTTTGGCAGAGGGAGGAGATGTTGAAATGGCAAAAGTGCTGGCGAATCTCTCCGCAGCGCTGCAATCCGCAGCCAGCAGCGCAGCTACCCCTTCACTGTCCTCATCAGCAGGGAACACCCCCTCCTCGGGAAATGAGACCCCACAAGTCACGCCAACACCAGAGGCCAACACAGCCCAACCGAACCAGAACACTCCCACCCCCGGTGAGGAAGGGCCATCTGCTCCCACATCCACCCCTACAGAATCCCCTCCTTTCATCCTTCAGGATTCTTCCCCTATTTGTGATCCAACCCTGGGAGAATCGCTGATCCAGGTCATTGCTACCAACAGCAATGGTGAAGGGGTGCCCGGCGTAGCCCTGGAAATCTCACTGGGGCCGGATCTGACTGAAGTCTTTTACACCGGTTTAAAACCAGAAGTGGGGTTAGGATACGCGGACTTTCTAGCAGAACCGGGATTGGCCTACACCCTAGAAGTGCCTGAAAGCGGCCTGGTGATCCAGGATATCGAAGTGCCAACCTGCACATCGGAATCTGGCAACTCTTATTGGGGCGGCTGGGAAGTGTATATCACCCATCCGAACTGAGTTCATTTGCTCCCTTGCCAATCCAAAAATGGTCCGGAAGGACTTTTTCATTCCTCAAGACCTGGATTTTCCCTACCGTCAGGGGTTCCTGGGCAAGTGGATTCTGAGCATTTCCATTTCCCCCATTTTCTGCTTTAACTGTCTTGGGATGAACATAACATAAGTCAGGGTTCACACCATATTTTTGTTGATAGTACCTGGCAGCTTTTTCTACCTTGCTGGGTATGCTGGTCTGCTTATCGTTGTCGAACCACAACATGCCAATTTCCATTAGGTGCTCCTGGTTTCATGTGCCTGCCTGAGTGGGTTTTCAGGTCAGCCCTAGTATGTTTTAGAACATATGTTCTAGTTCATTGTAGTTGATTTCGGTGTATTTTGCAAGTAGGGTGCTGATCCATTTTGATCCTTTCCCTTCAAGGTTCTCACCCACAAACCGTTTATAATGGGTGCATGGCAAAATCAAAATCTCAATATGTCTGTCAGGATTGTGGGTACAGCAATCCTCGCTATCTGGGCCGCTGTCCCAACTGTGGTGCCTGGAACACCATGGCGGAGGAAATTGTCCCTAAACCCAGTTCGGGGGCGTCCCATAGCTCTGTTCGTTTTAATGCAACATCCGTGCCGCAGCCCATTCCAGATATCCAATCCGATGAAGGAAAACGGATCCAACTCCAACACCAGGAATTCTCCCGGGTACTGGGCGGCGGCCTGGTGCCAGGGTCCATCAATTTAATTGGCGGCGATCCGGGGATTGGAAAATCCACCCTTTTACTGCAGATCGCCCTGGAGTTAGCGGAAAAACAGCCTGTCCTTTATGTCTCCGGCGAGGAGTCAGAACGCCAGATCAAGATGCGGGCTGACCGCCTGCATCGAGAGCAGGACGGTAAAGCGCTCAGCCTTCCCAAGGACCTGCTGCTGGTCACAGAGACCAACCTGGAGGCGATCCTCAATCACGCTGACAGCACAAAGCCTGCCTTGCTGATCGTGGACTCCATCCAGACCAGCTACCTCCCTGAACTTGAGTCCTCGGCTGGTTCAGTCTCTCAGGTTCGGGAGAGCTCCTCGCGGCTGCGGGAATATGCCAAGCGGACCGGCATCAGCGTTTTCCTGATCGGACATGTCACCAAGGAGGGCACCATCGCCGGCCCCCGGGTCTTGGAGCACATCGTCGACACTGTGCTCTACCTGGAAGGGGACCGCTACCAGGCGTACCGCCTGCTGCGATCAGTCAAGAACCGCTTCGGGGCCACTTCCGAGGTCGGGGTGTTCGAGATGCAGGAGGGTGGGATGATCGAGATCACCAACCCCTCGGAAGCCTTCCTAGCGGAGCGGATGGTCAACGCCCCCGGATCAGCGATCGCGGTCACCATGGAAGGCACCCGGCCCATTTTGGTGGAGATCCAGGGATTGACCAATCCGACAACCTTCGGCAATCCCCGCCGCACGCCCAACGGGATCGAGTTCAACCGCCTGCTGCTGATCAGCGCGGTGTTGACGCGCCGGGCGGGTATCAAACTCAACGACCAGGATGTGTTTGTCAATGTGGTCGGGGGGTTGAAGATCAGCGAACCAGCCGCGGACCTGGCTGTCGCCACCGCCATTGCCAGCTCTGTCAAGGACACCCCGGTCAAAGCAGATACGATTCTGATCGGGGAAATCGGCCTTTCCGGAGAACTGCGCATGGCCAGCCGGATGAGCGACCGCCTTAAAGAAGCCGCCAAACTGGGTTTTCAAACCGCGATCATTCCCAAGCGCTTGCGAAGCGGGGGATCGCCCTGGCCATCGGGGATAGAGATCATTGAGATCCGCTCACTCAGCCAGGCCCTGAAAGCAGCGCTGCTCAAGGAATGAGATGGTAGACCAGGGTTTTTGGGTTAAGGACCTGCAGATCAGAGGAAACCTGATCCTGGCCCCTATGGACGGCTACACCGATTGGCCCTTCCGGTCCATTTGCCGGGAATTGGGCTCAGCGATCAGCTACACCGAATTCGTCAAAGCTGAGGACATACTGGAGCGACCGCACTATATTGAGCACAAGATCCAGTTCACAGAAGCGGAGCGCCCGGTTTTTTTTCAGATCTACGGCCATGACCCAGAGATTATCCTGCAAGCTGCCCTCAGGTTGGAGAAGCTTGGGCCGGATGGGATTGACATCAACATGGGCTGTCCCAATCGCTCCATCGCCGGTCGGGGCGCTGGAGCAGGGTTGATGCGCACGCCGCTGAAGGTCGCCCGAATCCTTTCCAGGCTTACAGAAACCCTCAATGTGCCAATCACCGCCAAGATCCGCCTGGGCTGGCGTGACTGCCAGAACGGACTGACCCTGGCCCAGATCATTGAAAAAGTTGGCGGCTCTTTGGTGGCAGTGCATGCCCGCTCCAAGGAACAGGGCCATCAAGGGCAGCCGGATCTCCCCGCGCTAGCTGAGATCAAAGCAGCCCTGGAGATCCCCGTGCTGGGCAACGGCGGGATCCGCCGTGTAGCTGATATCGAGGCCATGGTGGAAGCCACAGGATGTGACGGGGTGATGATCGGCCGGGGGGCAATCTACAACCCCTGGATCTTCTCCCGCCGGGACAGGGAAAACGTGGGACCAGAAGAAGTCCAGGCTCTGCTGCTGGAGCACCTGGATCGCTCCCTGTCCTTTTATGGACCGCAGAATGGCCTGGTGCTGTTCCGTAAATTTGCGGCGGCCTACTTGAAGCCTTATCAGCTGGAACCCGAGGCGAGAAGGGAACTGCTAACCGAAACTGAACCAGTTTGCTTTCGAGAAATTACCCGGGGGATATTTAATCAACCAGGAAAGCAAGAGCAGTAAAGTCCAAGAGCCTAACGGCTGACACTTCACAACCGCTTTGTGTGAAACGCAAACCCGTGGGCTGACACAGGAAACCGCCCGGCAGCGGTTAAGTGATTGACTCCAGAGAATAATCACAATGAGTCTTAAAGAAGTCCCCGCAGATGGGCTTAAAAGCTTCAGCCCACAATTTCAATTGTTGGGCGAACAGGGGAGGCGAAGGGAATCCTGCGCTCCGGCGCCTGTCTTCGAGCGTTGAAATGACTGCCTCACCGGGGCGGTTCTGCGAGCAGGTTTGCGAAGGTGCAGCCCACATTTTAGTATTTGGCTGTCTGTCATCCTTCCCCGGCTGGTCGCGGATTGGCCTTAACAAACTCCAACCACGCCGAAGGGCGGGAGGATTCTTCTCCATCCTGGCGCCAGGCCAACTCCAAATATTCCCCCAGCTTGGCCAGGCTCTCCTCAGAGGCTCCGTGCCCGGGTCCTGGTTCCTGGCGCAAATGGGCATACAGTAAAAGACTTCCCCCTGCCACCAGATGATCCCTGGCATTCATGGCATAGGTTTCAGCGTCCTCATCGACAAAACTGTGAAAACAGCCGATATCCAGGATCAAGTCGTACTCTCCCTGAAAGGAATCCGGGGACAGGGCATCCCCCACCTGGAACGCTGTTCGGCCCTCGACACCTTTGCGGCGGGCTTTGCGGCGGGCTTTGCGGATAGCGCGGGGCACGAAATCGATCCCGGTGGCCTGCCAGCCGTTCTCAGCCAGGGTGATCACGTTGGTGCCAGTGCCGCATCCCAGGTCCAAAGCCCTGCCTGGAGGATGACCTTCCAGGAATTGATAGACTTCTGGAGGTGTGACCCCGGTATCCCAGGGAGGATTAGCAAACCAGTACTGCAGGGTGAAAAAGAATTTTCTTGCCATAACCTCACCCGCTCAGGGTCTCAGGGGCATTATCCAGGTATTCCGCCAGTTCAGCCAAAGCGCCCTCCCGGGACTGGAAATGAACCGCCTGCCAACCCGCTTCTCTGGCCGCCTCGACGTTTTCGATGAAGTCATCCACAAAAATCATCTCCACAGGATCTTTTTGGAGTTCTTCCTCTACAGCCCGATAGATCATCGGGTCTGGTTTGGCCAGGCCCATCTCAGCTGAGATGAAGATGTGATCAAAAGCGTCAGCGATTTTCCAATACTTAACAAGCAGGGCCCGGAGGTCATCCCAGGCATTGCTTAATAAAACAGTGGTATAGTCTGAGCGCAAACCGCGGATGAAATCTAGCAGCTCCGCATCCATTCGATCGCCGCCCCAGAATTCATCCCCGAAATCGCTCATCCCATCCTCAGGCAGGCCCAGGGACCTCAAAACTGAACGCTTATGGGTTTCAGCGTCAATCTTGCCCGTCATGGCATCCCGGGAGCTATAGACCCGCTGCTCCAGCTCCTCGTAAGTCATCCCCAGTCGGCGAGCGAGTTTGGCCCGTGGTTCCTGATCCTCGGTCCGGAGCAGCACGCCGCCCATATCAAAAATTATTGTGTTGATCATCGTGCACCTTCCTCGATCTTACTCTTTGTTAATTGTCCGCCAGCCCGGTGACACTGATATCCTTTCCGGGACGGATCACTTTATCATAGAGAACAAACTGGCGCAAGACAAACATGCCCACCTTTTTGTAGAGATCAGTGGCGCCGGTCAACGATTCAGCATCCACACCCAGGTCAACTACCCGTTTTCCGCGCTGGTAAAACTCCCTGAAAGCATGCAGCAGCAAGGCTTGGGCAATACCCCTGCGCCTCCAGGGCCTTCGTACACCCAAGCTGGAAATATATCCCGTTGAGGGATCTTCCGAACCGTAGCGGCGGCAGATACAGATGGCAACGATCTCTTCTCCTTCCACCGCCAGGAACCACAGGTTGGGATCATAGGAGTCATCCCCGGTGAAGTGGTGCATAAACCTCTTAAATCCTTCCTCCAGGTCCTCTTTGACAAAACCAAAGTGGTCCTGAAAGATTTCTTCATCTGTTTCATAGACCACCCGGGCGTGTTTCTTGGGATCATAAGGCTTCAATTGGATCCCTTCAGGCCAGACCGGGGCTGGCGGCATGGAGTCCATTTCAATCCGCATTCGAAATCCGTGGCGAATCTCTGTAAATCCGGCCCTGAGCAGCGCCTGCTGGCTGGAATCGATCTCGGAACTGATATGGCAGCGCATGGCAACTTTCAGTTCAGGGTCCACTCGTTCCAAGACCTGCCTGGCTCGATCCTCAGCCCAGGAAATTAAATAATCTTCCAGGCCCCGGTCTTTATGCTCCTGATCCACAGACAACCAGAGATAGGGATGGACCGGAAGATCTGATTCATCCCAGACTTCTACCAGGGCAACCAGGGTGCCGTCCTGGTCCTCGATCAATCTTACACTCTGTTCCGGATTGAACCCGGGGGATTGATATTCATTCTTGATCCTTTCCAGGCTCATCCCCGGCACACCCAGATAATGAAGCGAGGCCTTCTGCTCCAAGCGGTGAATTTCAGGTAGATCCTCCATGTTTGCCATGCGGACCGAATAGTTATCTGGCAGTTTAGTTTTCATGGTGTCCTCTTTAACTATTCTATCTTGTTTCCATCCCGGGTCAGTCACGCAATCTATTTTTAGCCTGCCCATGGTACTCCAGATCCACAAGAAAGCAAGTGCAGCCAAGGAGCAGGATTTATGACCTGTTAATGCAAGATAAGAATACTATCCTGGACACAAACATCCCACACGCACACATGGTATGATACAGTTTTACAAAAGAAACCATGGTGACCATTCAAAACCGAAAGCAAGCCGCGGCTTGGCAGATGAAATATAATAACCGAACACCAAAAGTCGGCGACCTGGCACCCGACTTTGAGCTGCGGGATGTCCAGGGAAAGAACCCGCTGCGCCTGTCCAGTTGCCAGGGGAAAACCCCGCTGGTGATAATTTTTGGGAGCTTCACTTGACCCCTTCGTGAAGGGGACCGTGGTTTACGCTGGCGAACCGGGTCCATTCGGGTTTAAGCCCGGGGATCTCAGAGCTGCCATATAATCCCATTTGGAGAAGGAAGAGATTTTGTGAGTGATTTCGTGATGAACAAAGACCAGGAACCGCTGGAACGGCGAGCTGATGAACTGCGCGCTGATCTGACAACCAGAGAGCCAGCCCAGTTGGCCGCCTTGACAGAAACTGAATTCGTCGATTCTGGGGAAACAGGGATCTTCAGTTTTGATTACTGGGATAAACCAGTTGAATTATCTTGTCGGGATTATATCGCTCGCGACAAGGAGAGCCAGGCCGTGCTGCCGCCTGTCCATCAAGCGATGATCCTGTATTATTTCTATTCTTCTCGAGGTTCAACGCAACCAGGGAGGTGGATCTCCTTCTCTGAGTTAGCGGATGGTCAATTTTATAACGCAGCCTTTCAAGGATACACCTCAAGAAAACTGCTGGCGCACTTCAATGATGACTACCCAGCTTTTCACCAGGCAAATCATGCCATTTGTGGTGAGAAGACCAGCTTTGCCGATGGCGGGTACCGGTATCAAATCCTTCCCAAAGTTGCCTTGCTGCTGGTTCACTGGCAGGGAGACGATGAGTTTCCCCCTTCCTACAAGATCCTCTTCGAGGATATTGTCGATTATCATTTACCCACCGATGCCTGCGCGATCCTGGCCAGCATGCTGACTGGCAAATTGATCGCAAGCGGGTCATGAACCCTGAGGTTCAAAAATGAGGAGATTGGCATGAAATTAGCAATCAGCGGAAAAGGCGGAGTTGGAAAAACCACGCTCTCAGCCCTCCTAGCCCAATATTATGCAGATCAGGGAAAAGATGTTTTAGCAGTGGATGGTGACCCTTCCCCCTGCCTGGCAGGAGCCCTCGGGCTGCCGCCCGAGCTGCGGGAAGCATTAAGCCCTATTGCTGAAATGGATGCCTTGATCGAAGAGCGGACCGGGGCCAAACCAGGTACAACTGGGGGCTTTTTTACCCTCAACCCCCGGGTGGATGATCTACCAGAACGTTTTAGCGTCACTCACCGGGGCGTTCGCCTTTTAGAAATGGGCAGCGTTGACCTGGGAGGTTCTGGCTGCATCTGTCCGGAAAGTGCCATGCTGAAAACCCTCTTCACCCATCTGCTTTTCCGCGATGATGAAGTCCTGATCATCGATATGTACGCCGGCGTGGAGCACCTGGGCCGGGCCACGGTGGATTTTGTGGACGCCATGATCATCGTGGTCGAGCCCACCCAGCGCAGCCTGGGCACTGCAGCCCAGATCAAAACCCTTTCCAAGGACATCGGGCTGACCCGGCTTTGGCTGGTTGGCAACAAAGTCCGGTCTGATGAAGAGATAGCCTTTCTCAAGGAGCATTCTCCTGGACTGCCGCTCCTGGGCACCCTGCCCATGGATCTGGGCGTGCTTGACGCCGACCGCCTGGGTGAACCGGTTTATGACCATGTGCCAGTTTTGAAATCCGCGGCGGAAGAGATTGCTCAGGTTTTATTGGCGCCCTATCCGCAAGACTATTTACAGGAGTGATGCATAACATGACCACAACCATAGCCCTGGCAGGAAAAGGCGGGACAGGGAAAACCACCATTGCCGCCATGATCATCAAGTATTTGATCAATAAGGGAAAAACCCCCATCCTGGCCATTGACGCTGACCCCAGCGCCAACTTGAACATGGTTCTGGGGGTCGAATTAGAATACACTGTTGGGGGCATTCGGGAGGATATGCTCCAGAAGGTTCAGGCCTCCCAGGGAGTGACAGGAGCCGCCAGGGGCAGCATTGCCGGCGGGATGTCCAAACACGATTATCTGGATTACGAGATCCACTCCTCACTGGTCGAAAGTGACAAGTTCGACCTGATCGCCATGGGCCGCTCTGAAGGGCCCGGCTGTTACTGCGCTGTCAACCATAATCTCCGGGACATCCTGGACAAGCTGAGTGGCAATTACCCCTTTGTGGTGATGGATAATGAAGCTGGGATGGAACACCTCAGCCGCCGGACCACCGAAGATGTCGACCATCTGTTTATTATCAGCGGGCCGACCCAGCGGGGATTGTCCGCAGCCGCTGGCATCGTGGAATTAAAGGACGAATTGAATATCAGGATCAAAAACACCCACTTCATTCTCAATCGGGTCCCGGGAGAAATCCCACCACCACTTCAAGAGCGGATAGACAGCCTTCAGGCACCTTTTTTGGGTCCTGTTCCGGCCGATAATAACGTGATGGAGTTTGATTTCGACGGGAAACCCCTGATCGAGTTAGGAGATGATTCCCCGGTTTACCTGGCTGTGGCAGCCATGATGGACAAAGCCCTGGGATTTTAAAACCAAGGGACGAAGCCTTTATGATCGGCTTCGTCCCTTTTTTAATTTAATGAAGCGCTGCTTATTCAGCAGCCTCTACGGTCACTTCAGGGAAAAACTGGTGGATGGTTCCCTGCACCCAGCCCTTCAAGGTCGCGGTTGATAACGGACAACCATCGCAAGCCCCGCCCAAGCGCACTTTGACCACATCTTCTTCAAAGGATACCAGCTCAGCGGATCCGCCATGATATTGTTCGATGTAGGCACTGATATTCTCTATTAGATTTTCCATCTGTTCAGTCCGCAGATTCTTTTGTACATCTTTCATGGACAACCTCCGGGCTCTTTTTGATCTAATCCCCGGTGAAGAAGCGCCACCACCTGCTCATGCGTCCCTCGCAGGCGCTGGGCAATCACACCGGCCAGCCTGTTCAATATCAGTATACCCGTTTCCGGGTGTTCCTGACAGAGTTGTTTCAAGTCTTCCCCTGTCATTCTAACAAACAGTCCCTCAGCGGTACAAATGGCAGAAGAAGTATAACAAGCGCTGCCCAGGGCCGAGGACCATCCAAAGACACCCCCCTCATCCACATCCGCAACAGACAGAATTGGCCCGTCATCAGGTTTGAAACGGATAGAAACACTACCAGTGATCACAAAGTACAAATAGTCAGCTGGGTCTCCCTGATCAAAGACCCGCTGATTGATATCAAAGCGGACATCCTCCATGATGGGATTGAGAATCTCTACTTGATCCTGTGAAAAACCTTCTAATAGGGCAAAACGAGCCAATAAAGCAGCTTCCATTCCAAACCTCATTTTCCGGCAACAATGGTCCTTCATCTCCCCCTGGAACCAAATCTTGTACCAATAATGAAAGTACTATACTCAAAAGAAAGCATCTTTATTAGTGGAAAAACTCACAAAAGTACTGACAATTATCACTCTTTAAGGGAGGAAGCGGGATTCTTGAAGAATCCCGCTTCCTTAATCTCCCGAACTTCCAGTTGTACAAAGGATCAGCTGTCGATGACCATTCCCGCTGCCCGGCGGCCGATCTCCACCGCGAAGTTTGTCCCTCTATCCCAGGGATAAACCTGGCTCATGCTGGCAAAATACAATCCCTTGATCGGTGTTTTGAGGGGGGGAACCCGTTGGGAATGATCTAATTCCGGCACTGGTTGGGCGTACTTGGTACGGTACAACCAGGTTTTTTTCACCCAGGAGGGATCAAAGTCAGGATTGATCCTCTTCAGCGGGGGCAGAAAAACCTCCAATATCTGCTCTTCTGTCATCTCAAAGTAGGGGTGATCCGCATCCCGGTAATCCCCGCAATACAGGATATGGTCCCCTCCAAAATAATCCGGGGAGAGAAAATTGGTATGCTCCACCACAGCCAGGAAAGGATAACCCTGATCCTTGGGAATGTTGTGCCAGTAATAGCCTTCCCGGGAAAGTTTTTCAGAGAGCGATAACGTCAGCACTACGGCACCCATACTTTTCAAGTCCAACAGCCCCGCAGTGTATGAATCCGGCATCTCGGGGACCATCTTGGATAACAGCCCCGGTGAGGTTGTGGCCAGTACCCGGTCAAAGATCTGGTTTTCTCTGGCTGCCTTGACCTCTAATCCAGCTGAGATTTCGCGGACAGGATCACCCAAACGGATCTCCACACCCAGATCGGTAAGGATATCTGCAAAATCATCCGTAAAAGCCTGGAAACCGCCCACATACGTTCCCAATCGAGAGGTGCGGGCGTGCATTCTGGCCCACATCCAGGCCATATTCACATCCCGGTAGTGAGGGCCAAATTTGCCTTTCAACATGGGTTCCCACATGGTTTCATACACCTTCTTACCAGCCCACTTGCGCATCCAGGCGTCCACAGTGGTTCTTTCCAGGGGCTGCCAGTTTTTTGTCAAGCGCAGATAAAGTCCCACCAATCCAAAGCGGATTTTGTTGATCCCCCAACCTAAACCAGGGTAGAGCAAGGCCTGGATGATGGAGTCAAAGGGATACCACTTGCCATTGTGGAGCATGACCGTGTAAGGCCGCGGGAAGCGGACTTTCTCTGATAGACCCAGCTCATCGATCAACCCCAGCATATGTTCGTCAGAAGCAAACCAATGGTGATAATAGGCTTCCACGGACCAGTCCCAATGGGGTTCTTGGAAACCAACCGCCAGACCACCAGGTTTATCTGCAGCTTCGTAGACCACAACTGAATGCCCAGCTCGCGCCAAATCGTAGGCTGCTGATAATCCACCATAACCAGCGCCAATTACGGCAATCTTCATTTATGTTTTCCTTTCTCGTGGGGGGTTATCCAAATTGACGGGCCAGACGGCCGGACAATACCTGCAGTTTTTTCCACTCCTGGCGGATGATGTATAACATGGCCAGCGTGCGCAGCCAACGCAGCTCACAGCGGGGATTGGCAGCCAGCTGCTCAAAAACTTCCACCGCTTCATCATCTGTTCTCCGGGTCTTGGAATACTCGTGGGCCAGCTGCAGCAAATAAGAGGCCCGCTGCTTACGCAGGCGATCGGAGACCTCCGCCTTTTCACGCTCAGCTTTCACGATATCTCCCACTCTCTTGATGGCATTATTCAGCTGATAAACGGTAAAAGGCTTGACCAGATATTCCCGGGCGCCAACATTCATGGCAGAACGGAAGGACTGGTTATCATCCTCGGCGGAAATGATCACACAGGCCATGGAGGGGAAGATATTGTACATCTCCTGGAAAGCTTCAAAACCATTCATTTCCGGCATATTGATATCCATCAGGGCGATATCCGGCTGGTGCTTCTTAGCCAGCTCCACAGCCTCTCGCCCATTATGGGCGATGGCCACGATATCTACCATAGGATTGTCGGCCAGCATCAGGCGGGTGTTGCGGCGTGTTTCCAGGACATCATCAGCAATTAATACCCGGTAGGGGGTTCTTTTCTGGGCCTGGGCCATGAGTTACACTCCTTGAACAAAAAACCAAAATCCTGTCATCTGGTTTGATAACAATTATAATGCCAAACTCACTCCAGTTCCACCGGAGCATCATCCTCCTCCACCACCTTGCCGGACTGCCAGCGAATGCCTTCCCTGAGCATATAATAGCCGCCAAGCAGGGTGATCGGGAACCACAGCGCAGCGTGTAACACCAATGTATAGCCAGCCGCGACACCTTGCTCTACACCAAAGGCTGATAAGACCGCGATACCCGGGGCATCAAAGGTGCCCACATAACCCGGAGCGGAAGGGATCGTGGTGGCCAAATTGACAATGCCGTTCATCAACATTAAAGCAAAGAAGCTTACCTCGAAATCAAAAGCGTGCATCACAAACCAATACTTCCCGGTTTCCAACAGCCAGATCACCACAGAGGTCAGCAAGACCATCACCGCCTCCTGGGGCGATCGCAGGGATTCCAATCCGCCCAAAAACTTAAAGACCACTTCCTGGGCTTTGTCCCGAAAACGTTCCGGCAAGAATATTTGGATCAGCCTGGCAAAGACTTTTTCAGCCCGGGAAGGGAACATGGCTGCCAGGATGAAGATCACCAGCGCCCCCAGGAAAGCGACCGAGCCCCAAATCGCCAGCGTCTGGATGTTGCCAATGAACCCGGATGAGCCTGTCAGGGTAGCCAGTCTGGGCAGGTTCAAGAACACAAACCCCAGCATGACCACGCCATCAAAGACCCGCTCAACGATGATGGTTGCCAGGGAAGCGGAAATAGGGACCTGCTGCTTCCGTTTCAAGACAACCGCTCTCAGGATCTCTCCCGCCCGGGCAGGATAGATGTTATTGCCCATGTAGCCGATGGCCACGATGGGAAACATCTTCCGGGTTGAAACGGATTTTACAGGCCGAAGTAAATAATGCCAGCGCCAGGACCGGGCCCAAACGCCGATAAAATACACCGCCACACCGGGTATCAGCCACCAATACACTGCTGATTGCAGCGGTTCCCAGATCTCATTGATCCCCAAACCCCGCAGAGCCAAATACAAAAATCCTGCGCTAATCACTAAACCCAGCCAGAATTGCCAGCGTTTCATAGCTATCATTCTAACACGAGATCAGCTGCTGGCATCCTGCCTGTCAAAGCTGTAAAATCATCCTCTCCAAGCAAACTGAGGGCAGAAATTTAGACCAGGGAACTCGATTATAATGGTGGGTATGAAATGGAGAACCGGGGTTTTGATATCGATTGCACTCCTGGCAGCGGGTCTGCTGCTCGGCTGGCAGCTTACGCCCCGGGTTCTTCAGTCCTCACCCCCAGGTGGAGCAGTCATCCAGGGCCGGCAGCCCCTATCGATCCAGTTCAACCAGGCCATGGACCCCAACAATATAGAAGAAAACCTGGAAATCTCCCCAGCGGTTGACGGTGAACTCGCCTGGGATGAAGAAACCAGAAGAATCACTTTCACACCCGGGAATATCTGGCCCTCCGGGAAGATGGTTTCCATTCAACTCAGACGGGGGATACGGTCCAAACTTCACCTTCCCAGCTGGCAAGAATACAGTTTCGAATGGCCAGTTGATACTGCCTCACTGGTCTATTTATGGCCTGCAGACGGGGACAGCAATCTTTACCAGATTAACCCGGAGAGCGGCCAGAGCCTAACCCTGACCGATCATCCCGATGGGGTGCTGGACTATTCCATCACTCCCCAAAAAGATGCTATCTATTACAGCACTATCGATGACCAAGGCTTGAGCAGCATCATGGCCCTCAACCTGCAATCCCGGAGTGCCTCCCCGGTTATCGAATGCGCGGAGTTCCTTTGCACCACTCCCCAGCTATCCCCCGATGGGGATCGATTGGCTTATGAAGTGATCTCCCGGGTTCCAGGGACCAACCCCGGAATCAGGATCTTGAATTTCCGCGATCAATCTGAGATCAACCCGGGAAGCGAAGAGGAATATCTGGAACACCCGCTCTGGTCTCCGGCTGGATGGTTGTCGTATTACAACCGGACAGCAAAAGGCTACCAGTTCTGGAATCCAGAGAGTGAAGAAACCCGTTTCTTGCCCAATGACACGGGCGGGTACGGCAGCTGGTCAGCGGATGGACGCTATTTCCTGACCTCGGAGATCCTCTTTGCAGGAGAATCGCTGGCGCCGCGTCACCTTCAACTCTACGATCTGGTGGGGGAAACCATTCAGGACCTGTCAGTTGGCGACTTCCTGGAAGATCTCAATCCCAGTTTCTCAACCCGGGGATTGCGGTTGGCTTTCAGTCGAAAATCCCTCAGCCCCCAGGATTGGACGCCAGGCCGCCAGCTGTGGGTAATGGACCTGGACAGCGAAACATCCTTCGCGCTTACAGATGACGTTGATTACCAGCATACTTCCTTTGCCTGGCACCCCGATGGAGAACAGCTGGCTTACGTGCGCTATAACCAGGCTGTCCTCTCCGAGCTGCCTGAGATCTGGCTGATCAACATGTCCAATAAAGAAGCCCTGCGCTTGATCATCAATGGATTCGCTCCGGGATGGATCCCCTGACCCATGGATAAACAATCACTGACCCAAAAGATCAAAGAGCACGCTAAAGAGTTGGGGTTTCCACTCGCAGGTGTGACCACGCCTGATCCACCGCCCCATCTTGATTTCTTCCAGGACTGGCTGGATGCCGGCTACCAGGGATCCATGGACTGGATGGGTACCGAACGCTCCCTGGAAAGACGGGCCGATCCGCGGGTCATCCTGCCGGAATGCCGCTCTATCCTGGTGCTGGGAACGCCTTACCCAGCGCCCAGAGGCAACCTGGGGGGCGGAAACATCGCGGCTTATGCCCTGAACCAGGATTACCATGATGTGCTCGGAAAGCGCCTGCAGGCGCTTGTGGAGGCGATTGAGGACTGGGTGGGGGAACCGGTCCCTAACCGCTGGTATACGGACACCGGGCCCTTGCTGGAAAAGGAGCTGGCTATGCGGGCTGGCTTGGGTTGGATCGGGAAAAACACCTCGTTGATCAACAAGGAATACGGCTCCTACCTATTCCTGGCAGAGATCCTGCTGGGGATTGACCTGGTGATCGACGATCCCATCACCGAGAATTACTGCGGTGACTGCGTCCGCTGCCTGGTCACCTGCCCGACCAGAGCCTTGCGGGAACCCTACACCCTGGACGCCAACCGCTGCATCTCCTACCTGACTATCGAGCACAGGGATGAGATCCCCGAACGCCTGGGTTCCCAGATGGGGGACTGGATCTTCGGCTGTGATATCTGCCAGATCATCTGCCCCTGGAATAAACCCGGCCAGGAAGCACCTGCCATCCTGGATGAATTCCAGCCTCGAGAAGAGCTGCTGAACCTGGATCCTGTCCAGGAGCTGGGCTTGACCCAGGAGCAATTCAGCGCGCGCTTCAAAGGCAGCCCGATCAAACGGGCCAAAAGGCGCGGCTATCTGCGAAACCTTGCTATAGCCCTGGGCAACCGCGGCGAGGAAGATGCCCTGCCAGCATTAGAGAAAGCCCTGGATGACCAGGAACCCTTGGTGCGAAAAGCTGCTGCCAGGGCCATAGCGATAATCACAAAAAATCCACCCAGAAACGCTGGCATTCAGGAAACAATCTAACCCAATTCAAGTGGACTATAATTGAGAAAATCAAAACAATTATCCTGGAGGTCTGATTTGAAAGATAGCAGACTCCGCGGCTTGATCTGGCCGATCAGCATCTTGATCATCGCCGCCATCGCTGTAGGTTCCTGGTATATACTCTCCCGGACACCTTTGACAAAAAGCCTCTTCCCCCTCAATGAAAGCAGGTCGGCAATCAATATCCTTTCTCCAGAGGACCAAAGCGCATTTCCGGCGGATGCCGCAATTCCAATTTTGATCTCTACCACCACAGATGAACCCCTCGCGGCAGTACAGCTCTGGGTCAATGGGGAACTGGTAACTGAAAGTCAAGCAAAAGAAAGAACTGCCGGGCATCATGTTCAGCAAATTTACTGGACGCCGCTAACGACAGGGACTCAGCGCCTGCTGGTCAGGTCAACCACCGTTGCTGGACAAACAACTACTTCCAACCCGATCTCGGTCCAGATCAGCGCTCCTGCGGGGGCCAGATTGGTCTCGACCGCTGTTAACGGCGATCCGATCAGCGAGTTGAATATCCCTCTAGGGGGTAATCCGGATTTACTCCCCTCACAGACCGATCCCCCACAGATCCCATTGGAGAACCTCCCCCAAGCAGCCTTCCTGAAAATGAATCCTTCCTTGTGGCTGAGGGGACAACTCAACCTCAATCCTTCTCCCCCTCAGGCACCCGCATTGACTTATTATCTGAACCAATGTCAAGGTACCCTGGTGGTTAGGGATAAAGCAGATAACGAGTTGGGTTTTTTTATATATAGGTCAACCCCGGGCAGCAGCACTTTTCAGCGCATCGCAGCTCTCGAAAACTCAACCCAAAACGAATCCTTCACCTTTAGTGTCCCTGACAGCACACCAGGGACGATCTATTACGCAAGCGCTTTCAATGCTGGCGGCGAAACACCCAGTTCCCCGGTGATGATCAGCGATTTTGACTCATCCTGTTCATCCCCACTGATCCCAGGCCTTCCAGGAGGGCCTGATCAAGAGGATCTTCAATTCTTGGACCTGGCTTATTTTTATTATGCTTTTGATGGTGATGGGTTTAGACGTTATCCACTAAATCCAGAAGATTTCCTGACCCCATCAGAATATCCAACTTCGCTGGGAGCTTTAATTGACAAATTAGCCGAGGACTCTCCCCAGATCTCCCGGGAAGCTGAGGTGGTCCTCTGGGGATGGAGTGGTGGAAATCTGGTTAACCTGGGCGCGTACCATCTGGAAGTCGACAGCTCGCGCCTGCTGGTCTGCAACCTGGGCACCGGCTGCACCGGTGATGTGGCCAGCGGATTCCGCTCCACCTATGGTGAGCTAGCCAATGACGCGGAAGATCAAATCCGGGAATTCTACTGGTCCAGTTCAGCTCCAGGCGCCACTGCTGTGCTGTGGCAGATTTCAACTTCGCCCTTCCCGGAAAGTTTTTCTCCCCACCCCCAGGGGCTGGTGGCAGCCGGCTGCGGCCCAGGGGCTCAGGGAGGATCCTTTTTGGTTGATTTCAAGGACCTGGACGCGTATCTCCCCGCCCCCTCTTCTTGCGGCCCCGCAGCTCAGCCCTGGATCGAGTTCTCAAGGTTTAGCCTGGAACCAGCCCTGTGGCCGGATTTAGAAACCCATTACTTCATCCGCTTCACTCCCATGGCAGGCAATTTGCCAGCTGGCAAACCGTCCAACACGGTGGAAATCCTCTCCAAGCCAGGAGAGACCCACCTGGAACCCGTGATTGTTGATCACCTGCCCGAGATTTACCAGGTTGAAATCCTCAACTTCTCTCCCGTTAAGAACATGGATTTCCGCTACTGGGGCTGCGTGTCCATCACTGGATTGGACTATGATGAAATCTGGAATTATTACCGGTCCACTTATCCGGCCACCATCCCTGACAGCAGTATCGATCAGATGGCAAATCAGGTATACAATGATCTGAATTATGCGGTCCAGAACAACCTGATCATCTGCCCTGCGCCATATGAGAAATCCTCCGACTCCGGATCGGTTATCGCTGAATGGGGTTCAATGCTCCTGGAAAGTTTGGAAGAGCTCTGGGAATCTATAGTCACCGCCTTCAATGATCTTAAAAATGAGGTTGTTGACCAGGTAGCCACTGGAATCAACAAGTTAGGCATCCCCTGCGATTCAGAATGCAAGGCGGGTTTGAAGGCGGGCCTTGAAATCGGCATCACCTATTTTACAGGCATCCCACCAAACCTGCCCTCCTTTGAGCAATTAAAGGAACATGGGATTGAATATGCGATTGAAATGGCCGCTGCTGAAGCTGGGATACCCTGTCCTGAACAATGTCAGCAGGTCCTGCGGGAAGGAGTAGAGGTTGTTGTTAACGCCTCGGCGCAGATCAATTCTCAGCCGGGCTGTGTGAATGAGAATTGGGCCAACGTGCTCGGCAAACACAGCCTTTGCCTCCCGCCAGGCGTGGAAACTGAAGCAGTCCCCGAGGGCGTATCTGAACCCGCCCGGGCTGCGGTCAAGATCACCAGGACCGGGCAGGAACCTCCCGGACATTATCAATACCACGGTCAACCAGCCTACACGGTGAATGTCAGGTTCACATCTGAAAACACCAAGCTATCTGGTACTTCCATTCCTTATACCTACAGCTATCTGGATTGGGATAAAGGATACAAGGATTTCTTCACTGTCAACGCCCCGGTGAGCAAACTTCAGAATGATGTCTTCGACAGCCAAACTTTACCAATCCCTCCCCTGGCGCCCGGGGAAAGCATCACCATCCCGCTCTCACTCACACCCCACACCTATTACATCCCGGAGCATTTGCACTCCTTGATGATCGAGCTCAATTCCCGGGAGCTGGAAATTGAAGACGTGGGTGGAGTCGGCGGCTCAAGAGGCACCTTTTTCGACTGGTTATGCTTATATCGCGGGGGATTGATAAAAATCGAAGCATCGGTTTCGTGCTTGAGTGTCCCGGGGGGATTGATCGGCAGCACTTCCCCCTCTGAAGACTCGGAGTTTGTGCCCTGTGGGCCACCGGCTGAACCGGTTTTTTATCAGGAGACCAACGATGCTTGTTACCCCTAAGCCCCACTCAAAGCGGGTGATCCAGGAGCTCATGGCATGAAGAAAACTTTCTCAATGATTGTATTGATTGTACTGCTGGCAGCAGCCTGCACCCCACAAGGAGTGCCCAGTCCGTCCGCTTTATCGGCCTGGATCGACGCTCCCCTGGATGATTCCACAATTCCCTTGGCTCCTTACCAGATCGTCGCCCATGGCTCAGATCCGGTCCAGATCACTCTCCTGGAAATCACAGTTAACGGAGAGCTGTTAAGCCGGATCGAAAATCCCTCACCTGGCCACCTTCTTTTAACAGCGAAAGCGGACTGGAACCCTCCTGCCCCTGGTGTTTACACCATCCAGGCCAGAGGGAAGAACAGCGCCGGGGACTGGAGCAGCTATGCCCGGGCTCAGGTGACTGTCCAGGATGATTTCCAATCCCTGGAGGTCCTGGAGCTTCAGCCGACAGGCACACCGGAAATAGAAATAACCAGTTGTGATCCAGAAATCATCGCCATCATGGACGCTACCTGCCGCCAGGGACCCACCACGTACAATGAAGCTGTCACTTACCTGCTGGAAGGGGAATCCGCGCCAATCCTGGGCGGGAATCAAGATTTGAGCTGGTGGGCTGTGCTTCCGGAATCGCAATCCGATCCCTGTTGGGTATCAGGGAGCATTGTGGAAGTCAGCTGCCTTCCAGAAGATCCCGAGATCCTGGAATCCCCACCATACATCACCCGGGTCTTTCCCTCCCATGACGAATTCTACTGGGGAGACAATCCGCGCAGGTCCGTTACCATCCAGGCCCAGTGCGGGGGCGAAGTTCCTCTCACAGGAGTGAGGTTGTTCTACCATCTGGCGGGTAAAGCCAATTGGTACAACACAGCTATGGCTGCCACTGAAGGGGAGATCTGGCAAGCCCAGATCCATGCCCATACTTTTGATGGGTATGAAATGGTGGACTCAGCAGTAGTGGAATATTACCTGGAAGCAATTAATGAATCGGGGTTGATGGTAAAAAGTCCCTTATTCACGAACTTGTTATTGAAGGATGGCCCGTGATTGTATCGCTGATGAGGGAACGGATCAACTGTTCTTATAAACCAATGGTTCCATTCTCTTTCAGATTGAGCTGCCGTTTGAGTGCCGAATAACTCCAGGCAACCACAAAGAACAATGTGGCCACCAGCACAATAGCCGGGCCAGAGGCCACATTGATGTAAAAAGAGGCATACAGCCCGATCACCCCTGAAGCGGAAGCGATCACCGCAGCCAAAACCATCATCACCGGCAGGCGCTTGGTTAGCAAATAAGCCGCCGCAGCCGGAGTGACCAGCATGGCGACCATCAAAGCCACACCAACGGCCTGGAAAGAAACCGCAATGGCCAGGGCGATCAACACCAGCTGCAGGTACTCATATACTCGCATGGGAATTCGCAAGGTGGCCGCCAGGGTGGGATCAAAGGTCAAGACCAGAAATTCCTTATAGAAAGCGATCACCAGCAGGATGATCAAAAAGCTGAATATCCCAATCAGGGCCAACTGATTCCCTGACACACCCAGCACATCTCCAAAAAGAAAGTGGGTCAGGTCCACGGTATAGCTTTTTACAGTGGAAATGATGGCAATCCCCAGGGCGAACATGCCAGCAAAGATGATCCCAATTGCGGTATCCTCTTTGATCCGAGCGCCTTTGCTGACCGCCCCGATTGCCAGCGAAACCAGCACCGCAGTGCCTGTCCCCCACCAGAACAGCGGTTCCCGGGCCCCTCCTGTGACCAGGTAGCCCACCGCCACGCCTGGCAGGATGGAGTGCGCCAGAGCGTCTCCGAAAAAGGCCATTCCGCGCACTACCACATAAACACCGACCACCGCGCACACAATTCCGGTCAGCACCGCTGCCGATAAACCCCGGACCATAAAGGAATAATTGAGGGGCGTGAGCAGCAGATCAATGATGGTCATAGAAGTCTCCCTCGCAACAGTCGTCCCCAACAGCCAGGGTATCGAAATCGCCCTCAATAAAATGTAAGTGGCCCTGGTAGGCGTTAAGCAACCGCTCCCTTGTGAACACCTCTTCCGGGGATCCATATCCCAGCAGATTTTTATTCAGCAGCATCACCTGCTCAAATTGCTCAGCTGCCAGCCGCAGGTCGTGCATGGAAATCATCACCGCGACTTGTTGGCCTTTAAGGGTGTTGAGAATCTCAAGGATTTTCTCCTGGGCGGGAAGGTCGAGGCCGCTGAACGGTTCATCCAAAAGCATCAACTCCGCTTCTTGAGCCAGCGCGCGAGCAATAAACATGCGCTGCTGCTGACCCCCGGAGAGTGCACTGATCTGGCGGTTGGCATACTCGCCCAGGTTGACAATGTCCAGTGAGCTGCGAACCATTTCCCAATCACTTTTCTGAGGCCACAAAAAAGGTCCCATATGATTGATTCTGCCCATCATGACCACATCAGCTACGGTAGCAGGGAAGCTCCAGTCCACCTGAGTGCGCTGGGGCACATAGGCAATGCAGGTGTGGCCCCCGGGTTCATGTCCAGAGACCCGGACCAAACCCTGATCGGGGTCTAAGATGCCAGCGATGACCTTAAATAAAGTTGTTTTCCCGGCCCCATTGGGCCCAACAACTGCCACAGCGTTTCCCGCTTCTACTTGAAAGTTGATCCCTTCCAGCACTGTACCTGTTTCATAACGCACTGTGATCCCTTCCATATCCAGCAAAGGGGCATCGGGATGATGCGGTGCATAGCGACGCGAGAAGGATTCGTTACGCAAAGTTTTAAGGAGATTTTTCATAAGATTCCTTACTCAAGGGCACTGACAATGGCGTTGACATCATAGCGCATGAAATCCAGATAGGTCCCGGCTGGTTCACCAGCCGAAAGGGACCCAAAATACAGCGGAACCAGATCCACGCCGGCTTCTTTTGCAACCTGTTCAGCCAGGGTAGGATCAAAGTCAATCCCGACAAAAATCGCTTTGGTCCCGGTATCCCGGATCAAATCGACCAGTCCCGCCAGCTCCTGTCCCGAGGTTTCAGCCTCCGTGGTCAGGGCGGGGATCACAGCGCCAATCTGGGTAAAGCCGTATTCCTCTGCAAAATAACCCAGCGAGGTATGGTCGGTCACCAATTTCCGATTTTCCTGCGGGATTCGTTCAATCTCTTCCTGGATCCAGCTATCGAGAGCTTTCAGCTCTTCCTGATAATCCTGGCCATTGGCCTGATACACTGAAGCATGATCTGGATCCAGCTCAGAGAGGGCAGTGACGATATTTTCTGTCCAAATGATGATGTTGTTGGGATTAAACCAAACGTGGGGATCGAAGCCGCCTTCGTGATCATGGTGATCTTCGCCTTCATGATCCCCTTCGTGTTCTTCAAGGGTCTCTGGGTGATCAGCCGCTTCCGGCAAACCCAGCGGTTCGACCCCCTCAGAGGCTACAATCAATTCAGCCTGGGTATCTGAGCCATCCAGCAAATCATCCAGAAATTCTTCCAGGTCCAGCCCGTTGACAATGATGGCATCTGCCCGGGTGATATTCACCATATCCTGGGGTGTGGGCTGATAGGAGTGAGGATTCTGGCCAGGTTCCAGAAGGACTTTAATCAGGGGAATATCACCAGCAACCTGTTTGACAACGTCGCCTAAGAAAGTAGTTGTGACCACAATTTCTAATTCAGTGCTTCCCTCTGGTTCAGAGGCATCTTCAGTCCCTCCGCAAGCTGCGATAACTGTCATCAACAACAGGGCAGTCCCTGCCAGGGTGAGAAATTTTTGATTCTTATGCATAAACATCAGTCCATTTTTCTTGTGGTTCAAGAACACTTTTGGCAGGTGCCAAAAAGCTGCAGCCAGTGTTCTTGAATCTGATAGCCGGTTTGATCTTCAACTTTATTGATGTACCCAGTGATCGCTTCATTACCTGGGACCACGCGCATCTGGTTGCATTCAGTGCAGATCAGTAAGTGTTTGTGGCCCTCAACAGCAGGACAGATCGCATGGCAGCCATCCGGCTGGTGGATCTGCTGGATCAAACCCAGCTCATTCAGCATCTCCAATGTGCGGTACACACTGGCAATACCTGGGGGGGAGTCCATCTCAAGGCTGCGTTGATATATATCCTGTGGAGTGAGCGGGATATCAGTGCTGGTCAGGATCTCCATTACCTGCAGTCGCGGCTGTGTGACGCGATACCTGTGGTTGTGAAGGACAGTCTTCCAGTTTTCCAGGCGATCTTGCCGGGTTATCGATCTCATGGCCCCTTTCCTTATTGATAATAATTATCATTATCATTATAACAGGGTTGGGGGAGGTGTCAACAACAGGGACCCGGTCCCTTAAAGGGACCGGGTCCCTGTTGTTAAAAAGGAAAACCGGGCTGCCAGCGGCTAACCCGGTTCTTCCTTACTGGCTGAAAAATCAGGACTCAGGGGTGGGTGTTAAGGTGGAAATCGTACCCGGCGTCTCATCAGCCCCCTCCTCCGTCGGCTCCGGAGTGACCAGGTTGACGCGCACGATCAATGTTTGCCCAGGGAAAATTGCGTTGGGATCATCCAGATCGTTATAGTCCAGGATATCTTCCACCGTGCTGCGCAGGTCGATGGCAATCGAGCCAATCGAGTCACCTGGCCGGACGATGTACTCCACCCGGAAGCCTGGCTGAAGATCGAAAGGGATCGGCGTCGGTGTAGGCACAGTAGCATCCGGAGCGGGAATATAGACTTCGTCCCCAATGAACAAATCCGGATCAGCCATGTCGATACCCAGGCGGTCTTCATCTTTGTTGTACCAGAGCAGGGTGAAGATATCCACCTCGAATGCCTCAGCTATTGACGAAAAGGTATCCCCCTCCTCCGCGGTGTAAATCACCGCACCCGAACGTGTCGGTTCCGGACTGGGTGAGGGCGTCTCCGTAGGTGGGGATTCAGTAGGGGTCAGGGTAACAGTCGCTGTCGGCGGCACAGGGCTGGGTGTGTACGTAAGCGTGGGCGTCGGGGTCTTGGAAGCGAAAATAGCCCCAATGTCCAGCTTAGCGCCGGTCAGCCAGGTAACCACGAAGGCAGCACCGAGAATGATCAACAGCACTGCGCCGACAAAGAGGGCAATGGTCTGCCAGGATTGTGTTTGACGTTTACGGTAAGAGTCTATGATGTCTTTGGTCGATTCTTGTTTACTCATAGGATCTTTTCCTTCCTACAGTGAGCACACATTGTACCATTTCCTGAGGGGCAGTATCGGTGCCCTAAGATAGTCCTTGGATTTAATTCTACCTTATTTTGAAGTCCAAATCGCTGAGACGTGGGAAGCACCTGCTCAGCGGTGAATTGATAAAGAATCCCAGACAGCCAGGTTTTCAGCTGAATTTGTATTGGCAATCACTGCCAGAAAGATCTGCACCGCCTCTCCTTGATAGCTGTCCAGGTCGATTTCAAAGGATTTCAATTGCGAATCACAGACCTCGTCCCATTCCCAGAGGGTGGTTCTGGTTGAAGGATCTCCCGCGATCATGATCGTGATCCGGAAGGTCACATCCCCTGTCCCACAAGAACCGCTGAAATCAGTCGTCATCCCCACTCGACCGAAGAGAAGATCACCGCTGTTGACCATGTAATTTGGGAACCGGCCAATGATGTAGTTTCCCGGGCCCTGAGGGGGATAAGCCGCCAGCACGGCGCCTGACATCTCGCCCCCTTCCAGGAATTGCTGATCCAGCAGAGCCACATAAGGATCCCCCGGAGCACCCGGCTGGTCAAAATCAAGGGGTTCCTCTCCCACTTCCACATAATCCACCGGGGACGAACCACTGCCCCAGGCTGCCTCGATTGCCTGGGCGTTAAAATCGAACATCGTTCCCGCCCCTTCCACGACATTGATCTTGACCCAGAAAGGCTTGGCTTCCTCTCCGATCCCAAACCCCTCTCCTTTGACATTGCGCAGCTTCCAATTGCCTTGGTAGGCCCCGATCCCTTCAGGAGCAACCAGATCCACGGAGACATCAATGAGTTCCCCGGCAAGAACCGGCTGGGATGTCAAATCTTGGGAGGCAGGCCCGCCCATGATATCGCCGCCTACAAAATAAAGCAGGTAACCGATGGTCCAGGGGCAGGAACCTGCGTTTTGCAGGCGCCAGGTTTTGGTAAACGGCTCTCCTGGCGCCAGGTCCATCTCATCAGGAATGGTGACGTCTTTGATGAATCTGACCCGGTCGCATGGCAAAGGAGTTCCACTCACAGTTCCCGCAGGGGTGAAAGAGGGCACAGCAAATGTCTCACTGGGCTGCAGGGAAGAACTGCCCTCGGGCTGGGGGGTGCCAGCAACCATCCCAGCTGAACCGTCAGCGTCATCCCCTGCTGTCATCTTGACAGAGACTGTCTCCGCTGCTGCAGTGTAAAGGGCCCCCGGTTTACCGGTTGGCAAGAGGTTATCCTGGGGCTTGGTGCAGGCAGAAAGCAGCGAAAACCCTATCAGGGAAAATAACATCCAGCGCTTAATCATAGGTTCTTTCCAGGTCAATCAAATCATATATCCGCAAAAAAGACCCCCGGAAATCTTCCCTTCCAGGGTTATTCATTGATCCCTTTCAAGTATTGGGGCTTTTTCCTGATCAGGTCCAGAGAATGCCTTAAGTAATCGTCGATCAGAAAATCTTCCACCTGGTCCAGGTCGACCCAGACATAGCCTTCTGCCTCATCATTCAAGCGCACTTCTCCGGGTTCAACCCGGCAAATAAAATCAAAGAAAATGAAGTGGCGTTTCTCCCAAAAACATTCGTCAAATACAAATTCCTGAAAACACAAAAATTCCGCCCCGGTTAAGTGCAGCCCGGTTTCCTCTTTGATTTCCCGTTCCAGGGCTTCCACAAGATGCTCTCCTAATTCAACATGACCACCCGGGATAGTGTAGTTTCCATGCCATTTGTGAGTCTTGACGATCAAAAGCTGATCCTGGTCATTGAAGATCAGGGCTCCGACTGTTGGTTCTGGGTATTGCTGGTCTTTTTTCATCATCGCTTCCATTTTTCCTTTATATGATCAAGGGGAGCCAAGCCCAAACGATCACCTTTCTAATAGCCTGCCCTGCATAGACCAGGGCCCAGTCCAGGTGATCCTCACCTCTTTGATCTTCCCCTGCAGGTCCTGCTCACTCTCCACGAAGACCAGTTTGTTCTGTGGAGAACGCCCCCGCCAGCGGCCTTTATGCCAACCCTCAAACAGCACATCAACCCTTTGGTCCTGGTACTGACGGTTGATGTCGGCAGCAATACCTTCCTGGAGATCTTCGATCAACCGGAAGCGGCGCCATTTTTCTTCTTCCGGGACATCATCTTCGATCCTCCTGGCCGCTACTGTGCCTGGCCGTACAGAATACCGGGCCAGATGGACCACATCCAAATTTAACTCCTTCAGTAAGTTGTATGAACTCTGGAAATATTGCTCAGTTTCTCCGGGGAAACCCACGATGACATCGGTGGCGATGCTCACATCTGGAATCCGGGTTCGGATTCTTTCAATCAACTCTCTGTAATCCTTGACAGTGTACTCCCTTTTCATGTCCTTTAGCACCTGATCATGTCCAGCTTGATGAGGGACCTCAATATGGGGCATGATCTTCGGCAGCTCAGCCACCACGTCCATCAATTCTATACTGAACCAATTGGGGTGAGAAGTCAGAAAGCGAACCCGCTTCAAGCCATCGACATCATGGATCAGCCTTAATAATGCTGGCAGCGAGGTTGGGTCCGGCAGATCCAGGCCGTAGCGATCCACGATCTGTCCCAAGAGGGTGACTTCTTTCACTCCTTGAGAGACCAGGGAACGGACCTCGTTGAGCACGTCCTGCACAGGCCGACTGCGCTCCACACCACGCCGGTAGGGGATGATGCAGTAGGTACAGGCATGGGAACAGCCCAGCACAACAGGCACAAACGCCGAGACCAGGTTGTTCTGGTCCACTTCCGGCAAAGTCAGCTCCCCATCCATGAAGGCAAAACGCCGCGAGGTGGCTTCCTGCTCCCAGGCTTTGCTTTTATCTTGCGTCAGGTAAGCCATCAGCGGACCCGGGTCAGAGGGAGGAGAGAACACATCCACATGAGGAAATTGCTCCTCAAGATCTGCTGTACCTTTAATCCCCACTAAACAACCCATGACATTGATAATCGCTTCTGGCTTGCGTCTTTTCAGGTTTTTTAAGGAACCAATTCTACCCAGGGCGCTTTCCTCTGCGCTCTGGCGGACAACACAGGTATTCAAAACAACCACATCCGCTTCTTCAGCATGGGGTGTGGGCTTGTAATCCAATTCCTCCAGGGCCGATGCCACCCGGCGGGAATCCGCGACATTCATCTGGCATCCGGAGGTCCAAATGTGATATTTCATGGGGGCCATTATATCGCATGAGAGGGATCTAAGAATAATCCGGGAAGATTGTTTCTATTTTGCATTCCATTAAAGATCTGGGCGGCCGTCAGTAGCCCGGCCGCCCAGATTGCTGTGTGTGTTGGCTGTAGTCTAGAATCTTATTCTTCACCCAGGGTAAGATCCGCTTCCTGGATGAGGATGCGTTCCAGAGCCATGGTATGGCTGCAGCGGTCCCTGGTCTGGAAAAAATCACAATCGCAATACCATTTTCCACCCTGATAAGAAACCTGATGCGGGTTGTTTTGTCCCTGGATGGTGACTGTCAGAGAGTCGATCTTGATCCTTTCCCTTTCAGTGGCATACTGCTTCGATTTCTGAATTTTTCCAATCATTCCTGAATCCATCACTTTCACCTCCACAAGCAAATAAAGAAAAAGCACGCAGCCGGAGCATGCGTGCACTGGGTCCTATCGGTCAACTATTCTTTTTTTGTCAACCTTTCCCATAATTGACCACCTCTAATTCCCCACCAGTATACGCCGTTTTCAAAGGAAAGTCAACGATATGCGATCCAGAAAACAGTCTCCATCATCCCTGGTACTTCATCCAGATCAGGGTCCGATCAGGCTTGAACCAATGGGCCTCGAGGGCGTGGTTGGTCTTGCGGGCGGGAAAATTCAAACGCAGTGAACGCTTGACGCCTGGCTCTGACATCCAAACAGGTAAAAAAGCGTCCAGCACTACACCTTCTGTTTCAGGCGAGGAAGCCAACCAGATCCAATCCGCCTGGGTCTTGGACGACTGCCAGGTAATGACACCAAGCAATTTATTCTCCGCCTCCACTGCCCACTGCTTGAGCTGAGGATCGAACAAAACCAAACGGGCTAACTTGCCTGCCAAACCACCCCGTAAATACTGGGGTCGAAGGGGGAGGTGCCAGCGCACTTCAGGGGGATAGTTCTTTTCCAACCAGGCCCGGTGCATTTTCCAGTATCGCGCTCGATTGGGAACGACCTGAAACCCAGGCACCTGCCAATCCTTAAACTCCCCCGGTACATCCCCCGGAGAGAGCATCCAGGTCGTACGGCGGGATATTTCCCGAAACCCCTGGGTGAGATAAAGGTCAACAGCACCCTGGTTTCCCTCATCAACCTGAAGCCAGATACCGTCCAGTTTCCGCGCAAGCAGGAAATCAAGGGCTTTCTTTACCAAAGACCGGGCAACACCCTGGCGCTGAAAATCCGGATGCACCGCAACGTTGGCAATCATGTAATAATGTTTTCCATCCACACGATAGGGAATCAAACTCAGATTACCTATGATCTCGCCCTCCTCTTCCCAGACATAGCCCGTAAAAGGCATGGAAACCCGCCCAGCCATGTGGTGAGCCCATTCCTGAAAGCGCTTGTTATGGGCTGAAGAGCGCATTTTACGCAGCAGTGCCTCCCCATCCGGAGAGAGACGATCCGCAAAACACAGCTCCACCAGATCAGACACAGGGAGCAGATCTTGACGAACGTCAAAATCCCGCATCTGCTGGGGGTCATAGTCCGGAGAATTTTTGACAGCCATGGCCTTGATTTTACCACCAGCGGGTCCCTTGATTTGCGCTGCCTGAGGGTTGAGAAATAACCTCCTGCAAACGAAGAATCAACACAGGTGTCAAGCCGGAGTCATCAGGGGAGAATATTCCAGGGCTGTCATCGTTCTGATGAAAAAGCAGATCCAAGAAATAAGCGGTAAAATCCTTATCAGGAATTAATATGATTGTCATATTGGGACTTTTTTCGTTTTTAGGATAAAATCTATCTCCTGAACGGAATATTCGACCAATCAACACTCAACAGGATCATCTGTCCAGATAGCTTACAGGACAAAAGGGAATTTGATTATGGCAAAGAAAACGAAAGTCCTTGTCACGGGGGCCGGGGGATTCATTGGGACCCATCTGGTCACTTATCTAAAAAATCAAGGGTATTGGGTACGGGGAGTAGATATAAAATATCCGGAGTTCAGCGAGACTGACGCGGATGAATTTGAGATCCTTGATCTGCGCCGCTGGGATAATTGTTTGCAGGCCACCCGTGGCGTAGATGAAGTATATGGTTTGGCGGCGGATATGGGGGGCATGGGATTCATTTCCTCAAATCACGCCCAGATCCTGCACAACAACATCCTGATCAACGTCCATTCCATCGAGGCCGCGAAAATCAATGGCGTAAAACGGTACCTGTTCTCATCCTCAGCCTGCATTTACCCGGAACATCTCCAGGAAATTGAGGAAGTTACCCCCTTAAAGGAAGACGACGCCTACCCAGCTGCTCCTCAAGACGCCTATGGATGGGAGAAATTGATCACGGAACGACTGTGCACAAGGTACAACGAAGCCTTTGACATGAAAACCTATATCGTCAGGTTTCACAATGTGTATGGACCCCTGGGCACCTGGGAAGGGGGCCGTGAAAAAGTCCCTGCTGCTTTTTGCCGGAAAGCCGCTGTAGCGAAAATCACCGGGAACCCAGAGTTTGAGATCTGGGGAGATGGAAAGCAGACCAGGTCCTTTTGCTATATAGATGATATTACCTATGGACTTCACGCATTAATGCAGTCCGATTTTCACGAGCCCATTAATATGGGCCGGGACCGCATGGTATCCATCAATGAATTAGCAGATATCGTGGCAGAAATTGCCGGGATCAAAATCCAGAAAAAACATATTGAAGGGCCGGAAGGTGTTCGGGGGCGAAACTCCGATAACAATCTGCTTGAAAAAACCCTGGCGTGGTCACCTGAAATCCCTTTAGAGGAAGGCTTAGTCCAAACCTACAAATGGATCGAAAAGCAAGTAGAAGAAAAATTTTCCCAGGAACTTGACGGAGTAGAGAACCTTGCCCATAGTGAAGTAATCCATTGATTTAGCATAGGGGAATCTACCCTGTTCATGTATCATACACTGGTTTGAGAGCAAGGCCAAAATAAACCAAAAACCGGATTGGCACAACCCAATCCGGTTTTTTTATCTGAGCTGCTGTTTGGCAGTAAACCCAAGGGGATTCAAGCTTCCAGGGAAATCGTTACCGGCCCATCATTGATGATCTCTACTACCATATGAGCCCCAAACTCGCCTTCCCCTACAGGAACTTCCAGATCTCGCAGGCAGTCCGCGAAAAAAGCTGAAAGCGGCTCCGCAAGTTCAGGCGGACCGGCATCTGTAAAACTTGGCCGATGACCGCGCCTGGTGTCCGCAAAAAGGGTGAATTGGGGAATTACCAGGGCTTCTCCGCCCCTATCCATGAGGGAGAGGTTCATCTTTCCTTCTTCGTCCGGGAAGATCCGCATCCTGGCGATTTTCTCAGCCAGTTTGCGCGTGACCGCTTGATCATCGGCGGGGCCGATCCCCAGCAGAATCACCAAACCCTCCCCGATCTCAGCCAGGATTTCTCCCCCCACTGAGACACGTCCCCGCTTCACGCGCTGCAGAACAGCTTTCACACCTGATTTCCTTGGTCAAAAAATCCAATCGCTTCCCGCACTTCCGACATGGTTTCCGCAGCGATCACTTTGGCACGCCTGGCCCCCTCCTCGAGGACAGCGCGCACATACCCAGGATCCTGGGCCAGATTCGCCCGCTTCTCCCGGAAAGGCCCCAGGTGCTGATTGAGATTCACCGCCAGCTTCTTTTTACATTCCACACAGCCGATGCCCGCATTCCGGCATTCGCGGTCAATTTCTTTCACTTCCTCCGCAGAGGAGAAGATCTTGTGCAAAGTGAACACATTGCATACATCGGGATTCCCGGGGTCATCTCGCCGTTTACGCTGGGGGTCTGTAACCATACTCATCACCCGTTTTTCAGTTTCTTCAGGTGTGGCTGCCAGCTCAATATGATTATCCAGGCTTTTACTCATCTTGCGTTCCCCATCGATCCCCAATACTTTAGGGATTTTGGTTACCTTTGCCTGGGGTTCAACAAGGATATCCGTTTGATAGCGGTGGTTAAAGGAGCGCACCACCTCCCGGGCAAACTCCAGATGGGGGATTTGATCTGTGCCCACCGGGACAACATCCGCCTTATAAAGCAAAATATCCGCCGACATCAAGACTGGATAGCCCACCAGACCATAGTTGACATTATCCGGATTATCCCGCACCTTCTCTTTGAATGTGGGCAGCGCTGTGAGTTTGCCCAATGGTGTCACCATGGAAAGAATGGTATGCAGCTCCATCACTTCGGGGACATGGGATTGGACAAAAATAATGCTCTTTTCAGGGTCCATACCAGCTGCCAGCCAATCCAGGGTCATCTCCTGTGTGTTATCCGCTAAATCGCGGGTGGTTTCTACTGTGGTCAGGGCATGGATGTCCACCACACAATACACAGTCCGGTAATCATCCTGCAAGGCGACATAGTTTTTGATGGCCCCTAAATAGTTGCCCAGATGCTGGCGTCCTGTAGGCCGGGCGCCTGAAAACACCCTGCCTTTTTTCTCAGCCATATGAATTACTCCTTGACATGCTCCTTAAAGAGGTTCAAGATTTCCGGAGGGTCGGCATGCCGACCTGTTTCCAGCTTCGAGTAGATCAACTCCCCATCCACCCGTATTTCATAAGCACCACCGTCAGAGGGGATCAGCTCAATCTCAGAGATAATATCGCCATATTCCTTACGCAGGGCACCCTCCAAACTGAGGGCTCTGGGGGTGTAGTTTCAAGGGACACAATACTCAATAGAAATGCGATGCATTGATTTTCTCCTTGGACAATTAAGTAAAAGGTAGTATAACATAACCGCCTCTGGAGAATTTCCAACTGTAACGTTATTAGATCGAAGGGGCTTTAAGCCTCAAAAACGATAATGGGATGAAAGTTAGTCTGTTTGAGATTCGCCTTTTAATAAGATTCCCCCTTTTTTTGCTTCTTCAATCTTTCTCTTCAATGATTTCCAGAAATGCCTCCACGATTGTCGGGTCAAAATGTTTGCCGGATTGCTCGCGCATGTAAGTCACCGCCTCGTCATACGTGAAGGCTTTGCGATAAGGCCGGTCCGTATTCAACGCATCCCAAACATCCACCACGGCAAAAAGCCGGGCAGCAAAAGGGATTTCTTCACCTGATAATTGATGCGGATATCCTTCTCCATCCCATCGTTCATGATGGTGAAGCGGGATCTCCAGGGCGGTTTTTAGCCCTTCTACCGGTTTGAGCAGTTCGTAAGCATCCACTGGGTGGCGCCCGATCAACTCCCATTCCTTATCTGTCAGCTGGCTTCCTTTATGGAGAACTTGATCAGGGATGCACATCTTTCCAATATCATGCAGCAGCGCTCCCCGCCGGATATCGACCAGGTTCTCACCCTCAATTCCCAGCTTCTCGGCCAGACCCAGGCTTAATTCCACAATCCTTTGCCAGTGGCCCTGGGATTCGATGCCCCTCAACTCCAAAGCCTGTGCCCAGCCTTCCAGGATGACATCCAGAGATTGGTTGATCTCTGTCTTTGAGCGCTCCAGGTTTTTATACAAGTTCTGATGATCAATAGCAATCGCAGCCAATCCGGCAACCATCTCCAGCAGATCCAACCAGGCCTGATCAGGCTTCAGCTGACCTCTATGAAACAGTTCCATAACACCGACGAGGCGCCCTTTGGCCAGCAAGGGAACACCAAAATAGGCCTGGAATTCTTCCGCGAAAAATTCCAAAGAGCGGGGAGTGTCCACCTCTGTCGACTTGAGATCCTCCACCTGGACCATGGCCTTTGATAAAGCTGCCTTCCCAGCCAATCCTTCCCCAATTTCCAGGTCCGTGTGCTGCAAAATATTCTGCCGAAAACCTGTCTGGGTGATGAACTTCAATGTGCCCAATTTAGGATGCAGGTAGAGGATGTCCGCTGCATCCACACCTAACTCCTTCACCAATTGATCGACAAGCATATCGAGTGTAGTTGGGAGGGATAGATTTTCCAGGACAACATTTTCGATACGCTGCAGGCTGGTGAGTTTCTTCACCAAATCCAGGGATTCTTGATACAGATAGGCCTTTCGTAGCCCGATCGCCACCAGATTGGTGATCCTCGTCAGTAAACTCAAATCCTCTGGGGAATACCGCTGGTGATCCCGATCGATAAGCTGGATCAAAGCAATGGGCTGCTCTTCTACCACCAACGGTCCAATCAGCGTTGAACCGCCATCGATTACCGAGATTGTCTCTGAGCATTCCTCAACATTGACTTCTTGATCACTGTTATCTGCCGGATCCAACACAGGTCGCAGCCCGGCGCAGCAGATTACTTCCCGTTTCTGGATCGCCTTTTGATAGATAGCCTCTACCAGGTTGGGGATAAAACATGCTTCCAGATCCATATCGGAAGGAAAATTGTTGGTTTGCCAGCGGCAATCAGGCTGGGCAACCACCTGCCCGGAGATGATGCGGTGAATTTGAATGGCATCAGGTTGGAATAACTTGCGGATCTGCTGCACCACGCTCTCGTAGATTGCATCGGGAGATAGGCTTGTCCCCAGGTCCTGAGAAAGTTGGTCAAGGGCTTGCTGCTCTTTTCCAGCTTTGATCTCGGCAGTGATGTCACGGATAAAACCCTGATAGCCGATCACCTTCCCACCAATCACATAAGGCGCTGCGGAGATCAGGGTTTCAATCTTTTTGCCATTCTTATTTTTAAAGTTCAGGGGGTGGTCCTGGACCGACTGCTGTCCATCCAGCAAGGTAGCAAAATCTTTTTGATCCCCAGGTTCCCAGTAGATATTGATAATGGTATCCTTCCAAATCTCTTCCCGCTTTTGGTAACCGAACATCTCCAGGGCAGACTGGTTCATATCAATCCAACGCCCGTCCATCGAGCAGATAAAGGCTGCATCGGGGGAAGCTTGAAAGAATTGACGGTAGATCTCCCGGCTCTCCTGAAGGCTCTCCTGGATGCGTTCTTTTTGCAGGGTCTCTTCGGCAAGGAGCTTTTTAGATTGGGTCAAAGCTGCTGCATGTTCAACAGAAATCTCTTGCCCCTGGGATTGATTTTGGATGGACTGCCTGATGGATTCCACCAGCAGTGGCAGATAGGATTGTGCTGAATCCAGGACCAAATAATCCACGGCGCCGTATTTTAAAGACTGGACCGCGATGTTCTCATTCCCATGAGCGGTCAACACGATCCAGGGAGTACCATTCATCAGCTCGAGCCGATCGAACACCGGGGTTTGGCCAACCTGGAAGTCAGTAATCACCAAGTCGACCTCCCTGGACGAAATGATCTCCACTGCCTGGGAAAAATCCTCGGCTTGCCCAATTTCAACAGCAAGATGCTCTCTAGCACAGTAATCAATCAATGCTTGATGATCAACTTGATTTCCGCCTATTGAAAGAATGTGTTTCTTTTCGTCCATAGTCCAAACGAGCCTGCAAGTAAAAATATCCGCCAATCCTTCTCTGGACAGCAAGATTAGGAAAATCCAATTCCTAGTATACAGTTTTCACACCAGTGATCTGATGAGGATCGATTACAGAATTGTTAGAAAACTCCTCAAACTCATCCAATCGCTTACAGCTGCTGTCAATCAATGAATTGGTCAACCCAGTCCCAAGGGATGATAATCTTCTTCCCCTCACAGGGTTGGCTCTGACCGCAGTCTGGGTCCTGTGCTACAATCGAAGACAAGCGATGAATGAGTACAACGATGTGCGACCCTCACCACTGGCCGGACGCTGGTATCCTGCCAACGCCAACCAATTGGCAAAATCAGTGGATGGTTATATAAACAAGGCTCAGATCCCGGATATACCAGGGAAAATTATAGCCTTGGTCTCACCCCATGCCGGCCACCTGTATTCTGGACCGGTTGCGGGACACGCCTTCAAAGCCCTCCAGGGGGAAAACCCCGATCTGGTGATCATCCTCTCTCCTTTCCACCAATTTCACACTGGCAAGATCCTTACGACCGGGCATGATGCCTATCAAACCCCGCTGGGCACAGTTCCAGTCGACATCGAGAGCCTGGCCTGGGTCAATTCCACACTACAGGAGAGAACTGGCGCCGGTTTGACAAAGGTCCGAAATGACACTGAACATGCTGTGGAAATCCTGCTGCCATTCTTCCAGCGGGCAATCCCAGATAAATTTCATCTCTTACCATTGATGATCCGAGACCAGGATCCCGTTTTAATGCGCACGCTGGGAGCGATCCTTGCTGAACTGCTGTCATCCAGAAATGCCTTGTTAACTGCCAGCAGCGATCTATCACATTTCCACCCTGCTGAAAAAGCCAAAACACTTGACCAAACCATCATCAAGCAGATCCAGGCCCTGGATCCGGATGGTTTGTATCAAGCACAGGAAAGGGGAACCGGATCAGCCTGTGGGCTTGGACCACTGGCTGCTGTAATCTGGGCAACCAGCAAAGGTAAATCTATCATGCCCCAAATCCTGAATTACGCCCATTCCGGCGATGTGACTGGTGACAACACCAGCGTGGTGGGATATGCATCTGCAGTCTTGATCGAGGAGTGAACCGCCAAGAGACTCTGCCATGATTGCTGCTGATAAAAACAAGCCCACCTACGCCCGCATTGCTGTCAATGTTCCCCATGTCGAGGGGGTCTTCGATTACCACCTTCCCCCCAGCAAGCAGAGCGATTTTCAACCAGGCCAGTTAGTGGAGGTCCCCTTTGGCCACCAGCAAGTACAGGGAGTGATCCTCTCCTTTCCAGAAATCCCTGCTGTCCTGGAAACCAAAGCTGTGCACAAGATCCTTGATCCCGATCCGGTATTGACCCCTGATCAAATCCAGCTGGGCTATCAGATCGCAGAAGAGACCCTTTCCCCCTTAGGGATCACCTTATTGGCGATGGTTCCGGCTGGCTTAAGTGTGCAGGCTGATCTTGAGTACCGGCTGTCTGAGCAAAGCCTGACATTGCTGGCATCCAAACGGCCCCTGCTCGCCGATCCATCCCCCACCCAAAAACGGATCATTGGTCTGCTTGAGGAACGCGGTCCCCTGCGCGGCCGCCAGCTGGATCGGGCCTTCCCCCACGTGGATTGGCGAAAATCTGCCGGGGCTTTGGTAAGACGCGGTTTACTGGAAAGCCAAACAACCCTAGAGGACCCCAGTGTCAAACCTAAATTTGAAAGACAGCTGCAATTTATCAGTACAGCTGAGGACGCTGCAGATCAAATGGAAGACCTGGCCAGAAAAGGCTACCCTGACGCGCTGGCCCGCCGCCAGGAAGTCCTTCAGATGATCATCAAGGCTGGAGAGCCGGTGCCGCTTTCAGAGATCTATGCCCAGACAGAAGCGAACATCAACGATCTCAGACAACTCGCCAGCCGGGGCCTGGCCCAGATCATTGAAGTAGCTGTGCTCCGCGATCCGCTGGCAGATCTGGAAGTCGAACCCAGCCAAGCTCCCTACCTGACACCTGATCAGAGCACGGTTTGGAAAGAGATACACCAGGCTTTTGATCAGGAACACCCTTCACCTTTTTTACTCCAGGGCGTCACCGGATCAGGGAAAACTGAGATCTACCTGCGTGCTGTCCAGGAAACACTTCAGCGCGGGAAGCAGGCGATCATCCTGGTGCCCGAGATCGCTCTCACACCGCAAACAGTCAGCCGCTTCATGGGGCGGTTTCCTGGACGAGTAGGAGTGCTCCATTCAGAGCTCTCGGCTGGAGAACGCTATGACACCTGGCGGCTGGCCCGCGCTGGCGCGCTGGATATTGTGGTCGGTCCGCGCAGCGCTTTATTCACACCCTTTCCCGATATCGGCTTGATCGTGGTCGATGAGTGCCATGATGATTCTTATTACCAGGGCGAATTGTCACCGCGCTACCATGCCCTGCAGACAGCCATCCAATATGGTGCGATCTGCAATGCGGTTTGCCTGTTAGGATCCGCTACGCCAGACGTCGCCACCCGCTACCAGAGCAACTCCAGCCGGATGACTTACCTCAGCCTTCCGGAACGCATCTTGGCCCATAAAGAATCCATCCAGGTCCAGCTGAATCAGGCCCATCAAAGGCCAGAAACTCTCCGCTATCAGGACCTGGATGAGAACCTACAGATGGCTGCTTTGCCAGAAGTACAAATTGTGGATATGCGCTCGGAACTAAAATCCGGCAACCGTTCGATATTCAGCCGCAGCTTGCAGCAAGCCCTGTTTGAAACCCTAGATAAGGAACAGCAGGCTATCTTGTTCCTCAACCGACGGGGGAGTGCCAGTTATGTGTTCTGCCGCGACTGTGGACACGCGCTGCGCTGCCCCCGCTGCGAGACTTCTCTGACTGCCCACCTTAACGATGGCTCGCTGCGCTGTCATCATTGCGGTTACCAGCGGGGAATTCCCCGCAGCTGCCCGGCATGCGGTTCAAAGCGCATCCGCCATCTGGGCACTGGCACTGAGCAGGTTGAATCCACAGTAAAGGAGCTGCTGCCCGAAGCCCGCACCATGCGCTGGGACCGGGACACAACCCGGACCAAGGGGGCGCATTGGGAAATCATGGAAAAATTCTCCTCCCATCAAGCAGATATCATCATTGGCACCCAGATGCTGGCTAAGGGCCTGGATCTGCCGCTGGTCACCCTGGTAGGCGTGGTGCTGGCTGAAAGCGGTCTACACCTGCCAGATTACCGGGCAGCAGAGCGAACATTCCAGACCTTAACCCAGGTGGCTGGTCGGGCTGGCCGCAGCCCGCTGGGAGGAGAGGTAATCCTGCAGACCTTTGAGCCAGACCACTATATCATCCAGGCAGCTGCTGAACATGATTATCAAAGTTTTTATCAGCAGGAAATCAGCTCCCGCCGGGAGCTGGGCTACCCACCATTTATGAAACTGGTTCGCCTCGAGATTCGAGACCGGGACTACAGGGTAGCAGAATCCAAAGCCAGGACCTATGCCGCCGCCTTGCAAGGCTGGATCAAGGCCGAGGGCTACCGCTCTACCCGCCTGGTGGGGCCCACCCCACCTTATTTTGCCAAACTCCGCGGTGAATTCCGGTGGCAGCTGCTGATCAAAGGCCCAAATCCCATCAAGCTGGTACAAGCCCATCCACCCGGCGCAGATTGGACCATTGAAGTTGATCCTCCCACTATTCTTTAAAATTTGAGGGTACCTCGGAGGTTGAGGGTACCTCGGAGGTTGAGGGTACCTCGGAGGTTGAGGGTACCTCGGAGGTTGAGGGTACCTCGGAGGTTGAGGGTA
>Ga0207796_1000064_pt1 | contig 44751 bp, 57 predicted proteins | sample Pon1CUnioCityCA_6_FD_187274 | JGI IMG/M metagenome (GOLD analysis project Ga0207796, IMG submission 187274) | Marine sediment microbial community from Union City, CA, USA - Pond 1C Sediment 1 (SPAdes) | ecosystem: Environmental > Aquatic > Marine > Intertidal zone > Salt pond sediment ... | reverse complement strand
TGCCGACGGCACCTACTGGGTGATCAAGAACCCGGATGGCGTTGGCGAGTGCTGGTTGTGGGGCTTTTATGCCACTGTGGTGGGGCTTACTGAGGGACTGCGCACCTACGAACAGCCACCTACACCAACACCGGCTTTTGATTGGGCGGGAACATGGACCGTTTGGCGAGGTCCAGCGGAAGGCGGCATGTACACAATGTGGAACATGACGGCTGCCACCGCAGGAAATGCCTTTAATGCCAGCATTGATTTTGCGGGAACCCTGGTTACGTTTTCAGGCACGATCAGCACCGATTACATGACAGTAAGTGGAACCTGGCGGGAGAATGTGGACGAAAGCGGTCCCTTTAAATTCTATGCCTTAGGAGTGAACCAATTCCAGGGTTTTTATTCAGAAGGGGAGACAATCCTTGGGATTTGCGGATCGCGGGGCGGTGCGGGTTACCCTGACCCCTGTTACCGGCCATAAGAGCGAAACCGTATGTAAGGTTCGCGCAATCTATTTGTAAAATGTCGTACATCATAGCTAAGTTCTACAATTTCGCTCAAAAATTTTAATTAGAACGGCGGAAACACACAAATGTCAGTTGAATTTTAGCTAAGAAAAGTCAAAACTGGTAAATGGCAAGTTAAGAATTATCTTTGTTGATAAAAATCCTCGTGATCGATTTTATTTTGATCTTGCTTAGCTTCTAAAGATAGTAGATTCTAATTTGAACCTTGCAATAATTTTGATTTAGTATATTCGGATGATTTTCAAGAAGATTGCGAAGATATTCTTTGCTTTATTCATATCAATTGTATAGACAAAATCAGAAAAGTTATAAATAATCAATTTAATTCGTATCGCTCATACAAAATTTAACTAATTCTTACCGTTTGGGTGAATCAACTCAAAGCCACCTGTAGTTAACTAGAAAAAGTAAATATCGATAGGAGTTTCTATTTCTGGGAATTAGCTGAAAATGAAAATTTTTTCGTGTCGTTGGATTTAAGAAAGGAATATGTTATGAGGAGGATTTTGGGTACAGGACTTCTTTTAGCTTTAGTTAGTATTGCATTGATTTCATGCGGTCCTTCCCCAGAGGAGGTTGAACAAATGACCATGGCTGCGTGGACGGACACGCCAGAACCAACTTCAACCCCATTACCCACAGCCACACCGACACCTACAATGACGCCGACACCGACACCCACCCCAGTGCCTTATGATTTGACACTTGATCTTGTAGGTGAGGATGGAGAAAATGTGACATATGGTGTTTATGTTCAGGTAGCTGACCTTGAAGAAGTTATGATGGATGAGTCTGGTATGGTTGAATTTTTAAATTTGCCAGGATCTGATGTTGAAGTGTCCATAAAAGCCCAGGGATATGAATCTCATGTGGAAACTGTTTCATTAGAACGAGGGGAAAATTCGGTCACATTAACCCTAACCCTAGACCCCATGCAAGTTAATCCGGCAACCGCCTGTGGAGAAGGGCAAAAAATCTTGATGATAGAAGATTTTGAGGATCAGGAGTTGCAGAATTGGGAAGGTCAGATCATTAGACCACTTTTTAGTTTTGTTGAAATTGAAGACCGGGGTACAGTGTTGCAAGTAGATCGAACTGTCGAAGGGGAAGCCTATTTGAGGTATCCTGAAGTATTAGAGAATATTGTTTGGCATTATGATATTCTAAGGTACCCAAATAATGGTCCGATGTGGATGCGATTCCATGAAAATCCTGGTATCGGAGCTTATATTGGCGTTATTGATGGCGGACAAGGTTTTATGATACAAAAAGAGCCTGGTGGTTCAATTGGGGATCGATATTGGCAGGTTAGTGATGGTGATACCTGGGAAAAATTCTCGTTGGTCTATTTTGAGGGATTAGTAGAAACTTGGATCAATGATGAACTATTTGTCGGAGCCACTGATGCGGATCCTTATAAGGATGGATCTATTAGTATGGCATTTCAAACGCCTTCAGGGGATGTTACTTTGCTCGATAACCTTATCATTTGCGAACTGACCGAACCTTATGCCGCACCTGTTGTTGAGGAGGTAGAGGAGTAATCCGGAAAATTGGAGGTTTGGAAGGGCTTTCAATTTACCAGGAGGATCTTTCATGTAAATTCTTCTTAAAACAAACCATCGCAAGGCTTGTTGAAAAAGAATTTCTAATAAAATTTCCTTAGAAAATCCTAGGTTCTTAAATGTTGTCTACACTTACGCCAGATGGTTTCCTCAGGTGTTTTTCTTTGAATGAAGAGCTTGGGTAAATAACAATTTTGGGTGCACAAAGATAATCTTTGCGCACCCTCCTTGCTATTCTTTACATAATTCGTGAACAAATTTATTAGATTCTTGCTCGATGTAGCCTAATTTCACAGGTTAAATAAATGTTAAGTTGGCAATTTTGTTGATATAGAACTTGATCTGCTGGTAAATCTTTTTATCTTGGTAATAACCCAAAAATGGCAGGATGTGCTCTTTCCTTTGCGTGTGAAATGCCCGTGAAATGGCTTGGAGCAGCTTGAAGATGCTGCCGGTGGAGGTGCTGCCCTTATGGATGATGAAAGCGGCAAATTCGTCATTGACGATCAGGGGTTGGTGGGTTTTAAGCAGTTTCAGCCACAGCGAGTATTCAACGGGATCGGATTTGGTCTCGACAAAGCCCCCAAATGCCTGTACCGCCTCGGTTTTCATAAAGGTGTTTTCGTGAGAGATAAAATTCATCACGGAAAGGGCAATCTCCAGGTTGGGTCTGAGCAGTAGGGTCTGAGGCAGGACAACCCTGCGCCCCTTCCACTCGACGACGAAATTGCCCGTCAGCCAGACCAGGTCCGGGTTTTCAGTGAAATAGGTCGCGACCCTTTCCAGGGCACAGGGGTCAATGTAGTAATCGTCTGAGTGCAGGTAGTGGACGATCTTACCGGTAGCACAGTCAGTGGCGACGTTGAGGGCATTGCCAACACCCCTTGGTTCGCAGTGGTTTAGCTTGATGGGGTAGCGGCTTTGATTGCGGTCAATATAAGCGTGGATGATCCCCAGAGTGGCATCGGTGGAGTAGGAATCGTTGATGATGTGCTCGATATTAGGGTAGGTTTGCATTTCGATGCTTGCCAGGGCTTTTGGCAAGAAATGTTCGCTGTTGAAAGTGCAGGTAATAACACTGATTTTTGGCAGATGAGTTGCTTTCATTAAACGTCTATCCTTGCTTCCAGAGTTAGAAACCTTTTACATCTTCGGATAAAAATGGGAAGGGTTTAAGCCTGCTGGAATTGGAGATATAAACAAACACTGATTTGACTATATCATAAAAATTTAAATTTACAATTATTTTATGATTAATAGAATGTAAACAATCTGGTTAGCTATAGGGTGGGTCGGGCAAAGAAAATCGACATTTGATCCTGATGGAAGTGCAAAGAAATTTCTCCATCAAAAACTGCCCAAAACCAGCCCTCCCCTAAATGTCACTGTGAGCCCCCGTCAGGGGGTGTGGTGGTCTCCTCATGTCGCTTTGCATGAAAAAATTAATATGAGTAATTTTGTCACGTTGAGTGCGCCATGCGATTCCTTACACCTCAATCCTCCTATTGATTAATATTTTATATCCATTGTTAATAAATTAATGGTAATCTTCATAAAATTAATGACAAAGGTTATATATTCCAGTGATAAATCATTCCCATAACGGTATGATATATCTCAATAGGAAATGTTAAAAATGAGGAGTTGCAATGGAAAATAAAGGTTTACGAACCTGTTTAGTTACCGGTTTCAGTATTCTCGTCCTGGTTGCCGTATTTGCCGTGGGAGCTGGTGTGGGCTACTTCACACCCCGATTGATTGGTCAGGCAGTACCAGTTTCTGGACCCGCCGAATGCCCACCCTGCCCTGAAGTTAATTCGGAATCTGTCCCTTCAGAAACACTTTCCTGTCCGGATTGTCCCTATATAGATCCTTCCGGAGAAACCCCAGAGGAATACCAGGATTTATTTGCGCCATTTTGGGAAACCTGGGACATCGTCCATGAAGAATTCGTCGACCAACCCGTCGACGACCTGGCTTTGATGCGCGGCGCCATCGAAGGCATGTTGAATGCCCTCGATGACCCACACACCTCTTTTATGAGCCCTGAAGAGTTTCAGCAAGCCAATGAATCCCTTGAGGGAGAATATGAGGGCATTGGCGCCTGGGTGGATATCACCGGTGATTACGTTCAGATTATCAGCCCCATGAAGGGTTCCCCTGCCGCTGAAGCAGGACTTCAAACTAATGACAAAATCATCGCGATTAATGACGAGGACATGACCGGTATCCCCGGGGATCTTGTCCTGCAGCGTATCCTCGGACCGGCCGGCACCGATGTGACCCTCACGATTGAACGCGGGGAAGAGACCTTTGATGTAACTATTACCCGGGCAAACATCGTCGTACCCACCGCTGAAGCTGAAATGCTCGAGGACAATCTGGCCTATGTGGCACTGCTGAATTATGGAGATAATACCACGCAGCAATTACGAAACGCCTTAGAGGATATGCTGGATCAAAACCCCGACGGCTTAATATTCGACCTTCGCAACAACGGCGGCGGTTACTTGCAAACCGCCATCCAGGTTGTCTCAGAATTCATTGGAGAGGGCGTGGTAATGTATGAACAGTACGGCGATGGGGAAACCTATACCTATGAAGCGATCCCGGGCGGCTTAGCAACAGAGATCCCCTTGGTCGTTCTGGTCAATGAAGGGACAGCATCAGCTTCCGAAATTACAGCCGGTGCAATTCAAGATTATGAACGGGCACCCCTGGTTGGTGTAACCACCTATGGTAAAGGATCCGTTCAAAGCTGGATCGCTTTAGAAAACGACGCAGGCGGTGTGCGTGTGACGATTGCACGTTGGCTCACACCTAATGGGCGACAGATTTCCGGTGAAGGTCTGACCCCTGAATTTATCGTCGAGATGACGGAAGAGGATTACACTGAAGGCAATGATCCCCAACTCGAAAAAGCCATCGAGGTTCTCAAGGACCTTATACAAGAAGAGAATTAAGGAAGGTAAACAATGTTTTTTATGCCCACATTCAATATCAATTACCTAATTTACATGCTCCCAGCTTTGGTGCTGAGCTTGATCGCGCAACTCTATGTCAATTCCAGCTTCAACCGCTGGAGCAAGAAGCAGAATAGAGCCGGTCTGACCGGCACAGATGTCGCACAACGTCTTACGAATCAATTGGGGATGTATGATATCAAGCTGAAAGGCACCCCAGGGCGATTAACCGATCATTATGATCCCCGAAATAATGTCTTGAGCCTTTCACGTGATATCGCCCAACAGCCCTCTGTGGCAGCCATGGCGATCACCGCCCATGAATTAGGGCATGCCCAGCAGGACAAAGAGGGGTATCTGCTGATGCGCATCCGCTCTGCCATGGTCCCGGCAGTGAATATCGGCACATCACTGGGCTGGATTATGATCCTCATTGGTATACTGCTTCAACTCGGTAACCTGGCCTGGCTGGGCGTATTTGCATTTTCCGCTGGCGCCATCTTTTCCATTGCCACCCTACCGGTGGAGCTGAACGCCTCCAAACGAGCCCGGAAGATGCTCGAGTCCAGCGGGATGGTCACCTCTGAAGAAGAACGCCGAGGTGTCAAGCAAGTGCTCAATGCAGCCGCTTTGACCTATGTCGCCGCTGTAGCGACCTCTGTCCTGCAACTGCTGTATTTTGCCTCCCTTGCCAGCGGTACGGGCAGGCGACGCGGCTAATCCATAAAAAATATTTACATCTCAAAAACGAAATAGTTCACCCTCAAACCCTCGGGATTACGATCAGAAAATCCCGAGGGCTTTTGAATATAATTTTCACTTAGAAAATTGAATGCTGTCTGGCTTTAAAATAATTCTGTTCCTTTAAATTAAATTCGATTTCCCACTTGACAAGCCCTTTTTAAAATGATGCAATGCAACCGGTTGCATAAATAAAGGGAATTCAATGGGCAAAAGCAAGATCCAAACCATTGCAGATATTGCTAAATTAGCCGAGGTCTCAAAATCCACGGTCTCCCGGGCTGTAAACGACAGCCCCCTGGTCTCTCAAGAGACGAAGGAGCGTATCCAGACTATCGCCCGTGAACATAATTTCCGCATCAATGCCCCTGCGCGCAGCCTCAGTATGCAGCGCAGCAACACGATCGCCTTTGTGACCCACGCCTACCATAAAAAAGCGTTCTCGTTGGAGGATTTATTCAGCCTGGAGACCATGGGAGGCATCACCAAAGGCCTACACCCACTGGGCTACGAGCTCTTGGTTGTGCATGTCGATCCACGCGATGCCAGTTGGGCTGACCAATATCTCAGCAGCGGCCGTGTGGATGGCTTTATCGTCTGGACTTCCAGTCGAAAGCAATGGCACATTGAAACGCTGGTTGAAATGGATGCCCCCTTCATTGTTTGGGGTGTCCCCAAGGAAAAATATCATTATTGTTCCGTTTCTGGTGATAACCTGACCGGCGGCAGGCTGGCAACCGAGCACCTGATCCAGATTGGCAGGCAGCGAATCGCCTTCCTGGGTGGACCGCCAGAGGAAATGGAAGTACAGTTTCGCTTCCAGGGGTATGAAAACGCTCTCAAGGACGCTGGCTTCAGCCTGGACCCGGAATTATTGGTTTATGGTGATTATTCCCACGTCTCCGGGACGGCTGCGATGAAACAATTATTCAACCAATCGCCAGACATCGATGCTGTCTTTGTCAACAGCGACCTGGTGGCTATTGCTGCGATCAAAGTCATTCGGGGCAATGGTAAGCAGGTGCCGATTGATATTGCCGTGGTAGGGTACGACGACCTCTCCATCACAAGCTACAACAGCTTGCCACTGACCACCATCAGTCAGAATATCCCCCTGGCAGGGAAATTATTGGCTCAGAACTTGATCCTATATATCAAAACCCGCGTGGTCACAAACGTGGCCATCCCGGTGGAGCTTATTGTGAGAGAATCAGCATAAAATGAAACTACTTATCTATTTTTTTGAACCGGAATGCAACCGGTTGCAGAATGTGAGGTAAAAAATTTATGAATTATCACTCATCAACACCATTCGATCCTGGGAAAGAAAACTGGAAATTGAAAAGGCGCAGTGCAAGGTTCTGAGGGGAACAACCCCAGACGATGCCAAGCATATCATCCCTATGTTAATAGCATATGGAAAGCGCCTTTCAAAACGTGAGGAAAGACAACGCTTGGACAATAAACCAATTTGCGGCGGATACCCACAGGAAAAGTGCAAGCACACAGCTCACATCTAGAAAGAACGGCTGTCCACACCCACATCACACACTTGGGGAATGTGTGATGTGGTTGTCGATCAGGTCCTTTGTTACCATTGTGAGTCTCGACTAATTCGACTCCGCCTTCATCAGCATCAGAAAAAAGGGAAGATTGCTGTCCTTTCTGGATAAAAAAACAGGTGCCGGTAATTAGAGCTCCTCTTCGCGGGTTAATTACAGTCTCAAGCTGCTTTTTGTTTCAAGTTCAACACCCCTTTAATCAAGGTCAAAGCGGCTAAGATGATTGCGAGGGTTAGTGCAGCGATAGCCACAAGCGACGTGTCCGCTTGTTTCACCCAGATCCCAACAAAAGCCCATACCAGGACCAGGGGGTATGCCACCTCTTTACGCATCAAGATCATCAAAACACCTAACACCGAAGCGATTATCAGCATAATGAGGGCCCAGATTGGTTCAGAGAGAGGTCCACCCCGCCACCCAATATAATACAGGGCTTGTGAAACATTGGCGACTACAGCCACTGTTGCCCAACCCAAGTAAATGCTGAAAGGTGCAGCCACAAGCAATTTTTCAACCCAGGGGCGTTCTTCCACACCAATTTTTAATTTGATGTAAATTGCCATGAGGCTGATCAGCAATCCAAAGATTGGGATCAAAGTCAGCGTGAATTGCAGGTAATGCCACAGAAAGATCCACGCTGCGTTAAAAACATTAGCAGCAACAAACCACCAGGTGATGGAATCTACTCTCTCATTAGCCATGCCCCTTCGAGTTACAGAATAAATCGCAAATCCGAATAACGCCAGGTAAATTAATCCCCAGATGGAAAAAACATAGCCAGCCGGCACAAACAGGATTGGGAATTGATCAGATACCTCACCGGTTGTCACACCGTTGATGGGCAGCGTATTCGCCAGAAAGTTCACAACGAGGACGATCACCAGGCTGAGGATCATAATAATGCGATTGGATTTCATTTAAGTCTCCTTTATTGATATTTTATAGTTGTGATTATAACAAATCGATAGTTAAAAACAAAATCCTGTACAAGCCTCCCCCTCTCTAAACGATATACGGCGTGCTATAATAAACGCCAGTAAGGATTTAAAGTAGATGATCACCTTCGATCAGTAAGATCAAGCTGTATTGATCGACAATAAATAGGTATATATTTTATTCATGCGAAGAAAAGCTCTAAGCCAACAGATCATACTTACGCTCCTATTGGGGATTTTTTTAGCCAGTTGTGCCGTTAGCGCGGAAACACCCGCATTTAACCCCACAAATACAAAAACTATTGACACCGCCCTGACGGAGGCATCCCTCCCAACACCCACCCAAACGCCTGAACCGACATTCACCTACACACCCACAGAAATTCCGCACACACCGACGCCCATCCTGACCCCTACCCCCCAATGGGTTTATCATGAACCTGGCAGGATTGAAGCGCCTATCCTGCTTTACCACCAGGTGTGGGGTGAAGTGCCGACCACCCGCTACCAGGTATCCATCCCCAATTTCCGAGCCCAAATGGCAGCCATCAAGGACTTGGGGTTTACACCCATTCCTTTGTCCATCTTCTTAAATGCCTTGCTGGAGGGGAGTGAGCTCCCTGAGAAACCCATCGTGATCACCTTTGACGATGGACATGAAAGTGTGTACAAACACGCCTTCCCCATCATGCAGGAATTTGGATTTCCCGGCACATTTTACATTGTTGCCAACCGAATTCATGGTTCCCCTGAATTTGTTACGGTTGACCAGCTCACTGAGATGATCAAAGCCGGCTGGGAAATTGGCAGTCACAGCTACTCCCATGAAGATCTCACGATCAACCACAGTATCGTCCCTAAAGAAATTGGTCAATCCAAGGAAGATCTCGAAGCAGAACTTGGTGTCACTGTGGAGACCTTTGCTTATCCCTACGGCAAAATTGACTCCTTCACAGCCACAAAGGTCAGTCATTTTGGCTATCGTGCCGGCATGGGGTTGGGCACCGGGAAAACGCACACCTGGGGCAGTGTCTTTTATCTGGAACGGATCGAAATTTATGGTGAATATCAATTGGAGAATTTCTATGAGATTCTCTCAGGGGAATAAGTTATCAAATAGTCACAGGAAATCCAGAAAGGAAGGACAGATCTTGAAGCCAATATTGAGATTTTCGGTTTTTATCCTATTACTCTTCGGGATTTTCACACTCCTTGGACTGTCCGCCTGCACGGTCTCCAACGATGCACCTGCCCAAACGATTGAAAGGTACTACCAAGCACTTGCAGAAAAGGATCAAGACCAATTAACCAACCTATCCTGCGCAGAATGGGAAACCTCGGCTTTGATGGAGCTGGACAGCTTCATGAACGTTGAAACAACGCTGCAAGATGTCGAGTGCCAAACCGTGCACCAAGGCGAAGACAAAGCCCTGGTCAATTGTACTGGTGCGATTGCTGCCAGCTACGAAGGGGAACTGCGTGAATTTCCCATATCCGGTCAAACCTACCGCCTTGTTTTGGAAGCTGGTGAGTGGCGTATGTGTGGATACGAATAAAAGGGGACTACGTGCGCTGGATTAAAAAAGTCCTTTTAACTAAAGAAAACTTATACGCCCTCCTGCTCTGCTTGTTGATTGCCCTGCTGGTGATATTTAGCGCAGATCGGACACCCCTCTGGATCTATCAGGGTTTCTAGATGACGCTCGTTGAAATCCTGATCATCGCCCTTGGCGCACTGGCCCTCAGGCTGGTCTTCCCCGGTCATCTCAGGAAATGGGGGTTGTTAGCAGCTTCTATCCTAGCAATTTATTGGCTTCAACCCCTCCTGCCCATTCGGAATATGGATTTCTGGTTTCCCACCGCCACCCTGGGTGTTATCCTCCTCAGCTGGGCATTAGTAGCTGATAAAACACAATTAACCTTCCGAGAAAACATTTATGCCATATTAATCATGGTGGCGTTCGTGTTGTTGATCGCAATGACACGTTTTATCAGTCTGAAAGGCTTGATCACACCTTCACGACCGCCTCAGTTTTCTCAAGTAGTCATTGCCCTGCTGTTCCTCCTGGGATTGGGAAGTCTTTTGATCTACATCGTCAAACCAACCCCAATGGCTATCGGGAGCGGCATTTTCGGTCTTCTCGCCTTATTTATCGTCCTCAAAACACCCGCTCTGGCTTCGGCAACAAGCCTTGGTTTACGGCAGATAATGGCACAGGACACCTCTTTAGCAAAATTCACGGACTTGGGATGGCTGGGGTTCTCCTATGTCGCATTTCGCCTGATTCACACAATGATTGACCGGATCAATGGTCAACTCAAAGACATCCAGTTAGGCGAATACATGGTTTATGTGCTTTTCTTTCCTGCTTTCATTGCCGGACCCCTGGACCGACTGCAGCATTTCCGCCAAGATCTTGAGAATCCCCATCCCCTTGAAGCCGGGGAGCTCTTGCAAAGCGGTAAGCGTTTGGCCATCGGACTTTTCAGGAAGTTTATTCTGGCGGACAGCCTGGCACTCATAGCCCTATCCGGTGGCAATATCCAGCAGGTTATCCACACTGGCTGGCTGTGGGTGATGTTAATCGCCTATGCCCTGCAAATTTATTTCGATTTCGCCGGCTATACCGACATCGCCATTGCCTCTGGCATACTGCTGGGCTTCAAACTCCCGGAAAACTTCAATCAACCCTATCGTAAGCCCAACCTGACCTTGTTTTGGAACAACTGGCACATGTCCCTAACCCAATGGTTTCGGGCTTATTTCTTCTTCCCTCTCACACGCAAATTACGCAAGGCAAACAAACTATCAGCTCCCCTCATCATTTTTAGCACCCAGATGAGTACCATGCTCTTGATCGGGCTCTGGCATGGTTTCACACCAAATTTTCTCATTTGGGGGGCATGGCACGGTTTGGGGTTGTTTTTCCACAACCGCTGGCGGGCGATGGTTTCGCCGAAACTGGCAAAAGTGACTCAACATAAACCTGTTCTGGACGATGCCTTCCAAATCATTGGCATCATTCTCACCTTCCTCTTTGTCAGCCTGGGTTGGGTCTGGTTTAGAATGCCAACATTCGACCTGGCAGCAACGACCTTCGCCAAGTTATTTTGATAGCATTGGTTAAGTTTTCAATAAATGTGACAACGATGATATATTTATGAGAGAAACCAGCATTCACTCTAACGAATATCCTAAAAAAAACACCACAACAACAATCACAACCATGACCGACCAAGAGAAAACTGACCAGAACAATCTCAAAAAATTCCTTCGAAATGTGATCATTAAAGGCATTGCCCTGTTCCTGATCTTGAGCTTTTCCCTTGCCCTGATCCCGCCACAATCAAAACTCGGTCGCATTTCACTTTATAACATCTTCATTCCCGGTCGTGTCCGGTTACCCTTTGGGGAAAACCCCAGTGAAGCGTACAACCTGAGCCTTTATGACATGGAGGCGATGTTCGCCAGCCATGAAATTGACGCAGGGAGCAAACCAGAAACAGAATTCCGGGTTATGTTGATTGGGGACAGTGCCACCTGGGGCACCCTGCTCAAACCGGCGGAGACCATAAGTGGTTTGATAAACCACGCAGGATTAACCGCCTGCGATGGTCGAATCGTTCGAGCCTATAACCTTGCCTATCCCTCCATGTCCCTGACCAAGGACCTGATGATCTTGGACAAAGGCCTCAAGTATCAACCCGATCTAATCCTTTGGCCGCTGACCCTCGAGTCCTTCCCTGACAAAGTCCAAATTCCCACACCACTGGTTGCCAATAATCCGGGTCGTATTCAACGCCTGATTGAAGACTATGACCTGGCTATCGATCCGCAAAGTACTGAATTCAATCGTCTCTCTTTTTGGGATCAAACCCTGATCGGCAGGCGGCGGAAGATCCTTGATGCAATCCAACTTCAACTCTACGGTGTCCTTTGGGCTGCGACAGGCATTGATCAAACCTACCCCAATGAAGTGACGCCTGCACAGCGTGATTTTGAGGCTGATGATATGGATTTCCATGGGTGGCCGCCCAACCAACTCCCCCTCAACCTGCTGGCATTTGAAAGTTTGGATATCGCCGCTGTAATGGCTGGGGATATCCCGGTGGCAGTGATCAATGAACCTGTTTTAATCAGCAATGGCGAAAATAGTGAGATCCGTTACAACTTCTTCTATCCCCGTTGGGCTTATGATCAATATCGTAACCATCTGGCACATCTTGGAGAGAGGTCTGATTGGGCTTACCTCGACCTATGGGACGCTGTGCCGGAAAACTATTTTACAAATTCTGCCGTCCATCTTAATCCTGAAGGATCACAGTTATATTTTGATGCCCTGCTTCCCTTTCTAAAACAGATGATTTGTCGGTAAATGGTAAAATTGGACCATTAAGATCACATCACTAAGGAGTTATGCCCAAAAATGAAAGACGAAATCATCCAAAAAATCACCCTTTTTTTGCAGACCCAGGTACTCAATGAGCCTGGACGTCCTATTGACCCGCACGAATCCCTGCTCTCGAGCGGTCTGATTGATTCTTTCAGCCTGGTGGATGTCGCTCTTTTTATTGAAGATTCCTTTCATGCCAAAATCAAGGATACAGATTTGAACCCGGAAACTTTCGACAACCTGGAGGAACTTGCGGCATTAATCATCACCCGTCAGTAAAAGTAAGACAACTCCATTTTAAACAAATTACGCCTGGGATATTACACCCAGGCTTTTATTTTCTTCTTGTCAAATCTATGGTTCGTAAATATAGTAATAATCAAACCCTACGCTGAAATTGGGATTTTCATACGTCCCGGCGATCAAACCTACCGCGCCTGAGACATAATCCGGGTCTGAAATTTCGGTCAGCAGCATCTCGTTCACAGCAAAAGCCAGACGATCATCACCACAATAAGCAGCCATCGAATAAGGTCCACCAGATGCAACCAATTCAGAGTAGGTCCAATCCACCAGCATTTCACTCTGACCATTTACCATTTTCCAGATGCTGTAATAACCGTCTTCAGTAATTTCCATAGCGGTAAAATTTGAGCCATCCTGGACACCGCAGACAAATCCGAAATCACCATCACCCTGCGGGTTGACAACCTCAGCTTCTGCCGCCAAAATCAGGTTGTCATAAGAACCTATCAATGTCGTCCAAACGTAATATTGTTCCTGGAAGACAGTAATCGTCAATCTTCCATCGGATATCTCAACCAAACCTTCGGAGTCATCCAGCAAGCCCCATTCATTCCGATTATCAGTGAAATCATCCCCAATGATCAGGTTGCCTCCTTCAGGTTCATATTCCTCGTGCTGTTCGCCCCCGCGATCCTCTTCAATGGCCACCTCACCAGCCTTGGCAGCATCAATCAGCGGAAGGGCTAAGCGGATGGGGCGCAGTGCGTTGATGAAACCCCCGGTTGGCACGCAGTTGTCATCCTCGTCAATCACGCCATCACGGTTGGTGTCCACCAATCGCCGGCAGTCTACAAACTCCACTTCTATATCCCCCGATCCAACCTGGGTGGGGACGCCGATAATCTGCCCCTGGGCAGTTGCCGCCAATCCGCCGCTGTTCCCTCCTGCGATGGTGGCAGATGTTTTAATATAGGCACGGTTGCCGAAGGGTTCTTGAGAAGTGAAACCGCTGACCTCTCCCCGAGTGAGGGTGATGGTTTCACCGCCAATCCCCGGGTAGCCGATAATAATGATCTCATCGCCCAATTGCAGATCCTCTGAACTGCCAATTGACACAGGATCAATATTTAGGGAAGCAAAATCCGCTGGTCCACCATTAAGATCTGATCGCACCTGGATCACAGCCAGGTCAAGAAAGGCGTCTGCCTGAAGCACATCAGCAAAAAACATTTGCACTGGTGGTTGGTCCTGTGCGGTCGTAATTGCCACAACCAGGTCCACCACATCATAAAAACGATCCGACAGGACCACATGCGCATTCGTTAGGATCAAACCATCCTCTGAAATAACTGTTCCGGAGCCAGTCCAGCCCTCAACAATTTGGTTATCCATCTCAACCAGTGCAAAAATTTGAACCACAGAACGATAGGGGATAATTTCTCCAAGCTGGGGTTCGAGGGTTGGTTCCTCTGTCACCGGCAGATCTTCATCTTCACCCTCGCCAACATCCACAGAAGTTACTTCTGAGAAAGCCAATCGCACCGATGTTGTGACTGATTTTGTCCCGGCAACCACATCAATATCACCGCTGGCATCACCGGGTTCCAGTGCCTCGAAACTAAACAAAACCGTTTCCTGGCCATTTGGCGCGATCGTCAAATCGAAGGAGAAACCAGTTTGATCACCATATTCCGTCCCGCGCGCACTGGATGGATCGACACTGATCAAGAGCGTTTTATCCAATAAATTATTGGGGAGTTGAATTTCAGTGATCGTGATATTTCGGGTGCTAACGTTGGATAAACCTACAGAAACCTCAAATAGATCACCCACAGACAACTGCGGTGGCGGCATCGTTATCGAAACCTCGAGTCCCTCAGGTTCACCGCCAAAAATCGCCAAAAATCCAGCAAATCCACCAATCAGGACAAAGGAAACCACACAGATAGTCAAAAGGATTCCGATGCCGCAGCCGATGAGCAGCCTCGAAGGACGCTTCTTCCCTACATCAATATCAGGATCATGAATTAAATTCGCCATCTTTACCTCTCAAAAATCCAATAAAAACACCTAAAAGATAATTACATTATATATCAAAGCACAGGTAAAATCTCAGGACTGTAAGAACTTGTGGAGAGTCCACTGTTCTAAGTCTTTCCCTTCCTAGCCAAACCTTCTTGCATTCTCTTACAGCGATTGAGCCAGAGGGTTTGGTAATCTCCAGGGTCAACAACCCGATTTTGTAATTCGATGATGGTCATGATCCCCGATTCCCGGCACCAGCCCACACAGATACGGTAGGCTTCCCAATCCAAATCGTCCTGTTCATAAGTTATTGGGACCATTTTTAAGCCAGCCTGGTGCGCGACAAAAGCCCGAGTGTGGCCGTCGGTCATCACCAGACGGTCGTCCAAGGACTTCACCGGGATGGGTGGAATCACTTCGATATCTGAAAAATCAATATGGGATCGCACGGCTTCTAACTTCTCCTGGTTGATATACAGTTGTGAAGGCTGAAGCGCAGTCAGCGGCAGCATGAAGGTTTCAGGCTCTGTCATTGGAAGGTTTACTCACCCCTTTATCATTTTGATGAGCTTATTTAATTCACCCACCGTTTCCAGTCCTGCGTGATGACCAGATCCTTCAAAAATTAATCGCCCTTTGTGATCCTCCAAACGGACATCAATTTTTGCATTGATTGTTTCAATGATTCTGCGATCCATTGAGATCTCGGTAGGGGCTTGAAGCATTCCCCCCTCGCTGCGGCGTGCGTCAATCGTCAGTTGATGGCTGGGATTGCTAACCACTAGATGAACGGATGTATCACTTAGGGCGATATCGTTTACTTTGCTGCGGTTATAGGTTGCAAAGCGATGAAGGGTCCCATCCAAGAGGAAACCGATGATAAACCCGGCAAAGGATTGACCCAGCCAGGGGATCACCGCCACAGACAGCATCAAACTGACGCCTTCCTGGTCAAAATGGTTGCTCTGGCCCCAAATCCAGGCGGATGGAAAGTGTTTGCCCCAATCTTTTTCGATATAACCGCGCCCATCAGTAAAGTTCAAATCCTCCCCATCCAGGATCAATTGTCCCTGAATCCTATGGTCCATGCTCACCACACCGTGATAGCATTCCATAAATGGCACCCAGGCGAACCAACCCATAGCCCCCGGGGAGAAGAATTGCACAGGCCAGCCCGTCAGGTTCTCAAAAGCCAATTCACCTGACAATGATCCCAGGGCATCATCGATAGCCAGGTTAATGCGATCGGCTGAGAAATAGTTGGGACCGACGCTAATTTCAAAAGATTCACGGGATGGTTTGAATGCTTCGATAGGATATTGGTGAAAGCGCACTTCATTCGCTTCCGAATCAAAAACCTGTACGAAGCTGTGGCTTTTCTGATGATCTTTCGCCAAGTAAACACCGGGTATCACAGCAAAGCGTACCTGCTCATCAGCGCTGACCAGCTTGAAATACCAGCCCTCAAAAAAGGGCGGCTGTGCGTTAAAACCATGATAGCGGTTCGGATGGAGGATATTTGATGAGAACATAAGACAATCCTTTATTGTGTATGATCCCCTGGAGAAGGGGCATTATAAACTATGACATAAATACCAGCGCAAAACGTGATTTGTTGATATTGTACTGAAAATCCAAGGGCTTCCAAAGCTTCTGTCATAGGTTTAGCACACCAATAATATTCCTCTTCATCCCAGGTTTCCTTGAATTCGTGGTATACAGTGGAAAAATGTGCCTTATCCAAAAAGGAAATATCCCCAATAACGATCTTCCCGCCAACTGCGAGCGAGTCCGCAGCCAACCTGATAAGGATCTCCTGCTTGAGCGAGTCGCGGAATTCGTGCAAGGTATACCCTGAGATTATTCTGTCAAATGGCTGCTGCATCTCAGGCGGCCAATTTTGGTCACGTAGGTCAACTTGGTACAGGTGGGCTCCTGGGATCGCCTCTTTGGCTTTTGCCAGCATTTTTTCAGAGAAATCCACACCCCAAATTTGGTCCCCCGGCAGAGGAAGGCGTTGTGCCAGGTTTCCAGTGCCCACACCCAGGTCCAACACGGTGTGATCAGGATGGAAATCCGCCAGCTCAATGATTGCATTGAGGGCCTGATCATAACCAGTTAATGGAAAACTTTCATGATTAACATCCTGATTGTATGTCTCTGACCATCGGTCAAACAAATTCTTTCGCTGATTGTTGTCTTTCATCGTTTTCTTGCCTTTCAGGTTTTATGAGGCTCAGTTGACCTCCATTTTATTTTACATTCAAATTCAAGGATAGATGGCTTCGCAATTGCTCAATTAACTTACAACTTTTTAATAATTCTCACGTATACTATTATGGAAGATCAATTTTTAGAAAGGTAATTTAATATGAAGAAAAAGATTTATCTCGTAATTTCCCTCTTATTTATTGGCAGTTTCGCGCTCAGCGCATGCAACCTGCCCTTTGTTAATGTTGTCCGTGGTTCAGGTGACCTGACGATTGAAAATCGTGAAGTGAGCGGCTTTGATTCCGTCCAACTGGATGGTGCTGGCCGGCTGGTAATCACCCAGGGCGAATCAGAATCCCTAGAGATTGAAGCAGAAGACAATATCATCAACGAACTCACATCCGAAGTGCGCGGAGACACATTGGTGCTTGGATTCAGAGAACAATCCTGGCGCAGAAGTATAATTCCCACCCGGGGCATCACCTATACTTTGAGCCTTATTGATCTGACAGAAATCACCTTCAACGGTGCTGGCAATCTTGAGATGGAAAGTTTGGAAACGCCCACGCTGGATCTGACCATTAGCGGTGCTGGACAGGTGACGATTGATGAGCTTCAGGCTGATTCAATTTCGGTCACAATTGCAGGAACAGGAACCATCCGCATGGCAGGACAGGTTTCCTCCCAAACCATCAGTATTGACGGCGCTGGGAACTACGAAGCTGGTGATCTTAAAACCAGTTCGACCAAAATTGACATCAATGGGCTTGGAAATGGCACTGTCTGGGCAACAGACAGCCTGGATATTACCATCAATGGCGGCGGAAGATTGGATTACTTTGGAACACCCAATGTTACACAGGATATCAACGGCCTGGGCGACATCAACAACCGTGGCGAAAAATAATTAGGAATTTAAAACTTTTACCGGAGCCTGGGAATGCCAGGCTCCGGAGATATTTTATCCATTGATAAGGAGAAAAAGATGAATCGTAGAAATAGTATTGTCGGTGGGGTTATCTTGATCTTGCTGGGGCTCGTTTTCCTAGCCAGTGAGATTGCTCCCCAATATTTTCAATTCTGGGATTGGCCGATGATCATCATCGGCTTAGGCGCCGTATTCCTCGTGTGGGCAATTCTTGCTGGTGAGGGCGGTTTGGCTGTTCCCGGTGCAATCCTTAGCGGGATAGGTGGCATTTTCTATTATCAGAATATGACCGGGAATTGGGAAAGCTGGTCCTTCATCTGGGCATTGATCCCGGGATTTGTCGGGCTGGGCGTTTTGATCAGCGGCATCATCGACGGGAATTTTAAAAAAGTCTTTGGCGCTGGTCTGACACTGATCATTATCGCCGCGGTCTTATTCTTTGCCTTCGGTTCTTTCCTCGGATTGGAACATGACCTTTTGCGCTATTGGCCCGTTCTCCTGGTCGTGTTGGGATTAATCAGCCTGTTTCGGGTGATTTTCTCTGATAAGAAAAAAAAGGCATAGCAACCCTACCGCTAAAGATCACATAGGAAAACTTCTTGCAGAAACGCTGTGCATCGCGTTTCTGCAAGGTACGCATGAACACCACAATCGATTGTTTAAACTAAGATTTTCTTGATTGATAGCCATTAAAAGCAAAAGATGCCCCTTAGGGCACCTTATTTTCTATTTTTCACCCTAATTTATTTTAAACCATTCCGCTTTGACCCGCTCATAAGTCTCTGGTAGGGATTCTGGCAGCACCCGGGTGTTACCAATGCTCGCCATAAAATTCGTATCCCCCGCCCAGCGCGGCACAATGTGCATATGCAGGTGATCTTCCACACCAGCCCCTGCCATCTCCCCCAGGTTCAACCCCACATTCAATCCATCGGGGTGATAAACGGATTGCAATACCGCAGCCGCCTTGGTGGTCATTTCCATCATTTCAGTCCGTATCTCGAAGTTTAAGCCTTGCAGGTGGGCTTCGTGGACATAAGGAACGCACATCACATGCCCACTTGTGTAGGGATAGCGGTTTAGTATCATAAAGTTGAATTCACCCCTGTAAAAAACGAGGTGTTTGTGGTCATCTCCACCTTCAGCAGCCAGGCAGAAAATACAACCCTCTTTATCGTGATCTTCTAGAATATATTCCATACGCCAGGGAGTCCAGATATGGTCCACAAAACCCACTTTCCGACATTATCCAACAATGATTTCTACTCATTATTGTATCAGATTTAGTTTTTCCTTGAATTGTTGTTATACTTATGAAGGACAGGCTCACAAAGCGATATCCTATGGATCAATACACACCCTTTCAACCCACGAATGTCCTTACGGTCAGCCAGCTGACCGGGTACCTGCGTCAACTACTGGAGAGCGATGAGATCCTGCAGGACTTGTGGGTGCGCGGCGAAATCTCGAATTTTTCGCGTCCTTCCTCCGGTCATTTATATTTCACCCTTAAGGATAGCGATGCCTCAGTACGCTGTGTGATGTGGCGAAGCGCAGCATCCCGTTTGAAGTTTGCCCCTGGTGAAGGGCTGGCAGTGGAAGCCCATGGGAGCATGGGCATCTATGAGGTGAGCGGGCAGGTACAGCTGTATGTCGACACGCTCAATCCCGCCGGTGAGGGTGCACTCTACCAGGAATTCATGCGTTTGAAAGCCGCCCTTGAGTCTGAAGGACTGTTTGCTCCCGAACGAAAAAGACCCATACCCGAACTGCCCAAAAGGATTGGCATTGTCACCTCCCCAACCGGGGCAGCCCTGCAGGACATGCTCAACACACTGCGCCGGCGTTACCCGATCGCAGAAGTGGTGCTGGCGCCAACAACCGTGCAGGGCATTGACGCCCCTCCCGGCATCATTGCTGCATTACACCGCCTGAACTCGGAAATACACCCGGACGTGATTTTGATCGGCCGCGGCGGCGGCTCAATAGAGGATTTGTGGGCATTCAATGATGAGGGTGTTGCCCGGGCTGTCGCTAATTCTGCTGCGCCGGTCATCTCCGGTGTGGGCCATGAGACGGATTTCACCCTGACCGATTTTGCCGCGGATCTGCGAGCGCCTACACCCACCGCAGCGGCTGAAGTTGCCACACTGGACAAGCTGGAATTGCTGGCAAACGTGATTGAAATCGGCAACCAGCAAACCACGCTTCTTCGAGAGCGGATTGCAGAGGTTCGTTTTGAATTAAGCCGGGTGATGAGCGCTCTGGAACGCCTTTCACCAGCCCATGCCATCGATACCTACCGCCAACGTCTTGATGAGGTGATCCTGCGCCTTGAGCGGTCCGCCCAACTCATCGTGGAACGCAAAACCCTCCAGCTCCAGAACCTGCGCCAGGCCTTGAAAAACCTCAGCCCCCAGTCGGTTCTTCAACGAGGGTATGCCATCGTCACCCGAACAGATAATGGTGCATTGGTGAAAAACGCCAGTCAGGTAAAACCCGCTGATCATGTCCACATCCAGATCAGCCAGGGTGAAATGGATGCTCAAATCACACAAGTATTACCAGGAGAAGAAAAATGAACCCACAGCCCGAAGAAGATATCCAAAAGTTGGATTTTGAGACTGCATTTAATGCCTTGCAGGAAACCGTATCCTTATTAGAAACTGAAGAACTATCCCTGGAAAAAGCACTGGAAAGCTACGCCCGTGGTCAAGCTCTGGCAAAACGCTGTGCAGCGCTATTAGAAAAAGCTGAGTTACAGGTACGCCAACTTTCCATGGACAATTCTCAGACTCTCGAAGAAGAAGTGTGACTCGATGCCCATCGCAGGACTCTTAAATAACCCTGTTTTTTGGGGATGCATTATCGCTTCGATCTTAGCCCAAATCCTCAAACTCCCCCTGGAATATCTTCGGACCAAGGAATGGGATTGGTCCTTGCTTTTCGGCACGGGGGGCATGCCCAGCTCACATTCCGCTGTGGTGACGGCTGCAGCAGCAGGCATTGGGCATTATGCAGGTTACGATACACCTTTATTTGGCTTAGCCATCGCTATCGCCATGGTCGTGGTTTACGATGCTACCAATATCCGCCGCCAGGCAGGTTTTCACGCCCAGCAGATCAACCAAATTTTCAAAGAAGTATTTACAGGCAAAGCCAAGGCGATTGAAGAATATCAAGAATTACGTGAGGTCCTGGGGCACTCCCCTGCTGAAGCCCTGGGGGGCATTGTATTGGGCATCCTCGTCAGCCTGCTCACCTGGGTGATCTGGCCTTGATATCGAATAAGTGAAATTAGCGTGCGGATCGTTCATAATTTTCCGCATAATTCCCCCTTAGTTGATCAACCTTTAGGAAACAACTTCCAGTGTCCGAATTTGATTCCTGAACCATAAGCTCATTTCCGGCTGATAGCGTCGGACAATCAACATAGAACAGTCCACTTCTTCGATCAACGCATCATCCAGGGCTCCAAATAAATATCTATGTGAAAAAACTTCATTTCCCACACCAATCATCATGAGATCATATTTGTCTGATTTTGTCTCACTTAAGATTCCCTGACTAACTGATTCCGCTGGCACCACTTTCAAATTCATCCAGCTAGGGACAGATCCCAATTCACTCTCAACAATCTCCTGGATAAAAAGGTGTGAATCTTCCAAAGCTTCATCATCCAACCCCTGGGGGGTTAGATGTAGAACTGTCACCCTTACCATTGGATCAAAAGCCAAAGCCATCGATAATCGAAGCATTAGACGAGTATTTGGTCCGCCGGCAATGGGTAGAAGGACTTTTTTAAGCCCGTTAATCCCTCGATTTCGAAAAACAACCACATCTTTCCGTGCGTTCACCATCACCTCTTTGATAATGTTATGCGGAATCTTTAATTTTGTTTCCAAGGATGGCCATCCTAAGATCAACATCCGAACGGGGTTTGGGGACTGCAATTCCTTATAAATGGCTGATTCAACATTGCTGGCGATTTTTGTTTTTGTGGCGATGGCGACATTCCGCATTTGTGCAATTGGCGCGGTAATGGATAACAAATCACGACGTTCCAGTTCACTTCTTTTGATAATTTCCGATAACGCCTGGTCTGTGGGCAAATTTGACATCTTAATCACTGAAAGTAAACTGATGCTGGTATCTTCTTGATATTCAGCCAGCCTGGCTGCTAACTCAACCAGACCAATTGCAGTATTCGGGTTGATCGCTGCCAGGAGAAAACGACCACCGCCCAATTCTTCCTCTAGTTTCAATTGGATCATCGTTCTCCGCTTGAAATATTTGGATGCCAAATACACAATCGAGAGCGAAAGCAGAAGCAAACCCAAGAACAATAAAGCCTTTTGGTCAGCAAAGATGATGATCAAGAGACCACTGCCTGCTGCCAAAACAGCAGTTAATGGAAATAAGGGAACTTTAAATGGGCGATAGACATCTGGATATTTTTTACGTAATTTCACCATTGCCAGGGATGCCCAAAAGAGAACAAACATGTAACCGGCGCTTGAGATAAAACTTAGGAAATCGACCAATCCAATCAATGTGACAAAGGCGCTGATCAACACCACAAACATAATAGAAACATAAGGCGTGCGCCAGCGGCTTAACCTGGCAAGATGACGCGGCCAGACCCCTTCCCGGCTAAGCGTAAATGCCTCGCGTGTCGCGGAAAGCATGGCTGAATTGACCGATGTCAGTGTTGCTACAATGCCGGCAGCACCCATCAAAGGAACACCTAACCTGGGCCAGAAAATCCGAGCGGCATCAGTCAATGCTGTCTCAGACCCGGAAAGCGACGAATAAGGTATCACGCCTATTGTGACAAAAGATACCAGCGAATAAACCAGCGTCGTAACCCCTAAGCTGACCAGGATTCCAACAGGAATATTTCGATTGGGTTTCTTAATCTCTTCGGCGTCGTCTGCAATGACTTCAAACCCGACATACGCATTGTAAATCAAGGCAATCGTTGTCAGGATGCGAGCCAGATTAGCAAAAAATGACTTATCTTCAAATAAAACACGACCGGACATGAAAATTTCTTGACTAAAACCTTCCGGTCGGGTCAGACCCAAAACGACATATATTCCAAAGACAATCAACAAGAAAGCACCTAATATTATTTGAAGGTTTCCTACCTGAGAAATACCACGGATGTGCAAGGTTCCAACAATGATAATCAATATGATTGCCACTGGGATAATAGGCAACATAGGGAAGAATATATTTAATGAATAGGCAAAACCCACTGCAGACAGCGCCGCGTAAAATGTGCTGGAAAGGCCGTCCAGTGATCCCACAAGGAACATCACCAAGTTATTCCCAAATCCCTCCTTAACATAAGTCATGGCACCCCCGGTAACCGGGTAAGTGGTAGCCAATTCACAATAATTAAGGGCGATGCTTAATGAAAGCACACCGCCAATTATGATCGCCAGCACGGCATCCGGCCCAGCAATACCTGCTGCATGGCCGGTCAGCACAAAGATCTCTGCCGCAATCGTACCCGCTGTACCCAACATAATCACCTGGACTAAATTGAGTTGTCGTTTGAGTTTACGTTTTACCATGTTAAATCAAAAATCCTGTACAGGATCCTTCCTTATCTTTACATTCATTCGCTATATGTTTGAGAGGAGAAAATTCTTTGCGAGTACTTTCAACAACAAAAATTATTTGCTTGCATTATCAATGGCAGATTATAACCACTTTTTCTAAACTTACAATAGGCAATTTCTGGAGTATCACTGGTTGGATACACCCTTCATTGAAAGCTTGATACGCTTTGTTCTCTCGGGATTGACAAAGCGTATCGGTGGGATAAAGGGTGGGCAATAGATATTTCATGATTTTAGCTCCTCGCTGACTGATCAGGTAATATTACCAGGAACCGAATTGGCTCAGTCACCTCTTCCGTACCGGAAAGATACTGATTGCCTTTTTCGCAGTTTGCCTGGAAGGGAAGTGCGGTGTTAGGGGACATATTAATTCATTTGACAATTCAAGCATGTTGTCTTCTGAAGAGCTTGGTAATTAACCCACTGTTTAAATTTTAGAAAAATAAATCGTAGAAAAATATTGAACGATGCAATATCATTGGTAATTTATTTTCCGAGTTTTCGCACCAGGGCATCAACCATTACACGCAATTCAGGCATCTTTAAGGCCCACATCAATCCCAAGTATGACACCATTCCCAATACAGCTGAGCCAAAGACAAGGATCCAATCCGCCCTACCTCCCAATAAGCTCAACCAGGTCAGGACAACTGCTGCCATCAGTCCTGTTCCTAAGACCGAGAGGCCCACACCCTTCCATATTTTCACCCCCTCCAGACCTTGTAAGCGCTTGCGCATGATTAAGATCAACACAACGCTCTCCAAAGCTGTGGCCAATGAGTTCGCCAGTGCCAACCCGCCGTGCGGCATCCAGCCCACCCGCTCAAAGACCGCAGAAAACAAAAAACTGAAGCCAATATTCAAGCCCATTGCGCCGACCCCCACGATAACTGGTGTGCGGGTGTCATGCAGAGCGTAAAAGGCTCGGCTGAGGATTTCGACCAGGGCGTGCCCCACCAGACCAACAGCGTACCACTGCAGTGCCCAGGCGACCAATTCCGTGGACCTTGCCGTGAATTCCCCTCGCTGGTAGAGCAGCGAGACTAATGGGGTTCGCAATAAGATCAAACCCACCGATGCAGGTATCGCCAGGATCAACACAGCGCGCAGGGTTGAAGCAAGGGACTGGCGCATCTCATCCAGCTTTCCCAAAGCCACCTGAGCACAAAAAGTTGGCAAAGATGCAATCGCTGCTGATTGCGCGATTGCCATTTCCGGCATGAGCATCAAGCTGAAGGCCAGCGTGATGGCTGTAACACTGCCCTCCGGCTGCCCCAAAGCGATTATTGTATTGACTATGAAATTTAATTGCACAACAGCCACGCCCAAGAGTCGGGGTCCCATCAAGCGAAAGACCTCCAACACAGCTTTGTTGCGCAGCCCAAGATAAATATGATAAGCCCGTTCTCGCAGCTTCAACACCCGCGGGATCTGAACAAACAAGTGCAGCAAGGCACCAACCACTACTCCCAGCGCTAACCGTTGGACACCCCAATCCTCAGGGAGGAAGAGGGTACCCAGGATGATCCCCAAGGAGTACATCGCAGGTGCAATCGCCGGGATCAAGAAGACTTGATGCGCGTTGAGGATGCCCATCACCAAGCCACTCAAACCAAATATTGCGACTGAGGGAAGCATGGTCCTGAGCAATTGAACCGTCAATGCCTCCTGCACAGGATCTGATCCCGGGACAAGCAGGAACAAACCGTCTCGCACGATCCACGGGGCGAATAAAAAAGCCAGTACACTGATAAGGACCAGGGCTATCAGCACCAAATTGATCACACCGGATGCCAAACGCCAGGCACCCGGCCGATCTTCACGGGTCAGGAACCCGGTAAAGGTCGGAATGAATGCTGATCCTAACGCTCCCCCTGCCACAAGGTTAAACAACAGCTCCACAATCCGGTTAGCGGCATTGAAGGAATCCATATTCGCAGAGGTGCCAAAGGCATTGGTGATCACGATCCCTCGTGCCACCCCTACCAGGTTGCTGATAATAAAAGCAAACATCACCGTGCCTGCAGCCCGAGCAATGGTGCGATTGGCTGAGGGGGTAGATCCCAGGGGTTGTGTCAAAGGGCACCTCTCCCATTGTGATAGGCCTGGATGGCCTTTTCCCACAGTGCCGCTTTTTCTTCTGAGCTCAATGCTGCCAAAGGTCTGCCGGATTCAGCCGCTTTGGCTTCCAAGATAGAAAACTTCTCTCGGAAAACCTTTAGCCTCTCACGCAAGGCGCTTTCGACATCAATGTCATGACGATATGCCAGGGCTGCCAGGGCAAGAAGAAGCTCGCCAAAGCGCTGATCCTTTCCAGGATCATCTGACTTCTCAAGGTCCTTGAAGCATTGCAGGATATATTTTACAGTCCCCTTCTCAATGAGCTCGTCAAACCCAACACGCCCCGCCCGATCAATCACTGCTTGCGCCTGCGATAAAGCTGGCAAAGCTTTCGGAACCCCATCCATCAGACCTTTCTTTTCCTCGATGCCGTTCTCAACACGTTCTTCAGCCTTGATCGCTTCCCAGTTGCGGATCACACCAGAGACACCATCAACCTTCACTTGTGAAAAGACATGGGGATGTCGCCGAACTAGTTTTGTCCCAATCCCCTCCAGAACATTGTGGATATTAAAATCTCCCTCTTCTGTGGCAATTTGGGCATGCAACACAACTTGCAGCAGTAAATCCCCCAGCTCTTCTTCTAACTCAACCATATCCTCTCGATCAATGGCATCCAGGGTTTCATAAGCCTCTTCCAAAAGGAAGGGGCGCAAACTGCTGTGTGTTTGTTCACGGTCCCACGGGCACCCATCAGGCGCGCGCAGCCGGGCAATAATTTCCTGGAAGGTTTCAAACGAAGCCGTCTCTGATATGGGTGGGATGAAGAGGGAACTGAGTAATCCCAAACGTTGAGAGTGATCGATAGCGTACAGCGGCATATCTTCAATCGTTTGCTCCTCAGTACCGGCGCCGTGCACCAAGCGTACAGGATGTTCATCTGGATAAGCTGCCATCAATGTCAACTTGACATCCGAAGCCACCGCCCGGGAATAAATCTGAACAACCAGCGCGGGCGAAGAGGGCGGAAAGCCTGGTGTATGCCCTAAGGAAAGTTGTATGGCATCCATCAGCACCAGTTCTGGGAAGGGATCGATTTCCAATGCAAGAAAGGTGGGTTCAAGAAAACTGAGCCCGTGGATCACACGCACCGGGATGCCTGTTTCAACTGCTCGTTGATAAATCTCTGGGCAAGTTGCCTCTGCCACAAAAGGATGCCCCGGCACAGCATAGGTGACGCCCTTTGGCTGTTGACCCAATCTCAGCACTTCCGCAACTATTGCCTCATATACCGCTTCAAAAGCATCAGATTTCTCATAGAAAGCATCAAAACTGACCAAGGTTAAGTGGCTGGGCAAGCCAACCACCGTCGGGTGGAATTTTGTCCTTAGGTGTAGTTTTTTGATGCTTCTCAACCAATCCAAGGCTTCCTGGGTGAGCATAGACGCGTCACCCGGTCCTAATCCCAAAAGGGTGATTCCACCATAATGCCTTTGTTGTTTTGTAGAGGACATGCGCTAACTTTCAGAGGTTGCGGGTTAATAAATAGAGACGTTATAAAACGTCTCTATAATCTCTATGATACGAATAGCTTCGATAAATAAGGCATAACCTTCTTACCTTACGCAGGACCTTCCAGCAGGCTCAAAAATTGCAGCTGATGCTTGAAGGGAAATTAACGCTTGGTATAGGTCGGGGCCTTTCGGGCACGTTTGAGCCCGGGTTTCTTGCGCTCTTTGACGCGTGGATCACGTGTCAGATAACCGCTGTGGCGCAGGGGTGGGCGCAATTCCTCATCCATCTCAACCAGTGCACGAGCTAAACCCAGCTTGACAGCATCCCGCTGACCCGTCACACCGCCGCCCTTGACGATCACGGAAACATCAAACCGGTTGTCCGGCTGGTTGGCAATATCAAATGCCCTGACAATGGCAGAAACATCACCCAGTCGTGTGAAATAGGCGTCAAGATTTTTCTCGTTGACCACGAAATTTCCTGAACCCTCCATAATCCTTACACGGGCTGTGCTTTCTTTACGGCGTCCAACGCCTTCATAATATCTCTTATCCATAAGTTGCAACTACTCCTCTAATTCGATCAAAGCTGGTTCCTGTGCCTGGTGCGGATGTTCACTCCCAGCATAGACATGCAGGTTCTTGTAAATCCGTCGTCCCAGCTTGTTATGGGGAAGCATTCCCCGTACAGCCGATTCGATCACCCTTTCCGGGAATCTTTCCAACTGGTCCCGTAATGTAATAGCTTTAAGACCGCTGGGATAGTTCGAGTGGCGGTAATACACCTTATTATCCAGTCGTGTCGGATAAACATCCACTTTTTCTGCATTGACAACAACCACATTCGCACCTGTCAACATGCCAGGTGTGTAATTGGGCTTGTGTTTGCCCAATAAATATTTTGTGATTGTTGAAGCGAGCCTGCCCAGGTTTTTGCCTTCGGCATCCACCAACAGCCATTCTCGTTCAACCTGTCCTTTAGGTACAAATGTTTTTCTCACTGTCTAACTCTCCATCATTCAAAGAACATCATTCCTGCGTTCTTACGCCTTAGGATGACATCCATAGTGATTTTTTTACGTATAACGTACTTCTTGCAAAACAAGGCCCTTGGCTGGCGCTAAACCTGTGATTGCCATATCTCCTGACTCAAGGCATTCCCTGATCAGGTTAACCGGTGCGTGATCCTGTCCGATGCTCACCAGCACCTGGACAATGCGACGCACCATGTGATAGAGGAAGGCATTGGCGATGATGTCAAATTGATATTCATCTCCAGCTATCTGCCACTGGGCAGAAAAAACTTCCCTCACGGTCACACCGTTGTCGGTCGTGGGGCTGCCAAAAGCTTTGAAGTCGTGTGACCCAATCAAAGCTTGGGCTGCTGCGTTCATCCGCTCAAGGTTTGGCGCAGGCCATGTCCGCCACGCGAAGCCCTCACGCAGGGGATCCCGGACAGGTTGACAAAAACAATGATAACGGTAACGACGTGATTTCGCATCGTATCTTGGATGGAAATCTGCGTTTACCTGGCTTACCGATTGTGCTGCAACGTCCCGTGGCAAGTAATAATTGAGGGCATTGAGCAAATCATCCATGGAATGCGCCCATTCAAGATGAAAACTCACCACCTGGCCCCTGGCATGAACCCCGGCATCTGTGCGGCCTGCAGCATGGATGCTCTTTCCTTGCCATCCAACCTGGCGCAAAGCGACTTCAAATTCGCCCTGGACCGTCCGCGCTGACTCCTGTCGCTGGAAACCAGCAAATTCCGAGCCGTTGTATGAAAGAATAACTTTGTAATGTGCTGTGACCATCCGGCTATGTTACCCGGCAGGACTTACTCTTCAACCAGTTCAATCAACGCCATTTCAGCCCCATCACTTCTGCGGGGACCCAATTTTAAAATGCGGGTATAACCGCCATTTCGGCTGGTATAGCGTGGTGCAATATCATCAAATAATTTCTGTACGATCGGTCGGCTTCCGTTGCCCAACTCCGCTACGGCTTTACGACGGGCATGGACCATCATCGCCTCATCCACATCCTGGCTGTTTTTTGCCAGGGTGATCAACTTTTCGGCATCTGCCTGGATATATTTTGCCTTAGGCAGTGTCGTCTTGATTCGTTCATGTTCAAAAAGTTGCTTTATCATCGTCTTGCGCATCGCTGTGCGGTGACCGCCTTTGCGATTAAGACGAGGTCCTTTTACTTTATGTCGCATAACACTAACTCTCCGTTGTTTCTTCTTCCTCTTCCATTTCAAGGAAGCCTTTTTCAGCCATCTTCTCTTTGAGCTCGATCAAGCTCTTCTCGCCAAAATTTCGGATGGCAAGGATAGCTTCTTCGCCCTTATCCAAAAGCTCCAACACATCACCAACGCTGGTGATGCCGGTGCGTTTGAGAGAATTGAAAACTCGAACCGTCAGGTCAAGATTCTCAATAGGCATTTCGGCTGCCTCGCTGTTGACAGTTGGGGCAGGTTGAGCTTGTTCAATCGGCACTGCCAGCATTTCTTCACTGAGCCCAGCGATGAATCGCAAGTGCTCCATCAAGATTTTAGATGAGTCGCTCATCGCCTGTTCGGGTGAGATTGTGCCATCCGTCCAGATCTCAAGCAAAAGCCGATCGTAGTCAGTGCTTTGACCCACTCTGGCAGAACCAACCGTCCAATTGACCTTGCGAACAGGTGTAAAAATGGCATCGACCGGCAGTTCCCCAATAGGCAGGTTATCCCCGCGTTCATTCGCCGGGGAATAGCCTCGTCCCATTTCGACCGTCATGTCAATTTCAAGGTTGGCATTCTTACCGTCGACTGTAAATAAATACAGATCGGGGTTGACAATTTCAACTTCCGGGGGGCAAATAATGTCTGCTGCCGTTACGGTACCCTCACCGCTGACTTCCAGATGCAGATGCGCAATATCCGTATCAAACAGGATCATGCGTAATTTCTTCACCTGAAGCACAACCTGGATGACATCTTCACGCACACCTTCAATTTCACTGAACTCATGCAGCACATCGGTAATGCGAATCGAAGTCACAGCAGCGCCTTCCAGAGAGGAAAGTAGCACACGCCGCAAAGCATTGCCAACGGTGGTGCCAAACCCTCGCTCTAAAGGGCTGATCTCAAACTCACCATAATTACGGGCTTCCGCTAACCGTTCAACCTTTGGTTTTACCATTCTAATTTTTCCAGTCACGTCATAACCCTTACCAGTGCATCATTTTGCACTACCATTGATCAGCCTTATCGTGAGTAGTACTCAACGATGAGCTGTTCATTCAAATTACCATCAATTTCAGCACGTTCGGGTAAACGGATTACCCTGCCGGAAAGGTTGTTTAAATCTGCTTCAACCCATGTCGGCGGTGTCCGTGTTTCCTCAGCTTGTCGCAACGTTTTGAAATACTCACGCTGTGTTGAGGCTTCCCGTACGGCGACAACATCACCGGGTTGGAGGATGGTCGAGGCAACATCGTTTCTTCTACCATTGACCGTAAAATGCCCGTGATTTACCAGTTGTCGCGCCTGATTGCGGCTGTCCGCAAATCCCAGGCGATAAATAACATTATCCAATCGGGATTCAAGGATCTGGAGCAAATTCAAGCCCGTCAAACCGGGTCGTCTTTGTGCCTCTTGGAAATAGCGCCTGAATTGGCGCTCAAGCACTCCATAAATACGTTTTGCTTTTTGTTTACCACGTAACTGCAGAGAATAATCCGATTCCCGGCTTCTTCGTCCGCTGAAACGCCCATGCTCTCCTGGTGGGTAAGTACGCCGTTCTACCGCACATTTCGGCGTAAAACAACGTTCGCCCTTCAGAAATAATTTTTCTCCTTCACGCCGGCATAATTTACAAACCGGTCCTGTATATCTTGCCATTGAATTCCTCTCTTAAATTTCTACTAGACGCGGCGTCTTTTCGGGGGTCGGCAACCATTATGCGGTACCGGGGTCACGTCCTCTATCGAGCGAACGGTGATACCCATACCCTGCACTGCGCGGATGGCAGCTTCTCGACCCGGTCCAGGGCCTTTGATAATCATATCAACTTCCTGGATACCAAAGCCTTGAGCTGTTTTCATCACTTGTTCAGTCGCCAAACGTGCTGCAAAGGGTGTGCTCTTCCGGGAGCCTTTAAATCCGGCTGACCCAGCGCTTCCCCAACAAACCGTATTACCTTGCATATCTGTCACAGTAACAATCGTGTTATTGAAAGAAGCCATCACATGCACCTGAGCAGATGACATCTGGCGCTTAACTTTTCGCGAACCTGTGGTTCGCCGCGTTCGTTGTGGTTTTTTAGCCATTGTTCCTCACTAACTCAAACTTACGTTCCATCCCAATGTCCATCTTGCCGCGGGGAGAAAGGAAGGAGAACCCAGACGGAAAATGGGAGTGAAATTCTTCATAAAAGGATTATTTCTTACCGACACCACGGCGGCGGCCGCGTCCGGCAACCGTCTTCTTCGGGCCTTTGCGGGTTCGGGCATTGGTTTTGGTGCGCTGCCCACGTACCGGCAATCCGCGCCGATGGCGCAAGCCGCGATAGGTGCCAATTTCTATCAATCGTTTGATGTTCATTTGTACCTGCCGACGCAGATCGCCTTCGACAGTGTAATTACCCGAAATATACTCGCGCATTTTTGAAATATCAGAATCGGATAAATCCCGCACACGCGTGTCAGGGTTCACACCGGTTGCTTCGATGATTTCGTTTGCCCGTGTCGGGCCAATACCATAAATATATCTCAGACCAATCTCAACGCGTTTATCGCGAGGGAGGTCAACACCTTCAATACGTGCCATAGGTTAATTCCTTATCCTTGTCGCTGTTTATGCTTGGGGTTTTCACAAATCACATATAAACGACCATTTCGTTTAACAATTTTGCATTTTGCGCAACGTTTCTTAATAGATGCTGATACTTTCACGTTCTAACTCCTTTATCCTACATTGTCCTGATGCAAAGTAGTGATTATACCTGCAGTCATCTCCATCGTCTAGTTTTAAAATTTTTATAATTCCGTCAAAATTTGCGGGCCGTTTGTTGTGACCGCCACCGTATGTTCGAAATGGGCGGTCAATGACCCGTCAGCCGAAGCTACTGTCCATTGGTCTTCATTGACCGATGTACTGCCAGTGCCAACCAGCACCATTGGTTCCAGGGCAATAGTCATCCCCTCCCGCAAACGCATGCCACGACCGGGCTTGCCATAATTTGGCACCTGCGGTCCTTCATGCATTTTGCGGCCAACGCCGTGGCCGGTGTAGGTGCGGGTGATGTAAAAGCCTTGCCCTTCAATATAAGTTTGCACCGCATAACCAATGTCGCCGGTAGTATTGCCGGGCACCATCTTTGAGATGGCAATTTCCAAGGCTTGCTTGGTCACTGCCATCAATTCTTCCGTCTTCGGATCAATCTCACCCACGGCAACTGTCACCGCCATGTCACCAACAAAACCCTGATAAACCGTTCCACAGTCAATGCTGATGATATCACCCTCCTGGAGCTTTCGCTTGCCGGGAATGCCATGCACCAATTCTTCATTCACACTGGTGCAGATGCTGGCGGGGTAGGGATAGGGACCCGGGTAATTTTTAAAGGGCGAATATACCGCATACTTTTTATGAACCGCTTCAAAAGCTTCGTTCAATTCAGCAGTTGTAACGCCCGGCGTCACCAGGGCAACTGCCGCTGAGAGTGCTTCAGCATTGATCCGACCTGCCTCACGCATAATCTCCAACTCAAAGGTTGACTTGATGTTGATGGAGCGTTCCCAAGAAATCAAACTAGGCCTCCTCAACCGCCTGCATGATATCTTGGGTCACAGCGTCAATCCCCTGGGTGCCGTCAATCTCCACCAAGAGGTATTTATCACGATAATACTCAATCAAAGGGGCGGTTTGCTCATTATACACTTCAATGCGATGGCGAACAGTCTCGGGTTTGTCATCTTCACGCTGGTAGAGTTGTGAACCGTCTATATCATCAATCCACTTGACCACAGGCGGGTTATATTTCTCATGATAGACCCGACCCGATGGGCTCATCCAACGACCGCTGAGACGTTCCACCAGCTTTTCATCCGGCACCTTGATATGAGGCACAATTTTAACCTCACTGCCCAGTTGCTCAAGCAGTTCATCCAGGGCCTTAGCCTGGTCAGGTGTACGGGGAAAGCCGTCCAACACCGCACCCTCTTCACAGTCTGGACGTGATAACCGTTCTTCGACCATCCTCACTGTGACATCATCCGGCACCAATTCACCCTTGTTCATGTATTGCTGAGCCAGCTTACCCAATTTAGTCTCGTTGCTCAGGTTCTCCCGAAAGAGATCGCCCGTTGATACATGCACGAGCCCCAATTCCTGGGCCAGCTTCTTCGCCTGGGTGCCTTTTCCTGCACCGGGCGGGCCTAACATGACAATGTAAGTTGGTGCCATTATTTCACTCCTCTTTTATCTGATCAACCGGTCGTCGTAACCGTGCATCTTTAGATCGGTTTCGATAATCTGGAAGGTGTCACGTACAACACCCACAACAATCAACAAACCAGTGGAAGATACCAGGAAGATGCTCGTCTGCTGAATACCCTCAGGCAGGAATAATCCAAGGATATACGGCATGGCGGCAACCACACCTAGGAACACAGCGCCCGGCAGGGTGATTCTACGCTGGACCTTGGTCAGGTAACGTTGGGTTGGTGCACCTCGGGCGACACCCGGGATCTGGGCACCTTGTTTCTTGAGATTTTCACCATAATTCTGTTGTGCAAAAAGGATATCGGTGTAGAAGAAGGTGAACAATACGACCATCAAGAAGAATAAAATCGGGTAGATCACGCCTTCACCGCTCAAGACGGTCTGGACCCATTGGGCAAAGTTCCGCAGCCAATCTGCTTCAGCGTTGTTAAAGAAACTCGCCAGGATCGTTGGGAAGGTCATAATTGATTGGGCAAAGATGATTGGGATCATCCCCGCCATATTCACCATCAAAGGAACAGAGCTCTTGACTGGCATGGACATCCGGCTGCCCACTCTACGCCCGGGGAACATCACCGGCACATGCCGACGCCCTTGCTGAACATAAACCACGGCGAAGATCGTCACAATCAACAGGGCAACCACAATAAAGATCATCCACCAGAAGGTCTGAGAACTCAATAATTGGAAGAGATTTTGGGGGATCTTCGAAACAATACCTGCAAAGATGATTAGCGATAGTCCCTGGCCGCGAATACCAAACTCAGAGATCAGCTCACCCAACCAAACACCAAACATGGTCCCCGCCATCATTGAGATGATCGTTGCCATGGTGGGGATGAGTACATCCCCTGACCAACCGAACTGTGTAGCCACCGACTGCCCCAAGATAGCATTGAAAATGTTGATCTGGCCAATTGCTGAAAGGGCAGCCATGGGAACCGTCAGGATAATTGTCCATTTTTCCATCCAGGCGCGACCTTCAGTGGGATTCTCCTGCATTTTGCGTTCGAGTGCAGGGATTATTGGGATCAATAACTGCAGGATAATCTGGGCTGTAATGTAAGGATAAACGCCCATCGCTAATACTGAGAAATTTGATACCGCCCCACCCGACAGCATGTCCAGCATGTTGATCAAACCGCCCGCGGCACCGCCCGTTTGCGTCAATTGCGCCACCAGTTCCCGGTCAATACCGGGCACAGGGACATTAGATGCCAGGCGATAGATCGCCAGCAGGGCAAGTGAGATCAATAATTTTCGTCGTATATCTCTGGATTTCCAAAGGTAACGCCATGCAGACCGTTTCATTTCCTTGGTCTCCTTCCAATAGATTGATTGGTCAACACTACTCCTGGATAATTTCTACAGTTCCGCCAGCGGATTCAATTTTTTTCTGAGCGCCTTTGGAAATGCTGTGCGTTTTCACAGTGAGTGCCACAGAAACTTCACCCCGTCCCAGGATCTTTAATGGCAAATCCAAATCATTGATGATGCCCTCATCCAGCAACAATTCGGGGGTAATTTCTGTATTTGCATTAAAATCATTCAATTTTTCCAGGTTCACTTCTGCATACCGTACACGATTGACAATGGTAAACCCTTCACCACGTTTAAAGGGGAGTTTGCGGAACAATGGAAGATTCCCACCCTGGTGGTACAAGGGGACACCACCGCCAGCTCGAGCGTTTTGGCCTTTCATACCGCGCCCACAGGTTTTTCCCTGCCCGGCTGCAGTACCACGACCAACCCGATTACGGTCTTTATGTGCACCTTCGTTTGGTTTTAAGTCATGTAATTGCATAATAACACCTTAAGCTTCATCCACAGTGACCAGGTGTGAGACCTTGTCAATCATGCCTCGCATGACGTCACTGTCATCTTGAACCACAACCTGGTTCACCCGTTTAAGACCCATAGCTTTCAAGGTTGCTTTTTGTTTCTTTGAATAACCAATGGGACTTCGGACCAAAGTAATCTGTAATTTTTTGTTCTTTCTCCTAGCCATGTGTCTCGCGCTCCCAATACGGTTTGACCTGATCAACAGGCTTCCCGCGATATTGCGCCTGGGCTTTAGGGGATTTCAACTGATCCAATGCGTTGAAGGTCGCCCGAACAACATTTAGAATATTGTTGCTCCCCAGTGATTTTGTCAGAATGTCATGGATACCAGCCGCTTCCAGCACAGCACGCACGCCGCCGCCGGCAATAACACCGGTACCGGCTGCTGCGGGACGCAACAACACTTTGGCACCGCTTTGTTTGCCGATTACCTCATGGGTGATCGAGGTGCCGCTTAAGTTGATTTCGCGCATATCCTTGCGTGCCCGCTCGCTGGCTTTGCGAATCGCATCAGGGACTGCATTGGCTTTCCCAATGCCCAGGCCAGCTCGCCCAGCATTGTCACCAATCACCATCACCACCCGGAAAGAAAACCGGCGGCCACCCTTCACAACTTTGGCAACCCTGGCGATATCAATGACACGCTCGTCAAATTGATTTTCATTTCGATAGTCTGTCATAAACGCCTCTTTCCTAGAAATCCAAGCCACCTTCACGGGCAGCTTCAGCCATGGCTTTCACACGGCCACTATATTTGTATCCACCACGGTCGAAAACAACCTGGTCGATGCCTTTTTCCTTGGCGCGTTCAGCGATCGTCTGACCAACCTTCTGCGCTTTTTCCATATTAGACAGGCCTTCTAAGTCGGATCGCAATTCCGAGTCGATACTTGAGGCTGAAGCCAAAGTATAACCTTGGAAATCATCGATCACCTGGACATAGATTTCAGTGGCACTGCGAAATACATTCATACGCGGGCGATCGGGGGTGCCAAAGATCTTTTTCCGCACTCGCCGATGTCGGCGTAAACGAGCCTCATTCCGTGATTTTTTTGCCATATTCTTTCACCTTCAATTTTATAATGCAGTCTTGCCTGCTTTACCCGGTTTACGGCGGACATACTCGCCCTTATATCGAATCCCTTTACCTTTGTAGGGCTCAGGTGGGCGCAATTTTCGAATATCTGCTGCAACCTGGCCGACAACCTGCTTGTCGTAACCAGAAACTTTGATCTGGCGAACCTTCATATCCACCTCAAACGTGATCCCCTCGGGGGGGTTCACAGTCACCGGGTGGGAAAAACCCACATTGATCACAAGGTTTTTGCCGCTCACTTCAGCGCGATAACCCACGCCTTCAATTTCCAGCACACGCTCAAAACCTTCGCTGACACCGGTGATCATGTTGTTGAGGATCGACCGCGTGGTGCCATGCAGCGCACGATGGGTCGGTTGATCGCTGGGACGCTCAACAACAATCGTCCCATCTTCTTTTTTAATAGCCATTTCAGGCGTAAAGGTGAATTCCATTTCACCCTTTGGGCCCTTTACTTTAACGTAAGAGCCGTCAATCTTTACATCCACGCCTGCAGGCACTTCAATCGGTAATCGTCCAACTCGAGACACGTCTCGTACCTCCTATAGCGCCGTGCGCTACCATACTTTGCATAATATCTCGCCACCCACGCCCATCTTTCGAGCGCGTTGGCCAGTCATCACACCCTTGGGGGTGGACATAATCGCCACACCAATGCCCGAAAGCACCCAGGGGATATCCGTTTTCTTGGAATACACCCGGCAGCCGGGTCGGCTGACACGTTCCAAACCGGTGATCAAAGGACGACGATGCCGCCTTTCACCGATGTATTTCAAACGCATTCGTAAAGTCTTTTGATGGGATTTCGCACCATCAACAACTTCAAAACCTTCAATATAGCCCTCTTCCAAGAGAATTCGAGCGATTTCCGCCTTGATCTTTGAACTGGGCATGCTTACCAACGTACCGTTGCTGATTGCAACGTTACGGATACGGGTCAGCATATCAGCAATTGGGTCAGTCACATTCATCGAAAATACCTCCGCCGATCTACCACGACGATTTGGTCACACCAGGAATCTTGCCTTGCAAGGCCAATTCCCGGAAACAAATACGGCACAAACCAAATTTACGGATATAACCCCTCGGACGCCCACAGCGTCTGCAGCGGTTTACCACCTGATTCGGATATTTTCGCCGTTTTTCGCGATATATCATACACTTTTTAGCCATACTATCCTTTCCTGAACGGCATTCCAACTTTACTCAATAATTCGCGAGCCTGATCGTCATTCTCGGCTGTTGTCACAATCGTGATCTCCATACCCCGGACCATTTGGACATCATCATAGTTGATCTCCGGGAAAATCAATTGCTCTTGCAGCCCCAACGTATAGTTCCCTCGTCCATCAAAGGAATCCGGGGAAATCCCGCGAAAGTCGCGTACACGAGGCAAAGCAACATTCACAAGACGATCTAAAAATGCCCACATACGATCACCTCGCAAGGTGACTTTCGTACCAATCGCACGTCCCTCACGCAGCTTGAAATTTGCAATCGATTTCTTTGCCTTAGTAATCACCGGACGCTGTCCCGTGATCGTTGTCAGATCACGCACAGCCTCATCAAGGGCTTTTGGATTATCAAGCGCGTCACCAACACCAATGTTGACCACGATCTTCTCAATATTCGGGACCTGCATAACATTTTCAAGGCCCAACTCTTCAAAGAGCGCAGGTGCGATTTCTTCTTTATAAATTTCCTTCAATCTATTCATTCTCTTGCTCCAATGGCGACCTATTTGTCAAGCGGCGTGCCGGTGCGTGTCGTGACACGAACTGGTTTACCTTCTTTTCGTTCAATGCGAACACGGGTGGGCTTGCCATCTTTGGGATCGACATGCATCACGTTTGAGATATCAATCGGTGCTTCAAATTCAATCTTTCCCGCCGGGATGGTCTTGCCGCGAGATTGTGTTTGCGCCTGGTGCTTGATGCGCAAGTTCACACCCTGTACCACAATCCGCCCCTCATCCGGGATGACTCGAATCACCTCACCCACTGTGCCCTTATCATCACCGCTAACAACAATCACGCGATCGCCTTTTTTGATCTTTCTTTTCATCCTATAACTCCTATCAACCTGGCTAAAGCACTTCCGGTGCCAGGGAAACGATCTTTGTAAAACCTTTTTCACGTAACTCACGAGCGACAGGTCCAAAGATGCGTGAACCGCGTGGGTTGATCCCATCACCATCGAGGATCACCGCGGCGTTGTCATCAAAACGAATGCTCGAGCCGTCTTGGCGACGCCATTCTTTGGCTGTACGAACTATCACCGCTTTGACAATATCGCTCTTCTTGACCGTGGCTTGTGGTGTTGCCGATTTGACCGTTCCAACCACAATATCACCAACATGACCGTAACGCTGACGAGAACTGCCGGTGATGTGAATCACCAGAAGCGTTCTTGCACCAGTGTTATCGGCTACTTTTAAAATGGTCTCTTGCTGAATCATGGTCTAGACTCCCAATTCTTCAACCGTATCGTCTTGAGACCGTTCTTCAACGCGCAGGATCTCTTCGATCACCCAATGCTTTGTCTTTGAAATCGGTTTGCTCTCGACAATCTTCACTTTATCACCGGGACTCGCACCAAGTTCATCGTGTGCTTTAAAGGTCTTCGCAGTACGAACCACCTTACGATAAAGTGGGTGACGAAAAACGCGTTCCACTTCCACCACAGCGGTCTTTTGCATATTATTGCTAATAACTGTCCCTACTAATCGACGGCGCTTATTCATGCTTCACTCTCCTCAGCAACCTCTGCCAATTGTTTTTCTCGCAGGATAGTTTCCATCCGGGCGATATCCCGGCGGATCAACCGGAGCTGACTGGTATCCGTCAATTGACCGGTAATCGTTTGGAACCTGAGGTTCAAAAGCTCATGACGTGCGTCATACAGCGCTTCCTCAATTTTTGCAATGTCCATATTCCGAATTTCTGCTGGTTTCATGGTCACGCCTCTCCTGCCACATCACGTGAGACGATTTTTGTCTTCACAGATAGCTTATATTTTGCACGCCGAAGTGCCCTGCGGGCAGTGTCCGGGTCCGTGCCGCCTACCTCAAACATAATACGACCGGGCTTGACAACAGCAACCCAATATTCAACAGGGCCTTTGCCCTTACCCATGCGTGTTTCAGCTGCGCGCTTGGTATAGGGTTTATCCGGGAAAATCCGGATCCACACTTTACCGCGTCGCTTCATTTCATGCACAATGGCTCGCCGTGCAGACTCAATCTGCCTTGCACTGATCCAGCCCGGTTCTAGAGCTTGCAAGCCGTATTCGCCAAAGGAAACATCCGAGCCGCGATAGGCTTTGCCCTTCATGCGTCCCCGCATTTGCTTGCGATACTTAACTCTTTTTGGCATTAACATAATGACTACCTCACTCAATGTCAGACGTTTGACCGCCGACGAAATTACTCACTGACGTATACACCCTCAGTGGATTGTGCTTCCTCCTCCGCCTGGGGCAATATGTCACCTTTATAAATCCAAACTTTAATTCCGATTTGTCCATAGGTCGTCAACGCTTCAGATTGGGCATAATCGATATCCGCTCGCAATGTCTGCAGCGGCACCCGGCCTTCACGCAGCCAAACGCTGCGGGACATTTCCGCACCACCTAACCGCCCGGAAACCATTACCTTCACGCCCTCAGCGCCTTGTCGCATGCCCTGCTGGATCGCACGCTGCATAGCACGTCGGTAGCTAATCCGGCGCAAAAGCTGGCCTGCAATATTTTCAGCCACCAGGTAAGCATCCAAATCGGGGGATTTGATCTCCTTAACTTCCAGATCAATCTTCTCACCGGTCATCGCTTCCAAATCGCTGCGTAATTTCTTTACATTTTCACCGCCGCGGCCGATAAGGATGCCGGGTTTGGCTGTGTGAACATAAATTTTCACCTTACCAGGGAAGCGCTCAATCTCAATATCAGAAACACCCGCACGCTCATTATCTTCGCGGATCTTGTTGCGGATCTCCAGGTCCTGGTGCAGTTGATCCTGGTAGTCCTGACCTTCTGCATACCATCGTGCTAACCAAGGTTTGTTAATTTTCAATCGAAATCCAGTTGGATGTACTTTACGACCCATATTTACTCCTGGTTCCTATCATCGGTTTTCTTTGCCTGCATCATATCACTCCGCCTCCCTAAGGATGACTGTAACGTGAGATCGACGTCTCAATATCGGTTTAAACCGCCCACGGGCACCAAACCTGCGCCACTTTCTTGTAGGGGCTTCATCTGCGAAAATCTTGTAAATATACATATCCTCGCGTGAAATGCCAAAGTTTTCTTCGCCATTCGCAATGGCAGATTGAACAAGTTTTCGAACAGGTTCCGCAGCCTTATTGGGCGTGAACTTCAAGATGTCCAGTGCTTCCAAAGCAGGTTTTCCACGAACCAGGTCGACTACAAGACGTGCCTTTTGAGCAGATGTATCCAAGTTGCTTAATTTTGCTTTTATATCAATAGCCATATCTTCTTCCTGTTTTCCTGCAAATCCTATCGCTTAGCAGCTTTTTCCGCTCGACCAGCAATAACATGGCCGCGGAAGAACCGCGTGGGAGCAAACTCTCCAAGGCGATGGCCAACCATATTCTCTGTAATGTAGATCGGCACATGACGTCGTCCATCATGCACAGCAATGGTGTGCCCTACCATTTGGGGAAAGATTGTGCTGGCACGACTCCAGGTACGAATCACTTTCTTTTCGCCTTTGTCGTTCATTTCTTCAATCTTTTTCAACAACTTCGGGGCGATATAAGGCCCCTTCTTGAGCGATCGCGACATAATTACGTCCTCTTTCTCGCAAAAATAATCGGTTACTTACGGCGCCGTTTCGCTTTACTGCGATGGCGCAAAATATACTTGTCCGTACGCTTGTTATGACGGGTCTTCTTGCCCAATGTAGGTTTACCCCAGGGGCTTTTCGGACTGGGCATTCCAATCGGTGAACGACCTTCACCACCACCATGGGGGTGATCGTTGGGGTTCATTGCCACACCGCGCACAGCAGGCCGCCAACCCATATGGCGTTTTCTTCCGGCTTTGCCTAATTTGATATTGGCATGGTCAACATTACCGACCTGACCAATCGAAGCACGGCAGTTTTGCAACACAAGGCGAACTTCACCCGATGGCAAACGCACATGGGCATATTTACCTTCTTTAGCCAGTAACTGGGCTGAAGTCCCGGCGGAGCGGACCATTTGTCCACCCTTGCCTGGTTGAAGCTCGATATTGTGAATGGTGGTGCCAACAGGGATATTAGCAAGCGCCATGTTGTTCCCCACGCGGATATCAACTTCTCTCCCGGAGATCACCGCATCACCCACGCTCAAACCGACAGGCGCCACAATATAACGTTTCTCACCATCCGCATATTTGAGCAAAGCCAAACGCGCTGTGCGATTTGGGTCATACTCAATAGCCGCAACGGTTGCAGGCACTTCAAACTTATCACGCTTGTAGTCCACCAATCGGATCAGGCGCTTATGACCGCCGCCGCGATGGCGCACAGTGATGCGGCCATGCATGTTCCGGCCGGCTTTGTTCTTCTTAGGAACAGTTAAGGACCGTTCTGGTTTTGTCTTGGTGATCTCTTCAAAAGTATAACTGGTCTTATGTCGAGTACCGGGTGTTTTTGGTTTATATACTTTAACAGCCATTATTCTACACCTTCAAAAATCGGGATGCGCTCGCCTTCAGCAAGGGTCACAATTGCCTTTTTGTAGGCATTAGTGCGCGTTCGCATCCTGCGGCTGCGCATGCTGCGTGACTGCTTGGCGGGCACAATCATGACATTAACTCGAGCTACATTCACATCGAAAATTGTCTCAATCGCATCCTTGATGGTTGTCTTTGTTGCATCATAATCGACCTCAAACACATACTGGTTCAGATACGAAGACAAATAGTTCGACTTTTCAGTGATGATCGGTCGGCGAATGATATCAAATACAGATTTTTCCATAATTTCATCCCTACCTATCCGAGATAACTTTCAATGACATCCAGTGCTGCGAGCGGCGCAACGACCTTGTCAAAGCTTAAAAGGTCACGGATATTCAAATAACTAGCTAACAGAGTCTTGACATTTGCAAGGTTGGCGGACGCCCGTTTGACTTCTTCATAATCGGGGCTGTTTTCCGGAACCAATAACAAAACACTTGCCTCGCCTGCCACAGCTTGTAAAGCCTCTGCCATCACCTGGGTTTTTGCTTCATCAATTTTCAATTCGTCAACGACGACAAATTCACCTTCAGAAGCTTTCACCGAGAGTGCAGATCTTAATGCTGCCCTGCGCATCTTTTTTGGCATCGCTTTTTCATAGGAACGCGGTTTGGGGGTGAAAATCTTTCCGCCACCTACCCATTGTGCTGCCCGGATCGAACCCTGACGGGCACGTCCAGTTCCTTTTTGACGCCAGGGTTTTCGGCCTCCTCCAGAAACCTCACTGCGACCCTTGGTCGAGTGGGTGCCCAAGCGGCTGTTCGCCATCTGCCTGACAAATGCCTGATGCATCAAATCAACTTTAATTGGGGCTTCATAAATCAGCTCCGACAGCTTTGTCGTGCTGACTTTTTCACCCTTCATGTTGAAAACATCAACTTCCATGATTACTCAACTCCCATTTCTGGTTATCGCCCAAACAGGCGTATTATTGTTTCCTCGCAGGTTTAATGACCACCATACCACCCTTTGGGCCTGGTACAGAGCCATCAACTGCAATAAGATTTCGTTCCGGGTCTACCACGACCACACGGATATTTTCGGATTTCACACGTTCATTGCCCATATGACCTGGCCCACGCTTCCCCTTCCAAACACGTCCGGGGGTTGTACCCGAGCCCAAAGAGCCGGGTGCGCGCCATCGATCCGATTGACCGTGGGTTTTGGGACCGCCAGCAAAACCATAGCGCTTCACCACACCGGCAAAGCCGCGTCCTTTGCTCTTCCCTATGACATCAACCCGTTCGCCCTTCTCGAAGATATCAACTTTAAGGATATCCCCTTCAGAGACTTCATCGGCTTGCTTTATTCTAAATTCTCGTAATATTTTTAATGGTGGCAAATTATTGCGTTTGAGGTGCCCAAGTTGTCCCCTAGTCAATCGCTTGGGGTTCACCTCTTCGTACCCAATTTGGATTGAAGTGTAGCCGTCAAGCTCTTCGGTCTTCACCTGGGTTACATAACAAGGCCCAGCTTCGATAACCGTTACAGGAAACGCAATCCCATCGTCATCGAAAACCTGGGTCATACCAACTTTTCGTCCAATCAGCCCTTTAAACATAATTAATATTCTCCTGTTACGTGATTTTCGACGAGACTGTCAGCCTGGGCAAGGCTGCATCATCTCCGACCGCAGCACAGTCAACCATTCTTCCGCGACCATTCCGTATTATTTAGGACTACGGACAGAAGGGTTCTTATGCCACCTTTAAAGTTCGGCTTTTTTAGCCGAACCGGTCCATTCTACCATTCCTTGGCATATTTGCCAAGTATCAATTTTTATTGATTCCCTACCAATGGTACTTATTCTTTATCCCAACATCGATCTGATGCAGTCATCCGAAATTCTCGTCGTTGGCAGGCAACCTGACAATAAATGCTAAATTTTGATTTCGATATCGACGCCAGCCGGCAAATTCAAACGCATCAACATGTCAATCGTTTTTGAATCGGGTTCCATCACATCAATCAACCGATTGTGGGTTCGGATCTCAAAGTGCTCCTGCGAGTCCTTATCAATAAATGGGGACCGCATTACAGTGAAGCGCTCAATCTTTGTGGGTAAAGGTACTGGGCCAACCACCTGAGCACCACTTCGCTCTGCTGTCTCAACAATCCGTTTGGCAGACTGATCGATGACACGATGGTCGTATGCCTTCAGACGTATACGAATCTTTTGTTTAGCCATAATCTAATTCCTAATTCCTACGTAATTATTTTCGAAATCACGCCTGCGCCCACCGTCAGACCACCCTCTCGGATGGCGAACTTCGAGCCGTTTTCCA
>Ga0207796_1000063_pt1 | contig 45303 bp, 33 predicted proteins | sample Pon1CUnioCityCA_6_FD_187274 | JGI IMG/M metagenome (GOLD analysis project Ga0207796, IMG submission 187274) | Marine sediment microbial community from Union City, CA, USA - Pond 1C Sediment 1 (SPAdes) | ecosystem: Environmental > Aquatic > Marine > Intertidal zone > Salt pond sediment ... | reverse complement strand
CAGGGCAGCGCGAGCCGCTATTATCAGATTGAGTTGCTGGGGCGGGAGCCCAGCCTCAGGTTGATGATCCCCATTGAGGAGTCGGACGAACTGGGACTTCGGCTGGCCATTCAGGGATCGGAAGTGGAGCAAGTGTGGCAAGTCCTCTGCTCACAAGCAGAGGATCTGCCCTCAAACCATAAGACGCGCCATAAGCTACTCAGGGAAAAGCTCCATGCCGGCGATGTCTTCCAGGTTGCAGAGGTGCTCAGGGATCTGACTTGGCGCCAGAAGGAAGAGGATCATCTGACGACGCGGGGAAATCGTATCTATAAAGAGGCGCTGATGTTCCTCGCTGGCGAGGTCGCCGCTGCGCAAGAAATTGACGTGGGGGAAGCGAAGACCCGGATCAGGGAAAAGCTGCGAGGGATTGCGGGGTCATAACCTGTGTCATAACCTGCTTGGATTCGCGATATGGATGTCTGATGACCCGCTGAACGGACGCAGCGGGTCTTCTGTTGCGTAAGGCCTGGGTAAGAAACGCATATGAGTGGGCGTAAGAACGCTCCACGCCGATCTGGAGGTCTTGACATCTCGGAAGCGCATGGTATTATAGATATTGCGTTAGCACTCTCATCCGTTGAGTGCTAAACTGATTCGTGGACTGCTTCTAGAATGCTGAGTGCAGGAGGTGACAAGATGACCGTTAACATCAAACCGTTGGGCTCTCGAGTGGTCGTTGCACCGATCGAGAAAGACGTCGAGACTTTTGCAGGTGGCGAACTGGTGTTGCCCGATACCGCCAAAGAGAAGCCACAGCAGGGTGAAGTGCTCGCCGTAGGGCCTGGTAACCGGGATGACGAGGGGAATCGGATCCCATTGGACGTCGAGGTGGGGAACACGGTTGTGTTCGCCAAGTACGCTGGCACAGGCTTCAAGACCGAAGAGGGCAAGGAAATCCTCATTCTCAAAGAGAGTGACATCCTGGCCAAGATTGAGTAGCCTGACTAGAGTTTTCTTGATACAAGAGTTTTCTGAGGAGGAAACAAGATGGCAAAACAGCTAGTATTTAGTGAGGAAGCGCGACGCTCATTGAAGAGCGGTATTGATGCAGTGGCTAAGGCAGTCGTGACCACTCTGGGCCCCAAGGGCCGGAATGTCGCCCTCGACAAGCAGTGGGGCGCTCCCACTATCACGCATGACGGCGTGACCGTGGCGAAGGAAATCGAGCTGAAGCAGCCCTTTGAGAATATGGGCGCTCAGTTGTTGAAAGAGGCTGCAACCAAGACTAATGACATCGCTGGTGACGGCACGACCACGGCGACCCTTCTGTCCCACACAATCATCACGGAGGGTATGAAGAACGTTGCCGCTGGCGCCAATCCGATGTTGCTGAAGCGTGGTATCCTGGCTGCATCCGATGCTATCTCCAAGGCCATCGATGGCCAGTCGATTGCGCTGACGACCAAGGATGCTATTGCCAATGTCGCGGCGATCTCCGCGCAGGATCGCGAGATTGGTAACGTCATTGCTGAGGTCATGGACCGGGTCGGGAAGGACGGCGTGATCACCGTCGAAGAGTCCCGCGGACTCGAGTTCGAGATTGAGTATGTCGAGGGCATGCAGTTTGATCGAGGCTATCTCTCCCCTTACTTCGTCTCCGATCAAGAGACGATGGAGGCAGTCATCGAGGAGCCCTACATTCTCATCTATGACGACAAGATCTCGGCGGCTCAGGATCTCGTGCCGATTCTGGAGAAGCTTGTCCAGAAGGGCAACCGGGATCTGATCGTCATCGCCGAGGACGTGGACGGCGAAGCGCTGGCTACGCTGGTGCTGAACAAGCTCCGCGGTATGCTCAACTGTCTGGCCGTCAAGGCCCCCGGGTTCGGCGATCGCCGAAAGGCCATGCTGAAGGATATTGCGGTCCTGACAGGTGGGCACGTGATCACCGAGGAGGAGGGCCGGACCCTTGAGAGCACGACAATGGAGGATCTTGGTCGGGCCGAGAAGGTAGTCTCCACGAAGGACGAGACCACCATGATTGGCGGCAAGGGCACCGATGGTGACATCAAGGGACGGATGGAACAGATCAAGGTCGAGATCGACAAATCCACGTCCGACTATGACCGCGAGAAGCTGCAGGAGCGTCTGGCCAAGCTGGCCGGTGGCGTTGCTGTGATTCGCGTGGGGGCCGCGACCGAGACCGAGTTGAAGGAGAAGAAGCATCGTGTCGAGGATGCGCTTTCAGCGACTCGCGCCGCGGTCGAGGAAGGGATTGTCCCGGGTGGTGGCGTGGCACTGATCAACGCCATCTCCAGCCTTGACGACGTCAAGATGACCTTCCCAGACGAGCAGACTGGTGTGACCATCCTGCGCAAGGCGCTCGAGATGCCTCTGCGGAAGCTGGCAGAGAATGCTGGCGAGGATGGGGCCGTGATTCTCGACGCCGTGAGGCGTATGCAGGACGAGAAGGGAAGTGAGCTCATCGGCTATGATGTGCTAGAGGGCGACTTCACCGACATGGTGGAGCGCGGAATCATTGACCCGGCGAAGGTGACCAAGGGCGCTTTGCAGAACGCTGCTTCCATAGCGGCTATGGTTCTGTCCACGGAGGCTCTGATCACCGATCTACCCGAGAATGGAGACGAGGGTGGGCCGGGTGGCCCGGGCGCTGGTGGAATGGGCGGGATGGGCGGAATGGGCGGAATGCCCCCAATGTAGGTCCCTGATCACGCAGATCAAAGAAGCCAGGCGTGCAAGCGCCTGGCTTCTTTGCATGTTATGATGGTCTGGACGACCCCACAACGCGAATGGGCGAATCGTTCAGTACCTGCTGTAGAAACAGAGCATCACGCCGCCGTATGAGCGTTGATCGAACAGGGCGAAGTTCGTCAGGGCTTGCTCTTCGTACTCCAGCGGATCGATCTGGACAATGAGCCACCCATCCTCGGCAAGCCAACCTGGCCTTCTGTCGAGCAATCGAAGGGTCTTGATCCACAATCCCTCGTATTGCGGTGGAGCGACGTAGACGAAGTCGAAGGCATCCGGTCCTCGGAGCAGAAACTCAAACACATCCCCACGCACCAGGTGAGCGCCGTCCTCCAATCGCGTGTGCTCGAGGTTCTCTTGGATCGTCCGCAAAGCCTCACCCGCCCGCTCAACGAAGACTGCTTCTTGTGCACCACGGCTCAGGGCCTCAATGCCCACCTGCCCAGTTCCGGCGAACAGATCCAGGAAACGCGAATTGATGACCTGGTTGCCTATGATGCTGAACAGCGCGCACTTGGCCCGGTCTGTGATGGGTCGGGTGATGTCGCCGGGAACGGACTTGAGACTGTGTCCTTTTGCTTTGCCTGTGATAACGCGCATCTGTGCTACTCCTTCCTCTCGAACGCTGTCCATCACTATACAGTCAAGTCGGACGCGTGGCAAGTCGGCTTCAAGCGGTGCAGCGGGCCAGGTAGTGGTCGGACAGCCTGGCGGTCTCCGAAGACTTGTCAGAATGTGCCTCGAGACTGTGTGTCGTTGACAAATCTTGGGAACGCACTATACTCGGCCATAGCTCGTTTCTGGTGACCTGGTCCATCAGGCAACGCCCCTTCATCCTCCGCACGAAGAATCGTAGCAGAAGCCTCTGCTGGCCCGACGAACTCCGGTGGCTGGGGGCATCCAGACCGCGCGGCTATGACGACGATCATGCGAACGGACACGAACAAGGGAAGCGTCAAGTTATCTGATATCCTGGAGCGCATTTCGCTCGCAGAGCGAGATGATGGTGCCAGGCTGATTATCGAGCGCGCCTACGAAATGGCCGCCCAGGCGCACGCTGGTCAGTACCGCGACTCCGGCGATCCCTACATCCAGCACCCGCTCTCGGTAGCACTCCTTTTGGCCGACATTGGTATGGGATCGGATACCATCGCGGCAGGACTCCTCCATGACGTCGTCGAGGATACAGGCATCGGTTTGGAGGAACTGGCTGCGACCTTCAATGACGATGTCGCGGCGTTAGTCGATGGTGTGACGAAGCTGGAGCAGATAGAGAAGGAGCAAGTCGATGACCGTTTTGCGGACGGGAGCAGAGGCGACTCAGTAGATCAAGAGGCCGAAAGTCTCCGCAAGATGTTCGTTGCCATGGCCCAGGACATCCGCGTCGTGATCATCAAGCTTGCCGACCGGGTGCACAATATGCGAACCCTTGATCCGCTGCGCGAGGAGCGGCGGAGAGCCTTCGCCCGTGAGACGCAGGAGATCTTTGCCCCCCTGGCCAGCAGCCTGGGCGTTTGGCAGTGGAAGTGGGAGCTCGAGGACCTGAGCTTCCGACACCTGGACCCGGAAACGTATCAGTGGATGAAGGACCTGATCGCCGAGCGGCGACCAGACCGCGAGTCCAGCATCGAACACTACATCAGCATCCTGAATGGCGAATTGGCGGACGAGGGATTCACCGCCGAGATTGAGGGACGGCCCAAGCACATCTACAGTATCTACCGCAAGATGCTGCGCAAGGATGTTCCTTTTGAGCAGGTCTACGATGTACGCGGGATCCGTGTCGTCGCACGCAATCAAGCTGACTGCTATCGTATTCTTGGCATTGTGCATGGCCTCTGGAAGCCAATCCCAGGGGAATTTGACGATTACATTGCCACGCCGAAGGACAATGGTTACCAGAGTCTGCATACCGCCGTGATCGCCGATGATGGCAAGACGCTGGAGGTGCAGATCCGTACGGAAGAGATGGATCGCATTGCGGAGTACGGGGTCGCTGCCCATTGGCGCTACAAGGACAGTGGAAAGCCTGATCCCTCGTACGACACGAAGATCGCGTGGATGCGTTCGCTGGTAGAGTGGCAGCGCGAGTTGACCGATGCCAGCGAATTCGTGGACGCGATGAAGACGGATATATTCCAGGATCGGGTCTATACGTTCACGCCGCAAGGGGACATCATCGATCTCCCGGCTGGATCGACCGCCATCGATTTCGCCTACCATATCCACACCGAAATCGGGCACCGCTGCCGTGGCGCGAAGGTGAACGACAGGTGGGTTGGACTGGACTACCAGCTGAGGACCGGGGACCGCGTGGAGATCATCACCGATAAGCAGGCGTCACCCAGCCGAGATTGGCTCAATCCCGCGCTTGGATACGTCAAGACCTCTCGCGCTCGATCCAAGATCCGTCGGTGGTTCCGAGAGCAGGACCGCGACAAGAGCATCGTCCAGGGTCGGGAGGTTGTCGAGCGAGAGTTGAAGCACCTGGGACTCGAGCACATCAGCCACGAGAAGGTGGCCCGCCTTTTCGAATACGGTAGGGTCAGCGATTTCCACGCCGCCGTTGGATTCGGTGACATTAACACACAACAGATTGCCGGCAAGCTGGCGGAGCTGAGCGCGAAAGAGGAGAAGGAACTGCTGCCCGCTGAACCCCCCTCTCTGCCTCAATCGGTGGAGGGAATTCAGGTCCAGGGGACCGGTGGGTTGATGACGCGTATTGCTAAGTGCTGCAGCCCACTTCCGGGCGAGGAGATTGTCGGCTATGTCACGCGAGGCAGAGGGGTCACGATTCACCGGCGTGATTGTCTCAACGTCTTGCGAGCTGGCGACAAGGATCGCCTAATCGACGTCGACTGGGGCTCCGAACCGCTGACCGTCCCGGTGGCGGCCCGCATTAAGGCCTACGATCGCACAGGACTGCTTCACGAGATCGCCGGAGTCATCAGCAACGAAAAGATCAACATGTCGGCCGTCAATGTGAGCCGCGAGAAGAACATTGCCACCTTCTACATCACCCTTGAAATCAGCGACATCGCGCAGCTTAGCCGGGTCCTGACCAAGATCGAAAGCCTGTCCAATGTGATCGAGGCCAAGCGCCATATAGGGTGAAGAGCAAGAGCCCTCAGGGGTCTGAGAACGACCCCTGAGGGCTCTTGCCGTCTATCTGATTGGGCGGGAGCGACAGCCCAGACTATAGCTCTGTCGGCACCGAGCCTTCGATCGACTTACGCTCCACGAGAGACTGCTGAGCCTCTAGCCAAGACTGGAACTTCTCCTGTGCCCTCTGCTCCAGAATGGCATCACTGAGCTCTCGCTGCTCGTGCCCCGTGGCCTGGAAGATGTAGTACGTCTCGCTCTCCTCACCAAGTTTCAGCGGCTCAGTATGCTCACCCACGTCCAGGTCGAATACCGTGGCAGCTACCTCTTCACCCAGTTGGTCTACCAGTGTCTCTTCGGGCTGCCAATCCAACTCACTGCTAGAAGCAGTGGACTCCTCCGCCGACTGAATCTCATCCGCCAACATCTCGAAGTCATCGCCACTGTCCAGACGTTGGGCGAGTTCGCGAGCCTGCTCCTCGCTGCTCGCGCTCAGGAAGCGAAGTTTGACTTGTTCAGCCTCTTGCGGGAGGCTCTCCTCCATGTCTGCCTGGAGTTCTTCAACCAGCAAAGAGGCTTTAACCCAGGAGCGATACTGTTGCTCGGAAATGCCAAGGGGCTTCAGCCCGTCCTGCATGTACCGATTGTACATCTCGCGGAAGTCCGATTCCGTCATCGCTGTCGGGGCAGGGGCCGGCGTGGACTGCGCCGCCGTCAGTGCGTCTGTGGACGTGAGAGGAGCTGAGGCCGTAGGCGCGGGGGTGGCATCGGGATCGTACCCGAAGTTTTCGTGGACCGCACGCTGCACTTCCTCGGCTGTGACCGTGATGTCCCGCCGCTCGGTTTCCTGTCGCACCAGCTCCTCTTGAATCATCTGATCGAGGACCTGCTGCCCCAATGCCTGGGCGTTCTCTGGCGCCAGCTGGGACTGCAGGCTGCTGATCTGCTCCTGGAAGTAGTCTTGGAACGACTGCCCGGCCGATTCCACGTCCTGCCCACCCATCGCCTGCTGTTGCTGATAAAGATAGCCGAGCTGGTTCTGCAGTTGCAGGCGTCTGAATTTCACTCGGTCCTGAAACTCAGCCGTCGTAATGGGCACCTCATCGACAATGGCCACCGGTTCGCGGGGTTCGATGATCTTCTCTGCCACAACACCGTAGCCCAGGACGCCCACGATCAGGGCCGCGATGATGCCCACACCCCACATGAGCATCCTCTCAATACGTCTCTCCTCCCGAATTCGAGAGCGCTGCTTACGAGTCAACTGCTGCTTAGGCGTACGTTTAACCTTCTTGGTCATCTTCTTCACCTCTCCGTCCGAACAAGATGCAAAATAAAAGAAGGCCCAGGCTAGTCAGGGGCCTTCTTGCTTCTCCGTCTATTGAAGAGAAGACGCTGGCGCCTCTACCCCACAAAGGGAAGCAACGCCAGATGGCGAGCACGCTTTACGGCTCGGGCAAGCTGGCGCTGGTGTTGCGCGCACGTAGAGGTCTGCCGTCGCGAGCGTATCTTGCCGCGATCCGTCAGAAACTGCCTGAGCGTATCTACCTCTTTGTAGTCGACGTGATCAATATTCTGTTCACAGAAATAGCACGACCTGCGTCGGTTTCCATACCACGGGCTCATACATCCTCCTACTGGACAATGGATCAAGCGCAGCGCGAGACTGCGCCGGGTTTCGATTACTATTCGTTGGCAGCTTCGGCAATGACGGTGTCAGCCTCCGGGGAACGGTTCAACAGAAGCATATCCTTGGCCAACAGTTCGGTGCGGAAACGAGGGTCTCCACGATCCGTCTTCCAGCTTCGTGTCTGCAGTTGACCTTCCACGTAGACCTGGTCGTCCTCTTGAAGCTCACCCTTACATCTCTCGGCCAGTTCGCCCCAGGCGACGACATTGAACCATTCAGTTTCCTGGTGCTCGCCGCCCTCGACGTCCTTCCCCGACCGCGTTGTGCCGACACTGAATGCCGTCACTGCGCGCCCACTGGGCATATAGCGCATCTCAGGAGCACGTCCGACATGGCCAATCACCATGACTCTGTTCAGGCCCCTGACCATAGTCTCCTCGTCTTTGGATTCAGGCGTCAAGCCGGACGACTAGGTGGCGGATCACTGTTTCTTTGAGCTTGAGAGCGCGCTCCAGTGCAGAAACATTGCTCGGCTCTAGCTCAAAGTCTGTCAAGACATATCGACCCTCGTGATGCTTCTTGATTGGGTAGGCGAGCTTGCGCAATCCCCATGGCTCGACCTTTGTCACCTCTCCGTCATTTCTCTTGATCAGATCCTGGACTTCATCCAAGACATCGTCTAGCTCATCCCCTTCCAGGTCGGGACGAACAATGAAAATCATCTCATAACTACGCACGCAAAAAACCTCCTTCTTTCCACGGTAGCTGCCCTCAGCTCTACGTCCGAGAGCGGAAAGCGACCTCGGTAATTCAACGGAGCGTATCTTAACACGAAGGGGTGCTTTTGACAACCTGACCGGGCAGGCCGGTTGCTCTCTGCGAAGAGCCGCTGGGTGAAGCCGCCCCCATCGTGCGAGCCCGCTCCCGCAGCCTGTCGAGCTTCCTGGCGCCCGTGACGCTATGCGCATCGTTTGTCACATGTCTTGCGACGGGGCGGCGGCTTCGTAGAAAGCTCCCTACTTGGTTGTCGTCTCTACCTCGGTTCTCTGAGAAACAGGCTCCCTTGAGAGAACCTTCTCTTCCGAGTGGTGGTAGCGGATCGACGAGGCGATGAAGGCCTTGAAGAGCGGGTGTGGCCGGGTCGGGCGAGACCTGAACTCGGGGTGGAACTGGCTGCCCAGCATGAACGGATGGTCTCTCAGCTCTCCAATCTCGACCAGCCGCCCATCTGGCGAAAGACCGCTGAAGATCAGACCGGCCTCCGAGAGCAATTCGCGGTAGGCGTTGTTGACCTCGAACCGATGCCGATGCCGCTCCTCCACCACGTCTTTTCCGTAGGCTTCGGCGGCCTTTGTTCCCGGTACCATCTGACAGGGGTAGAGGCCAAGCCGCATTGTACCGCCTTTGTCAACAATCGACCGCTGCTCAGGCATCAGATCAATCACAGGGTATTTCGTCCTGGCGTCGAATTCGGTGCTGTTCGGTTCTTCGCTCTCCAGTGCATCGCGCGCCAGTTCGACAATGAGTACTTGGAGGCCGAGGCATAGGCCCAGATAGGGGACCCTGTTCTTACGTGCCCAGCGAGCCGTGTCAACCTTGCCCTCGATTCCGCGCTCGCCGAAACCGCCTGGGACCACGATCCCGGCGACACCTCGCAACCGGTCCCACCCCCGTCCCCGCTCCAACTCCTCCGAGCTGACAAAGCGGAGATCCACATCCCAGCCGTGTTCCAGCGCCGCATGATCAAGGGCCTCGCTGACGCTCATGTAGGCATCATGTAGCTCAACGTACTTACCGACTATGGCGATGGGCAGGGAAGGCTTGGGTGCACGGATGCGATTCACCAGGTCATGCCATTCGCGCAAATCTGGTTCTCCCACCTCAAGTTCGAGCCTTTCGGCCACGATGTCCGCGAAACCGGCCTTCTCCAGCAGCAAGGGGACTTCATAAAGGACGGGAGTCGTCACCAGGGGTATCACAGCACGACGCTCCACGTCGCAGAAAAGCGAGATCTTATCACGCAGTGATTCGTCCACAGGGTGATCGGCGCGAGCGATGATGGCGTCGGGTTGGATGCCGAGCGACCGCAGCTCGCGGACGCTGTGTTGGGTCGGCTTCGTCTTCAACTCGTCAGTGGCGCCAATGTGAGGCAGGAAAGTGACATGGATGTAGAACGTGTTATGACGCCCGACATCCTGCCGCATCTGTCGCAAGGCCTCCAGGAACGGAAGCCCCTCGATGTCGCCAACTGTTCCGCCCACCTCAACGATCACCACCTCGGCATCGGTCTGCTCGCCGACCAGGGCGATGCACCGCTTAATCTCATCCGTAATGTGAGGGATGACCTGGATGGTGCCCCCGAGGAAGTCCCCCCGTCGTTCGCGAGCGATGATCTCGGCATAGACCTGGCCCGTCGTGACGTTGCTTGCCTGGGTCAGACTTTCATCGATGAAGCGTTCGTAGTGACCGAGGTCGAGGTCAGTCTCGGCGCCATCCTCGGTGACGAAGACCTCTCCGTGCTGGTAGGGAGACATGGTCCCCGGGTCGACGTTGATGTACGGATCTAGCTTCTGAATCGAAACCCTGACACCGCGTGCCTTGAGTATCCGACCCACGGATCCGGCTGTCACACCCTTGCCCACGCCACTGAGCACGCCGCCCGTGCAGAAGACGTATTTACGCGCTTGATTCATCTACCGTTATCCTTCTCTACCGAGCCCCCTGCCTACACAACAAACAGGGAGAGTCACTGCCGCGACCCTCCCTGGGATAGGTGCAGGTTTTCGTCTTGGACGGACCATCCTTTCTTACGCCCGGCCCGCCGAAGGCTAGACTAGAGCAAGCGTGCCAATTCCCTGGCCGTACGGCGCATGTCCAGGAACACCAGCCCCAGTTTGGCTTCTTGATGGGCCAGCACGGTGAGTACTGCTTCTTCGCCGACGGACATGAGAATGACGTATCCTTGGCCCCCCTTGACGTAGACCTGGCTGAGGTTGCCCCGGCCTAACTCGGTGGAAATCCGATCGCCGAGGGACAGCATCGCAGCCGACATGGCCGAGACTCGGTCCTCCTCAACGCTGGGCGGAAGGGCAGAGGCTATGATCAGCCCGTCGACGCTGACGAGGGCAGAGGCCTCGATTTCGGGCGTACCCATCTGCAGGCTTCGTAGGAGATCGACTAGTTGTTCTGTCCTTGACTTTGCCATGCAAACTCCTTGATCCTCCAATAGAGCGACTCGATGGCTTGTTCCGCTGTCTGAGGTCCTACCCTGCGTGGCCACCCCTACCCGGGACGGGCGGTGCGATTATCTGTGAGAAGCGTTTGATGATCCGCCTCGTTCAGTTGTCTCTACTATATCATGGGTGCTGGGGGGTGTCAAACAGTCGTTGCGCGGTGTCCACGAAGGATAAGGGCTCCAGTCCACATCGGTTGGCGATTGTCGCATGCCTTGGCAAGCCGGCACTATTCCGTGGCTTGCGCTCGTCACAGACGGGGGAGATCAGGGGAAGACGATCAATACAGCATGGGCTGGTCCTCCCAATGCTTCTGCTACGAGGGAGAGGCACGCTGCCGGATCTGCTTCCACGCAGATCGGACCTTCGCCAGGTCGTCCTCTTCCTCGGGAAACTCGCCATAGTGCACTCTCACGTAGGCGTCTGTGATTTGCCGGATCTCCTCTACGCTGTCTGGGAACGCTTTGCGTAGCGCTGGCACGTAGTCATAGGGGGTCGCATCAACCGGGCGAGGGTAGCCGCGGGTTGCAGCAAGATGAGCCATAAGCGCGTACGTGCGGCGGATTGTCAGGGCGGCGAAGAGGTGGCTGATGCGTGAATCGACTAGGGCCTTGCCCGCCGCCCTCAATCCCCTGCGCCCACGTTCCAGCAGATTCTCCAGGCCAGGCTGCAGACCTGGACTCTCCCACACTGATTCCCGCTCCTCATCCCTCAGCCCCGTGGACCTTCCCCTCAGCCTGTAGAGCGAGAACGCTATCAGAAGCAGCACGACGGCGGCTCCAAGGATGGCGACCAAGACCCTTATTGTCGCCAGTTGCTCCGGTTCCAGGGCGGGTCCTCCGGGCCGCTCCTCCCCGCCGGGATACTCCGGGAGCGTGACGTGATCCAAGATGTCTGCCAGAGCTCGGCCGATATCATACCGTTGAAATAGCATCAATAGCGGATCAAGAATGAGCTGGGCGACCCAGGCCAATGCGTAGACTAGAACGAACACGAGGAGCTGCAGTACGCCAAGCACGGGCGACAAGACCCGCCCCAGAGTCTTCCCCGTCAACAGTGATGTTAGCCCGGCTGCCAGTGCCAGAACGACGGCGCTGACGATCGCCATCGCCGTGAGCCAACCCATATTGAAGGAGGCCTGGCGACCGCCATATTGCTGGCCCACTTCTTCTGCCCGCGCGATTGCGACGCCCAACAGGCTGGCGAAGAAGAACAAGAACACCAGATGGTGATAAGGCCAGTGGCGCATGGATCCGGCGATTCCGGTGGTGATAGCCAGCAGCACAACGCCGAGTCGAAAGCGAAATGCGACGCTGCTGCTGTCCAATCTGCGCTGGGCAAGGACAAGGCCCCGCCACCATAGAAAAGCGACCAGGAGGAATACTACGATGTCCGGGGAGAGTATGTTCCTGCGTAGGCTCCGAATCACGTTGGCGAGCCAGCCACTCCATAGCCCTTTGGGAGCGTATAGCACTCGGTGCACGGCAAGAAGCCCGCTGATCAGTATGCTCACAGCGATCATGACTGAGCGGGTCCTGGAGTTGATGGAGAGGGCGAAGGACAGTCGTGCGAGGTAGTGGACGGTGATCACTGCCGCAAGAGAGAGGGCCAGGATTGTCCATGGGGAGATCTTTGTCACGGGGTTCAATAACGCTGCGTACAGGGGTGTGATCACGCAGACGTCCATGGTCCCAAGAGCGAAGTAGACCAGCTCCCGCCGAACGGTGGCACCCATGTCAGGAAGCTGTACGTGGCCTCTCTGCAAACTCTCTCCTCTGGCAGGCAGAAGTCCTCCCCGCGAGCACGCTCCTATCCAGGGGAGCTGCCGCGCCCAACGTGTTTGTGGGGCCCGAACCGCAGCAGGCCCGCTGTCTGAAGGACCTCAGTGGGCGTGTATGATGCACTGCTTGGACTTTGAAACACCCCCATTGAGGGGGGTAGGTGGTAGGTGACGATGCCCCGAAGTGGCGGCGGCGGTTCTCCTTCCAGCGAGATCAACACCAGGCGCCGTCCGGCGTCGCGCAGGCTGATCATGGCCTCCGTCAGGCGCTCAGTGACCACGGACGTCACCACGACGAGTGTCGCTCCCCAGGGCAACCGGGGACTCTCCCGGCGAACCACCCGGTCTATGGAGGCTGTGGCGAAGCTAGTCACGCCGGCCAGCATTCCTAGGATTGCCGTCAACTGACCAGGAGAACGACCGGGCAGTACCCGTGCCGGCTGGTCGGACTGGACCAGGCAGCCGTTGGTCACTAGGCCGACCTTGTATTTCTCCCCAATGGCCCAGACAGCTATAGAAGCGGCGACGCTAATCGTCCGCTCGAGCACCTTCGGAAGGACACCCTGCCAATGGTGCTCGAAGGTCGCTACGTTCAGCAAGATCACGAGCTCGAGTGTGGCGGTCGGCTCGTAAACCCGCACCTGCAGGTCGCCCTTATGTGCCGTGGCCTTCCAGTGGATGCGCCGCAAACCATCCTCCGGCCGATAGTCGCGGACCCCGATGGTGTTCAGGGGATCCTCGATGAGGCGGCGGTCAGCTCGTCGCTCGCCAAACGGCTCTTTTCGCGGCAATCCCAGGTCTGTCACCGGCCAGATGCGGGGAAAGACAATCAGGTTGTCGTCACGCCAACGCTCCTCGCGCTCCTCAAAGAGCGTGAAAAGATCACCTGATCTAAGACGAATCCGTCCTAGATCGTGGACGCCCCTCTCTCTGCACGTGATGTGGTAGTGTCGGGTCACCCGTTCGTACCAGCGAAGCGACACCACCTGTTGCAGCGAGCCGATTCGTGGGATATGAGTGGGGATGAGGGCGCTATCGTCCAGAGGAAGCGACATGGGGATTTCATCGCTGATCTCAAGCCAGCTCAACGGCACGAGTTTGCGGTTCGTTATTCGGATCGTCATGTCGACGCGCTCGCCGGGGAAGGCGCGTCGCTTGTCCAGGTGCCGCTCGTACTCGACTCCTCGGAGCGAGACTTGCTTCCACGCCCAGGCCACTGGGATGACGGTCAGAATGCTGGCTGCCAGGGCAAGAATCGCGCGCTCCCGGACGATCAGGCCAATGACGATGAGCATCGCTGCCATCTCGAACCAGACAGGCGTAAACTGGGTCCCGCGCGTCTCCTTCCGGTCCTGTTTGCCTGGTCTTGCGCTGTTCATCGTCACACAGGCTGAAGGCTGGATGTCATACTGTGTCGACTGGCACGGGGATCATCTCGATCGCGTCCATCAGCACATCGGTATAGGCACGACCTCTCAATCTGGTCGTGGGGCTGATCATAATGCGGTGAGTGAGGACGTAGGGGACAAGGTGCTTCACGTCGTCGGGCAGCACGTAATCACGACCCCTGATGGCAGCCAAGGCTTGTGCACACCGGTAGAGGGCCAGCGTCCCTCGTGGGCTCACCCCAAGCTCGATGTCAGCGTGTCCTCGTGTGGCGCGAACGATATCGACAATATACCCTCTCACCGACTCCTCAACTCTCGTCTCGCGGACCTGGTGCTGCATGGCCCTGAGTTCCTCCGGGGTAACAACGGCCGACAGGTCCTCCAGGGGATTCTCCTGCTCGAAGCGGAGCAGCATGGCGTGTTCCTCAGCCTCGGTCGGATAACCGATGGACACCCGCATCAAGAAGCGGTCCACCTGTGCTTCGGGCAGCGGAAATGTGCCCTCCAACTCGATCGGATTCTGTGTGGCCAGGACCAGGAATGGTCGTGGCAGATGATGGGTCTCGCCATCCACCGTGATCTGCTGCTCCTGCATTGCCTCCAGCAACGCCGACTGCGTGCGCGGCGTAGCACGGTTGATCTCATCAGCCAGCACAACCTGAGAAAGAATGGGGCCAGGGCGGAACTCAAACAGCTGGGTTTTCTGATTGAAGTAGCTGATGCCCGTCACGTCCGAAGGCAGCAGATCGGGCGTGAACTGGATGCGACGGAACGTGCATCCCAGGCTGGCCGCGAGAGAGCGGGCGAGTGTCGTCTTGCCGATGCCCGGGACATCCTCGATCAAGAGATGCCCTTCGCATAGTACTGTAACCAGTGCCAGCTCAATGACGTCGGATTTGCCCACGATCACCTTCTGAATGTTCTGGCGCACGGACCTTGCAGCTTCGGCGATCATATTTTTCTCCCGGGAGGTTCAATGGCGTGGTCAGCGGACTACACGACTGGACGGGCGCCTCACTGAGACTATCAGCCCAGGCAGCGGTGGGTTCAGTCACTGTCTCCTGACCGCAGTATAGCACAGAGTGGGATCAAGCCACAACTCGTTCTGGTTCTTGCTCTGCCTGGCCCGTGGGGTATAATTCCATCCCTGTGCTCCGTCACGTCTTCTTGGTAAGCCGGAGCACTGGTCGTGTAGTCACGTTCAAACAAGCCCCCCAATTCCTGGAAGTGAGGAAGCATGGCCCGAAAGTATGTGGCCTTGGACCTGGAGACAACGGGTCTCGATGCGCAGCGCGACGCGATCATAGAGATCGGAGCGGCGAGATTCCGCCGTGACGAGGAACTTGATACCTTCTCAACGTTCGTGGATCCAGGACGTCACATCCCCCATGATATCACGACGTTGACGGGTATCACCGACCAGGACGTGAGGGGGGCCCCTCACCTCTACGACGTGCTCCCGGACCTGGTCCGGTTCATCGGGGACCAGCCAGTCGTGGGACACAGTGTGGACTTCGATCTTCGCTTCCTGCAGCAACACTCGGAACAGTTCGACAACGAATACCTGGATACCTTTGAGCTGGCTGGTGTGATCCTGCCCGACGCGGATCGGTACAGCTTGCTCCGCCTGGCGCAGATGCTGGGCGTCCAGCTGGAGCAAGCGCATCGAGCACTGGACGATGCACGCGCCAGCTACCGGGTCTTCCGCGCCATGCTCCTGAGAGCCGCTGAACTGCCGCCTCGCATGTTGAAGGAGATTATCGGGCACGGACAGCGCGTCTCCTGGCGTGCGTGTCCGTTCTTCCGGGAGGCGCTGGAGGAGGTGGCCCACGGCCCTCCCCGGCAGCGCAGCGCGCCGGAGCGGCTCGGGCCGGAAGGCCCTCTGTTTGCTGCTTCGGAGAAGGTGCATCAGCTGGAACCGGTGGACGAGCGGAAGCCACTCGATGTCGACTACCTCGGGTCTCTGCTGGAGCAGGCCGGTGCCTTTGCGGATCATTTCCCGCACTATGAGTATCGCCCTCAGCAGGTGGAGATGCTCCGCGCGGTGACCGAGGCCTTCAACGAGGGACGCGATCTGTTGGTCGAGGCACCCACGGGGGTCGGCAAATCTCTCGCCTATCTGATCCCCAGCGTCCATTGGGCGCTCCAGAATGGGGAGCGTGTGGTCGTTTCCACCAATACCATCAACTTGCAGGAGCAGCTCTACCAGAAAGATCTGCCCGATCTGGATCACATCCTATCGTCCGATTTCGATGCTGTCGTCCTCAAGGGACGATCTCACTATCTCTGCCCGGCCCGTCTGCAGGCCTTGCGTCACCGCGGCGCACGATCGCCTGAGCAGGCTAGAGTGCTGGCGAAGACCCTCATCTGGCTCCTGAGAACAGAGGATGGCGATGGCGATGAGCTCTTCCTGCCCACGGCTCTGGAGCGCAGCATGTGGCACCGTCTGTCGGCCGATTACGAGGGCTGCAATCCAGAGCGCTGTCGTTTCTTCCAGCGCGGTGTCTGCTACTTCTACCGTGCGAGGCGTGCGGCAGAGGCGGCGCACCTCATCATCGTGAATCATGCTCTCCTACTGGCTGATGTGGCCGTCCAGAACCGTGCGCTCCCGCAGTACGACTACCTTATCGTGGATGAGGCGCACCATTTGGAGTCGGCTATCACGCAAGGGCTCAGTTTTGAGACTGATCGAACCACTGTCCGTCGGCTCCTGAGTGAGATCGGGCACGTGAGTGCGGGAGGACGGGTGAGTGGGTTGATGAGTCAGGTGCTCGGTCGCTGTCGACAGGCTGACTTGCCCGAGGCGGTCATGGATGACGTCGAGCTTGTCATCGGGCAGATCGGACAGGCTGTCGAAGAGGCGCTCAAGTGCCTGGATACTTTCTTCGACCGCCTGGAAGCGTTCGCCGGTGAGCAGAAAGGTGATCGACCCAGTCGCTACTCCTTCCGGATGCGGCTCGATTCGGGCGTGCGGGTGCAGCCAGCCTGGGACTCAATAGAGATCGTCTGTGATGACATGGATCGGCCCATTAGGGTGGTGGTGCGAGAACTGGAGAGGCTGGCCGGAGGGCTTGACGAACTGGTCGCTCGTTACGACGTCCCGGATGCCGACGAGCTGCAGGTGCAGATGCTGGGGATGGCGCAGCACCTGGAGGATGTCCGTGAGAAGACCAGTCACATGGTTATGGATCCCTCTTCATCTCTCATCTATTGGCTGGAGATGCAACCCAATAGTGACCATCTCAGTCTGCACGCCGCACCTCTGCACGTTGGACCCCTGGTGCAGGAAGAGCTCTTCCAGAAGAAGCGCTCAGTAGTGCTCACGTCCGCCACGCTGCGAACGAGTGGAACCTTCGATTTCTTGCGGGAGCGGTTACACGCCTGGGAGGCCAGTGAGCTGGCAGTGGGCTCTCCATTTGATTATGAGGACTCGACGCTCTTCTACATCGTCGATGACATTCCCGAGCCCAACGAACGGGGTTATCAGAAGATCGTGGCCCAGGGCATGGCGCAGCTGTTCCGCGCCACGGAGGGACGAGCGCTGGCCCTGTTCACGTCCTACCGTCAGCTGCGCGCCACGTTGCGGGCGATCAAGGGGCCCTTGGCTCAGGCCAGCATCACTGTCCAGGCGCAGGGTGAGGGGGTTTCGAGGGCACAGCTGCTGGAGAACTTCCGGACCGGAGATCGACGCGTGCTGTTGGGTACTCGGAGCTTCTGGGAGGGCGTGGATGTGCCTGGTGATCCGCTGAGCTGTTTGGCTATCGCCAAGCTCCCCTTCAGCGTTCCCAGCGACCCCGTGTTCGCAGCGCGAGCCGAGACCTTTGAGCAGCCGTTCCGCGATTTCACCGTGCCGGAAACCATCCTCCGCTTCCTACAAGGATTTGGCCGCTTGATCCGCACCCGAGACGATCGGGGGGTCATTGTCTGTTTCGACAAACGCTTGTTGACCAAGTCCTACGGGCCTTTCTTCCTGGAATCGTTGCCGGAGCCGTCCATCCGTCGCGGATCAGTCACCCAACTGCCACAGGTGGCGGCCGACTGGCTGGAGCGGTGAGGACAGGTCACCGGATTGTGACGTTCAGCACGTAGCTGACGCCTTCGGTCGATGATGTGTTTGTTAGCGTGACGAAGTATTCCTGCGTCGCAGGTAGGGTCGGGACCGACAGCGTTCCCTGCCCTGCTGGGATCTGCCAGGTTGACCCCTCTGCTGCTCCCCAGACATCGACCTCGAGGCTGGGCGGCGACACGTTGATCTCCATCGCCTGGCCTGAAGACGCCTCCAGGACGTACCGATAGCTCCCTCCGGCAGGCAGCATGCCCGTGGCTGTGGCAGAGATGGCGCCAGGCTGGAACTGGATCCGCGGGCATCTGACCGTAAACGGATCCTCACTCTTGTCGTACAGATCCGGATCGCTGGTGCTGGATACCATCACCCGCATCGCATTCGACTCCGCTACGCTGAAGTTGCTGATTAAGCCCACGGGAATGTCCCAATTAGCCTCACCCGACCGGGCGTCAACGCCGTGGGCGACCAGCCAGGCTTTTCCACCTGAGGCGACCTCAACATCGATCTTTTCCACGCTCGACGATTCCCAGACTATGGCGTGAGTGGAGCCCTCCAACCAGACCTCGCCGCCGTCGGGTTCGACCAGCTCCAGTGACGGTGCGGGGGAGGGCGACAGGACGGTCACAGTAAGACCGTAGTCCGTCGCCCGGGCAGAGCCGATCTCGATGGCGGTGTCCTGTGTCATCGACAGCCTGCCCCGCCATGACGCTTGCCTGCCAATGGGGCGCTCATCGAGTGCGTTGGCAATCGCATCGACGGTCAAGCTGACCTGCTCGGCGGCCTTGACCGTGATTTCGACGATCTGGCCCTCGTGGGCTTGGACCACGTAACGATCGGTCTCGTTGGTGCTGAGATGACCCGCTACGGTAGCCGACGTGGCGCTTTCCTTGAACGTAATGCGGGACGGGGCTGCGGGGCTCGGTGATGGAAGGGGTGTCGCCGAGGGGACAGCAGACGGTTGACGGCTTGGCGCCTTGGACGGCGATATTGATGTATCCACCTGTGTCGCGCGCTGCTTTGGTGGCCCGGTAGGGGTGGGAGATGACGGGATGGGTGATTGAGGCCCAGCGCAACTGACGACCACCAGGGCGGTCAGTAAGATAAGAGGTGTCACAGAAGTCCTAAACCTCATCGCTGTCCCTCCTATTCTGCGCGGGCATCTTCGCGCGGTGCTATCCAATGCGGCGACCACGCATGCCGCTTGCGCGAGTCCGTGCAGTCAGCTCGGTGCGGCCCAACGTTCCGACGAGCACCGTGTCTGTTTTCGCCCGGAACCTGGACTTATCACCACGGAGCATTCGCCAGCGGTTCAGTCTACGCTGACCTGCTTCGTCGTGGTTGGCTCAAGGGCTCTCCATGATGCTCCCCGGTGTTCTCGCCTCAGTCCGAGCTAACCTGTACGTTGCCCTGGCCTGAGGCCCCTCTCGCAACAGAACGCCATAGACGCGTCCAAGGGGTAGCCGTACCAGTGGGATTCTTACTCAGTGTGGCCTGACGTCCGCCCCCGGCACGCGCACGGAGGTCAGGATCTCCTGCATGACGGTCTCCCCGGTGACGTCCTTAAGGCGCGCCGCTGGGTTGACGATCAGGCGATGTGCCAGCGTGGGAACAGCCAGGGTCTTGATGTCGTCGGGCAGCACGTAGTCGCGATCGTGGATCGCGGCCCATGCTTGTCCCGTCCGGTAGAGTGCCAGGGATCCGCGTGGGCTGGCCCCCAGGTAGATGTCAGGATGACGACGCGTCTGCTCCACCATATCGACGATGTATTCCTTCACGAGCCCATCGACATAAACGTCCTTCAGGGCTTCCTGTCCAGATAGCAGCTCAGCGACGGGCAGGACCTGTGCGATCTGCGTCACCGGGTGGATGTAGCGTTGCGACTCCAAGATGGCGATTTCCGCCTCGGCGCTCGGATAACCAAGTCGGATGCGCATCAGAAAGCGATCCAGTTGCGCTTCGGGCAACGGGAAAGTGCCCTCGTATTCGATGGGATTCTGAGTCGCCATGACCAGGAATGGTTCTGGGAGTGGGTGGGTCAAGCCGTCGACCGTGACCTGCAGTTCCTGCATCGCCTCCAGGAGCGCTGCCTGTGTTTTGGGGGTCGCACGATTGATCTCGTCGGTGAGCACGATCTGCGCCATCACCGGGCCGGGTCTGAACTCAAACTCGCGCGTCTTCTGATTGAAGATCGAGACGCCGGTCACGTCCGAGGGCAACATGTCGGGCGTGAACTGAATTCTGCTGAAAGTGCACCCGAGGGACTTCGCCAGGGAGCGTGCGAGCATGGTTTTGCCGACCCCGGGCACGTCTTCGATGAGAATGTGCCCTTGCGCCAGAAGGCCCACTACGGTCAGCTCGACGGCGTCTCGTTTTCCAATAATGACCTGCTCGACGTTCTTGATGAGTCTTTCGGCGACAAGCTGTACTCGTCCGATGTCCATAGGGTCTCCTTCGTCCACGCAAATCGATGGGTCCATTCACCATTACTGTCACTTTGTTCATTTCTGCTAGAAGTACACTCGGAGACATCACGAGGTTCACCACTGGCTACGCACGTGGGCACTCATCACAGTCTAGTGTCACTGGACAATCGACCGGTGATGGCGCGGCAAGCAGAGCGTAGGTCCTGAATGACCAGTGCTCCCGGTAGGACCAACCCCGGCGTTCGGTCGATGCACGGGCAGCACATTTCGGAGCGGAGCCTTCGAAGGGCAGCGCTCAGGATCTCGCCATGGTCGAAAGCCAGAGGCGGAAGGTCGTGGACCGACCACCAGCGTGCCTGACCAGCGTCGCTCCCAGCTTCCAGCGGAGGGGAAGCGTCGATCGCTACAACCCCAACGTAGACTATCGTGACCGTGTGCCCCCGGGGATCTCGGTCAACATCACCGAACGCTCGCAGTTGCTCCAGTTGGACGCCGCGAATTCCTGTCTCCTCCTCCAACTCTCGCGCCGCTGCATCCTGGGGTGACTCGCCCACATCGACAAATCCTCCCGGGAAAGCCCATGCTCCTCGGAAGGGCGTTCTTCCCCGTTGGATGAGTAGCACCTTGAGTTCCTCCTCACCCAACGCAAAGAGGACGACGTCTACAGTTAACGCAGGGCGTTCATGGGACTTGCTGGACATCACCACTCCTCGATAGTCCAGATAAATGGGAAAAACTAAGGGCCTGTCATGGGCTCCAGATGCGGGCGCAGCCGATGCGTGACCGAAGCATTGTCAAGGGCAAGCGCCAAGCCCACCGCCCGGGTGACCCTCATCGCTCAGACCGAACTCCTAAGCGCGTTCTCAGGGCCGATACGTCCCAGCAGGGATCATACTGGAGCCCCAAGCGATTTCCAAGTCACTGCCGACCGGCCCTTGGACGCCGCTGCCCGATTCAAGCACTGGAGAATCCAACCCTGTGGGCATTCGTGATCATACGGTCCAAGAAATGGCGGGCCGATCGGCCGGGACCTGGTGGGAGGCCGCGACGAACCCCCTTGGCAGGGAGCCGCTGCCGTCGAGTCGATGTCCCCTCACGGGATGATTACGGTGCGCACACCTCCGCCGAACCTCTCCAGATCATCCAGGACATCGTTGATTGCCTCGGCACTTAGCGGCACAGTGCTGGTCACCACGTCCGAAAGGTCGAGCACTCCCCGTCGGGCATACTCGATCAACAGAGGGAGCTCCTGCAACAGGTGATCGGCGGACCCTATTACCTCGGCCTCGCGGCCGAGGAGTTCGCCGTACGTCTCTATCTCCAGGGGCTGTGAGGCGATGCCGACGAGCACTGCCCGTCCGAAGACTGCCAGTGCCTGCACCGCCTGGCGCATTGTCGTCGGCAGCCCCACCACCTCCAGGGCCACGTCAACCCCTCGCCCTCCGCTATGACGCCGCAATGCCTCTACTGGGTCTTCCTTGGATGCGTCCACGGGTATTGCCCCGAGATCCTCCGCCAATCCCAGCCGCTCCTCATTGATGTCCACGGCATACACGTCCAAGGCCCCCATTGCATCTGCAAGCTGGATGGCGGACATGCCCAGGCCGCCTACTCCAAAGACCGCCACCGTCTCCCCTGGGCTTAGGCGTCCTTTTCGAAGGGCGTGGAAGGACGTCGCTGATGAACACATCATGATGGCCCCTTCCTCAAACGGAATCTCCTCAGGGAGCAGCACGGCGCTCCGCGCCGGAACAGCAATGGCCTCGGCGTATCCGCCGTCGCGGTATTTGCCGATCATCGAGTACTCGACGCAGAACTGTTCCCTACCCATTGCGCAGTAGTTGCAGTCGCCGCACGTCGTCAAGTAGTGAAGGCAGACTCGATCTCCGACCTCAATGTTGGTGACCCCAGCGCCAATTCCTTCGACCACACCGGCGACTTCATGGCCGGGCGTGATGGGCAGAGGGCCCACTGGCGAGTTGCCCGCGCGATAGTGAGCGTCCGAGTGGCAGATGCCGGCGGCCTTGACGCGGACCAGGATGTCTCGCTCGCCGATCTTGGGAACAGGCACCTCCCGTTCCTCCAGCGGCGCTCCGATTTCAACGATTTGAACGGCTTTCATCATGCGGTCTCCTTTGGTTGTCATTTGCTCAGAGTGCTGTGCTGCTAACAAGTGCAGCGCACAGCCTGGACTGATCATCCGCAGGCGTCGGTGCGTACGCTACACCGCGCCAGCGACACCTGATGTTCTATGACCTAAAGCAACTTCTTTGTCAGGGCGAGGATGTCGGAGAGCGCCGCCAGTGACTCAATCGTTTCGAGAAGCTCTTCAATGCGCTCATCCGATAATACATTGCTGGTCAGCCAGCGGAATTTGCTCTCCAAGCTCTGCTCATCCCAGGTGTTCTGTGGGAAGGTGATCTCGCCCTGTACGTGACCTGTCTCCAAAGTCCGGCCGTCTCGGAGGTCTATCTTCACCTTGCTCACGTACTTACCGCGAGGGTCTCCGTGGCAGGCCAGGCGGTAGAGCGTGTTCAGTTCATCCGTCTCGACAATCTCCACCCGTCCTGCCAGGTCCCGGATGTCGTTCCGCTGCAAGGCATGCTCCAGGACCTGGTCAGGCCCGACTTCCCCATCGATGAAGTAGGCTGCCAGCGGCCAGGCTAGATTGAACTGGGCCTCTTCCGTCGTCGTGGGAAGATTCGCGCCCAGCCGGAGCGCCTCGTGGAACGTCTCAACCCACACGTGCGCTATCTCATCTGCACTGAAATCGTAGGTCTGCATCAACTGATCAGCGCCTAGGATAGCGGCGTGGTCCCACGCGCAGCATGCATACCGCTTCCAGGCCACGCCTCCGTCCATGATGTAGTGTCTCCCGATGTCCGCGACCCAGCCCTGGTACTCCGCAAGACCGAAGAGGCTGGGGACGCCGGTGAAGCCGCGTTCTGCCAGCTGCGCGGAGGTGATGCCGCTCATTGCTCCCCAGCCGATTCCATGCTTCACCATGGCAGGGTCGTCGATATCACGCATCATGGGTAGATTGGGGGCGTGGTAGTCCGCAACCCCCAGTGCGTGGCGTGTCTGCTCCTGGTCGAGCCCCATCAGATGGGCAGCGACAGCTGCGCACGCCACCGCGCCCCAGGACCCGCAAGCCTGATAGGTGCTGTGCGTCGCGTGCCAGATGCGCGCAGCACGGTGGGCCACCTCGTAGCCCACCACGACGGCAGTCAGCATCTCGGCGCCACTAAGCCCCAGCGCCTCGGTCATGGCCAGAGCTGCGGGCACGATCTGTGCGCCCGGGTGACCCTTGGTGTAAAGGGCACAATCGTCAATGTCGATGCCGTTGGCAGCGTAACCGTTGGCGAAGGCCGCCCCGACGGCTGAAGCGCGGCAGTTTTGGAGAAGAATCGTGGCCTCGTCGCCGGGCCAGTGCTGCGCCGCGTACTCGGCGGCGATCTGGCTGACGGGGGTCAACGTTCCGACCAGGGTCGCACCGAGCGTGTCCAACACGACCAGGTGGGCGATGCGTTGGACTGACGTCGGCAGCTGGCTCCAGGTCACTCCAGTGACGAAGTTGGCGACAAGCTCGTTGCCCTCCATGGCCTCCCCGAGATACTGCTGGATAGAAGCGTGATCATTACTGGTCGCCTTGTTGATCCATGCGATGCCTGAATCCTCTGGGCCTCATGGCACACTGGTTAGTTCAGAAGGTGATTCGATTATACTCAAGTTTCCCGGGCCTGGAAAGAAGGGAGGGGTCGTGGACGCAGCCGCTGAATCCGACCGGTGGTCGGCGCAGACCAGGCCACCAACACCTCTCGGCACATCCCGGATCGGTGTAGGACGACCTCAGCAGCCAGCAAGTCTGCAGGGCCCCGGTGTGGCGTCTCAGGACGGGGGACGGAATACCCGTCAGGGCCGTTCGCAAGGCGGACCATGCTGATTTCCACACCAGCGCAGATGTACGATATGCTCGATGTTGGAATCAGATCACCGAATGTTACCATCAGGCGACCTCCGGGCCTGGTGAGATGGCATGGAGTGCCGGTCAGAATACCCTTGTGGCTGGAGACACGCATTCGAGGTGCTGCGCGTACTCAGGCTGAGGCCTGGAAGCGGTCCGAGGGTGGGATTCTTTGCCAAATCGACCCAGGCATGCTACACTCCGTGCGTCTGGAGTGCCAGGCTCCAGACTGAAAAGCGGCAGGGTTCTGGTCGGTGCCTGCCGCTCATCGAATTGACAATTTTGAGCCTGTTCCCGCCCCTTCGCCCAGATCGACCAGGGAGGTCCACCTTGTCCACCCTTCTGCTGAAACACGCTGAGTTGCTCGTCACGATGGAGGGCCTCGGGGAGGCCAACCGGCGCATCCCTGACGGTGGTCTTTTCATCCGTGACAACGTGATTGAGCAGGTCGCACCGACAGCCGCTCTGCCTGAAGCGGGCGACCGCGTCATCGATGCTCGCGGGATGGTTGTCTTGCCCGGTTTGGTCAACACGCACCACCATCTGTATCAGACGCTGACGCGCGCAGTGCCCGGCGCCCAGAACGCGCCGCTCTTCAAGTGGCTCAGGATTCTGTACGAGATCTGGCGCGGCATGACGCCGGAGGCGATCCACGCCAGCGCTCTCGTGGGGCTGGCAGAGTTGATGCTCTCCGGTTGCACCACGGCTTCCGACCATCTCTACATCTATCCTGGCGAGTGCCGCATCGATGACGAGATTCGCGCGGCGCAGGAGATCGGCATCCGGTTCCAACCCTGTCGCGGCTCTATGAGCCTGGGGGCGAGCGAGGGGGGCCTTCCACCGGATGAAGTCGTCGAGGACGAGGACTTCATCCTTGAGGACACGCGACGCATCATTGAGACGTACCACGATCCCGGACCTGGCGCCATGTTGCGCATCGCGGTGGCGCCCTGTTCGCCCTTCTCCGTCACACCCGAGCTGATGCGCGAATCGGCAGCCCTGGCGCGCTCGTACGGGGTGATGCTCCACACGCATCTGGCGGAGACCAAGGACGAGGAGTCTTTCTGCCTGGAGCGCTTTGGTCGTCGCCCCGTCGACTACGTGGATCACCTGGGCTGGATGGGCGAGGACGTGTGGCACGTTCACTGCGTGCACCTTAACCAGGACGAGATCGACCTGTTCGCCGAGACAGGGACGGGTGTCTGTCATTCCCCGAGTTCGAACATGCGACTGGGATCTGGCATAGCGCCGGTTCGCTCCCTGCTGAACGCGGGCGTTGATGTGGCCCTCGGTGTCGACGGGTCGGCAAGTAACGATTCATCTCACCTACTTGCGGAGGCACGTATGGCGCTGCTGCTCCAGCGCGTCGAGGGGGCACCAACGGCCCTCTCTGCCGAGGATGTGCTCTGGATGGCCACCCGGGGCGGGGCCGCGGTGCTGGGCAGAGAGGATGTCGGGCAACTTGTGCCCGGCAAGGCAGCCGACGTGATTGGCCTCCGCTTGGATCGGCTCGACTATGCTGGCGCCCTGCATGATCCGCTGGCGCCACTTGTTTTCTGTCATCCGCAGGGAGTCGATGTTTCCGTCATCAACGGCCAAGTCGTGGTGGAGGACGGGCACCTGCTCACGATTGACCTGGGCTCCGCCATTGAACGGCATAATCGAATCTCGCGAGCCCTGGTGCGCGGGGAGCTCGAATGACGGCTGTTGGGACCACGCGGTCTGGTGGGGTGTGTGGGCCGAAGCACGGCTTCAGTCAGCCTCCGCCTGACCGGTCGGGAGGACCGGTTTGACGCAACAGTTGGATCGCCAGCGCCTTGAGGGACTTCTCCAGGCCAGAGAAGTGCAAACACTCTCTGTGCGGGACCTGCTGAGTATGACGAGAGAGGAGATCGATAGCTACCTCCCCGACGGCATATGCCGCGTGGACCCCCGGAACGGTGATCGCATCCTCTACCACTCTTCCAGGGGAAGGCGCCCCCACGATAACGCTCCTGAGCAAGGCATCGTCATCCCCGAGCGGGAATGCGCCATTTGCCAGGGCAAGACCACGCACATCATCGACGTCGCGGATCTAAGTGAGGGCTTCACCTTCATCAATAAGAATTTGTTCCCGATTCTATATCCCTTTGACCGTGCAGGGGTAGCGTCGGGATTGCACTTCTTGCAGTGGACTTCTTCGCAGCACAACAAGGACTGGCATAACATGCCGATCCAGGATTGCGTGGTCGTGATGGAGCGTTTGGCGGCCCTGGAGGAAACGCTGCTCGCGGGATCGGATCAGCTTCCATCTGTCGGGGGTGAAGAAGGTACTCCAAGAGACCGTGCCTTTGTGATCATCATCAAGAACTACGGCCACCTCGTCGGGGGCTCCTTGATTCACGGTCATCAGCAGATTGCTTTCAGCAATATGATGCCCCGTCATTTTCGCGACAATGCTCGTTTCGCGAGGGTCCACCAGGAGACCTTCTCCAGTTCGATGCTACGCGAGACGCCGTCGGACCTGGTGGTCAAAGACTATGGACCGGCGTTGCTCGTGGTACCATCCTTCATGCGGCGCCCCTACGACATGATGCTGCTTCTCAAGGACGTGAGGAAGGCTTATCTGTACCAGCTTGATCCGGCGGAGTTGCAGGCGATTGCCGAGGGGTGGCACGATGCCATCAGGGCGATCCGTGAGATCATGCCGAGAGTGGGTAGAGAGATCGCCTACAACGTGATCACCAGCAATGGCCCTGGTGCTGGTCTCTACTTTGAGTTCCTCCCTTACACCCAGGAAATCGGCGGCGTGGAGCACCTGGGTCTGTTCGTTTGCCAGGAGCTTCCAGAGCGGGCGGCAGCACGTCTGCGAGAGATGATACTCTAAGGAGGGTAGTATGCGCATCGGATTCCTGAATCCGCAGGGGAACTTCGATCCTGACGACAGCTACTGGACCGAGCACCCAGACTTCGGTGGGCAATTGGTGTATGTGAAGTCCGTGGCCATGGCCATGGGGGAAATGGGTCATCAGGTCGACATCCTGACGCGTCGCATCGTCGATCCACAGTGGCCTGAGTTTTCGGAACCGTTTGACGCCTATGCCGACGCGCCCAACGTGCGCATCGTGCGGCTGCCTGCCGGACCGGATGAGTTCCTCCGAAAGGAGTCGCTGTGGCCTCACCTTGTTCGGGACTGGGTCCCAGCCATCCTCGATTTCTTTGACGATGAGGGAGAGACCCTGCCGGATGCCTTCACCACCCACTACGGGGATGGCGGGCTCTGTGGTGTCCTGGTCGAAGACGAGGCTGGTGTTCCCTTCACGTTCACCGGCCACTCTCTGGGCGCGCAGAAGATGGACAAGCTTGATGTCGAGCCAGAGAATCTGAAGGAGATGGATGATCACTTCCATTTTGCGCGCCGCATCGTCGCTGAGCGACTGAGCATGAATCGCTCAGCCGTCAACATCACCAGCACCGAACTGGAGCGCTTCGAGCAGTATGGTCATCGGGCCTACCATGGCGCCGTGGATGTCGAGGATGATCGTCGTTTCGAGGTCATCTCGCCCGGCGTCAATCTCGACATCTTCGGCGCTGAGGCCCAATCTGCAGATGAGGCAGCCGTACGTGAGCACGTACGGGATCGCTTGAGGCGGGATGTCGAGGACGGACGGCGTCACTTGCCGGCTGTGGTGGCCTCCAGCAGGCTGGATCACAAGAAGAATCACGTGGGTCTGGTCCGTGCCTTCGCCTGCAGTGCGGTCCTTCAAGAGAAGGCCAACCTGGTGTTGATAACCGGCGCGTTGGACGATCCGCTACGGGACCCTGGTGAGGCGGGGCCCGGTGAGCGCAAGGTGCTGGCGGAAATCCGACGTGAGGTGGAAGAGAATGGACTGTGGGGCAGAATAAGCGCCTTTGGACTTCAGGGACAGCCAGCGTTGGCCGCGGCCTACCGTCACTTTGCGGAGCGGCGGTCAGTCTTTGCGCTGACGGCGCACTACGAGCCTTTCGGCCTGGCGCCACTGGAGGCGGCAGCAGCGGGTCTTCCGGTGGTCGTCACTCAGAATGGGGGTCCAAGCGAGAGTCTTCGGGAGGGGGACACCGAGTACGGCATCCTTGTTGACCCCTCCGATCCCGAGGACATCGCCCTGGGTCTGGAGCGCGTGCTCGAGAACGAGGATTCCTGGGAGACCTTTTCCCGGCGCGGTCGGCAGCGCGTGCTTGATCGATACACGTGGGAGCGAACGGCAGAAGGCTATCTCGATGTGATTGAGGAGATTGTTGCTGCCCCCGACGCCCGTCGTCCCGATGAACGCCTGCCTGTCCATCCCTACTTCTGCCGCCCAACGGTGGCGAACGACGTCACCCTTGATGAGCTAAAAGCCCTGTATTTTCGTGGCAATAGCGGGCAGTAGACTGCACAGTACCATCAGCCCTGCGATGTGTGATCTCTAGGGCCAGGTGCCTGTAACGGCACAGGATCGATCCAGGAGTGTATCGCTTGAATATCCCAAAAGGTGATCTGGATCTGCTCGCGGTGGGGGAGACATTGGTCGATCTCATCTCCGAGGAGGAAGTGGAATCGCTGCGTGAGGCATATACGTTCCGCAAGTATCAGGGCGGTTCACCGGCCAATATCGCCGTCAACGTTGTGAAGTTGGGCGGCACCGCCGCCATCGTGTCAAAGACGGGCATAGGAAACTTCGGTCAGTTCCTCAAGGCAGAGCTGCAGCGGGCGGGAGTGATGACGGACTATCTGGTCATGGACCATCTTGTTCACACGACCGTGATCTTCATCTCCCGGACGGAGGGAACCCCCGATTTCGAGGCGTTCCGTGCGGGTGACTACAAGCTAGAACCTGATGAGGTGAGCGAGGAGGCAGTCCAGCAGGCCAAGGTGATCCACGCCTCGACCTTCGCCCTCTCTCGAAGGCCCTGCCGCGACGCCGTGGAGAAGGCCTTCCAGTTGGGACGGAAGCACGGTAAAATCATCTCTCTGGATCCCAACTACAGCCGACAGATCTGGCCCAATTACCGCGAGGCCAGGAGCGTGTTGGAGCGGATGCTTGGCTACGCCACCATTACGAAGCCCTCACTTGATGACGCCGGCCGGATCTTTGGTCCTGGAGAGGATCCGGAGACCTATGTCCGACGTTTTCACGAGATGGGGCCGCCCGTTGTTGTACTCACCATGGGTGCCGACGGCATTTTCCTGTCGAATGAGGGGAAGACGACATACGTCCCGGCGCGTCCGGTGGAGGTGGTCGATGCCACTGGCGCTGGCGATTCCTTCTGGGCTGGTTTCTTGACGGCTCTGCTTGACGGAAATTCCTTGAAGGATTGTGTGCTCTTCGCACGCGAGATTGTTGAACAGAAACTGACCACCGTCGGACCACTGCCGGATACGATGGATCGGGAGGAGGTCTACGCCCGGATCCGCGCGGCGTAGCCTGACGGTCACAAATCTGAAGCTCTCCCCTGGATCGGCAGGCTGAGATATTTGCGGTCGACCTGGAGCTGAGTATAATTGGTATCGTACCTGCTACCGTGACGCTCTTCACATGGCGCAGAACAGGCTACAGACTCGTCGATCTGCACACAAGGTGGTCTAGCTAGCTTTTCTAGATTCAACGCTCTTTCCAAGTCCATCGTTCCGCAATTCGCCGGAAACCCTCGTTCTGATCAACCGGGGGCGGGACCGCAGCCGTCTGAGCTGCGGCGAGATGCTGATAGTCGGGTAGGCCCGAGCCGGTGTCTTGCAGATGCGAAACGTTGCACCAGGGTCCGATTCTCTTACCTGCAGGCGGCGAGAGTGGACAAAGGGCAGACCCTTCCCCTGGTTTCCGTGACTCGATGAGGCCTCGGACCATCCGAATAGACGGAGTGAAGGCATGTGCGCAGGTGCTGACATTCACCCGCACGTAAGAACGCTGATCAACGCCAGCAACGACCTGGGGTTCAAACTGCTGTCACGCCTCCTTGGGGCGGATCCCGGGCAGAATGTGTTTATCTCTTCATTCAGTGTCGCTCTCGCGCTGGCCATGACGTACAACGGGGCAGAGGGCGAGACGAAAGAAGCCATGGCCAGAGTCTTGGGTGTGGAGAGTCTGAGCCTGAACGAGCTGAACGAGGCGAACGCCGCCCTGATGTCGCTCGGGCAGGAGCTGGACAGAGACGTGCACGTTGACATCGCCAACTCGATCTGGGTGCGCCAGGGCGTGCAGCCGGGCGCCGGGTTCACGACGAGGATCGAAGACTACTACGATGGCAAGTTTGCGAGTGTCAACTTCAAGGATCCTGCTACAGCCGACGTCATCAACCGGTGGGTCGCCAGCCAGACCCATGGGCGGATCGATCAGCTGGTGACGCCGGCGCTCATAGAGCTCGCTATCTTGGTCCTGATCAATGCCATTGCCTTTAAGGGCATCTGGACCTCTCAATTTGACGATCGGCAGACTGAGATGCGGCCCTTTGCGTTGGCGGACGGAAGCAGCAAGCAGCATCCGATGATGTCGCAGCAGGGGTGGTACGATTACTTCGAGACCGAAAGCTTGCAGGGCATCAGGCTGCCGTATGGCGATGGCCAAGTCCACATGGTCGTCCTAATGCCTCAACCACATGCGTTGCTCGAGGATTTCCAGAAGGACCTCACGACGGAGAACTGGCGGCGGTGGAGCCGCCGGTTCGTTGAGATGGAGGGTCAGGTCGTGCTGCCCCGCTTCAGGATGGCGTACGAGACGGACTTGCTCCCCGTTCTGGAGGAGGTGGGTGGGCAAGCAATCGCGGGAACTGATTTCCTGGGAATGGAGGCTGGCCCACTTTTTATCAGCAAAGTCATTCATAAGACGTTTGTCGAGGTCGATGAGGAGGGGACGGAGGCGGCGGCCGCCACCGCCGTCGTCATGCTGAGAAGTGCTGCTCGGCGGTTCCGGATGGTTGTCGACCGCCCCTTTTTCTGCGCCGTATGTGATGACACAACCGGGTTGCTTCTCTTCATGGGGTGGATCTTGGACCCGACGAGCAGCTGAACGGGCTCGCGGATCTGCGCTGCGGGGACCGTGTCCTGCAGTCATCGGCATCACGGATTTCGAGGTGTGAGCAGCGTCGCGCGCAGTCGGCTGCTGGAGCAAGATGAGGTTCCGACCTGGTCATGAAAACGTTGATCTTGGTTCGTCACGCGAAGTCGAGCTGGAAGGATCGAAGCCTTCCGGATCGCCTGCGCCCGTTGAACAAACGTGGTCGACGGGACGCGCCCTTCATGGGGACCCGTCTAGCGGAGCGCGGCGTTGACGTCGAACTGATGGTGTCGAGCCCGGCCAGGCGTGCTATCGACACCGCGGAGGCAATGGCCGAGGAACTCGAGTACCCGTGGGACGAGATTGTGACGGATGAGCGGTTGTACGGAGCCGATGCAGAGGAGATCCTGACCGTCATTGAGGATCAGGATGACGAAATCGACGCCCTGATGCTCGTTGGACATAATCCCGGTCTCCATGTGCTGGTGAATGGGCTATGGGGTGCTGATCTGGAGAATCTCCCGACTGGAGGTGTGGTGGAGCTGGTGTATGACATCGCACGCTGGGAGGAGGTAGAGCCTACGAAACCGCGCCAGGTCAGGTATGACTATCCCAAGAAAGATCGGCGCTGACACAGCCGCGTCTTCGCGGGTGGGTGGTTGACCTGCTGGATCAGCGTAGGAACCCGTTCTGCAGACGAGAGTCTGTCCGCGTCAGTGGAGGGACGGAGACTCGGTCTTGAACCAGTTGACGAGCACTCAAGCGCGAGGAGGGATGATGGAGATCGAAGCAAAGTTTGCCGTTCCAGACATGGCAGCCTTCCAGCGACTGCAGGCTGTCGATCATGTTGCTGGCTTCTCCCTCTCTGCGCACCAGGTTCAGCAGGTTCGCGACACATACCTGGATACAGATGATCGCCTGATCCTGGCCAGCGGGTACGCGTGTCGCCGCAGGGAGACAGAGCTGGAGACACTGGTCACCCTCAAGGGGCTGAGGCGAACCGAAGGGGCCATTCACCGTCGGAAGGAACTGGAAGTCTCTCTTCACGGCTACAAGGCCCCGGAGGAGTGGCCAGAGAGCCCCGCTCGGGATCTGGTGCTGCAGGTGACAGGGGGAGCCCCGCTGGTCCCCCTGTTCGATCTGCGGCAGACGAGGGTCTTCCGTCGTATGCGTCACGGCGAACTTCTGGTCGCCCAGCTCAGCCTGGACAACGTCCGGGTCATCGCTGACGACAGACGGAAGAGTCACTTTGAGTTGGAGGTCGAGTTGGCTCCTCAGGGAACGGGAAGCGACCTGGCCGAGATAGTGAACTACTTTCAGGATGAGTGGAACTTGGCACCTGAGCCCCGCTCGAAGTTCGAGCGGGCTCTGGCGTTCCTTGACCAGCGGTCACCGTGGGGCACCCTGTTGACTGCGCAGGAACGCGCGATTTGCGGGCAGATCGCGAGACGCAGCGATCTCTACGGTCGGCGAGCCCGCGGTCTACTCTTGCTTGACGAGGGGGTTCAGCACGACCAGGTTGCGCGGGAGGCCGATAGGACGCCAAGGACAATCAGGCGCTGGCTTAGGGCTTTCGATAAGCACCGCCTGGGGTGTTTTCCGGATCGTGTCTTGCGAGACGTGCAGTCCACGCCGGCGGCGATCCTACCGGAGGTGTTGAGGCCTCTGCCCGACGAAGTCGGGCAGGAGGAGTCTCCTTCGCCTGCGCCCGAACCTCAACCGCTAAAGGCATTGTTCAAGCGCTATCTTGTGGACCGGGCCCACGCGCGCAGCGTGGCGGACCATGCTCTGGCGCTGTTTGACCATCTGAGGCCAGTCCATGAGCTGCCGGTGGAGCGCCGTCCTCTCTTGGAGACCGCAGCCCTGGTGCACAATATCGGTCTGGCCTCGAACCCCGGTCGAGATCACACCGCGGGTCGCGATATTCTTCTGACGCATCCTCCGAAGGAGCTGGATGAGGAAGAGCGTCTGATGGTGGCGCTGACAACCTATCTGCACCGCAAGCCGATGACGCCGAAGAAACTGGACCAGAAAACATCCGGGGACGCGTTCACGGACCTGCCGGCGCGGGCGCGCAAGGACGCCTTGGCTCTTTCCGCCCTTATTCGATTGGCGGAAGGTTTGGACTACTCTCAGACCCAGAGCAGTGAGCTGGGCCAGCTCATGCACGCAGAGGAACAGATCGACATTGAAGTCACGGGACCTTACGCTGCGATAGACGCCGCACGGGCCCAGGAGAAGAGCGATCTGTGGGCGCTTCTGTTCGACACGAGGCTGCGGTTCAGGCCGGTACATGTTGGTTCGGATCTGATGCCGTACCCCGGCGAAGAAGAGAAGGCAGATGCGAAGGTTGACCTGATGCCCGAGGAATTGCCTGAGCATCCCGATGTGACTCCGGACGACACAATGGAGGAGGCGGCGCGCAAGATTCTCACCTTCCACTTCCAGCACATGCTGTATCACGAGCCGGGGACGCGCGCGGGCGAGGACATTGAGGAACTTCACGACATGCGTGTCGCCACGCGCCGAATGCAGGCTGCGTTCCGCGTATTCGATGACTATCTGGATGGGAAGCATCTGAAGCCAATCCGCAAGGGCGCCAAGCGCACCTGCAGTACGCTCGGAGGGGTCCGGGATCTGGACGTCTTCTGGGAGAAGACAGAACACTATCTCGAGGCACTGCCCCCAGAGAGGCAGGGTGAGCTGATGCCGCTCCGAGAGGCCTGGGAGGAGGAGCGCGAACGGGCGCGAGAGGAGATGCTGGCCTATCTGGACGGCGACCGGTACAGTGGGTTCACGGAGCGCTCCGCTGAACTTTTGCAGACGATCGAAGGTTGGGGACTACCCGCGATGACGAAGAAGGGCGAAGCCGTTCCCCATCTGGTGCGTCACGTCGCGCCGATGGAGATCTACGAGCGCATGGCCGGCGTGCTGGCCTACGAAGAGTGGCTGACCAGGCCTGACCTCTCTTTGAAGCGGCTGCATAGGCTGCGCATCGCAGGAAAGCGTCTGCGCTACACGCTGGAGTTCTTCGAGGAGGTGCTGGCGCCCCAGACTGGGGATTTGATCAACCAGATGAAGCGCCTTCAGGATCACCTGGGCGATCTGCAAGATGCCGTGGTGGCCAGCGAGCTACTGCGCGACTTCCTGACCTGGGGCACGTGGGGGCACGTTCAGGGCAAGAGGGCGAAAGCGCCGAAGGAACCCGTCGTCGCGCCCGGCGTAGCCATCTATATGGCAGAGAAACAGGCTGAACTCCAGCGGCTTCTGGATGGATTCCCGGCCGTCTGGGCGTACTTCCAGAGTCCCGAATTCAAGCAGACGGTGGCAGTTGTCGTCGCGCCGCTCTAGGTGTGATGCCAGTGGCGCCGGGGATTCTGGGTGCGGGGCAGAGCGGGTCGGGAGAGCGCTTCGCTGTGCTTGGTCCGGGTGGCTGGCATGGGTAGAAGGAGTGATTAGAACTGAAGCACCGTGGAGGGCGTTGGCACGTGTAGAACCGACGATAGGCCCCGAAGCGCAGACAGATGGAGGTGTTACATGGGGAACAAGTATAAGAAGAGTGGGAAGATAAAGAACACGTACTACGAAGAGGAACTGGCGAAACTCCAGGGCGAGTTGGTGAAACTGCAGTACTGGATCAGAGAACAGGGCTTGCGGGTGATCGTCATCTTCGAGGGACGTGACGCTGCCGGCAAGGGGGGTACCATCAGGCGAGTTATGCGCCGCCTGAATCCCCGTATGGTGCGCGTCGTCGCGCTGCCCAAACCCAGTGATCGGGAACAGCGGCAGTGGTACTTTCAGCGCTACATCGAACATCTCCCCGCCGCCGGCGAGATGGTGCTGTTTGATCGCAGCTGGTACAACCGCGCCGGGGTGGAGTGGGTGATGGGTTTCTGTACCGAGGATGAGTATCGCCATTTCTTGCACGAATGCCCCGTCTTCGAACGCATGTTGGTGCGCGACGGTGTCATTCTGATCAAGTACTGGTTTGAGATCACGGCCGAAGAGCAGGAGCGCCGTTTCTTGAGTAGAAACAAGGATCCTCGCAAGCTGTGGAAGCTCAGTCCGATGGACATGGAATCTCGTGCCCGTTGGGATGAGTACAGCAAGGCCAGAGACGCGATGTTTGCCTACACAGACATCGATGAGGCCCCGTGGTACGTGGTGCAGGCCAACGTCAAAAAACACGCTCGCCTGAATTGCATCGCTCACCTGCTGACAATGATCCCCTACCAGGATCTGACTCCCGATCCGGTGGACTTTCAACCGCGGGAGGACTCCGGATACCAGCGTCCTCAAGCGGGGGAGGGAATCAATTATGTCCCTCTCGTCTACGGTTCGGCGTACGACAGCAATTAGGGGGAACAGTCGATGGAAAACGGAGTGGATAAGGAGAGCGTCATGGAGAAGTACGATGAAAATGGCATCATAACGCCCGAGTTCTACGAGCAGGAATTGCGCAGGCTCCAGACTGAACTGATCAAGCTACAATACTGGGTCAGGGATCAACGGCTGAGGGTGATTGTTCTGTTCGAGGGACGTGACGCGGCCGGCAAGACGGAGATCATCGGACGGATCACCCAGCGGTTGAACCCTCGGATTGCTCGATCTGTGGCCCTGGGGAAGCCCAGCGACAGGGAAAAGAAGCAGTGGTATTTCCAGCGCTATGTGCAGCACTTCCCGGCGAAAGGGGAGCTGGTATTCTTCAATCGCAGTTGGTACAATCGCGCCGGCGTCGAGTGGGTGATGGATTTCTGCACTGAGGAGGAGTATCGCCACTTTCTGAATGAATGCCCTGAGTTCGAGAGGATGCTCGTACGCGAGGGGTTCAGCTTGATCAAATACTGGCTATCGGTCAGCGCCGAGGAGCAGGAACGACGCTTCCAGAGCTGGATGCAGGATCCCAGAACGCGGTGGAGGTTCACGCCGATCGATCGTGAGGCTCGGCAGCGGTGGGTCCAGTACTCCAAGGCCAAGGACGCCATGATGGCTCACACGAACATCGACGAGGCACCCTGGTACGTCATCGATGCCGACGTGCGAGAACATGCACAGCTCAACATCATGGCCCACATGCTCAACCTGATCCCCTACAAGGACTTGACGCCGCCCGTGGAGGAACTCCCGCCGCGTGGAGGTGAGGATGCAGGGTATGTACGCCCCCCAATGAGCGAGCAGAGGTTTGTGCCGAATGCATACGGCGGGGACGTGGCGTGCCAGTAGCCAACTTGCAGTGCTGAGTGGTGGACGATAGGCTGGTGACGGTACCCCCTGCCCTCCGCGAGTGCCGCTGCCGGATGATGGTTTACTCCAATTCAAGGAGCATTCATGGGGAAGAAAGATAAGAGAGAGAACGATAATTCAGGCGACGCCACTGATCTGAAGGACCCCAGCCTGTACATCAACCGTGAGCTGAGCTGGCTTCAGTTCAACCAGCGCGTGCTGGAAGAGGTATTGGACGAGAACCATCCCCTGTTGGAGCGCGTCAAGTTCCTTGCCATCGTCGCCAGCAATCTGGACGAGTTCTTCATGGTCCGAGTCTCGGGGCTGCGTCGCCAGCTGGCGGCCGGAGCGCTCAAGGCACCGCCGGACGGTATGACGCCGGCGGAGCAGTTGGCAGCCATTCGTCGTCAGCTGTTGCCGCAGCTAGACCAGCAATACGAGTGCTGGCACGAGGACCTGCTTCCGAAGTTGCAGGGTGCCGGCGTCGAGATTCTGCGTTACAAGGACCTCAAGCGCAAGCAGTGCAAGCTTATGCGGTCCTATTTTAAGGAAGAGATCTTCCCCGCCCTCACGCCCCTGGCTTTTGATCCGGGACATCCGTTCCCCTTGATCTCGAACCTCAGCATCAATCTGGCCGTCGTCGTCAACGACGCACGACACGGTCGGCGGTTCGCTCGATTGAAAGTGCCCAACACATTCCCTCGTCTGCTGCGCATCCCCAGCGAGGAGGCGGCTGACGAATACCAGAGTTTGGGTCTGGCGCAGGCGATGTCTAACAACTTTGTCTGGCTCGAGGAGGTCATCTGCGCCAATCTGGATATGCTCTTCCCTGGCGTGGAGGTGGAGGCGTCCTATCCGTTCCGTGTTACGCGGGATGCCGACCCCGAGATCGAGGAAGACGAGGCCTCTGACCTGCTGGTCGCTATCGAGGAGAGTGTTCGAAGGCGCCACTTCGGCTCCGCCGTGCGACTGGAGATCGACGAGACCATGCCGGGACAGGTTCGCGATATCCTGATCACTAACCTGGGGCTTGCCCCCTATCAGGTCTATACGGTGGACGGGCCTCTAGGTCTGGCTGATGTCATGGAGCTGACGAACGTCAACCGGCCCGACTTGAAGGACAAACCATTCAAAGGATCGGTGCCCCCTGTCCTGTCGACTGAGGAGAGTATCTTCTCTGTCATTCGTCGTCACAACATATTGCTCTACCATCCGTACGATAGCTTCGACCCCGTGGTCAGATTTGTCCGCGAGGCCGCCCGGGATCCGGAGGTTCTTGCCATCAAGCAGACGCTGTATCGGGTCGGCCCCGACTCCCCTATCGTGGCGGCTCTGGAGGATGCTCGCGAAAACGGCAAGCAGGTCGCCGTACTAGTGGAACTGAAGGCCCGTTTTGACGAGGAGAACAACATCGTCTGGGCACGGTCACTGGAAGAGGCTGGAGTCCACGTGGTCTATGGCCTGGTGGGCTTGAAGACGCACGCCAAGATATGCCTGGTGGTGCGCCACGAGCGCGACGGCATCCGACGCTATGTGCACATGGCCACCGGCAACTATAACGACGTGACCGCCAGAGTGTATGCCGACCTGGGCTACTTCACCTGTGATGAAGACCTGGGCGCTGATTTGTCGGACCTGTTCAATGCCCTGACTGGCTATTCTCAAAAGGATGACTACCGGAAGCTGTTGGTTGCGCCGGGAAAGATGCAGGAGCAGATCGTTGCCCGCATCGATCGCGAGATCGAGCAGCATGAGAAAGACGGGGATGGCTACATCGCTCTCAAGATGAACTCCCTGGTGGACAAGTACTGTATCAGAGCGCTCTACCGTGCCTCGCAGGCTGGCGTGAAGATCGACTTACAGCCCCGCGGCATCTGCTGCTTGCGTCCGGGTGTGCCGGGCGTCAGCGAAAACATTGACGTGACGTCCATCGTCGGACGCTTCCTCGAACACGCTCGCATCTACTACTTCCGCAACGGGGGTGACGAGGAAATCCTGACGGGCAGCGCTGACCTCATGCCGCGCAATCTCTATCGCCGCGTCGAGACCCTGTTTCCCGTGGAGGATCCCGCCTTGCGCAACGCGCTCCGGGACCAGATCCTAAAAACGCATCTGAAGGACAACGTGAAGGCCCGCCGAATGCTGCCCGACGGCAGCTATGAGTGGGTGCACCCCGGGGACGGCGAGCCCAAAATCAACTCGCAGCTCTGGCTGATCAAGAACCGCGGTGTCTGGCACAGTGAGGAGTAGCCGGTGAGGGTCGCGTTGATCGGCGACGTGCACGCCAACCTGCCGGCGCTGGAGGCTGTGCTTGAACACGCAGATGAGCAGGAAGTCGAGGCCATCTGGAACGTGGGTGATTTTGTTGGATATGGCGCCTTTCCAAACCAGGTAGTCAAGCGGCTGAGGCAAGAACAGGCAGTGAGCATCGTGGGCAACTACGATCGCAAGGTAGTCGGGTTCAAAAAGAAACGTGACAAGTGGCGGAAGAAGAAGCAGGCTCAGAAGTTCCTGGCGTTCCAATGGGCGCATCACACGCTGACCAGGAAGAATCACAAATACCTGCGTTCGCTTCCCGAGGAGAGGGAACTACGGATTGATGGCCTTCGTGTCCTCCTGACGCATGCCAGTCCAGCTTCACCTCGAGAGCATCTTACACTGGAGACATCCCAACAGCGGTTGCAGGAGTTGGCCTCGCTGGTTGAGACCGACGTAGTGGTCTGTGGTCATTCGCACCGGCCCTTTGCGCGCGAGGCAGGCGGGGTCCAATTCATCAACACTGGGAGCGTCGGTCGGCCCGATGACGGCGATCCGCGCGCCTGCTACGCAGTTCTGGATGTGGGAGGTCGAGGGCTGCGGGTGTGCCACCATCGCGTGGCCTACGACGTGGGGCGCGCGGCGAGCGCATTGCGCGAGCAGGCATTGCCGGAAGCATTCGCACAGATGGCAATTCTAGGTCATGCACTGGACGATGTGATGAAGGCGCCGCAGGAATGGGACGTGCCCCTAGAAGAACCGGTTCCCTGGGACGAGACAGATGAGGAACGGCGCTTGCGTATGGTACGGCGGCTGGCCGAGAGCTGCGAATACGAAGAGGAACACAGCCGTCACGTGACGCAGCTCTCTCTCCAGCTGTTCGATGAGCTGAGGTCGCTCCACTACCTCGGTGCAGAGGAGCGTTCTTGGCTCCTCTACGGCGGCCTGTTGCACGACATCGGCTGGGTAGAGGGAAGAAAGGGGCACCACAAGACGTCCCTCCGTCTGATCCTCAACGGCCTGGATTCTCCGTTCGACGAGCGCGAGCGACGCATCATAGGGTCCATCGCTCGCTACCACCGTGGTGCGCTTCCAAAGGATAAACACGATCACTTTGCTGCACTCTCGCCGATCGATCAGTACCGTGTCACGATCTTGTCTGCTCTGCTTCGCGTGGCCGATGGGCTGGATCGCACCCACCGCAACGTCGTCCAGGATCTCTCATGTGATCTATCACCCCATCGGATCGGGGTGCGCTGTGCTGTGTGCATGTATCCTGTCCCGGAGCGAGATGCGGCGCTTGAGAAAGGTGATCTTCTGGAACGTGCCTTTGATCGCGAACTATTGATCGAGTGGCAGCCCGTGTGAGGGTCGTTGCTCGCCCTCGGGCCACTCCAGAGGGGGTGCAAAGCTGTCAAACCTGACGGAACGTGTGAAGGCGTCCTCCATCAACTGAGCTGCATTCCGTTCTGCCTGCCACAATTCCACAGCTGGATACTCATCACTGATCAGCGTCATCCGCAGTACATTGTCACTCCACGTGGCGATGACGTCATCGATGTCCGCATTGCGGCCGCGTTCCAGGCACTCCGCCACCCGAAGAATCGCAGCCAGCCGGGTTAGGAGGATCTCGTCATCACGCTCCAGTAGCAGCTCATAATCGGAGATGTCTGGATTACCCTTACGGTGATAGCGCGTGAGGAGCGCAATGATGGCACTTTCGCGCGGGGAGAAACCGGGCAATCCGTTGTACTCCACGAGCGTCTGAGAGTGCCTGTGATGGCTGTTGTAGCCCACGATGCGGCCCAGGTCGTGGAGCAGGGCAGCAGCGTCCAGCAATTCGCGTTCGGGCAATCCGTAACCGTGCAGGGAAGTCAACTGTTCGAAGAGTCGTCCCGCCAGGAAGCGGACGTGATTGGCGTGCTGTTCCTCGTAGTCGTAGTTGCGTGCCAGGTTGAGGACACTGAATCGACGGACATCGGGGATGACGGGCTCGCTCAAGTGCTGCCAGAAGCGTTCAAAGAAGACGCCTTCACGGACCCCGTTCTCAGAAATCGCCACCGAGTCGACGTCCAGTCGATCCATGATTGCCACCAGAACCATGGCTCCGGGTAGAATGATGTCCGCGCGGTCGCTGTTTAGTCCTGGTATGCCTTGTCGGTCCTGGAGAGGCAGCTCACGGAACAACTGAATACTCTCCTCGATGGAGTCGCGACTGAGTGTGAAGCCGTGGAGTGTGCCGAGGGGGTGATGGACTCGCTCACTTTCAATCCTGGCCAAATTGCGGATCGTGCCGCCCAGCCCCACCAGCATGTCCCCCCTCTTCTCGCGTAACCAGGTGACACTGTCTAGCTGACGGCGGATCTCCGTGGCCATTCCTTTGATTTCGTCGTCTGTCGCGGGATCGTTCTTCACAAAACGTTCGGTGAGTGCTAGCGCGCCCAGGGTGACAGAAGCGCCGGCGTGGAAGGAGCCCTCACAAATATCACTGACTTGTACACTGCCTCCCCCGATGTCCACGACGATTCCTTCTTTCATCGGCACCTCGTTCAAAGCCCCGATGGCATCGTAGTATGCCTCACGCTCCCCATCCAGGACTTGGAGTGAGATACCAATCTCACGTGCAACCCGGTCGACGAAGACTGGGCCGTTCGCGGCCTCGCGGACCGCGCTGGTTGCGATCGGTAGTATCGTATCCGCCGCCGTGCTGTCGCAAAATCGCTTGAAGAGGCGAAGGCTTGAGAACCCACGGGCCATGGCAGGCTCGCTCATGCCCTCATCTGTCATACCTTGGCGAAGACGTACGACCTCACGAACCTGATCCACGAGCCGATAAGCGTATCCTGGAATCGCCTGCATCACGACCAAGCGCGCCGTATTAGATCCCAGATCGATGATGGCAAATCGGTGTGCAGAAGATGTGTCCATCCGTGAAGCTCCCTATCTTCGGATGCAGCAGCGAGTCAATACGGCAATGGATTCTACATTGAAGGGAGGGACGCCGCAAACGATGTATTGCAAATTGGGTCTTTCTGTGTATCATGGTTGAATACATCTTGGCGTCAACAGCGAGAAGAAAGGAGTCGGCCTTGCGACACCCGTCGACGGCTACGTTGCTCATTCGAGAGGGTACGCTGGTAACCCCTGAGGGTCTGCTGGAGGCGGACCTGCTCGCGCAAGGAGAGCACATCAAGGCCATTGGTCGCGGGCTGCCGGTAGCGCACGACACGCGAGTGGTCGACGCCGACGGCTGCTACGTCATGCCTGGCGTCATCGACGCGCACACGCACATTCAGCTAGACACCGGTGTCTATCAGACGCCGGATGATTGGTTCATCGGGACAAGAGCGGCTGCGTGCGGCGGCGTGACCACCGTTGTCGATTTTGCTACCCAGTTTCCTGGTCAGACGCTGTCTGAAGCAGTGGAGGCGCGGCAGGAAGAGGCTCAGCAAGCCGTCATTGACTACGGTTTGCACGTTATGGTAACCGATCTTCCGCCCGGTCGGGAGGGCGAGATCGCCGCGCTTGTAGAGTTGGGGGCGCCCAGCGCCAAACTCTACACCACGTATCGTCCCAACTACTACGCTGACGATGCCAAGATCCTTCGACTGATGACGGCCTGCGGCGAGCACGGTGTCCGTCCGCTGGTCCACTGTGAGAATGATGACCTGGTCACCAACCGTACGGCGGGCCTGGTCGCGGCGGGCGAGACAAGTTGGCGGCATCACGGGAGCGCCAGGCCGGCCTTCGCTGAGCAAGAGGCTATTCATCGGGTGCTCTTTCTGGCCGAGGCGGCTCGATCCACTGTTCATATCTGCCACTGCTCTACGGCCCGCTCCGTGGCGCTGGTCGCCGCGGCTGCGGATGACGGTCAACCTGTCACGTGCGAGACTTGCCCGCAATACCTTCTCCTGGATAACTCAGCCTATGACGGTCCTGATGCCTGGCGCTACGTGCTTCAGCCTCCGCTCCGCGATCCAGAGGATTTGGACCTCCTTTGGATGCTGATGGGAGCAGGTCTCGTGGACCTGCTCGTCACGGACCACTGTGACTACACACGGGCTCAGAAGATGGCCTGCAACGACTTCACCCAAACACCAGGTGGCCTTCCAGGGGTAGAGACGCTTCTGGCCCTGATGTTCACCTACGGCTTCACCGAGGGGCGGTTGACGCTTCCCCACCTGGCTGCGCTCCTCTCTGCGAACCCCGCAAAGGTGTGGGGCCTGTGGCCGGAGAAAGGAGTGCTCCAGCCTGGATCGGATGCCGATGTCACTGTCTACGATCCGGCCCCCCGCCGGAAGATCCACGCCGAGGATCTTCATCATCTGGCTGGCTATACACCGTATGAGGAGATGGAGGTTCGCGGAGAGGTCAAGACGACCATCTCGCGAGGCGAGATCATCTATCGCGACGGTCGGTTCGTTGGTCGCAAGGGCAGGGGACGGTACGTCACTCGCAGACCTGTCCAGGGGGCTGACAAGAGCCTATGACGGATCTCTTCTACCGCTTTGGCGTAGCACTGGCAATCGGATTCCTCGTTGGGCTCCAGCGGGAGTACGCGCACGGTGGCCCTGAGCGCGAGATCTCTGCTGGCGAGCGCACGTTGGCGCTGATGGGGCTGACAGGCTGTGCAGCAGCTCTGGTGGCAGATGAGTTAGGCTCACCGTGGGCGTTTGTCGGCATCATCCTCCCGCTGGGTGTCCTCATTGTCGCTTCCTATGTGGTCACGTCGTGGCGTGGTGATGTCGGTCTCACCACTGAAGTTGCCACACTCCTTACCATCCTTGCAGGTGCATTGTGCTACTGGAACTACCTGGAGTTGGCCGTGGCCATTGCCGTGGCGACGACGGTTCTGTTGTCGCTGAAGCTGGAGACGGACCGGCTGGTTCGGCACATCACGCGCGAGGACATCCGGGCTACGCTCAAATTCGCCGTCATTACCGCGATTGTGTTGCCCGTGCTGCCCCGGCGTGGCTTTGGCCCCCCACCAGTCGATGTCCTCCGGCCTTATAGTCTGTGGCTGATGGTAGTCTTCATATCCGGTATCAGTTTCCTGGGCTATGTGCTGATCAAGCTGGTTGGGGCCAGGCGCGGAATTGGGCTGACCGGCCTGCTCGGAGGGCTCGCATCGAGCACTGCGGTGACCCTCAGTTTCTCGGAGTTGAGCCACGCCGAGAAGGATCTGGATAGGCCTTTTGGCCTGGCTATCATAGTTGCCTGGACGACAATGTTCCCCCGCGTGCTGGTAGAGGTGGCGGCGCTCAACCCTGCTCTGCTGCGACAAGTCATCCTCCCAATGGTGGCAGCTGCCCTGGTGGGTGCCGCGTATGCCGCCTATCTGTATTTCTCCCACCGTACCGAGACCACGGAGGATGTTGCTTTTTCGAACCCGTTTGAGCTGGGACCGGCGTTGAAGTTCGGGGTACTTTACGCCGTTATCTTGCTTGTTTCTCGGGCAGCACAGATTTATCTGGGTGACCCCGGCGTCTACGTATCCAGCGTCGTTGGAGGTCTTGCGGATGCCGACGCCATTACTTTGTCGATGGCCGAGTTGAGCAGCGGGGGCGGAGGGCTTGATCCGGCGACGGCCGCGCAGGCGATCGTGCTGGCCGCCATGTCGAACACCGTCGCCAAGGGCGCTGTCGTGCTTATCAGCGGCTCTGCGGCTCTGCGCAGGGTGTTGCTTCCTGGCTTCCTCTTGATGGTGAGCGTCGGGCTTGGTACGGTTTTCCTATTCTAGGGATGTCGTTCTCGGTGGAAGAGACGCGGACGGCGAGCATCGAGGCTGACGAATCCGCCTTTCGCCCCCACGGGGCCCATGCGACGCGTGTGGGCAATGGGCAACCGTGGGTGAAGGGCTTGGAGATGCCTCGCCGTGCGCTGGGATATAGTTGATCGGAGGGTTCATGTATACGTCTGAGGGTTTGGGCCTCGCATGTAGGGGCGAGCCGGATGAACACGTGAGTCGGGGCAGGTCATGCTCTGGCGTACCGCTGTCATTGCTCCGTGTTCTGACAGTCTTCGTGGTCGTGCTGAGCGTCAAGCCTGTGCCAGCGGTACACGCGGATACCCTAACCGTCTGCGAGAATGGCAGCTGCGACTACACGACCATTCAGGACGCGGTGGGTGCTGCCTTCAGTGGGGACACAATCAGTCTGCTTGACGAGGTGTTTACCGAGTCTGGTATTCTGGTTGACAAGAACGTGACCATCGTGGGCGGGAACCCTGCGGGAACGATCATTCAGGCGGCTGAGGCTGAGGGGGAAGCGACGGACCGGGTGCTCGAAATCTGGTCCGATGCTGAGGTCATCCTTGAGGATGTGACCGTCCGGTACGGGAATGTCGAGGCCAGTCTCGCGCGCGGTGGGGGCATCCTCAATTATGGCACCCTCACGTTGAAGCACGTGACGGTAGAGGCTAATTCGGCCGTAGGCTTGCCGGGAGATCCGGGCTGGCTGGCTGAAGGCGGGGGTGTATACAACGAGGGCATCCTGG
>Ga0207796_1000062_pt1 | contig 45684 bp, 29 predicted proteins | sample Pon1CUnioCityCA_6_FD_187274 | JGI IMG/M metagenome (GOLD analysis project Ga0207796, IMG submission 187274) | Marine sediment microbial community from Union City, CA, USA - Pond 1C Sediment 1 (SPAdes) | ecosystem: Environmental > Aquatic > Marine > Intertidal zone > Salt pond sediment ... | reverse complement strand
CTAGTCACATCCTCCGTCTCCGGCACAGATGCCGAGATAGGACGCTGCAGAAGAGATGATAGGCCCTCCTCAAGACAGAGCCAAACGTTTCGCTCTAGGTAGCGGACGGGGATTCTCAGCGTACGTGGGCGGGCGCGATCCTCACCGTACGGATAGAGCTTGCTGCAACGGTCGAAACAGTCCAGCAATAAGGCCATCAATCCGATTCTGACGCTCTGAGCAGCCTTCATACCCGCCACACGTCGGCTCAAGTCCATCAGGGCCGAAAGGTTGCGTGGCGTATAGCAGCTCACCAAGTCGGCGGCACGCTCCCGCGCAGGATGACGTGCCTGACGCGTCAGAGGAGCAGCCCGGTCCAGCGCGTAGTAATAGGGTAAGCCTCGAGACGCGAAAGACTGCGCCAGCGCAACGTCGTCCCTGTCCGTCGCCCCAGTCCGCACGCCTCCACATCGGGAGCAGCGGACCGCCTTCTCGAACGGTCGATCCACATCCCGACGCCAGGCGAACCACTCTGCCGTCCCGGTGGTCTGACAGGCAGGACAGCGAGCGCGATACAGGGATGCTAGATGGCTGCCCAAGGGTTCATCAGCTCGAGGGCTGTCGGCCAACTGGGTGAAACCAACCCTGAGGGCCTCCTGATCCAAGGGTGCGAGTCCCAAGCGAGCTGCGTGGAGGAGAAGGGGATTGACGCTGAAGCCTAAGACGCGGCGTCCAACCTCAAGAGCTTCCCCCACGAATCGCGGGCCCTGACAGAAGAGATCCACAACGAGCCCGTTCCGCGCCGTAAGGCGCCGCACGTACTCCCGCGCCGCCCCCACTGGCTGCGGGGGGCGATAGGCGACCAGCGGAGGATCCGAAGCCGCTGGAAGACCGGGGATGAAAAACGGTCGCTTGGGCATAGGTCACTCACTCCAGACGCTTGACGTCCATCCCGAGTATACCACCCCCGGCCCCAGACGAAAAGCGTTTGTCGCATCACCACCTTGTGCTATAATGCGGGCCGCATGATGCTCACCTGCTAAGGGTGGCACGAGGCCTGCCCATGAGAAGAGGGAAGAGATGACAGAAGTGCTGGACAGAAGACTTTGGACGTTGACGTTCGCTATGGCTGGCCTGACCGGGATAGCGCTCTTATCCGTCCTCCTAGGTAGCTGCGCAGGCAGCCCGTCGCCGGCCACACCTACGCCAACCCGCACACCGGCGCCTGCGGCACCGACGTCTATGCCGCAGGCAACTGCCACCTCCACCTCTACGTCGACGCCCTCACCCACGCCATCGCCATCGCCCACGCCGTGGCCCGAGAATGTGAACCCCCTCACCGGCGAGACCGTGGACGAAGAGAACCAGCTGGATCGCGTTCCGGTGGCCATCAAGATCTCCAACTGGCCAGGCCAATATGTACGACCTCAAGCGGGGATCGATGGCGCAGACCTGATCTATGAACACTACAATGAAGGCTGGTTCGCCACCCGTTGGACGGCTGTCTACCTTGGCGAGTCGCCGGAGAGGGTAGGGCCGATAAGGAGTGGGCGCATCATCGATCTGGAGATTCCAGCCATGTACAGTGCCGTCTTCGCCAATTCGGGCTTCAGCAACGGTGTTGTGCAGCTTTTCAGGGACTCCGATATATACCCCGATTGGGTCGTCTCTGACAGTCTCCCCGAGACCATCCAGCCGCGGCCCTTCTACCGCGACCAGAGCCGCAACGTGCCCCTGGAACACACCATGTACACGAATCCCGCTCTCGTGCGCGAGTGGGCAGCGGCGCGGGATATCGAGGGCAGACAGGACCTTGAAGGGATGACGTTTTCAGAGGAGCCCACCCCCGATCTAGAGGCCACCGGGCCCGCGAATGCTATTGAGATCCCATGGAATCGCCTCTTGGCAGAATGGCGTTACGATGAAGCCAGCGCCCGCTATCTGCGTTGGACCGATGGGGCCCCTCACACCGATGCCCTCAGCGAGGAGCAGCTCAGCGTCGCCAACGTGGTGGTTCTCTACGTCCCGCAGTGGAACACCGATATCGTGGAGGAGCCTCACAGTGGTGCGCTCTCAATCCGCTGGGCCCTATGGAACCAAGACAACCCGTATCGTCCAGCCATCCTCTTCCGCGATGGCAAACGTTTCGACGGTATCTGGAATCGCGAGGAGCGGGACGACATGGTGACCCTGCAGGATGCAGAAGGCAACGTGCTCCCCTTCAAAGTGGGAAGCACGTTCTTCGAGGTCCTGCCGCAGGGTGACAGGGCCGTTGAGATCACAGTGGAGTGACGCGGCTCAGGGGCTATACTAGCAGCACACCGACGTCCGTCCCAACGCGGCCCGTCGGCTATTGCTCCTCGATCTTCTCGACCTGGTAGGTATAGACATCTAGATCTCCGCTGGCATAGGCATCCGGCGCGAGACCGGCCTTAAGACACAGCCGCTGGAGAAACTGGCGCTCATCCGACAGCTTGTCCCATACCTGAGGGAGAAAGGTCGCTCGATGCCACCCTCGTTCAATGACGACGCCGTCCACACCTGAGCGCAGCTTCTGGCATAGGTCGGTGGCCCTTTCGTATTCCAAGGGCTCTGGCAGGGTCAGGACCGAGATCTCGACGGACAGATCGTCCACTTCCTCCGGCCTCACCGGGGGAAAGCGAGGGTCACGAATTGCCGCACCCACAGCATTCTGCTGTACATCCAGCGCCAGGGGACGCCGAGCCTCGAGGGACCCGATGCATCCACGAAGACGCCCACACTTGTTCAACGTGACGAAGCTGGCCCTCTCACGCCGAAGCGCTGCAGGGACACGATCCATCTCAAGAGCCGGCGGATCCTGCCGACGGGCCGCGTGAGCGACGGCTTCTCGTGCTACGTCGAGCAGATATCTCCGCGCCTCTGTCGAAAGCGACATCTTGGTCTATCTTCCTCCTTGGGCGCGGTCAACCCGTGTAGGCAATCGAGCCGTAGCCCACAACGCGCGCCTTATTGCCAGCCGTGTCCCCGGAGTTGCGGTAGTCCAGAAGGTGAGGGTTCCATCCCTTGTCCTGGCTGATCTCCATGAGCGTCAGGACAGGCGCGCCACCGCAAGCCTCACCCTCCTCGACACCCTTCTCGTCTGCCTGCAACACGGCATTCAAAAACGCCTTGTCGCGTTGACGCGCCGTGTCGTAGGTGTGGAAGTGGCTCAAGTCACTGGAGACAACGACCAGGTCATCCTCGCCAAGACGATCGCTCAGATCCTCAGCTGCTTTCCAGGGATCCACCTGACCAAATAGCATCGGCACCAGCTCGAAGTTAGCAAGCGACACTTGGAGGAAGGGGAGTTGAACCTCCAGGCAGTGCTCAGGCTCGTGTGCATCTGGCGCGCGCGTATAGAGCGAATCCGTCTCCAACATATCGGCGACCCGGTCGACAGCCACAGGTACGTCACCAAGAGGCGTGCGAAAGGCCGAGTAGCTGCCCAACGCCACACCCATCACGGGAACTCGATGAGCAGGGCCGAGCAAGAAGACAGTTCGTGCCTTGTCGGAGAGCTGCTCCAGAGCCTTGAAGGCGTAACCAGCGGTCACCCCGGAATAGACGTAGCCGGCATGGGGCGCGATGACAGCTCTCACCCTGCCAAGATCTTCGGGAAGCGACGCTCGGTTGATGTATTGCTGCACGTCACGCCGCAACCGATCGGGATCTGCCGGATAGAATTGGCCCGCAACAGCGGGCTGACGAACAGATCGTACAGACATCAGTCACCTCCGTAGCGTCAATGCAGGCTGGCAGATCATCTGCCAACAGACGTGGCGCGCTGCTAACAGGATTATAACACCGCGAGGCATAACTTGCCACCGCCGTGATAGCTTTCCCAGAGAAGAAGCGCGTCAAAAGAAACCTAGAGGGCTACGCGATGCAACGCCTTGCATCATCGGGGATAGCGCCTTGCTGGGAACAAGATCTCGATCTAGAATAGAGAAACAGGAACGTACGCACCGGATGGTATGTACAGAGAGTAGGCATAGTTGGATATGACAGACCTATTTGAGCATAGCCGCAGAGAATATATACGCCGCCAGGCGCCGTTGGCCGCGCGCATGCGCCCGCGCACCCTGGAGGGATTCATCGGGCAGGAGCAGATCGTCGGTGAGGGACGGTTGCTGCGCCGCGCCATCGCAGCGGACCGTCTGTTCTCGTCCCTGATCTTCTGGGGGCCGCCAGGTACGGGCAAGACGACGCTGGCTATGATCATCGCTAACTCGACGGAGAGGCACTTCGAGACCATAAGCGCGGTGCTGGCCGGTGTCGCCGATCTGCGACGTATCATTAAGGAGGCTAAGGATCGACTCGGCATGTACGGACAACGCACCATCCTGTTTGTGGACGAGATCCACCGGTGGAACAAGGCCCAGCAAGATGCCCTGCTACCCCACGTCGAGGATGGGACGGTCGTGCTCATCGGAGCCACCACAGAGAACCCCTACTTTGAAGTGATCGGCCCTCTGGTCTCCCGCTCTCGTATCTTCCAGTTTGAACCACTGACGGACGAGGAGGTTGGGCGCATACTGCAGAGGGCCCTCCAGGACAAAGAGCATGGCTACGGCGCTCGCGATGTCGGGATCGGAGACAAAGCCCTAGCTCATCTGGTGCGCGTGGCCGGCGGAGACGCGCGCGACGCCCTCAACGCCCTAGAGCTGGCCGTGGAGAGCACGCCGCCCGCCGACGAGGATATCATCCGCATCACCCTGGAGGTGGCCGAGGAGTCGATCCAGCGGCGCGCGCTACGCTATGACAAGTCGGGGGACCAACATTACGACACCGCCTCCGCTTTCATCAAGTCCGTCCGTGGCAGTGACCCCGACGCGGCGCTCTACTGGCTGGCCAAGATGGTCGCCGCCGGAGAGGATCCCCGCTTCATCCTGCGTCGGCTCTACATCCTGGCGGCGGAGGACATTGGGCTAGCTGATCCTCACGGCATCCAGGTAGTGAACGCCTGTGCTCAAGCCTTCGAGTGGGTCGGCATGCCTGAGGGCCAGTATCACCTGGCTATGGCCACCCTCTATCTGGCCACGGCCCCCAAGTCGAACGCGGTAGGGGCCTACTGGGCGGCCCTAGAGGAGGTGCGAGAACGGGGCACTGGGCCAGTGCCGACCTATCTACGTGACAAGACCGATGTCTTTCGCGGCGCCCTACGCGACCACTACAAGGAGACCTTGGGTGAGCATGAAGGATACAAGTATCCTCACGCCTATCCAAAGGGGTGGGTGGAGCAGCGCTATCTGCCGGAGGGCGTCAAGGCCGAATGGTTCAACCCCAGGGGACACGGCTACGAGCAAGAGATCATCAGACGGCTGGAGAAGATGAAGCGATCAGCCGACCCCAGCTCTCGCCAAGACAGCGAGAGGGAATAGCCTCACCGGGCCTGCGACCGACATCCCCACAGCCTGACACGTCGATACCATCCATAGGACCGGAAGTCCCGCAGGCGGCCCTCATTCTCGCTATGATGGCTGGTCCTGCTTGATCGTTTGCGTCAGTTCAACGAGTCGTCTCACTGTCTGCCGCAAGCTTTCCATGCCAACCTCGTCGGCCTCAGCGCCCTTCGCCCCCTTGTCACGGGACCAGATCGTACCGCCCAGGTTGGCGCCAAAGGGACCTCCACTGACCGGGACCATCTTGTTGGCCAGGTAGAAGGCATGGATCGCCACGATAGCTTGCTCTTGCCCACCCGCTCGGTCCCCTCCGACCGCCACTGCTGCACCCACCTTGTCTTTGAAGGCGTCGATATCCCTGGCCGCGACCGCCCGGCATCGATCAAGGATCGCCTTCAGCTGTCCGGAAAGCGTTCCCTGGTAGACTGGCGTACCCAGCAGCCAGGCGTCCGCCGCCTCCATGCTGGGGTACATCTTGGCCACGTCGTCCTCGAAGACGCACCCTTCCTTCTTCCGCACGCAGTAGTCGCAGTGAATGCAGAAGTTGATCTTCTTCCCCCGCACGGAGATGAACTCCGTCTCGACGTCTCCCAAGCTCTGGGCGAACGCCAGCCCCTCCTTGACCGCGTAGCTGGTGGCGCCCTCGCGAGGGCTTCCGGAGATTCCTAGCATCTTCATGGGACGCATGCACTTGCCCTTCTTGCGCTCAGCGGAGGACCCGTCTGTCGCCAACGCGTTTCGTTATCTCCACCTCGTCCAGATGCTCCAAGAGCGCCTGGGCATACTTGCGGCTTGAGTTGAACCTATCCCTGACCTCGGCCAGCGTGATACTACCCTTACGCTCAATCCATGTCCGAATCTGGCTCACCATGTCCTCGTACGTCTCTGACAAGAAGACAACGTCCAGCGAGGCTTGCACAAGATCTCCTCGTCGGAGCAGGACCCTAAACACGTCCTCACCGACCGCCTCGATCGATTCCTTGACCGACGGAGGGGCGTAGGGATGCTGACGGAAGCGAGACATCAACGCCTCCACGCGCTGTTGCTGCTGGGGGGTGAATTCGACGCGATGGCTGACCAGACGCACCGTAGATCCTTCGTCGAGGACGACTCCCAAGGCGTGAGCCCGAGCCATGGCCGCATCGAACGTGTGGGGTGTCAGCCCCAGATTGCTGCGCAGCGCCTCGCGTGGCATGCCCTGTCGCAGAGGCCACCGCTGGTGATAAGATGACAGGGCCTTCTCGACTCGTTCCACCAGGCGCGACCACCACACGTGGCTGACCACCAAGGCCTTGGTAGACGCCAGCCGCTCCACATCATGGAGAGGCTGATCCACGCCTCTGCCCAAGAGCACGGCTCGCCCATCGCTAAGAACGTCACTGAGAGCATCGGATGCGGCATCGCCAAGCCGACTGGCCTTCAGCAAGTCGCCGACGGGGACAGGTCCCTCCCGCTGAAGCGTCTGCAACAGAATCTCCGAGGGGCTACCCTCTGCCAGTGTCTCCAGGCGATCGATGGCCTCCGAACGGAAGCGCCGATGCTTGCGTCCAGGATTGGGGTCGACCACGATGCCCCCACCCACGGTCGTGGGAGGGGAGGGCAAGCGGGCAATGTAGCGATCGCCTCTCATCATAGCGACAGGCTCCTGAAGCTCCAGCTGCACCCAGCCGATCTCCTCCGGCAACAAGGCCTCTCGCCCCAGGAGACGGACGCGAGCCATCACTTGGGCGGCGCCTGTGTAGAACTTGAGTTCGGTGTTGTGGCGGAGCGGACGCTGCGCAAACTGGCCCAGATCTGGCCAAAGAATATCAGGCAAGTAACGCATTCGCACATCCACCAGTGTCGTAGCATGGAGCCATCCGGGAGAAGCCACTACGTCCCCACGTTGAAGCTGATCCTTGTCAATGCCACTGAGGTTAATCGCCACTCGGCTGCCCGGTATGGCGTGCTCAATCTTCTCCTTGTGGGTCTGAAGACCGCGAATACGCGCTCTCAGACCGTCAGGTAGAATCTCTACTTCCTGCCCCGTCTCGAGGCATCCGTCGATGAGCGTGCCAGTGACAACGGTCCCAAACCCACTAACGATAAAGACCCGATCAATAGAGAGCCGAGGTCGCCCGCGATCAAGATGGGGTTCGCTCTCCCCTAGCACGCTCTGGAGCACAGCCAGCAGCCGATCAAGACCACGCCTCGTGCGGGCCGAGGTTAACACAACGGGCGCGTCCTCCAAAACGGTCCCCGCCAGTGTCTCAGCTACGTCCTCGACCACCAGGTCAAGCCATTCCTCACTCTCCACGAGATCGGTCTTGGTGATGGCGATGACGCCCGTGTCGATCTCCAGCAGGTCCAGGATTGCCAGATGCTCACGAGTCTGCGGCATGACGCTTTCGTCGGCAGCAACGACAAAGATTGTCCCATCAATGCTGCCTATGCCAGCGAGCATATTCTCAATAAAGTCACGATGACCAGGCACGTCGATGATGCCCACGGGTTCACCGTTGGGAAGCACAAGCCAGGCGAAGCCCAAGTCGATGGTCAGGCCCCGCTCTTGCTCCTCCCGTAGTCGATCGGGATCAATCCCCGTCAGGGCCAGGATCAGGGCGGACTTGCCGTGATCTACGTGCCCAGCTGTGCCGATGACGCGCATGCTTCACTCCTCTACTCGCCACGGAGGGTGGCTAGCTGCTCATCGACCGGAGCGACGAGCTTCTCATAGACGTCCTGAGCAGCGTTCAGCAGTGCGCTGGCGTCAGCGCGCTGGACTTCCCATAGGGCGCTCAACTGATCGCGGTATAGCTTCACGATCTCCTCCAAGGCCTCCAGGCGCCTCTGTTGCTTGCTATCGATCTCTTCTTGGCCCTGCCAACGCTGCTCTATAACAATCTCCCGTTTCTTGAACTCCTTGGCCCGTTCCGTCTGCCACTCTTCCCATTCCCGCTCGACGCGTTCCTCGGCGATGCGCTGTCTCTCGGCCATCTCGTCCTGGCGTCTCTCAATACGCGTCCTGAAGGACTCCAGAGCGTTGAGAGCTTGCTTCACCTGTTGCCTGCGCTCGATGAAGCCATAGGTCTGTTCACGAACGCGCTCTAGCTCCTCGGCCACCTCCTGAGCCTGGTTCAGGTAAGCCTGCATCTTCTGCTCACGCTGGAAATCCGACGCACGTAGCTCTTCAATCGGCTTCTCGTATTTCTTGGCGGCTTGCATAGCTGTGTCGATTCGGGACTCCTGCTTCTGTATGCTCTGTTCGAGGAGAGGCAGCTTCTGCGCAAGGTTATCGACCTTCTTGTGGAGTCCCGGCACCTCCTTCTCCGTCTCGATGAGGCGGCGGTGATCAGATCGGCGCCGCTCCTCTAGGTAGGAGACCGTGTTGGTTGCGTCCTCAACCCGTTTCTCCATGTCGGCCACCGTCGCTTCTAGGCTTTGGACCTGCACACTGAATCGCTCCTGCTCTGCCTGACGCGCAGTCAACTGCTCATCGTAACGAGGCAGAACGCGCAGCTCCTTCTCCAGGCGATTGAGATGTTCCTTCATAGCCTCGTGTTCGATTCGCCGCAATCGTTGGGCTTCGGCACGCTCTTTGCGCCACGACTCGTCACGCTGCTGGAGCTGGAAAGTCATCTCCTTCTTGTAGTTGGAGACCATCTGCTCGAACTCATCAATCCTGGATAGCATACCCTGGACACGGTTGATAGAGGTTCGGAGCTCCTGGATGTGCGTTGCTCGTCTGGCGATCTTTCCCTCTTGTTCCCTCAACCGCTCTTCAAGCTTCGCAATGATGGCTTTGTCCTTGCGCCGCTCTTGATCCAGCCACTTAAGGGTCTGCAGCGCCTGCGACAAATCCATCGATTCGGTTACCTTAGTTACCATATCTAGCTCCTCAGATGACTCTCCGTGCCGGATACGTCGACCTTGATGCTCGATTATAACATTTTTCCGTGGCAGAGACAACGACTCTTGCTTCCGTCCCAGTCTAGCATGCTATCATTGGATGTCGTCTCGCTCTGGTGGCAGAGCGGCATACACAGGGCTACGAGGGGCAAGTCGAAGGGATAGGCTCGCGCGGGCGGCGGGATAGGTGTAGGAGCTGAAGGCCCACGTCGAACGAAAGTCAGCGGCGACAGTTTTTGGTGCGGTGTTAACCCACAGTCGTCTGGATCGTGCACACAGCCCCGGCTTTCCTCAGCGCTCCGTCCACCTCTTCTATGCTTCCGGCCTCCACTAAGGCCAGCATCGTCCCGCCTTGACCGGCCCCCGACAGCTTCGCACCCATGGCGCCCGCCTGTCGCGCGGCGTCAACCAGCCTATCCAGAGTCGACGACGAGACACCCAGGCTGACGAGAAGTGCCTGGTTCTCGTTCATCAAGGGCCCCAGAGCGTCCACCTCCCCTGCCTCGATTCGGTGACGTGCCTCTCGAGCGACATTCCCGATGCGCCTGAAAAACGCTCCATAACGTTCGCGCTCACGCTGCCAGCCCCTCCGCACTTGAGCGACGAGGAGCTTCGTGGGGCTGGGAAGACCTGTATCGGCAATGAGCAGCCCGAACGGTGCGCCAACAGATATCAGCTCCGGGCCAGAGGGTGCTGTACGAACGAAGTAGACGGGCCGCTCGTAGGCGATGACGGTATTGTCTATCCCACTTGGCGTACCATGATGGACCTTCTCCACCTCATAGACAAGGTCGCTTACCTCCGCCGGGGCAAGGGAAGCCCCTACGAACTTCGCCAGAGCACGCACCAGAGCCGTTGAGACTGCGGCTCCACTGCCCAGCCCGCTCGCAATGGGTATCGTCGATCGAACCGTAAGGGTGGCATCGGGCACGGATGCATTCAGATGATTCAGTGTGAGACGGGCAGCGACCGCCAAAGGGGCCTCCTCTGAGACCGTCGCCAGACTGAAGGATTGCCCCAAGTCGGCAGCAATCAGGGTCAAGCCACTGTTAGGTGCCGCGGGCTCCACCCGTGCCGTAGCCTCGACCTGCGTAACGGGGACTGCGATAGCTGGTTCACCATAGACAACAGCATGTTCGCCGAACAGGATGGCTTTCCCCGGAGCGGATGACTGGACAGAGGCTTGCATCATATCACTGCTCCTTCCACTTGCAGCGGCGGTCTCAATCAGCAATGGAGGACTGATGCGTGACCTCGGGCCAAGGCACACGCGGTAGGACCTGTCACCGATGGACTTCCCTCTCGGTGGCAAGGCTCGCTGAATCGACGTGGACCTCCATCAACCTACCCACCGAGTAGGCTCAATGCCTTTTCCAATGAGCTTCGGTGGGCAGCTGAGGCAGCATTTTCGTCGGTGAGACCACAAAATCGAGGTACTCCAGGCAGCTTGGCGCGGCGTCGTCAGTGGTCGAGCCTCTGACTCATTCGGTTATCTCATAGCTGTAAGATGCTAACTCCGTCGTCACCGGCGCGAGGCCAGACACGGTGACAACCGCTCGGTCGACCGCATTGTTCAACGGGACCGACCAGGAGCCAGTCTGACTCTCTTCTAGCTCCAGATGCTCGACCGTTGTTTCAGGGCCAAAGAGCACCATCTGCATGAGCCAGCGTTGAGGCAGGATGTTGGCGTGCCGAATGAAGCCGGCCGATTCCCACCCTGCTTCGTCCGACTCGAAATCAGTCGAATAGCCAATCTCAGGGATGCTGACGTCGTCCAAGACAAGACCAGGGCGATTGACAGCATCATCGGTGATGTACTCGAAGCGAATGAGTATCTCTTGCCCCGCGTAGTCCGAGAGATCAACCTCCTCTTGGATCCACTCTGGCTTGTCACCGTCACCACTCTGGCCCGTGTAGGCCCAGCCGAATGAATTGCCGTTGGGATTGGTGCCCACGCCGGAGGGCGTCTCCAAGATGCGCCAGGTCTCCCCTCCGTCAGCGCTGGCCTCCACATAAGCATAATCCCAGTCCTTCTCGATATCATACCAGGTCCAATAGGACAGCGTGGCCCGGCTGACGCTGGAGAGATCGAAGGATTGTGTCAAGGACATATCGGAGTCATCACTCCGGTTCGACCAGTAGAAGTACTCTCCGCTATAGGCTGTCGTGTCAACCAGGCTCACTTGTGTGGAACCGGTGAATGTGAAGGTCAACGGCCGCTGCCCCTGTACCTCGATGTAATCCGTGCCGTGCTGATGTACAGTCGCTTGATCCGACACGGGATAGGCGTTCTTGAAATACGTCGTCTTGATATCGACGGAGGGAGGGTCGATATCCTCGTAGCCGTAGCGACCATCCTCAAGAGTGGGATCATCAAGTAGATTGGCGATAACCCAGTCACCGAACAAGGCTTCGTAGGTCAGGTCGCCGTCCTCCCCCTGGAGCACGTCCTCCACGCTAGTGAATGAGTTCTCTTCGTGAGCAACCAGAGTCCTCGTAGCGTCAGAGCCGAAGCGATCCAGGAAGTACGACGTAAACAAATAAGCAGCTCCATAGTTCGGCCCGGCGGCGCCAGGGCCTGAGGGCCACGTGTTGAGTTGCGTATCCGGGGCGTCGGTGAAGAGGTAGTCGGAGCCGCCTACGTCGAATCCATTTAGGTAGGTGGCTAGCTCGGAAAACCCCTCGTTGAGCCAAGTCTCCTCATTGCGATCGTTGTACCAATGGATCATGTGCTGGAACTCGTGAGCCAGGACCCCGTTGTAGAAGGTGCTGTTCGGCCTCACGTTGTCGATGTTGATGTAGAACATCTCCATCTCGTTGGAGTCCTCTCGAACCTGAGAGACGAACTCATCGGCGCTCGAGTAGTAGCCCGCGACAGAGTTTCCCAGATTGGTGGCGTGAAGAATGCTCAAGTGGGGGTCGTTGTCGACACCTGGTCTCCACTCGGAGCCAAAGAAGGCTCGATTGGTGGCGTATGACTGCTCCTCGAAGAGATCAGCGGCGGCCTCCAGATCGTCCTGATCAACAGGCTCATCCTCCTCCACCCACATGTAGACGTGCTCAGTCTTGTACCTCAGCGTGGCATAGAGATCGAACTGTTCCTCCGTGTCCACATTCGAGGCGTGAAAGAGACGTCGGGTGCCTACCTCGTAGTCGGGAGAGCCTCCTTGATTGGTCGTGCGCGCCGTGTCGGGCGGGAGCCCGCGCAGTCGGATCGCCAGTTCATGGAGGTCCCGTACGGGGATGACCGTATCCTCGAGCAACGCCTCAGTTTCCTGACCGCGGTCTCCGACCGGTTCTCGGTTGACACGAGGTGCTACGGTAGGCGTGTCCGGCTCAAAGAAGGGAGCGACCGTCGCCTCAATATTCGGCCTCGTCGAGAAGTTGTCCATGCCATTCAGGACGAACAAGCCTCCGGCACAACAGCAGCAAGCTACGACCAAGACCAGGACCACTACAACCGCCACAATAAGAAGATGAGAGGTTTCCATGCTGTTACTCCCGTATATCCTTAATAAGCATCTCTGTTTTCTTCGACCTCCCGGGATTATAACACCAAGTCACATGTGAGGAAAGGCTATCTAGCGCGGGCGACGTCATCAGCACCCCGATCCACAGCGATCCGTCTCAAAGCTCTATTCTGCCATGTGGGCAGCTCCTTGTCGCGTTCCAATCCACAGAGTATAATCGTGACAGGATGGAAGGCGTTACCGGGCGCGCAGATTGGCTCCTCATCAGGGCAGGGAGGTGCCCCTTGATTGTCAGGGCGTGCCCCCGCCTCATCACTGCTGTCCGGACGGCAGCTCACGCAGGTGGCTGATCGTCATTGGTCATTCCACTGAACGCGCTATGGTCTCAGACATCCCGGAGGAAGAATGAGTGAAGGACTCTTTTCGCAGGTGCTGGATCTCCCCTTGGTCTCCAGGGTGCGACGCAACCACGCACTTGAACACGCGACCCTACAAGTGCTCTCCGAGCAGCGTGGGACCATGCGCTTGGTGGGCCGGTCATCATTCTGGGGCTTCACCATCTACGGCGACGTTGAGACGGAGGACCTGCTCAACGCGGCTCGGGAGGGACTGCGCCGGCTGAAGGCCGGTCAACGAGCCCTGGCCATCCACCCGAACTGCGGCTCGAACTATGCCGTCGCCGGCACTATGGCAGGGCTGGGAGCGTTCCTCGCCATGGGTGGGTTGTCCCGAGATGAGGACAAAGGGGTTGTGGATCGCCTCTCTCGGCTACCGCTGGCCTGTGCCCTCGCCACGCTGGGCGTCATGCTATCAAGACCGTTAGGTACCGCCTTCCAGGCTCACGTCACTACCGAGGCCGAGGTTGGCGATCTGTGTATGGCGGGCGTCACACGGCAGCAGCGATCAGGCACCACGGTTCACTTCGTGGAGACCAAGGGGTAATCTTCAGCGAGGAGACGGGCTGGACGCTCCGATCCGCCGATATGCGGCGGGTTGGATGATGTCATTCCTCCAAAGGTGAGATGAGCAAGCAGAAACCTACCTTCTACGTCCTCCACGGCGAGGACGAGTTCACACGCTCCGAAACGCTGGTCGACTTCAAGCGCCGTCTTGGCCCTCCTCACACTGTCGATTTGAACACGACCGTGCTGGACGGAAGAGGCTTGACTATGAGGGAGCTGCACCACACCTGCGACGCGATACCCTTCCTGGCGGACAAACGTCTCATCATCGTCGAGGGGCTCCTGTCGAGGCTAACACCCCGGAGAGGACAGCGCCTTTCCGATGCCAAACAGAAGCTTCTGGACGCACTAATCGACTATCTTCCCCACCTTCCGCCAACAACGCGCCTGGTTATGATCGAGGATCGCCCCCTGCCATCCGATCACCCCATCGTTAGATTAGCAGGACGAGAGGACCGAGGCTATGTCAAGCGATTCGAACGCCCAGACGCTCAGACACTCCCTCGGTGGATCAGGAGGCGAGCCAAGAAGCACGGTGGCGACATCGAACCACGGGCCGCACACCGGCTGGCCGCCGTCGTCGGGGCTGACCTGAGGCTATTGGATCAAGAGATCATCAAATTGGTCACATACTGCGATGGCGAGAGGGCGGTCGTCGAGGCCGACGTGGAGACTCTGGTTCCGTACTCCCAGGACGCGGTGATCTTCGACCTCGTAGACGCGCTTGGTCAGCGCGACGGCACAACTGCCGCCCAGACGCTGCATCGCCTAATCGATGAAGGAGAGCATCCCCTGGGCCTCCTGGGCATGATTATTCGACAGTTTCGACTCCTCATTCAGGTCAAGACGTTGAAGGCCAAGGGATCATCACCGCGCGAGGTGGCTAAGACCCTGGGAATCCATCCATTCCCAGCTCGTAAGCTCCATCATCAGGCCAACCATTTCACCACAGCGCAACTTGAAAAGGTCTACCGCTATCTGTCGGAGACCGATCTTGACATTAAGACCGGAAGGATGGGTGCAGAGATAGCCCTTGACCTGCTGGTAGCCGGCTTGGCTGCCACGGAACGCTGAGATGGATGGGCAGGTGGTTTTGGAGGGACGTACATGGCATGCTATAATCAAGGCCAAGGCGAAGTCGCTGACAGGGGGACCGCATGGATGACAGAAGGCTGACGCTTCGAGATCGCATCATCGGCGTGCTGCTGCGTCACACACGACGGCAGGATGGGCGCACAAAGGCCGAGTGCGCTGACGCCGTGGGGGTCTCTACGAACACGATTGATGCCTATGAGGAGGGCCGCAAGTCCATCTCCTTGCCAGAGCTAGAGGTTCTAGGTTACGTGTTGGACACACCGGTCGCGGATTTCCTAGAGCGTGAGCCAGAAATGAGGGCTAGAGCGGATGGATCAGATTTTCAGGCTATCCTACGCCTGCGACACCGCATCATTGGCGTGCTCCTGCGCCAGGCGCGGTTGGACTGTGGCATGAGCCAGGAGGATCTGGCTGAGTTGCTCGGTTGTTCGTCGAACCGCATTGCTGACTATGAGCATAGTGAACGACCCATTCCCGTCACAGAGCTGGAGGCGCTCGCGCGACACCTGGACGTGGCGTTGGAGCACTTCCTGGACGGCGAAAAGGGAACCGTCGGCGAATGGCACCGACAAGAGAGGATCGATCGCAACTTCCACGGACTTCCAACCGAGCTACAGATGTTCGTCACCAACCCCGTGAACATCAAGTATCTTGAGCTGGCGGTGAAGCTCTCTGAAATGCCCGTGAGTAAGCTACGGGGCATCGCGGAGGGGCTTCTGGAAATCGCCTGCTAGCATGCAAACATACCGGCAGGGTGGCGCTTTGCGCTCCACCTCTACGTCCAACGCGGCTAACTTGACCCCCGCTGCATCGCACCTACTCGCATCAAGGGTCTATCACCCGATGGATTGGAGGCGTGACCATGGATGAGGTGATGTCTGCACACGATATGAAGGAAGAGGGGTTGCGGCTGTTTCAAGAGGGCTTGTATCCCGAAGCTGCCGAGAAATTCGAGCAAGCTCGTCGGACGTTCGAATCGGAGGGAGAGGTGGTCGAAGCAGCCGAGATGTTGAACAACATCGGCATCGTCCACCGCATGCGGCGTGAGTGGGACCAGGCCATCGAGGCATTGGAACGTGCGCAATCTGCGTTCGCTGAGCTAAGCGACCGCAGCCGGGAAGCTCAGGTGCTTGGCAACCTAGGGGGCCTCTACGCAAGCCAGGGCCAGCGGGAGAAGGCCAGGGCATCTCTGCGCCAGGCCGCCGACACCTTCGCCGAACTCGGCGACGGACAACGACGGGGAGAGACACTGCTCGCTCTCGGTGTGCAGCAGTGGAAAGCGGGTGAACGCTGGAACGGCCTAGCGACCTATCGAGCTGGCTTGGAGACGCTAGAGAGGCCCTCAGCAGGTCAGAAGGCCCTACGCGTACTGCTCAAACTGGGGTCCCGGTTGCTCAGCAGCAGCTAGTCAATACCAACCCATAGCGCGATGGCTGGGTTAGTTCATCCGCCGCCGTCGCGCCACCAGCAGCTTAGCCCGACGCCTCGACACTCAGAATTCCTTGCCCAGCCTCTCCAGTTGAGAGAAACAGGGCCGGTGACTGGCCCTTGGGTCAGTCACCGGCCCTTGGCGCCAGCTCGGCCCCAAGGAGCGTCGTCAGCTTCTCAGGGTTGCCCCAAGGTCCTGCTCCAGCTCGCGGATGATGCTCGAACGAACCGTGGCAACCTCCTCGTCGGTCAACGTACGGTCCTCGGCCTGGTACGTCAGACGATAGGCCAGGCTCTTCTTGCCAGTCCCCACTTGAGCTCCTCGATAGACGTCGAACAAGGATACTGAACGCAACAGCGTGCCTCCAGCCCGCAAGATAAGCTCGCGCACCCGACGCGCCGAAATCCCCATGTCGACCACCAGAGCTAGATCCTCGTATACCGGTGGATGGGTTGAGAGAGGGGTCATCTCGCGTGGAGCGCCCCAATGCGTCAACATCCCGTCCAGATCACACGACAGGGCGCAGACGGGTTGCTCCGGCAGACCAAATGCCTCTCGGACCAGCGGATGGAGCTCTCCCATCACGCCCACCTCGTCACCATCGACGAGCACGGAGGCGCAACGACCCGGGTGGAAAGCATCACGCTCTCCAGGCTCGAACGCTCCATTCAGTCCTAGCCCGGAAAGGAGAGCCTCCACCACCCCCTTAAGGTCGAAGAAATCCATCCACGTTCGATCCTGGTGTTCTAGCCACGATTGCTCCTCACGAGGGCCTGTGGTCACAATCCCAAGACGTCGCAGCTCATTGGGCAGGACCTCATCTTCTACAGGCAGATAGACGCGACCGATCTCGAAGATGACCACACGATCCAGGAAGCGCAGATTTCTCTGGGTCGTATCGAGCAGGGATGGAAGGAGCGTCTGCCGCAGGGTATCCTGCCCCGAGGACAGCGGGTTGCGCAGCTGAAGGTAGTCATCAGGATCTGGTATCGGGCCTCCAGGGTGGAGCTTGGCCTCATCCTCAACACTGACCAGCGAGTATGTGATCACCTCATCCAAACCACAGCCGGTCAACAAGTCCCGAACGCGCTCAGCGCCCTCCAATCGCGCGTTCTCCCGTTGAGGTGGTAGCTCGTCCCGCATCAGGGTCACGGGGAAGCGATCGTAACCCCAGATGCGCCCTACTTCCTCCACCAGATCGATAGGCCTGGTGACGTCCCGACGGTGAGATGGCACAGTCACGGTCAAGGCCTCATCGTCCGAAATCTCAGACACCTCAAAGGCCAGGGATTTCAGGATACGTACCATCTCTTCCTTGGGCACGTCGACACCCAGAATGCGTGCCACGTAATCTGGATCGAAGGCGATGACGCGCTCTGGCTCACGCCCCGGATAGAGGTCACCGATAGCAGGCGCCACCGTGCCTCCCGCCAGGTCGGCCATCAGATAGGCTGCTCGCGCCGCCGCCTTCACCGTCAGCTCCGGGTCAACTCGCCGACCAAACCGCTGGCTCGACTCGGTCGTCAACCCCAGCTCTCGGGAGGTTCGGCGCACGTTGAGATAGTCGAAATTGGCCGACTCCAATAGGATAGCGTCCGTGTCCTCGGAGACCTCACTCTCCTCTCCGCCCATCACGCCAGCCACAGCGACCGGGCCGGCGCCATCTGTGATCAGCAGCATCTCCTCGTCAAACGTGCGCAACTGACCATCCAGCGTCTTCATCTGTTCCCCAGGATCGGCCCGCCGCACGATGATGGCTGGCCGATCCTCGCCCGGTCGTGGCCGCAGCAACTCATAGTCGAAGGCGTGCAGCGGCTGGCCCAACTCCAGCATGACGTAGTTGGTAACGTCCACGATGTTGTTGATCGGGCGCACACCAGCGCGCCGCAAACGCATCTGCATCCAAAAGGGCGACGGCTTGACGTCCACATCGGTGATGAAGGCGGCCGAATACCGGGGGCAAAGGTCAGGGTCGGCGATGTCCAAGAACAGGAAATCCGGATCGGCCACCAAGTCGGCGGGACGACGCTCCAGGACCTCAAGCGCGTCCCGCCGGAGAGGTACCTCGAGTAGCGCCGCCGCCTCCCGAGCGACGCCGACCACCGAGTTCAGGTGAGCGAACGGGCCTTTGATGTCAAACTCCAGGATCGCATCGCCCATGTAGTCGACCAGCGGCGTGCCAACTGGGGCATCATCCGGTAGGTAGAGGATATCGACTTGCTCCTCCGAGAGGCCTAGCTCCTTTTCCGAGCAGACCATAGCCCGGGAGGGGACACCGCGGATCTCGACCTTGTGCAGCGTCATGACGCTCCGGCCCTCCGCGTGCCCATCGTAGAGTCGAGAGCCTTCCAAAGCGAAGGCGACCTTCAAGCGCAGGCCGCCCTCCCCCTGACGGTCCAACAGACTGGGTGCGCCGGTGACCACCAGCTCGGTCTCGGCGCCACCATAATCGACCTCAACGAGGACAAGTCGATCGGCGTTGGGATGTGGTCGGACCTCCTGAACCTCGCCTACCACGATCTTCTCGGGATCCCAGGCAAGCTCGGCTTCCGGCATGCCGAGGTATTCGATCGTCTCCACCTCGAGGCCGGCAAGCGTCAGCCGCTCGGCCAGGTGTTCGACAGGGATCTGAATGTCCACATACTCCTTGAGCCAACTTATCGGTACTTGCATTGCTCATCTCCTCACAGAACTCAACGATCAAACCATTCGTCGTATGATGCCGCTTTGCACAGAAACAGTACGTTGCCCGGCGTCTTGGGCCTACTCGTGGTCAATCTCGATGGTCTCCAGCAGGACGGCCCCATCGGGCAGCGTCTTGCCGTCGGACGTGACCGCTGTCGCCCGGGCCTTGGTTGAAAAATCGTACATACCTGCGTACACGGTGTATTCTCCATCTGGGAAGCTCTCATCCAGCATCAATGAGTGTTCATCCTGTATGATCTCCTCCTCCCACCAGCTCCAGGTTGGAGGCTCCCCCACATCGGGATGCCGTCATGCTGAGCCACCAGGCGTCCACGCTCACTGACCAGATGCACAAAGACGTGATAGCTCTTACTCAGCTCACCGTCTGACTGCCAGAAGAGTGTCACGCGGACCTCATCATCTGCGGAGGACTCGCCAGCGTCCACGCGATAGCCTAGCAACTGGATGTGATCTCCTATGTGCACATCCACACGACGCTCCCCGCCCGCTGTGACGTCTTCGACCCGAAGATGCGGTAGGGTCCGGTACGCTATCAGGCTGCTGTCTTCATAGAACGGAGCAGGGAAGCTCCTCAGCCGTGCTCGCCAAGCTCTCTGGCCCTCACCATCGAGAAGGTCTTGGTGCAACAAGATATATCGAACGTCATACGCAGCCAGGCTGGCCAGATGCTTTCGGGTATCCAGGCCTGGATCGGGGGCCTTCTCCGCCAGCAGTGGTCCCAGCAGCGAATCTCCAGCCACGAAAGCGTAGGCATTATCAGGTGCGCGTGAAACGTGACCACCAAGCATCTTCTTCTCGTGGATGGTTTGATAGAACATGTAGCGCTTGTCCGGCTGACGCCCCATCGGAAAGTCGGCGACGGCAAAATCCCCTGATTCCTCGGCCAACTGTCGCACAAAGGGAGAATCAATAGGCTCAGTAGTCGGGAACGGATAGACCAGGTACTCGAGCAGCAGAACACTGCTCACTAGGGTCGGACCAGCCTTGGCCAAGGGACGGCTTCGCAGCGTCACCCAGTGGCACAGGCTCTCCGTCCCGATCCCAGCCAGCACGGCAAGGGACAAAGAAACGAGCGTATTGAGTCGATACGGATGTCTGAGCACTTGGACGATGGGACCAGCCCAAGGGAAACGCAGCGGGAGGATCGCCGTGCCGGCGACCTCGATCTGCAGCCCCAGCGAGAGCAAGGCAAAGACCAGCCCTAACAGCAACCAGACGCGACATCTCCGTCCCTCGGCAGCTACGGCCCAGGCCACCAGGCCGACAGCGCCCCATCCGAGATAGGCAGGGCGCCTACTGGCATAGCCGATCTCGTCGTGTATCCCGGCGAAGAAAGAACCCAAGAATGGATGCCGCTGGTGCGGGACAAAGAAGGATAGCAGGTCGTTCCCCAATCCTTCTTGGATCTCCACCGTCGCAAACGTCGCGTCAGTCGTCAGATAGTCGTGCGCGATGGGCCACGCGAAGGGGGCGATGGTTATCGCGATGAATCCAACCAGGAGAAGCAAGCGACGCGGCGCCGTCGCCACCCAGCTCTCTCGGTTCGCCCAGTACTCGACTAGCAGGTAGAGAGCGGCCCATCCCATCAGCATCAACATCAGATGCCAGCCAGACAGCGCGTTCAAGAGGAACCACAGAGCCCCCAGTATCGGTTGCTTGAGCCGGCCCGCATCGGGATCGTGTAGGATGCGGCGCAAAGACAGGACGAAGAGCGGCATCCACTGCATCGCAGCAAGGCTCGGGTGAGCACTTTCGTACGTGTGGTAGGGACAGAAGGCAAAGACGAGCCCGGCTACGAAGCCGGCACGACGCGAATCGGTGAGGTGATGCACCAGCATGTACATCGAGAAGCCGCTCAGTGTGTAGACCAGTAGCATCGTCACGTTGTAGGCAGCAACACGGCCCGTCAAAGGGGTCAGCAACAGCCACGACACTGTGTTCACGTGGTTGAAACTGAAGAAAGCGAGGCTGGTCTCTTGTGGGAAGAAGATGTAATCGGTGTGATAGAAATCCAGGCCCCTCTCTATAGTCTTTCGTGTCCACCAGTTGGCCCACATGTGGATGTAGACGTCATAATCGTCACCGATAAGCACCCTATCAATGCGCCACGTCACAGGCCAAGTGAGCACGACTGTCAGCAGCGCAAAGAGGATCAGCGTCACTAGGACATGCCGCCCCTTCACATCATTCATGGATCGAGCTTTCGCGTCCTCAACGATTTCCAACATCTCCCGCCGCTTACTTCATCTCAACGATAATCGATCCCAAAGGCACAGCCCCATCTGGATAAAGCTCTCCATCGGGATCCTGCGCAACTAGACGCTCGCCTGTATCTGGCGAGTACATGCCCACGAACAATTCGTACTCGCCGCCAGCAGCGTCCGTGGGCAAGGAAAGCGTATGATCATCGACGATCACTTCACCGGACATCCACTCGGCGGTTGGGGCAGCGCCTGAGGCCGGAAAGCTGTCGTGTTGAGCCAGCAGCGTTCCCTGGGAACCGACCAGATGGGTGAAGACTTTGTACCAATCCTCGCCGTCGGCCTCCGCTCGCCAGTATAACGAAAGCGTGAGATCTTCACCTGGATGCGCTTTCCGCGATGAGAGGTCGAAGCCCAGCAGGGAGATGCTATCGCCCAGGCGGGCCGAGAGGCGATGCTCCATCTTCGGAACACGATACACGCGAGGTCTGTCGGAAAGACGGACATTCTGCAGCGGCATCGGCCAACTATCTACGTCATTGTTGATCACAGCGGTCAGTCGATACCGTTCCGTTGCCGTCCCACTCGGCGCCTGAAGCACACACGCCGTCCGCGCCAGGGCGCCCACGTAAGGGGCCGTGACGGAGCACCTGTCACTCACCGCGATGTGACTTCCCAGGCCCTCAAGGACCAAGGTGGCTTGATACGGCGCTGACGGAACCTGGAGGACCTCCCAATAGAGCGAAATGGGAACCTGGTGGTGCCCTGCCCAGATCTCCTGTGGGATGGAACTGTAGCCCAGCAGTCGAAGGTCGGGATCTTGATAAGGAATCGGCCTTGGTGAATCAATTCGGTTCTCAAGTACCAGCCTGTCGGCCGCCAGAGGTGACCCAGCCGCCACGGGAACTGGCGCTATCTGCACCTCTCCGAGGCGTTTGCCCGTCGATGAATCGAGCTCCACGTGGAGGACGTGGTCGCCCGGAGCCAGCGTAGGAGGCGTGACCCAGTAGACGTTCGTTTGCGAGCCCTCGCTCCGGGCCTCCGCCCACGGAAGATCATGATACCAATGCGTCAGTCCTGTGGCATCTCTCAAAGCCAGATGAACGCTTGCTTCGTCCGCTACCCGGCCCGGATCATCCCATTCAAGCTGAAGTCTCACAAAGGTGTCGGGGAGGAGGGGCCAGGAGGAGAGAGCAACGCTGCGGAGTGCTAAGCCGTCCCCGACGACCGCCTCAGTGAGTCTCTTCGTGTGTGCCAATGCAGGGACAGAGGCCATAGCACGGGCCACATTGCCGGTAGCCATAGGCATCCACGCGTAGCGCGATGTCTTCTGATCCAGACCATACATAGCTTCGCGGAAGTAGACGGGCGTCCCGGCCTCGATGAGGTCGATGGCCAGGTCGCGATGAGATCCTCCGCCAGGCTCTACGATCACCCGAACATCAGGCCGTAGATTCTCTACGGTGGTATAGTAACGCAGCGGCCAGCCCAGAACCCACCCCCCAAAGACAGTGGCTTCGTGTTCGACGGTGGCCAGTATCCTGCGGGAGACGCGATCCGCATAACCATCACGGTAGGGGGCAGTGACCTCGAGGTTCTTAGGATACAGCAAGAGCAGCGGGACACACGCAGTCACTGCAAGGACAACGTGGGCAGGCCATCGTAGCCAATGGGCACGCAATCGACGGCGGAGCCACTCCCAAGCCTCGCTCAAGGACAGCCCCCATCCGAGTGCCAGCGCCAAGTCTAGTTGGAGGAAATAGCGGCGGTTATCGGGCATGATCCAGGCAACGGAGAAGAAACCGATGGTGACGAGCCCGACTGCCAGGAGCAGGAGGCCAGTCCGTCGCCTCATCCTATCGACATCGGCTCGCAGCGAGACAACCCAACCTATCGCGCCGACCAGCGCAGGAACAGCACCGGAAGACGCTGCAATCCACGGCACCATTCTCTCCACAAGACGCCGAGCCCACGAGGCCACGCTGACCGTATGCTTCACGTAGCTAGCCCCCTCGACAAATAGGTAGTCAAAGAGCCGTCCTAGAGGCCAGACGCCCCGGATGGCGAGCCACCCGTAGGACAGTAACGAAGGGAGCACCATCAGCAGACCGAGACTCAGCCAATGATCCTGTAGCTGGGAACGCGTGCGATCATCGAGCAGGATAGCCAGGGCGAAGGCTGGTATGACGACGACAAAGACCCGGTGATGAGCCAGCCCTGCACCGCACGCCAGCGCAAACCAGGCTCCCCAACTGGCCCCCTTTTGCCAGCGGAGGAGAGATAGCATGGACAAGGAGAGCAAGGCCACGTGCATGGTGTACGTACTAGCTAGGATGGAGTAGGTCCAGAACGACTGGGAGCAAGCGAGCAACCCACAAGCTCCCAGAATGGCCCACGGATGGACCTTGACCTGCTGGAGGATGCGGCACAGGGTAACCAGGGCAATGACAGAGAAGAGAGCTGAGAGGAGATTGACCCGCCAAGCCACGGAACCGAAGGGCAACAGGGTGACCCACAGTTTGCCCAACATCTGATACAAAGGATATCCTGTGGCATGGATCACACCCCGGGTATGCAGCTTTGTCTGGAATTCAGCGACGTCTTGAAGGTAAACCGTGCCCGGAGCCAGCGTGCGCCAGTAGAGGGACCCCGCAGCGAGGGCCACGCCCAGGGGCAGCAGCCATCGCGCAAGCGCCCGTTTCGTTGCACCCGGTCGCTCATCCACCAAAGCCCTTGGATCCTCTGCTAATTCACTTCTCATCGGCGACGGTGAAGGTGTGTAAGGGAAGAGAATCATCGGGAGCAGTTGGTGCGACCAGAGGCACTCGACCTTCGTCCTCACTATACAAACCTACGTGGATGGTATACGCATCGGACGCCTCGGAATCGCTGAAGGTCACCTGATGGAAGTCCACGATGGTCTCTCCAATTTGCCATTCGTCCGTGTTGTAGGTCCACAGGACCGGGAGACCATCGTCTTGAGTGACCAACCGACCATCGCGCCCTATCACGTGCACGAAAACCTTGAGCGTTCGAGTCACCGGTTGAGTGGGCTGCCAGTGGAGATAGACGCCTAGACGGCAACGTCCTTCGTGCTCCGGCACATCTCTACTGAAATACGATTCATAGCCCTCCAGTGTGATCCCGTTAGCCCAGCTCGCATCCACCTCCTGATAGGCAGGGCGCTCGCCCTGCTCCATGCGGTATATCACGTGCTCCCGATCTTCCCCCAGGTGCACGGGAGTCAAACCCTTGGGACGGGACTCAGGTGAGAGCAGAAACTCCAGATCCGAGTACAGGAAGGAACCCGTATCGTCATCATAGATGAAGAACTGATAGTCGTTATCTCGAAGCAGCGTCAACAGCTCCTCGTACGACTCCAGCCGCGGAGCGATGGAGGCAGCCTGCGGGAAGCGTCTTTTCCACCGGTCGGCGACATCGTGGTACCCCGTATGAGTACTGTATACCTGATCCGCCGACTCCATCCCCGCGGCATGCAGCGTGTTACTCACCTCCACCACCTGTCGGTCCTCAAGGTTGGTTCTCATGAACTCAAGGGGATAGCTGGCGCTCCAAAGCGTCAGCAGAATCATCACCGGGATTCGAACGGGGACTGGGCGCTTCCGGACTTGACATGCAGAAGGTAGGATATTCCATAAGAAGTAGACAGCTGCAAATGCGAACACGGGCATCAGCATGATGAGGAAGCGCTTGTCCAATCGGATGATGGAAAGCAAAGCCACGTGACCAATCGTGTACAAGCCAAGGAAAGCCCGATCAGAGCGCTCCAGCTTGGTGGGGACCAATAGGGTGAAAAGAAGTCCAGCGTGCATCAGAGGCGCGAAAGGGGCGCCCAGGACCACAGCATCTCGACTCATCCAGAAGCTGCGAAACTGGTCGAGCCAATGAGTGACCAGCTCCCGCGGATAGGTCAACACGATTCTCAGCGTCGAGAGATCTTCCGATGCAGCGTTCCACTCGAAGATGTAGTCATTGCCACCAGTGACATGATACCAGAGATTACGCGCTTGAACGGTGTAGAACGGATTACCTTCGACCACCGTACTGGCGATCAACTGGGGAGCCGCCCCTATCCCAGCGCCGACCAGGTAGAGGACTGGCACGATCCACCATCTATCGATCTCGGCATCCTGCCGAAGACGGACACGCCGACTCCACGCGAAGCCAACTAGATAGAGAGTACACAGCAAGATCGTGAGCGAGGCGGTGTAACGGATCAGATAGCTGAGACCAGCTAGCAGACCAGCCGCGAAAGGAATTCGCCGTGCCTGACCATCCGCAAATAACGCGGCTACTGAGAGAATCTGCAGACCAGCGGCCAGCATGTCCGTGCTGTCCAGGCTGGCGAAGAAGAGATAGTAGCTGGTGGAGCCCAGTATTACCTCCGTGAGCAGGGCCAGGATCCAGCTCCCCGTCATCCGTCGCACGAGCAGGAAAGCCCCCACCAAGCCGAGGACCCCTCCCAAAATGGAGAGGACAAATGCGGTGCTCAGGACGTCGAGGCCCAATTCGACCCCCAATCGGAGCAACAGGCGATAGCCCATCGGATACAGCCCCCCTGCCCATCGCCATTCGCCCAGGCGATGCACGTCGAAGCGATAGGCCCATTTGGCCGCTCCGAAGAAATCAGGATAGCGCACGGCTACCTGCCCCCACACGCGGCGTATCTCCACAACTACGAAGAGTAAGGCGACGAGCCAGGGGGCCAACCTACGGTACCACCGCTGATTCGCGAATTGGGTATCGCTATCGCTCGTCTTCTGGTGTCTAGTCGTCATTGGATCGTGTTGCGGTACTGCGCCGGATCTCCCACCAAAGCGCTCCCATCACCCCCAGCAATGCGATGACCGTCGATGCGAGACCCAAATAGAGGACTCGGGGTGCGAAGAAAAAGACGACCTCGTGGGTGCCCTCGGGCAGGAATACCCCGCGGAGCGTGTGGTTGACACGCATCAGAGGGGCTTGTGCCCCATCCACTGAGACGCGCCAACCGGGATAGTAGGTATCGCTCAAGACCAAGAAACCCGCCGCTGTCATCTCAGCTTGCACCTCGACTCGATGAAGCCCGTGTCGCGTAACGTGAGCGACAGAGGATGAGCGAAGCGGCGCATCCCCCAGCGCAGTGATCGCTTCCTCCGGCAATGGCTCCTCCAAGAGCACTGTGGTCCATGCATTGAAGTCGGACGAAACCAACCGGTCCAGAAGCTTGTCATCCGAGACGACCTCAGCGCGATGCACCACGTAGGCCCGCGGCAGGACGTTGGGGTTCTCATAGATCCACACCCCTTGACGAATGTCTGCCAGCTGCAGCTGCGTGCTGTAGGCCCTGAACGCAGGCTGCCCTTCTGGCTGTCCCTCAGCCTTGCCAACCACGACTCTAGCGTTGTCTCCTGCTTCCGGAACCTCCAGCGCCCATACAAAGGCCTGACCGGCCGAGTCAGCAATCGGCGCGAAGAAGAACGAGTAGACGCGGTCATCCGGCAGTTCCTGCCCATCTACTGTGATGTCGGCCATCAAGTCACCACCCTCCCGGTCTCTCCACAGGAGGAAGCGCACCGGCCCCGAGGCAATGTCACTTGACCGGAGTAACGCCACGTCCACTCGGTTAAGGCCCGGACGACGGGCAGTAAAGCGGGCCGTGATGCGTTCGCCAGCCGTGAGGACCAGACTGGAGCTTGCGGTCGGTTCGCGAGCAATCTCGACTGAGGTCAGCTGCTCGTCCAGAGGATGCGTCGACAGGACATACTTAACGTTCAGCAAGCTGAAGAGCGGGTCGAAGTTGCTGTTCACCAGCATATTCCGATTCGGCCGCATCCACCAAATGGCGACCTCATCGTCGATAACCTCCACAAGCTCTCGGTATCGCTCCACCGTCAGTGACGAATACCCGCCCGTCTCGGAAAGGCCCAGAACAGAAAGCACATTGGGTCCGAAGATCACTCTGTCAGTCTGCAACGGCAAGACACGAAATGCGCTGTTGTCCTGTCGAAGAAGATCCGTCACTTCATTCTCCGGATAGAGAATCTCAAGCGAGTTGACCGGGTTGAAGGGCATACCCCACTGAAGGAGGTCAACCGCCAGGAGAACGACCAGAAGAGCAACAGTCAGGTTCGATCGCCAACGCATCAATAACAGACAGACGATGCCAGACAACCAGATCGCCCCCGTGCGCCAGACGTGGGACGATATCTCGGGCCAACGGACAGTGACTTCCCCTCTCTGGCTCACGATAATCAACAAGGTGAAGCCCACCAGCAGCGCCAGTGCGGTGACCAATGCCTCCCAAGCGATCCTTCGATCTTGACGCACCGCGCCCAGCAGAGCATCCAGCCCGAACGCTGCAGCTGCACCACCGAAGAAGGGAATGTAAGCCGCCAAGCTGACCAGCCGGAAGTAGCGAATCCAAGGCAGCCGCGCCAGCAGATAGGCCAGCGGGCTACCCAGAGCGATTAGCAGGACGACAAGTTGCATGGCAGCGAAGAAGATCCCCACGACAGACCTCCCAGCGGTCCGACGCAGCCAGACGAACGCAGCCAATGCAAGGGGAAGCGCAAGAGCCCCATAGTAGATGGTCATCTCGGCGTAGTTGCGCGTCCCCCAGTAGGGTGTACGCACCGGGTTGCCGTAGAAATCTGGAATCCACAGACTGATGACGTGCTGAAGCGGCCAGCGAGTGGCCAGAAACCTTGGTATGTCCATGACGCTTCGATGGCTCAACTGCGCAAGTTGATACGTGGGCAGCAACTGTATCGCCCCGATACCAGCCCCAACGAGCCCGACCATCGACACCTTAGTCAAAGGCTGCCAGATCGGACGACGCTCCCTCCATGACGAGTTGACAGCCCGGAAGAGACCATAGGCCCCCAGGGCCATTCCATTACCAAGGGCAAGCTGAGTGTGTCCGCCCAAGATCGAAAGGCCGTACAGACCGCCAGCCACTATGGCAGGCCAGAGACGACCCCGGCGCAGCGCCAGTTCATAGAGGAGAAAAACGGCCGGCAGCCAGGCCAGCGTGCTGAGTCGATGTGGGTTCTCGAGCCAGACAACCGCGTTACCGTTCAGCATCCATGCCACGGCCCCAAAAAGCGCGGGTAGACGTCGAAGGCCAAGCATGCGCAAGAACGCAAACATAGCGACGCCGGTGAGCACGAAGTGGAACCACGCCAGAAAAGGCAGCGCCCTCGCGGCGGACAAGAACGTCGCGACTAAGGCGTTGGGTGGATAGAACGTCTGCGCCGCCGTATCGCCCATCACTGGGTGTCCGCTGAAGATGTAGGGGTTCCACAGCGGGTAAGTTCCTTGCTGAAGCGAGGCGGTGAAGAAGTGGCGACGCGGAAAGAACGTGTAGAACGGGTCGCTGATCAGTAGATTCTGGGCCTGCTGCGTCACTTGCTTGTGCCAGGGGGCGATTCCACCCTCTAGACCCAACGGCAGCAGGGTATAGCCAGGCCGCAGGGCCGGTGCTAAGAAGAGGGTAGCCAGCAGCACAATGCCTAGCACGCACAGAAGGTTACCTCGCTCCACAACGAACTCCCAGACGGTCGTCAACTGGCGATCCTAGAACTGCCGCAGGAAGCGGAGATCGTTGCTGTGGAAGAGACGGATGTCGTCAATGCCGTGCTTCAACATCGCCGGCCGCTCGACGCCCGGTCCGAAAGCGAACCCGCTCCACTCGCTGGGGTCGTAGCCGCCGTTCTCCAGCACCACTGGATGGACCATGCCGGCACCGGCGATCTCCAGCCACCCGCTATACTTGCAGACGCGACAGCCCTCGCCTTCACAGAGGATGCAGTCGATATCGGCCTCGATAGAAGGTTCGGTGAAGGGAAAATAGGAGCCGCGAATGCGGATGCGGCGCTCACCGCCGTAGAAGCGCCGAGCGAACTCCTTCAGCGTGCCGATCAGATCGGTCATGGTGATGTTGTGACCGAGGGCCAAGCCCTCAACCTGATAGAACTGATGCTCGGAACGGGCCGTCACCTGTTCGTAGCGGTAGCACTTGCCCGGCAGAATCACGCGAATGGGGTCGGGATGGTATTCGCGCATGGCCCGAATCTGACCGGGAGACGTGTGCGTGCGGAGCACGACGCCCTCTTCAACCCAGAAGGTATCCCACATATCCCGGGCCGGATGGTGAGGCGGCATGTTCAACAGACCGAAGTTCAGCTCGTCGGTCTCCACCTCCGGCGCCTCGTAGACCTGGAAGCCCATATCCCCGAAGATATCATAGATCCGCCGGAGGGTCTGCGTGGTGATGTGAAGATGACCGGGCCCGGTGGGTCGACCTGGGAGGGTGACGTCTATAGCGCCCTCCCCCAGCTCCTGTTCCATCTCCTCGCGCTCCAACCTCTCGGCCCGGACCTCGTAGGCCCGTTCCAGGGCCTGCTTGGCCTCGTTGGCCGCTCGCCCGAAGGCCGGACGCTCCTCCTTGGGGAGGCTACCCACCGAACGCAGCATCTGCGTCAAGGCCCCCTTCTTGCCCAGGTAGCGTTTGTGCCAGGCCTTGAGCTCCTGGCCGTCCTCGACCTCCCTCAGCGAGGCGCGTGCCTCTTCTTCTACACGGCGCAACTCATCCAGCATTGGATTCACTCCTTCTTCAAATCGTTTCGCACATATCGGTAAGACTTCCTTACGGCCATAGCCCTTCTAGGACAACAAAACGCCCTCGCCCCATAGGGACGAGAGCGCAATTCTCCCGCGGTACCACCCTGCTTGACCCTGATCCAGGCCCACTCCTCTTGCCGACGGCGCCGATGAGCGCAATCGGCTGTCCCTCTAACGCTGGACCTGCGGAGCGAGCTACTTGCATCTGAGCGCACTAATACGCCGCGCTCAGCCGTTCACCCGTCAGCTCAGGAGTGAACTTCGGCAGATTTCCGCCGAGCAGGGCTCTCAGTCCGCGGCCCTGCCTCCCTGGAGGCTTTCCTCTACCTACTTATCTCCGTCGCCGCTTTTGTTTAGTATCGCTTTGACCAACGCGCCGATTATGCCCCAGAAGTCGGCCTTTGTCAAGCCGAGTTCGATGCCGGCAGCCCCCTCTGTCGTGCCGCCTCGAAGAGGATGACGGCCGCTGCTACGGCCGCGTTGAGAGACTCGACGATCGGACGAATGGGGATCGAGATACCGCCCCTAGCAAGGGATCGCGCCTTCTCTCCGGCGCCGTGAGCTTCGCTTCCCACGACCAACGCTGTCGGGCGCGTCCAATCCACCTCGGTGTAACGTTTCGCACCGCTGGCCGCCGCCAGCCACACATCACACTCGCTGACCGCCTCCGCGATGGCGTCCCAGTCGGCATCCGCGATCGGCAGGCAGAAATGGGCGCCCATGGCCGACCGCACCACCTTTGGATTGCTGAAGTCGACGGTGCCGGGCGCCAGCAGGACTTGCTCCACGCCAGCGGCAAGCGCCGTGCGCAGCATCGTGCCCAGGTTACCCGGGTCACGAAGTCGATCAACGATCAACACAAAGGTGACAGGCTTTGGCGGGGCAATGTCTGGAAAAGGAAGCACGGCCAGAATACCCTGCGGTGTCACCGTGTCCGAGCAGTCCTCCATGACGGCATCGCTCACCAGGGTGCAAGGAGCACCCAGGCCGCGCAGCGTCGCTATCAAGGCCTTTCCACGACCCTCTTCGGCCAGTGTCTGAGTGTAGAAGACCAGCGTGGGGATAAGACTCACCCGCACAACCTCCTCAACCAGTCGCACGCCCTCCAGCACCAAACGCCGCTCGTCATGACGGACGCTCTTCTGGTTCTGCAGCTTCCGCACGTACTTGGCTTTATCGTTGCTTGAGCTGGTGATCATCCCGTCGAGTCTCCTCCTGCCCGCGCACGTGCTAGCAGGCCACGCAGTCGTTCGACACCGTAGACCAACCCTCCGACAAGACCCGCAGCAAGGGTTATGCCGTTGAGGGCCAGCCCTAGCGCCACTGCAACTTCCTGGTCAGCACCGGCCGGCGTAAAAAGCGCCGTGCTCACCGCTTCTCGCACGCCCCAACCGCCGATAGATGGCACCAGGCCAGATACGGAGAGAATCGGCGTGGTCGCAAAGAAGTAGCCCAAGCCAACACCAATACCGACCGCTCGTCCGCAGAGCCAGTTGATAAGGATGTTGATGAGGTTGAACCCAACTGAGATCAAGAGGGCGCGGGACACCGCTGCCCGGCCACAACCGGTCACGGCGGCATAGACCTTTGCCAATGCTCCCTTCCCGCCCAGGGACAGCCAACTGGGAAGCCAGCCGGTCAGTCGGAGGAGCGCTCTTCCCTCCAGTATCAGCGCACCAACCAGCAGACCTGCGCATGCTACGCCCACTAGCAGCAACACTAACCATCTCTCCATCTGGGCAGCCACAAAGGGAAGCGTCCCCAGCCCAATGGCGAGCAGCACCAGCAACCCTGTCATGCGGTCGAGAAGAACGGTACCGATGGCAGCTGACGCCTCGGTATCCTCGGTCAGCTCCAGCGCCCGCATCACATCACCACCGAACTGGGTGGGAAGAAAACTGCTGAAGAACTGCCCGACGAAGTAGAGTCGAACCAGCCGGCCAAAAGGGATCACCAGGTCCAGTCCACGAAGGAGCACGATCCAGCGATAAGCACGAATCACCAAGCTGACGGAGAAGAGCAAGAAGGCAGCAAAGAGGTAGACGAGATCGGATCGACGAAGCACGTCGAGCGTGTCGCCGGGGCTGACGACCGCCCCGAACAGGAAAGCTAGGGCCCCCACGCTGATCGCGATCCGTAGGACGTTCAGCAGACGCTTGCTCACCGCCCCTCCACGCCGATTTTGCCCAACAAGACACGGCTACCTTTCTGGTGGTCGCCTTCTCTCGCCATCACCGGCAGTCGCTTTCCGTCCTTGCCGTGCAAGCCAAGCTCGATCGCGTAGAAGCCTGGAGGAGTATCCGGGGCCACTGACAGCGTGCGTACCTCCTTCACAACTCGACCGGTCTCCCAATCGCTGGTGGGAAGGGATCCGTCCAGGAGAAAACTGTCGCTCTGCGCCCGTATGCCGCTGCTGCTATCTAGGATATGGGCAAATACCCGATAGTCTTGCTCCATGCGAGACAGTGCACGCCAGTACAGCGTGAGGCTAATCGCCTCGCCAGGTTGCACCACCCGCCGATCAAGGGAATAACCGACCAGCGTAACTCGGTGACCGAAATCAACCTCCTGCGGATTGGGGAACTGACCAGCTTTCTCTTGGATCTCGACTGAGGCTAGCCGCAGAGCGTCCCGGCCATCAGGAGTGGTGAGACGCGCCCCATCGGCTACATAGAACCCAACTTGAACATATCCGTTGTCCGGCGCGTACGCGGTCTCCGGAACGTGAAGCTGATAGATGTCGACAAAGACTGCATCCGGTTCCCACACAGTCGTGGGATATCGACCAAGGCCCGGATAGGTATCGCGCTGCGCAACCATCACCCCCACATCACTCAACAGATGGACGAAGACCGTATACTGTTGATCTGTCCGGGCCAACGCTTGCCAATAGAGGGTCACCTCTAATGTATCGCCAGGTTCCACGTGAGTCGGCACAACCTCGTAGCCCAGCAACCGCCCAAGGCCGCCAAACCGAACGTTCACCGGGTGGGGAATGGAACTCAACTCCGGTTCCTTCAGCTGCCTAGGGCGTCCGAAGGCTGGCTTCAACACGCCAAACAGAGCGTAGATAGCGAGGGCTGCCATTGCCACGGTCACACTGAGGCTTGTCACATTGTCCAATGAACGGGGCAAGTAACGACTCACTCCGCCCATGGCTAGAACCGCAAAAGCCGGAAAGGCAGGAAACAGAAACCGGCCCATCGCGCCAGCTGGCTGAATGAGGATGTAGTAACCCACGACAACCAAATAGACCAAAGGCGTGACCGCCAATGCCAGAAGGGAGATACGGCGCGAATCGTGGGCCCGGGGCACCACATGACCCGCCAATGCCAGCAAACAGAATGCCAACAGGCCTTGGTAGATGCCGCGATGGAGAGGAATCTGCCCGTAGCCGAAACGTCCCCAGAGGCTACTCCACAGGTGGGGCAGCCCTTGCCGAAGAGCCCACCAGTTGCCAGTGGGGGAGCGGCCCGCCCAAAGCTCGTTGACCTTGGCCATCCCCGTGGGATCCCCGTACAGGGCGTAGTTGCGCCAGAACCACCAACCCGAAACCAGGACAGCCAGGGATAGGATGACGGCAGCCCCTCGGACAAACGTCTGCCAGCGGCGAGAGCGCCATCCAACGATCGCATAGGCCACAGCGATGGGAACCGCCAGCGCTAGCAGATGGAGTTTAGTCAGAAGGGCCAGCCCGTAGAGGATCCCTAGCACGATGTCTCTGTGCAGCGTAGGCCCTCGATGAATGAGCCGAACACAAGCTAGGAGCACCGCCGCTCCCCACAAGGCCGCCGGCACATCGTTGCCAATCGCCCCACTCAGGTGGAGAAACTGAGGGTTGAACGCAACTATCGCTGCTCCACCCAGAGCGTAGGCGGGGCGATCTGGATAGACCTCCCGTCCCAACTGAAATGTCAACCAGACGACACCTAAGCCGATGAGCACGCTCAGCCAGCGTACCAGGTGGACCGCTAACGCGACCCCGCGATAGGGAAAGCTTTCCTCAACGCCGTGAAGATACTGGTTCTTGTTGTCGACGCTTACTTCCTCGTATCGATTCGTCCAATGCGGGTTGCGGGTAGGCTCGTAGTAGACTTCGCGCTCAATCGGTACCCACCAGCTCACCAACGCACCAAGAGCGTAGTACAGAGGGGGATGATGGCTCTGAGCTCGCGGCCCATCGGCGGACTGGACCGGGAGAGCACGATGGACGGCCAAGTGTCGCACATAGCGGAAGTGGCGAATCTCGTCGGTGGGTTCGTATATCGGTGTGACCACGCTGAAGCCGACGGCCAAGGAACAGTAGACGACCAGAAGGAGGATAAGCATCACCTGGGAGCGGCTCAGAGAGGAAACGCGAAGGGGAGGCAGGAAGCCCCGATCTCGAGAAGGGGCGACAGAGGTGCTATGACCCACCTACACCATGCCTTCCTACAAGAAACCAAAGACAAGCCGCGGCGACGCAGATAACTGTCAGTCCCGTAATCACCGCCCCGGCCTTTAGTGTCCGAGGAGCGTATCGCAACATAACGCTATGCTCTCCCGGGGGAACACAGACCGCGCGCAACACGTAGTCAGCCCGGAAGAGCTGCGCCGGTTGGCCGTCAATCCTGGCCTGCCATCCAGGGTAGTCAATCTCACTGAAGATCAACACCCCGCCGCCACCTTGCGTCTCCGCGTGGATGCTGTTGGCACCGTAATCCGTGATGTGGACTTCTCCGCCGGTCCCGGCGCAAGCGATAGCACTCTCTGTGAGAGCGACCTCGTGAGGATCGAAATCGGAGTCGTGAATTTGCTCCAGTATAGCCGGGCGCTCCAGGGTCTGGGCCCGGGGCGCTATCCACGCTCGGGGCATGGCCGAAGGCCGTTCATAGACGTACACCCCAGATCGCTCTAGTAACAGCTTGGGTTCTCCCTCGCTTTCGGAGAACTCCTGTGGTGCGGTGGTCACCAAGTAGCCCGCATTCAACAGGTCGTACGTTCGCGCCAGAGGGTCGGGTCGGGAGGTGATGAAGTCTTCGTAGCGCTGGAGGGTCAGCGGATCATACCCAAACACACTCCGCAGGCCGAATGGCAGCCCCCCGTTCTGATCGAATTCGTTGAGACCCCATGGCAGGACCCGCGATGCCTCGGGGTCGGAGACGGCTTGATCCACGACGCGCCAGTACACGCTCTGCTGGACAGGTCGTACCTCCAGGATGCTGTTCCCGAAGGTCCACAGGTCGAGCACGACAAGGCCCAGTGCCAACAGCCAACCTCTGCGATCGGCATAAGAGTCACCCTTCTTCCAGGCCACAAGCAGGCCCACCGAGAGAAGAAGTAAACAGAGGAACAACATCGTCTGATTAGCCATATGCCACACCCGACCCGCTGCAGGATTGGCCTCCCGTCCCAGCGCAAAGGCAACGAAGCCAGCCACCACCAGCAAGAGGCCGCAGCCTGCCACGGTCAGCGCCGTCGACCATCTCACAGGCTTCAGCAGATCGAGCCGATCCGAATCGCTGAAACGCTGAATCGCCGACAAGGACAGACCAGCTAACGCGGCTGCCGCCAGCGTGAAGAGATATCCAGCTCGGGCCGGCGCGCGCGTCAGACGGAACAGGGGCACGAAACGATAGAAAAGGCGATGCAAGATCGCGTGCTCACCCAGGGCTAAGAGAAGCCCTGCCGAGCCCAAGATAACCAGGTATGGCATAAGCCGGTGCCGCAGCTTAAGTCCGATCAGAGTCAGTAGCAGTGGTAAGATGCCAACATAGAAGATCAGCTCGTCATACGTCCCGTCCCCCCAGTAACCTAGCTGAGTGGGCTCACCGAAGAAGTTGGGCACGAGCAGCGTCAACACATAACCTGGTGGCCATGAGAAGCGGGCTGCGAAATCGTAGCCAGCTGAACCTTGACGGGCCGAACGAAACACGAATTGAGCCGTGGGAAGAAGCTGCACCGCGGCCAGTGCGAGCCCCACCAGGACCATCAGACCCGCCCACAACAGGGGCCCGAACGCTGGTCTCAGGCCCCCTGCTTCGCGCCACGCTACCCAGGCACGGAAGACGGCATACCCTGCCAGCGCGAAACCTACGTAGACGAAAGAAGCTGTATGGCCCGCCAGAATGGACAGCCCAACAGGCACCCCGCCCGCGACGGCGAGCGTCCACTGCTCGTGCAGGCAGACACGCCGATACGACCACAGTAGCCATGGAAGCCATGACCCGGTGGTGAGCACCCCCAGGTGTCCAGCCCGTATCCGCACCAGGAAGTAGCCGCTGAAGGCAAACACCACCCCCGCAAACAGCGCTCCGGTCCTCGACGCGCCCTCCGACTGCGTCCAAGCGTACATGCCCACGCCTGCGATCCACACGTGAAGCACGACGATCAACGCTAGGGCTCGGTTGAGCGGCATCACTCCTGCCAACCAGGTAGGAGGATAGAACAACGCCGGTTGAGGGTTGGCAATAAAAGGAACCCCTGAGAACAAGTACGGGTTCCAGAGAGGGAACTGTCCTTGTTCGATCGATGAGATGGCAAAGCGAAGCCAGTGCCAGAAGAGGTTCGTCAAGTCTTCGCCGCCAACGATATGGTCCGGGGGCAGCCACAGCGCGTCCCAGAAGAACGCCCCACACAACACGACCAAGCCCGCGACAGGCCATAGATGTGGACAGCAGGTCGCGATCCTCTGCAACAGAGGGGACTCTCGCCGCTTCATCGCCTCATCACGACCGGATCCGGGCACGCCCGATACCTTGGCAGCCTATCTCCCCTGCGGCTTCCCATATGAAACACCTATCGGTCAGATCACTTCTCGCTCAACCGGCTGACGGGCCCGAGTAACGCTAACACCACGCGCAAGACCCTGCAAATCCCACCTACGCAAAGAGAATCGGGGCCCTGCTCGACGAGCCCCGATTCTCATCGATTCAGTGAGTCTAGTCGTTGCACCCTTGATCCACGTGGAAGTAATCGTAGCCAATCTGAGTCGGAGTGATCTCCCAGTCTCCCCCGATAAGCCCTACCTTCTCCAAAGATCGGATCTCCGAGTTCGAGAACTCGTAGACTTTCTGCCCGTTGATGTAGAGCTTGACGTTGCTCCCCTCCACCTCCGCCCTAAGGGTGTTGGACCTGAAGGCAGCTCGGGCGGGCGGGCGAATACCGCCGGCCCAGTCCTCTTCCTTCCAACGTGTCTCATTGTACTCAGACGAATTGGGGCCAGGGAAATCGTAACTGGTCCGCCGCAGCACCGCCCAGTCACCGAGGTCATTGACCTCCAGCGACCAAACCGTGCTCTTGTCATCGCTGGCCGCAAACACTAGGCCAAAGAATGACCAATACGTATCGTATCGCTCAAATGAACCTTTCGCCTCGACGCAAGTACGAGAGTCGGGACGCTCGACCCCTGGCGCGAAGACAACTGGGTAGATGTGACGGGTATCGCCATGGTTGCCACTGGCACGACAGTCTAAGGGAATTTTGACGTGGTACTTCCCGCCGTCATAGAACAAGTCATACTTGTACTGGGGGTGTTGCTGCAGGATGCCATTGTCGCAGCCGCTGAGGCAGCACCGTGCTTCGTGCCTCATCCAACCGCTGCCGGGATCGTTGAAGTCATCGTAGAAGTCATTCGACACGGAGGTGACGCGCTTTATCGAACTCCATGGGCCGTCGCCGTATTCGTTGTGCCCTTTGACGCGATAGTAGTATGTGGCGCTGCCCTTGCCGCTGAACTCACGGGATGTGGTGGAGGCGCTCACCGGAGGATACTGTTTGGCGCCGGACATGTCGCTATTCGTGGACTCCTCCAGGATGAAGGTATCCACGGAGGGATAGGTGTAGCCATAGGACCAGCGAACGACGTAGGTGTCGTCTCCATCCGCATTATCGATAGCCTGCAATGTGGGTGCGTAAGGACGCAGGCGGACGTTGATCGATACGATGTTGCTCCACTCCCCGGGACCGTAGCTATTGTTTCCGCGCACCTTGTAGTAGAAGGTCCCCTCCTGGTGCTTGTCGATCTCCAGTGACGTGCTGCTGCCGACGGGGTACTCAGTCGGGGTGGAGAAATCGCTGTTCGTGTCCTCCCAGACCGTGTACGAGCTCGGATCTGGGACGCCTGCTCTACCACTGTACGACCACCTGATTTGAACTGTATTCTCGTCCTTGCCGATCTCCTGGATCGCGGGTGCCAGCGGGACTGGAGGCCATCTCTTGGCGATGATCGGGAAATAGAAGGTGTAGGCTCGATTGTTGACCGTTACAGTGATGGTATCGGTGGGACCCAAGGTCCCCTCGACGCTGGCTCTCGTGTGGATGGCGTGCTTCGTGTACCTTTCTTCCTCCGGCAGGGTCCAGTCATACGACCAATCCCACCCGTCCCAGCCGTCGATCTCCGTCTCCATCACCGTCGCCGTATGCCAGTCGCCAGCATCTATTTGTACCCAGACCGTGATCGGCTCTCCGGCGGCGAGCTTGCGCGATCCCGTCGCGACAGAAGCTACCCCTGTTCCAACGGTTACCGACTCGACGTTGCTCCAGCGGCTCGCGCCATCGGAGTTCAAGGACCTGACACGGTAGTAGTAGGTGCCCTCTGGCTGATCGAAGATGAACTTCTCGGTTTCATCATCTTGGCCTTCAGTGTTGTAGGAGATCGGGTCTTCGAAGTAGGGGTTACCGGCCTCGTATAGGACGTAGTAATCCCCCGAGATCGATTCGGTCCAATCCACGACGTAGTCCGGTTCGCCGTAATTCCGAATCGGGAGCAAAGTGGGATCTCCCGGGAATGGGGGCCGGTTGTTCCCTAGCCAGGCCACGCCCTCGATGGTGACCACGCCTTCCCGCTCGAAGAGGGCTCCCTTCTCCGGTGAACGTGTCTGCGAGGTCGGTGTGAGGACCGTTGAGGCCGCTACTGTGTCTGTAACTGTCGAATGCTGTGGTGGCTTGGCCCGCACTTCCAGGTGGGAGAACAACAAAGACAACCCAGCCATAAGCGCCAAAGCCAGAACACCCGCAGCCAGAACGTGTGCAAACGACCACATCGACTGTCTTTCCTTCAAGGTTTTATGCTCCTTAACTCTTCCGCCTCGCTAGTACCAATACGCACAACTGCGAGGCTCGCTGTCACGTTCCTATCCCTTCCAACCTGTTCAAGCCGTCGAAGGGAACGCGCCAAGCGCGGTTTAGACGTCAAACCTAGCCATGGTTCTCGTTGGGGGTCATCAGGAGGCTAAGTGCTCTATGGTTGACAAGTAGCTTACCACGGTAGAAACCTATTGTCAACGCGTGATTTGCCAGTCACATTCATTCTCACTTGATCGTGATGCAATCTGACGCTCGCTGATCTGCGGTATCCTGCACGTCCCACCGCTCGTCTGTCTTAGGATCATAGAGGCCAAGCTCGACCTGATAGGACTCGCCAACGGCCTCCACCGGTACGTCAAACTGATGAATCTGGACAAATCGGTCACCAGGCTGAAGCGTGAGCGGGTCGACCCATAGGCCGTCATCGATATCAGCTTGAGATCCGTCAGCGCCCACTAGATGGGCGAAGACCTTCAGCCGCGAACCCGCGTAGACGCCAGGCGGCGGGGGATTAGCTACGATCGACATCGGCGCCAGAGCCAGAGGATCGGTGACATACCAGCTGGTGAGCAGCCACGCTTCAGCACCGGGAATCACAGGCCTTAGCCACTCCGTTTCCATCAACGTCAGACCGTTCGCAAAGTGAGCTAGAGGCAGATCACGTCTGACCTCTAGGCTCCCAAGCGTGTACTTCCTTAGTCCTGAACGGGCGTCCCCAGGCAGGTCGTCCGTCTCTTGCAGGAACGCGTTGATTGGGGCAGTCGGGGTAGGCCAGAATGTGAGCAGCGCTATCGAAGGTGCGTCGCGGTCCGCCCAAACCAGAGCTCGCTCAGGGTTGAACAACCGGGCAGACAGATCCTCCCGTTCCACATCTACACTGAGAGCCAGGTGATCCCAGGGGCCCAACAGCGCGCTGCCCACTGCAACATCGTTGAGTTCCGGGTGGCTATTCAGGTAATCGGCGGCTGATCGATAGTCGGCGCGGTACAAGATGCGTACCATGTCCTTCCTAGGCCAAACCAGGAAGTAGTCCCGAACGTCACGGACGGCACTGGTGGCCAAAAATGCGATCCCAAGCCCCCACAACAAGACAAGCCCAATTCGTTCAGCGACGAAGGATGAGTGCTGTAAGGGCGTCTCTCCGGATTTGGATGAGAGCCAGCGGTGAACTTGCGAGAGGGTCAACGCCGGCAGAACATAGGCCACGGGTTGTGCCAAAATGGTATGACTGAGGCTTGCCTCAGGTATGCTGACAAATGCGGGAATCAGCCCCAGTGCCAACCAAAGCATCAAGAAGAAACACTGCGGTTGTCGCCAGCGATAGACACAGAGAGCGACCCCGACCCAGAAGAGTGCCCCGCCCAAGAAGTTGAACACCGGCCGACCGGGGATATTGTACAACCATTCAGGATCCCCGGTGGCGTGGAACATCCCCAGTGTCTTCCAAGTGTTCGTCAGCAGCAGGCTGGGATCTCCGTCCCGCAACTCGCGTAAGGGCATCGCCAGTTCGGCCACGCGAGCGTCGGCACCAATGCCTTCAACGGCGCTCTTCGTGCGGCCTTCTGTGATGGCAAACGCCAAAGGTGCTGCCAGTATAGCCATGGTCGCAAGTGCCAATGCCATGCCTCTCCAATGTCGTTGAAAGAGATCGCGATGAAACGAAGCCAGATAGGCAGCGAAGACGACGAGCAGAACTGGGAGCAGACGGGATGCGGTGTAGGTGTAAAGCGCCGCTCCCAGCGAGAGCCCGACGAGGCCCCAACGCCAACTGGTCGAGCCATCGGCATCCAGACGACGCCAGAGGGCATAGATCGTCGCCAGAGCAAACGGCGGCAGGCTGATGTGGCGAATAGCAGTACGGCTGTACATCAGGGACCAGAACGATGTAGTCAGCGTCAGAGCTGCGATGACGGCAGCCAAACGGTCACCAGGGAAGAGCCGCCGGACCAGACTGTAGGTCAGCGCAACAGAGAGCATACCAAACGCCACGGAGAGAATGTGCCCGCTCAATACATTGAACCCTAACACGGCATGAACGCCGGCGTGCAGGTGATGATAGAGGGGCTCATGGCCAGAGGCTCCCAAGTAGTAGATCGGCAACTCCCCTCGTAGCAGTCGACTGGAGAGCGCGTGGATGTTGATCAGCTCATCGTCGCGCCAGCCGGGTGGAACCTCCTCCAAGTAGCACAGGCGTAAGGCCCAAGCCAGGAGCAGGAGCCCCACGATGAAGGCCCACTCCCAAGCCCGCACGCGCGATGATGCACGACGGATGACGCTCACTGGTCCGAGACCTCCACGGGCCGCAGGAGAATCCGGTCATCGATGGTGTCACCGTCGACCGTAACGGGGAAGCGCTTGAACCCCTCCCGCGTGTAGAACCCCACCTCAAGGGGGTACAGACCAGGGGCGAGGTTGGACTCTATCGGAAACCGATGCAGCTGGACAAAGGCGTCGCCCGGTTGCCAATGCCACGAGGGCACATCAAGTCGATCCACTTGTCCAACGACCGCGCCATCTGGGTCAAGAGCGTGGGTGAAGGCGATCAATTCAGCGTTGAAGCCGCCGTCCTGAGCTGACCGAAAGGCATCCCGGACACGCCACGCCGTCAGCAACACAATCTCGCCGCCGGGTTCAACCGTCGATGTCTGCAGATCGTATCCCACCAGGTCGACAATGCCACCCAGGTTCACCGGGAGGGCAAGCGGTTCATACGCCGACCGCGGCTGGCCGACTGGGAACGTCTCTGACGAGCTCCAGAATACCGGGGCAACTCCCATATTCGGCATGAGGGCCGCCAGAGCGTCCTCAGCGTTGAAGCAGTACACATCGAAGCGCGTAACTAGATCATCGGGGCGAAAGTGCTCGGTATGCACCAGAGAGGCATGGGGCGTAAACAAGGGGCTAAGCGCCTGATCCAGAGGCGCGATGGACGGGATGACAACCCGACTCTCACCTGCGGCCGGGAAGATAAGCGAGTAGCGACCATCGAACCAGCGCAGCGAGAGATCGTCCCGACGGAGGGTGACCTCCATCGTATAGGGGTCGTGAAAGCGCCCCGGGTAGATCGACGAGAGGGTCACCGTGCCATCTTGGCGTTGCGCGTCCAGATAGTGAGCCTGCTCTACAAGGGCATGGTGATAGGCCACGCGGACGTCCGAGTGTTGGGCCCAGACCTCGAAGTAAGCGTGCACCGTTCGAGCGCCGGTGAGGGCCAGGACCCCCACCACCACGCCAAACAACATCACGCGGCCCCAGCGACCAGCGCGTTGATGGAAGAAGCGCAGGACCGTCATCAAGCCAATGGCAGCGATGATGAAGACGACGGGCTGGGCCGTGATAGCGCGCAGGACTGTGGCATCAGGGCCTGTCACCAGGGCTGGCGCCGCCCCCACGACCAGCCAGAGCAGCACGAAGACATAGCGAGGATCACGCCAGCGCCACAGACAGACAAGCAGTCCGGCGTAGAAGAAAGCGCCGCCGAGAACATCGAGCAGGGGCCGATCGGGAATATTGTAGAGCCAAAGCGGATCCCCTCTTAGGGTGAACATCGGCAACGAACGGGACACATGTCGCCACAGCCCCTCGAAGCGCCCGTGCAAAGCTTCGTTAATCGGACCGCTGAGCTGCTCCAGGCGTTGCTCGGCTTCTGGGTGCGTCATCAGGAAGTGCACCAACGGCGCAGCCACGATACTCGCGACCAGGAGCAAGACAGCGATGCCGATCAGCTGATGCTGCCACGTGCCAAAGAGACTAGCGGTCCAGCCACCCCCTGGCTCCTTGAACACCCCTGCGGCCTCGCGTTTCCGCGACCGATCCACCGCGTGCAGGACCACAAGGTACGCCACGAAGAGAACGTAGACCGCTGGCATAGCTCGGCTCGCCATATACGTATAGATGGAGGCGCCCAGGAAGAGCCCCGCCAGAGCCCACCATAGCCATCTGCTGACCATCAAGCCCGAACTAGCGTCGGGTTTCCGTCCGCCATGTGATGGCTGAGGCAACTGGATCGCGCGCCAGAAAGCATAGGCGGAAGCCGTGAACGTGGTAGCCGACGTGATGGCCCGGAGCCCCACTCGGCTGGTCATCAGACACCAGAAGGAGACCGCCATCCAAGCTGCGGTAAGCAGCGCGGTCCAACCACCAAACAACCCTCGTGTGATGAGATAACTCAACAGAATCAAACACAAGCCCCAGGCCACCGTTGTCAATCGCAAAGCCAAGTCGGTGGACCCCAGGAGAGCCATAGAGAGAGCAACCGAGTAAGGATAGAGGGGCTCATGCCCGTAACCTACGGTGAAATAGATCGGGCGAACACCGCGCAGGATAGCCGCCGCATCGTGGCCATTGCTGGCCTCATCGTGGGTCAATCCGGGGGGAACACTGCCGAGGTGCCACGTCCGCAGGACAGCAGCTGCGACCAGGATCGTGACCAAGACAGCTATCTCACGCCACTGGACGGCCTCTTGAGCCTCAGTCATTGATCTTAGCGTTAAGCATAGACGAACCGAGGAGGCTGGCTATCGCGCATTCGACGGGAGCCAAACCTCCTGCGGGCGATTCAATCATACCGTGACGTCCTAGGGTTGACAAGTGGGATGGAACGGCAGGTTGTGTTATAATTCGCCCATTATGACTAGATCTGGAAATAGACAACGATTGCGACACCTTATCGCCTGCCTAGGGGTGCTCCTCCTTGTAGCTTGCGAGGGCCCAACGCTGACCCCCATTCCAGTCATGCCAACGGACCCACCGACAGAACCCGCCCCCAGCCCCACGCCAACACCCACCATCAAGCCGACACCAATGATCACGACCCTTGACCTATGGCTGCCAGAGGAGCTCGACCCCTACAGTGGAGAAGAGGGCTCCGGCGTGCTGGCGCAGCAACTGTCCGAGTTCAGCGACGACTATCCTAACCTGCAGGTAGACGTCGTGGTGAAGAAGGCTCATGGGCGAGGCGGGCTAATCGACTTCATGCGCACAGCTCGAGACGCCGCCCCCTCCGTGCTTCCTGATCTGGTCGTTGTGGATGCTTCTGACCTTGCTACCGTCGCCGGGTCGGGGCTCATTCAACCTCTCGACGATTTCTGGACAGCGTCGGCTACCAACGATCGCTTTCCATTCGCTACGACCATGGGCAGAGTAGAGGGCGAAACCGTGGGAGCTGTTCTCGGGGCGGATATGCAGCACTTAGCCTATCGGCCGGCGTTGTTCGATACGCCTCCGCTCACCTGGACCCAGGTAATCTCTGCCCGTACTCCCTTCGTATTTCCGGCCGGAGGTTATGACAACCGAGTCAACGACGCTACTCTGATTCAGTACCTAGGTGCTGGAGGCAAGCTGACCGACGCCGAGGGACATCCGACCCTCGATGAGGCGGTGATGATCGACGTTCTTGACTTCTACAGCCGCTGTGTCACCAACACGGTGATCGCCCCGACGCAGGTACTGACCGCCACGCACGTCGATCAAGCCTGGGAGGTCTTCAAGGGAGGCGACGCCGGGATGACAGCGGTGCGGGCCAGTCGTTACTGGCTGGAGGCTGACGAGACGATGGCAGCGGCCCCACTCCCGACCAAGAGCGGGCAGCCGATCAGCATCGCCCGGGGTTGGGCGTTGGCGATCGTCACCGATGATCCCGAGCGTCAAGATTTGGCAGTGCAGCTGGTCGATTGGCTGACGGCTCCCAACCGCAGCGCGGCCTGGACTCAGTCCGCTGGCTACCTGCCGGCTACGCGCAGCGCTCTTCGACTATGGAACGTGTCTGAGGCAGAGCGAACGGTACTGCGGGAGCTGTTGGAGGCAGCTATGCCGCCGCCACGCTCTTCAGTGATAGAGAAGGTTGGGCCAGCTATGCAACAAGCGCTGGTCGCCCTGTTGCGTGGAAGCGCCTCACCACAAGAGGCGGCTAAGGACGCCGTCGAGACACTCGAGAGATAGCCGCTCTGACGTAGCTACGGGCAGTTACCGAGCAGGGGTGACCCCTACTAGAAATCGCGAGCGAGCTACCATTCACCAGCCGGAGAGCTATGCGGCACCCTGGTTCTTGTACGTGATCTCCTCTCGCTCCCCGCCCTTGATCTCCACCAACTTGCCGCTCACGGTGAAGATAACCCGCTCGCAGATATTGATGACACGATCAGCAGCACGCTCTAAGTTGTGGGCCACCCAAAGAAGGGAGGTGGCCTGGTCGATGGTGCGCGGGTCAGATATGATGTAGGTCAATAGTTCCCGATAGACCTGATTGTATAGGCCGTCTACCTCGTCATCCTGTTGCGGAATAGCTCGCGCTAGCTCGACGTCGCGATTGGCGAAGGCCTGCAGCGCCTGGGCGAGCATATCTCGGGTCTTATCCGCCATGCGAGGTACGTCGATCAGCGGTTTGAGCAGGGGCTCATCTCCCATCATCAGATTGATCTTGCCAATACCCTTGGCATAGTCCCCGATGCGCTCCAGCTCGGACGCCAGACTCAGGATCGCCGCAATGGTACGCAGATCACCAGCCATCGGCTGCTGAGTGGCGATGAGCGTCAGGGCTTTGGCCTCAAGCTCGTACCGTCTCTCGTTGAGCTCACGGTCTCGTGCAATCAACCGTTCTGATCCCTCGCGGTCCCTTTCCTTCAGAAGCGCCACCGAGTCGGTGATGGCCTGCTCGACCATGCTCCCTAAGGTCAACAGCTCATCCTCTAACTCCTGCAAATCCCGCTCAAACGTTTCTCTTGGCATACATCCTCCCATAGACTACGAGAAAGAGACACCCACTTTTTCCAAGGCGTTGTGACCAGCCCAGAGGCCGTGTGTCTGGCATTGTATCACAGAACAGACAGTTCGAACAAGTAA
>Ga0207796_1000061_pt1 | contig 45777 bp, 39 predicted proteins | sample Pon1CUnioCityCA_6_FD_187274 | JGI IMG/M metagenome (GOLD analysis project Ga0207796, IMG submission 187274) | Marine sediment microbial community from Union City, CA, USA - Pond 1C Sediment 1 (SPAdes) | ecosystem: Environmental > Aquatic > Marine > Intertidal zone > Salt pond sediment ... | reverse complement strand
GGGCCGGCGACCTGCAGGAGACCTTCAGCTTCCCCTGGGCGCAAGGGCTACGGGCTATGCTGATCTGGGGCGAGGGGGGAGGTTGGTGCGATCCAACCTGTTACAATCAGGGGCTGTTCCTCCTGTCCCCGGTGCTCCTTCTGTCGGTTCTCGGGGTCAGGCTGTATGTCCGTCGCGCGAGAAGCGAGTCAATCCTGACCCTGGGGCTCTTCTTGACCTATCTGTTGCTTTTCGCGAAGCATCGCACCTTTCACGGGTTCACAGCCGATGGGCGGTACTTGGTGCCCTTCCTGGCCCTCTGGTGCATCCCGCTGGCTTTCTATGTCGACGAGGTGGTGGCCTGGGTCGACCACCCGGTTAGGCAGGCCCTAGCCTATCTGATCCTCTACGGAGCGTTCTTCCTTTCCGTGCGCAACATCTTCCTGCACATCGGCTTCTCCTACAACTATCAGTTGGACCTTTCTCAACTCAGTCCGATGGTCGTCCAACCGGGGAACTGGTCCTATCTTCTTGGTCAGGTTTTTCGCAATATGAACAATCTACCGCTGCTCTGGCTATCGGATGGATTGGCGCTCTTGATGGGGCTGGGTATATGGAAAGCAAGAAGTCACTTACCCAGCCGCCGATGAGCTCAACGTTGTGCTTTTGGTCAAATGTGCTAAAATCACGGCCCTATTGGAATGACCGGAGGCCTTAGAGCCAAACGTGCGTATCGACCCCATTGATCTCAGCAGGCTCACGACGTCCGATCAAGCGTGGGTGTCCCAAAGAAGAGATAGTGACCGAGGAGGTTGAAGGTGGCTAAGAACAGTATTCGCCCCATGTTGAGGGGGCTCCTAGTCTTGAACATGCTCGCGACGGTGATGCTTTGGGCGTCGCCCCAGCAAGCTCAAGCCCAAGAACAAGAGAATCTTCTCAGGAATAGCGGCTTTGAGCAAGGTTGGTACGACGTCAGCGGTACGCAGCAAGCTCCCAACGAGTGGAAGATGCACTGGACGGAGGGCGAGCAGATGGGCGATGCCAACAACGTCACGGCCCGCCCAGAAAGCCGTGTTCTACCCAAGACCCAGGTTCCCCCCGACGAGCACAACCTCTTCTTCCGGGATGGCAGCTACACCGTGAAGATATTCTGGGCCAAGTCGCCTATACACGTAGCCATGTCGCAAGACGTCAGTGGCCTGGAGGTGGGACGGGAGTATCGCTTCGTCGTACCCGTGTTCATAGATACCTTCGAATGGGATGGAAAGAAGATGCCTCCGAGTGACCCTTTTGCAGCCGAGGTACGCCTTGGCGCTGGACCGACAGGGGTCAACTGGCAGGATGCAGCCGCCATCAACTTCAGCAACTGGGCTAATGCCTCGAACACCTCGGGCTTCTACCTCTCTCGGAGCACACTGCAGTATACCTTTGAAGCCACGGCCCCAGCGATGACCGTCTTCGTCGAGTACAAATCGAAGTGGGGAATCGACAACAGTGGCATCTTCATGGACGCCCTGAGGCTAGAACCGCTGGGCATGGCCACGCCGCCCACGTCGACGCCGCTGCCGCCCCCACCGACGGCGACGCCAGGTCCCTCGCCGACACCGCTTCCTACCCCGACGCCCCGTCCGGATGGATCCATTGTGCACGTCGTCGAGAGCGGAGATACGCTGGGCAGCATCGCTATGAGGTACGATGTCTCAGTGGATGAACTCCAGGAGCTCAACGCTGGCTCGATTGGTGCGGATAACCTGATCCGCGTAGGGCAAGAACTGGTCGTATCGGTCCCGAGCGAGGCCCCCACCGCTACACCGCTTCCACAACCTCCCACACAGACACCGGAAGCGGAGGCCGAGACGTCACCATCGGCCACACCAGAGTCGGAGGGAGCATCCGTGTGTGTGGTCGCCTTCCACGACCGGAATGGTGACACGGTGCGAGACCCGGACAGCGAAGACCTCCTACCCAACGTCAACTTCACACTCGCCAACGCCTCCGGCGTGGTAGCGGAATACACGTCTGATGGGGTCAGTGAGCCCTATTGCTTCACAGGGCTCGCACCAGGCTCCTATCGCGTGATTCAGCAAGCTCCTGCCGGCTACGAGCCGACCAGTTTGCCGGAACAGAACGTCGCCTTGGCGGAGGGTACAAGCTTCGACCTCCAGTTCGGCAACACTCGAACAGCAGCAGAGGGGAGCTCGGAAGGGTCGGATCCAGAGACAAATCCCGATGCCGAGACCGAGACGGTTTCCTCGAACAATGAGGACGCAGCGAACAACAATGGCCGCGATCTACTGGGGAGGATGCTAACTAACATCGCCAGGATAGCGGGTGTTCTCGTTCTGATCCTGGCTGGAGCCATCGCCGTGCTCTTCTTCTTGACCCGACGCCGCCGCTACTAGCTGCCCTGCCCCGAGTTCGCCTCATCAGGGAGGCAGACTCAACGATGAGGAACGCCTCGAAGAGCGTCGCCTGGGAACGGATCATCGCCCCGGCGACGCTCTTGCTTGTATCACTGCTGGCAGCGGGCCCGCTTTGGGGCGCGGGCTTCCTCAATACCCGCGGTGGTGGGGACAGCCCTTTTCTGCTGCTACGGACGCATCAGCTGGCAGCGAATCTGCGCGCCGGGGTGTTTCCAGCCCGATGGATGCCGGATGCCGCCTACGGATTCGGCTACCCCTTCTTCAGCTACTACGCGGCGCTGCCGTATTACGTCGCCGCAGGCTTTGAAATCCTCGGCCTGGGCATCCTGACGGCGATCAAGCTGACGCAGACGCTCTTTCTGGGGGCAGCCGCGTTGGCCATGTACCGCTGGGCTGAACAGGTCCTGGACAGCCGTCCCGGGGCGTGGCTCGCCGCGGTCGCGTACACGTCTGCGCCGTTCCATCTGGTCAATCTCTACGTACGGGGCGACTCCCTCTCCGAATTCGCAGCCTTCGCCTTCTACCCTCTGATTCTGTGGGGATTCGATCGTCTTGCGGCGCAGCCATCTCTGCGGCGGGCACTGTTCCCGGCCCTGGCCTACGCTGGTCTCATCGTCACGCACAACGTGTCAGCCCTCATCTTCTCGCCCTTCATCCTCCTCTACGTGGCGTTTCACGTCGTGCGCTTAGGGAGACCTGCGTCCCGCCGACCCTTGAGAGAGGCCGTCCCCCGCGCCCTACTCCTGGTGCTCCCCCTGCTGGTCGCCCTATTGCTCTCAGCGTGGTTCTGGCTGCCGGCCCTGGCGGAGACCAGGTACGTCCAGCTGAATGCGCAGACATCCGGCTATTTCTTCTACGGCAATCACTTCCGGGACACGGATCTGGTGCAGGGGAAGCTTCCGTTCGACTACGCCACCGGGCAGGAGGAGGCGTCCCCCTTCGCCATGGGATTGTTGCAAACGATCGTGGCAGTCGCTGGCGCCTTGGTGGTCTGCCTCAGGGGGATGCGTGCACGGCTTGCGGTCGCGGATCGGAACGTCCCGTTGTCTGAGGCCCAGCGCCAGGGGCACGGTCAGGACACCGTGACGGTAAGCTTCGCCCTTATGGGGCTGGTGCTCAGCACCTGGCTGATCACACCTCTCTCGCAGCCCCTCTGGGACCATCTCCCGCTCCTTCCGATGGTGCAGTTCCCTTGGCGCTTCCTGTCTATCCAAACCCTGTTCGCCGCACTCCTGACCGGCGCCATCATATCCCACCTCAGAGCTCAACAGCGCCGTCTCGCTTGGACTCCCGCTCTTGTTCTGGGAGCCCTACTGACCGTAGCGGCACTGGCCGGCCTTGAGCCGGACTATCTGCCCATCAGCGATGCCGACGTCACCACTGAGCGGCTGCAGTTGTATGAGCTATTCACGGGCAACATCGGCTCGACGATCCGTCACGAATACCTCCCCAGATGGGTGAATCCCCGTCCGTACATCGGACCCCAGCAGGTATCGCCGGACATTCCGGCCCGTGCTATCCCTGTCAGCGGAGCTCTTATCAGCGCGGAGAGGCTCCGCCACGCTCCAACGCACCGCATCTGGCGCGTTGAAACCGGAAGCGAAGGTGCAGAGGTAGCTTTCCCCCTCTACTACTGGCCCGGCTGGCACGCTGTCGTGGACGGGGAGCAAATAGAGGTCGGGCCAACGGCCGATTCCGGTTATCTGAGCTTGCGGGTTCCTCCAGGATCACACAGGGTCGAAATGCGTCTGGGTAATACACCGTTGCGCCTTGGAGCCAACGTTGTGTCCCTCGTCGCCGTGCTCATGACTCTGGCCCTCTGGATCCGGGGCACCGAGACATGGAAATGGAACCCAGGAGCGAGGCACGAGAGACGAGGAGAAGAACCCAGGAACAACAGGCGAGGGGGAGAACGGCAGACGTCGGCAACCGGCAACCTACGCGCCGCTATCTCGTATCTGCCGTTCGTCACGATGCTATCGCTGTTGATCGCCTTCCACCCACGCGTTGAATCGACCACCAGCCACGATCTTGCGATGGATTTTGAATCGATGCCGTACCTGCATCACAATCCAGACGGGATACCGCTGGGCGAATGGCAGCTCACCAGCTACCACTTCCAAGGCCAAGACACCTCTTCTTCCGAAAGGGTCTCACCCGGGAACACCTTAGAGGTGACGGTGGCGTGGAGGAGAGGTGAAGACCTCCCGCCAGACGTCTCGGCAGAAGGCTCTCTCAGGCTGCAACTGGTCCCACCCGCCGCCGTACGGCAAGCCGAGTTACCAGCTCTGGCGGAGGCGCCGATTGAGCTCAATCAGGGACAGGCCACGGCCGAACTCACGCGGACCGCCAGCGTGACGCTCCCCATTCCTCGGGACACCGCTCCAGGCATCCACCTCATTCGGCTTGTCGATGGCCCCACCGTCTACTTGCGGCCCGTGTGGATAGACCACGGGCCAGCAGCCACGCCAGAGCCGGTGCAGGCAGTGTTTGCGGACGGCGCGGTGCACTTGCACCACGTCCAAGTCGATCAGACGGCGCCGGATCGACTCGACGTTCAACTTGACTGGTCCGCCGTGAAGCCCATCGCCGCAAACTACGGCCTCAGCCTAAGCCTGACTGACAACGCAGGCAATGAGTGGCTGAGCCAAGGCGAACGTCCAGGCTACGATGCGCAGCCCGGCGGTGGCTTCCTTCCTACCAGCCTCTGGCCTCTGAATCGGCTGATCACCGACCGTCACAGCCCAGCCGTGCTGCCGGGCGTGCCACCCGGTGACGCCTACACGCTCACGGTCGATCTTTACCGCGTGGCGACGTGGCAGAGCGTCGGGCGGCATACGGTGACCGTCCCCCTGACCGAGACTACGGTGCGATCCGATGCACCCACGCTGGCCCACTTCGGGGAAGAACTGGCTTTGAGCCGACTTGAGACGTCTCAGAGCGTTGCACAGGGAGAAGAGCTGGAGACCACCACCTACTGGCTCATCAGTAAGAAGCCGTCAGCGGACTACCTCGTGGACTGGCAGTTGGAGGGGCCCGCCCATACCATCACCGCCACCCAGCCGATGGCTCCCGGATCCGCGCCGAAAGCGTGGCCAGCCGGTGCCTGGATCGCTGGACGGACCTCCCTGCCTGTTCCCCCTACAACGCCGCCCGGTGATTACACCCTCTCGATCTCACTGAAGGAACCGGGAGATGGGACGCTCATCGGTTCTTATACGCATCCCACGCTTGTGGCAGTTCGGGAACGAGATCGCGTGTGGGAAATCCCTCCGATGGACATCAGGGTGGGAGCCCGCTTCGGAGATATGATTGAGTTAGCAGGATACGATCTGAGACAACGGGGAGAGAGTCTGCGTCTGACGCTCTACTGGCAGGCCGTGACGACGCCTGACCGCCATTACATGCTCTTCGTCCATCTAGCCGACCCGCAGACAGGAGAGCCCGTCTCACAAGTAGACACCATGCCACAAGGATTCACCTACCCCACCGGTCAGTGGGCTCCCGGCGAGGTGGTCACGGATGAGGTGGAGCTCTCAACGAAGGGCGTTGCCTCTGGGCGTTACGATCTGGCGGTGGGGTGGTATGATCCAGACACGAGGCAGCGGCTCCCTGTTGTGGACAGCGAGGGTAAGGCACTGCCAGACGGTCGCCTGGTTCTGCCGAGCAGCATCGCGCTGCCCTAGGCCGCAACCGAGAACGAGCGGGGGGCGATCTCTTGCGATACAACCGCAGAGCGGGCTTGCCGAGTGGCTACCTCAGCCATTTGGAGATCAGCGCCTCCATCGTGCCATCATCCTCCATCGCCGCTAGCGCCTCGTTGACCGACTGCAGGAGTTCGAAGCTGTCCTGGCACATCGCGCAGGCGTATGGCACCGTGATGACCGGCTCTCCCACGATGACTAGATCGGTTTCCGGGCCGATCGCTTGCAGTGCCGAGACGTGATCGACCAGGGCGACATCTGTCTCTCCAGCTTGCAGTCCGCGCAACGCCTGGCTCGGCGTTTGATAATGGACGAGCTCAAGATCGACCAAGCGCCTCGCCCAGCGCCGCCCCTCCTGATCCCCCCGCGTCCCCAAGACGACAGCCAGACGATGCTCAGCAAGATCGGCCATGGACGCGCCCGTCTGTTCCCCAGCTCGCGAAACCAGGACCTGTCCGGCGTCGAAGTAGACTCTCGAATAAGCGTAGTCTTCCATGCGGGACGGATCGACAGCCAATGCAGAAATCACGATATCCACCCGCTCTGCCGTCAGGGCGTCGTAGAGACCATCGTAGGGCAGATTGGCGACGAAGTGGGGCTCCAAGTCCAATCGTCTGCTCAGCTCCCTTGCCAGGTCGACATCTAGGCCCAGCAAGGAACCGTCCGAGGCAATGCTCTCAAAAGGAGGGAAACTGGCGTCCATGCCCACGCGGAGCGTTTCCGTCTGCTGCAATCGTTCCCAAGTGGGATCGGTGGGAGAGGAACAAGCAATGAGGCCACCGACGATCAAGGCGCCCATGATTGATATGAGCACCAAACAGGCGAGGTCTCGTCTCTCTATTTTGTCCATAACCATCTGCCACATGGTACACCGCCGTCATCAGACCGGCAACCGATACGTGCCCAAGCGTCGTCACACGCCCTGGTGAACCCAATCGTGGCTCCCCTGTCGCATTGGACCGGCGGTCCGACGGCGACACTGACAATGGGGACGTGCCCATAGCGCCCACTCGGGGTCCCGACCACACCTCATCCAGGCGTCCTCGATCGGCTGATGGCACCCGAAGGCGAAGGTTCCCTGCTGGCCGACGGGGCTGACCACCCGCACGTCATGGTCTCGTCCGCGAGCAGCATTCTTGACGCCACCACAGAAGCATCGTACCATCTCCGTGGGTGGTCGACCTGCAGCGTGCCTTGCCACAAGGAGGGCCTGGATGAAGACTTACTTCGCCGGATCGATTCGAGGAGGGCGACAGGACGCAGCGCTCTACAGCCAGATCGTTGAGCTGCTGAAGAAACATGGACGTGTTCTGACCGAGCATGTGGGGGACTTGGAGCTCACAGAGGATGATCTGTCAGACCAAGCGATCTACGACCGCGATATGGCGTGGCTGAACGAGGCTGACGTGCTGGTGGCTGAAGTCACTGTGCCCAGCCACGGTGTAGGCTATGAGATCGCGCGTGCCGAGATGATAGGTAAACCGATCCTCTGCCTCTACCGCCCTGCGACCGGGCGTTGCCTTTCCGCTCTGATAGCGGGCAACCCCACCATCCGGTGTGAACGTTATGAGCGGCCCAGTCAACTCAAGGCGATCTTGAGGACCTTCTTTCGACGAGCAAGGGGGTGAGCGGTTCAGAATAGGAACAGGAGGCCGCAGAACTGTGGCCTCCTGCTCCTCGACTGGCGCGATGTGATCCTGTCTAGGTGCTGATAGCCTTCTTCAGAGCGACGCCGAGGCGCCGAGTCCCTTCCACGATGGTATCCTCTGAGCAGTAGGAGAAGTTGAGTCGCATGGCGTTGAATCCCCCGTCCTCATTCGGATAGAAGTTGACGCCGGGCACGTATGCCACCTTCTCCTCCAAAGCTTGTCTCAGGAAATCCATCGTATCGATTCCCTCCGGCACCTGTGCCCACAGGAACAGCCCGCCATCGGGATGGGTCCAGCAGCACGCATCGGGCCAGAACTCAGCCAACGCATCGAGCATCGTGTCGCGACGTTCTCGGTAGGCCGCGCAAAGCTTCTTCACGTGCTGTTTGAGAAAACCGCGCTGGCAGATGTCGTTAGCCACATACTGCGTAAACGTCCCCGTATGGAGGTCGGCTCCCTGCTTCGCCTGCACGAAGTGTTTCATCAGTTCCTCGGGACAGACAATCCAGCCGAGTCGAAGACCGGGAGCGAGCGTCTTGGAGAAGGTTCCCAAGTATATCGTGCGCTCGGGAATGTACGTGCAGATGGGAGGAAGATCCTCACCTTCGTATCGCAGCTGTCCATAGGGATCGTCCTCGACCACTGGCAGATCCAGCTTGGTGGCGATATCAGCCAGCTGTTCTCGACGCTCTCGGGAGAGCGTCGTCCCAGCTGGGTTGTGGAAGTTAGGCAGCACATAGATGAATCGTGGAGGCTTTCCAGAATCGGCGATGACCTTCTCGTAGGCATGCTCGATCTCGTCGACAACCATGCCCTGGTCATCGAGCCTCACCGTGTGGTAGCGCGCCTGATACGCGTTCCACGCCTGAATGGCGCCCAGGTAGGTGGGACGTCCGGTCAGCACGTAATCGCCCGGATCGATGAGTATCTTTCCAATCAGATCCAATGCCTGCTGAGAACCGTTGGTCAACAGTACGTTGTCCGGTCGGGCCGGGACACCGTACTTGTGCATAGCGTTGGACAAGTACTCTTTAAGAGGCGGATAGCCTTCGGTCATGCTGTATTGCAGGGCCTCTGCACCGTCTTCTCGGATGATGTAGCGACACGCCTCCTCGACCTCCCGGAGAGGAAAGAAGTCCGGAGCAGGCAGGCCCCCCGCAAAGGAGATGATGTCCGGATCCTGCGTGAGTTTCAGGAGCTCACGGATAGCCGAGCTTTTCATACTCTCCGTACGCGAGGCAAGATGAGGCTGCCAGTCCAGCACCGGTATGTCGCGATTTAGGTCAAGATTCAGATCCATCGTTTACCTCCATGAATATCGATCGGCTCGTGTCCGACGATGCCAGATACCATCGCTGCAATCGACCAGATCGGTTCCCCATTTGTAGAGAGTCTGCACCGAGACGCGCTGACGACCTAGCCCAGGGGGCGCCAGACCGCGCCGGGCTCTGTCCTAGCGTTGGGCCTTCGTCCACCTATCAGGCCCCAGCCGAACAACCACCAAAAGAAAAAGGCCCACCCGAGGTACAACCCTCGCCGTGGGCCAATATCATCACGACGCCAGCTAATAAACGTGCTATCCATCCTAGCCTCAGCACCCAGCAACCCATCCCCCAAGAAGCTAACCTTGCTCACCAGTTGGTCTACAAGAATCATCCAGTCAACCTGATCGGCGTCTACGTCAAAGTGACCTAGGGAATCACGGGAACCATGCCTGCATCTGAGGCGTGTCCTCTTACCTTTCTCACTCAAATTGTAGCACCAGATGAACAGAGGGTCAAATAGCTGTAGCACGGCATCGCCGTCCCGGAGAGAAGCCACCGCTCGCGCACGGAGGACATCCCCGGCATGGACAGCACGCAGCTCTGGCGCGCTGTCGACCTTCTAGAGAGCGTGAAGCGCGGACACACCATCGTGGTCGATGAGCAGACGATGCAGACCTCGGAGCCCTGGCTCTTCTCCGGCGGCGACGGCGTCACCGGTGCCGACATCGCTGTGGAGGCGCTGGCGGCCGGATGACGCGCAGCGGCTAGCATCGATCGGTACTGTCGGGGCGAGGATGTGGTCGGGCTACCAGAGTTCTGGTGCGTCTCGGTTCGCTGGTGTCTCTATTCGTCTTTGCTCAGTCGCTCTGATTCCGCGTCGTCCTCGCTGACGGCTAACGGATCACGGTACGCCGAAGCAGGCGAATGTCCTCCATGCCGACTAGGAGGGCCAGCGCACCGTAGACACCTACCCCGACCAATCCCGCAACTCCCACAACGAGGACCTCCCCCACCGTCCCCGCCGGTGCGATTCGCGACACACTGGATACAACGAGATGCACGGTCACGCCCATAATGGCAGAGAGGGGAAGTGCTGTGAGGAGCGTCCTCCACAATCCCTCTCCGGCCAGCCCTCCCATCCTCCGACGCAACAAAAGAAGCATCAGAACCGCGTGAGCAGCCCACTTGAGGGAGTTGGCCAGAATCAGCCCGTTCAATGTCAGCTGGCCGAACAACACCGGGGCGAGGGCCGCAACGGTGTAGAGGAGCACTGTCGCCACACCCACCAGCGCCGGTGTCCAGGTATCCTGACGCGCGTAGAAGGCGAAGATCAGCGGCTGATCGACCGCGGCAAACACGAGGCCCAGCAGATGGAAGCGGAGCGCGGCCACTGTCGCCAGCGTGTCGACTGACGTAAAACCCCCGTGCTCAAACACCAGCTTGATCAAGGGCGTCGCCAGAACCCACAGCCCGACCGCTGCCGGCACGGTGAGAGCAAGGACCAGACGCAGGCCCTGAGCCAACGTCGACTTGAAGCGCCCGTCCTCTCCATCGTTCGTGTGCCGCGAGAGCGTGGGCAAGATGGCGATCGATATCGCGGTCCCGACCAGTCCCAGGGGAAACTGAATGATCGTGGCCGAGTACGTCATCCAGGAGGGCGATGCTGCTCCGGTGTGGGAGGCAAGCCGGTAGCTCAGCAGCTCCGCCAGCTTGTCGACGCCCAAACCGGCCAGGATAGGCAGATAGAGCCGCCCAATGCGACGGAAAGCGGGGTGGTGAAGATCCAGATCGAGATGGAGGCGAGCGTCTCGTAGACCGGGAAGCTGCAGCACCACCTGCAGCAGGGAGCCGATGAGCAGCCCCACCGCCATGCTGTACACCCCCCAGCGCCTGCCCATGACCAAAGCGAGAACGACCACAGCCACATTGAAGACAACTGCCGTGAAAGCGGGAAAGGCGAAACGCCGCAGGGCATAGAGAGCGCCGGACAGGACACCGGCCAGACTTAAGAAAAGAACCCCTGGGAGCATAACTCGCAGCAGGCGCATCGCCAGCTCCTGATCGGCGGGCGGCAGCCCTCCGGCGGAGAGCCGCACCAGTTGAGGCGTCAGCAACTCCCCCACCAGGACAAATCCAGACACGACCACGATAACGACCACAAGCAGGAGGCTGAGCAGACGCCACAGCTCGTCCCGCCGCTCGGGGGCCGCGTGGTCGGAGAAGACGGGGATCAGCGCCGAGTTGATCATCCCTCCGATGACCAGGGCGTAGATGATCTTGGGGAGGGCCATCGCGGTGTCCAGTGCGCTCACGTTCCCGCCCGCTCCGAACAAGTTCGCCTTGACAATCTCACGTATCAGGCCCATCACGCGGCTGAGCACGTTTCCGATAGCGATGATGCTGGCCGCCTGTGCGACCTCGATGCCTTGCCGCAGAGGTGCGTCGTCCGATTTTGCCAAGCCGTACCCCCTTATGAATGCACGCGCGGCGTCAAGCGAGAGTGAACAGCCCCTTTGACCGGCAGCACAAGAAACCCATTCTACCGCGATTCAGCCGGAGCTACAAACAGGCTTCCCTCGGGGCCAAGCTTGCACCGAGCGCCGAAACGTGGTAGAATGGTAGGCGTCGTTTGGGTAGAGATAATCAAGGAGGATGTGGTGTCGCTAAGCAAGGTTGAGAAACAGGCGATCATTGAGGAGTACCGTCGTGCAGAGAACGACACGGGCTCCCCTGAAGTGCAGGTCGCGTTGCTAACAACCCGTATCAGCCAGTTGACGGAGCACTTGAAGGAGCACAAACACGATGAGCATTCCCGCCGCGGCTTGATCAGAATGGTTGGCCAACGGCGGCGCCATCTGACCTACCTTAGCAACGAAGACCCGGATCGCTACAAGGAGATTATCAAGCGACTGGGGTTGCGTAGATAGACGAAGTTAGTCTAGCAAACGAGCACGAGTCAAGCGAGTGGATATGGATCTTGCTCAGCCGGCTACTTGCTTGCTACAGATGACGATTGAGATCGGACGCAGGGGCAGGAATTGGGGGGTGGAGCGTAGTGACGGACTCGGGCTACGAGGCACCCCCCAGTCCCTGAATCTCTGTGTCTGGTCGTAGACATGGAGGTAAAGAGTGACTACGCATTCATTCACCGCGACGCTGGGAGAGCAGACCCTCTCGTTCGAGACGGGCAAGCTTGCTCCCCAAGCAGGCGGTGCAGTAACCATACAATCCGGTGACACAAAGTTGCTGGTCACAGCAACGATGTCGCGGGACGTTCGCGAGGGCATCAGTTTCTTCCCTCTTACCGTCGACTTCGAGGAACGGCTGTACGCGGCAGGCCGTATCCCTGGTTCTTTCTTCCGCCGCGAGGGTCGACCGCCCGAGTCAGCCACGTTGATCGCCAGGTTGACGGATCGTCCGTTGCGCCCGCTCTTCCCCAAGAAGATGCGCAATGACGTGCAGGTCATCATCACCCCGCTATCACAGGATGAAGAGCATTCGTCCGACATCCTGTCCATCATCGGTGCTTCGGCAGCTCTGACGATTTCGGACGTCCCTTTTGACGGCCCGATAGGCGCTGCCCGCGTGGGCTACATTGACGGGGAACTGGTCATGAACCCGACCCTGATCCAGATGGAGGAGAGCCTGCTTGATTTGAAGCTTGCTGGCTCCAGTGATGCCCTGCTGATGGTAGAAGCAAGCGCTGAGGGGGTCAGCGAGAGCGTCTTGGTAGAGGCCCTGGCCTCCGGCTATGACGCTATCCAAGACACGATCAACACCCAGCACGAGATGCGGGAAGCCGTCGGCAAGCCGAAGCGACCATACACACTTCACGGCGTGGTCCCCGACGATCTCGTCGACACCATGCGGCACGAGGCAAGCGATCGCATCGCCGACACTTTCTATGGAGCGGAGGATAAGGAAGAGCGCGATAGCCGGGTCCGAGCGCTTCAGAATGAGATGGTGGAACGCTTCGGAGAGACCTGGGACGCTAACGTGGTCAAGGAAGCGCTCGACAAGATCGCGCGAGAGATCATCCGAGGGCGGACCATCTACGACAATTGGCGCCCCGACGGTCGGAAGTCTGATGAGATCCGCTCCCTCTCCGCCGAGGTGGGGTTGCTGCCCCGAGCTCACGGGTCTGGGCTTTTCACCCGCGGTGAAACCCAGGTTCTTTCGGTCGCCACGCTGGGTACGCCACGAGAGGAGCAGATCATCGATGATCTCTCCCCGCGTGAGAAGAAGCGCTACATGCACCATTATAACTTCCCGCCCTTCTCCACCGGTGAGACGTGGCCGCTACGTGGACCGAAACGCCGAGAGATCGGTCACGGCGTCCTGGGCGAGCACGCCTTGCGGCCCGTGTTGCCCGACCAGGATGACTTCGCCTACACGATCCGGGTGGTGAGCGACGTGCTTAGCTCCAACGGATCGACATCACAGGCCAGCATCTGCGGCAGCACGTTGGCCCTGATGGACGCGGGCGTGCCCATTAAGGCACCGGTGGCCGGCATCGCCATGGGTATGATGAAGGATGGCGACCGCTACCAGATTCTGACCGATATCCAAGGTCTCGAGGATCACATCGGGGACATGGACTTCAAGGTCGCTGGCACTCGCGAGGGGGTCACGGCTCTCCAGATGGACATCAAGCTCGGGGGCATCTCTTACCAGCTTCTCGAGGAGGCACTGGGGCAGGCCCGTGATGCACGGCTTCAGATCTTGGACGTGATGACGGAAGCCATCCCAGAGCCACGTGCAGACTTCTCGCCCTACGCACCGCGGATGACCATTATGCATGTCAGTCCGGACAAGCTGGGCGCTGTGATCGGCTCGGGCGGCGAGACCGTGCGGTCCATCGAGGACCAGTGTGACGTAAGCGTCGACATCGAGGACGACGGCACCATCTACGTCGCTGCGACCAGTGGACCCTGTGCAGAGAAGGCACAGGCGATGATCGAGGCGTTGACTGAGGAGCCAGAGGTGGGCCAGATCTACACCGGGCGCGTGGCGAGGATCACGAACTTCGGCGCTTTCGTCGAGATCCTGCCCAACACCGACGGCATGGTTCACATCTCCCAGCTCTCGAACGATTTTGTCGACAGCGTCGAGGACGTTGTCCAGGTCGGAGACGAGATCATGGTCATGGTGACCAACATCGACCGCGAAGGAAAGATTCGCCTTTCCCGTCAGGCCGTGCTCGAAGGGTGGACGCCTGAAGAGGCTCGTGCTGCGGATAGGCCCGGTGGGGGGCGCAGCCGCCGGTAGACCAGGGGAAACTCGAGAGAAAGCCATGGAAGAGATCAACGAAGAGACCACGGACCTCGGTCCGGACACCACAGAATCAGCGCTGAGCCTTCCCGAGCCTCAAGGTTTCGGTTGGCTCGTGCGGGCCTTGCGCGAGATCGGTGAGACCGTCATCCCGGCCGTCGTCATCGCCTTGTTCATCAATCTCTTCCTGGCTCAAGCGACCCAGGTATTGGGCCAGAGCATGGAACCGACCCTGCACAGCTCACAGCGGGTGGTGATTGAGAAGATTACCTACCGCTTCCACGGCCCACGTCGAGGGGACATCGTCGTCATCGACTCTGCGGAGCAGAGCGAGATGCTCATCAAGCGCGTGGTCGGCCTGCCTGGAGAGACGGTGGAGGTAAGAAACGGAAACGTCTACGTCAACGGAGAGATCTTAGAGGAGGACTGGACCGTGAGGCATGGGGGCGGGAACTACGGCCCGCGGACCATCCCCCCACTTCACGTCTTCGTGCTCGGTGACAACCGTGGCGCCTCCAATGACTCGCGCAACTTCGGCCCTGTTCCCATCCAGGATATCGTGGGCCATGCCTGGATCTCCTACTGGCCTCCAGGGAACATCGGCTTCTTTGAATAGACAGTGGTCGGCTTAGATTAGAAAAGGGGCCAGGCATAGAGCCTGGCCCCTTTTCCGTGCTGCGCCAATCTTGTTGGACGCCTTGTCGGATTCCCAGCGCCACGCCCACAAAGCGTGGGCGGAAAAGGACTCTAGAGGAACTCCTTCAGGTCATGCTTGACTGCATAAGCCGCAGCCTCGGTGCGATTCGAGAGGTCAAGTTTGCTAAGGATGCTGCTCACGTAGTTCCGAACCGTTCCCTCACCCAAATAGAGCACCTCGGCGACCTCGCGATTCGTCTTTCCCTCCGCCACTTGAGCCAGGACGCGCATCTCCTGGTCGGTCAGCTCAGAAAACGCCTCCCCGTGCTCCTTCCGAGCGACCTCGCGCATCCGGTCAAACACGCGTTGGGTGAGCGCGGGGTCAAGTAGCGCCTCCCCCCTGGCCACGGTCTCTAGGGCGCGTATCAGATCCTCATTGCCAATCTGCTTGAGCACATAGCCACAGGCCCCGGCAGCGATGGCATCGAACAACATCTCGTCCTCCGCATAGGACGTGAGCATAATAACTCTCGTGTTCGGCAACCGTTCCGTGATCTGCTCACAAGCGTCTATGCCACTGCCCCCTAGTAGCCGAATGTCCATGACAACAACGTCTGGATGAAGAAGCAACGCCTTGCGCACCGCATCCCTGACCGTGGCAGCCTCAGCCACGACAGAGAAGTCAGCGTGATCTTCGATCAGCGTCCGCAAACCGAGGCGCACAACCTCATGATCATCTACGACGAGCACCTCAAGTGACATCATGCGCCTTCACAAAGCCGGCGATTCAACTAGGCTCTACTTCCGTACAGGGCTGCATGTTCGCCGTGACCCGCTGCTGATACGGCACGGTGAGGAGCAAGGTCAGACCTTCGCCCCTCGTGGTGTCGATGTCCAGCTTGCCGTTGAGCAGTCGCGTTCGCTCCCGTATGTTGCGCAGGCCATGGCCATTGCTGCTGGGAACGGATGAAAGGCCGATTCCATCGTCACTGATGCTCAGACGCAGGGCATCAGGTCCATACTCCAGTCGGATTGCCACCTCCTGAGCATCGGCATGTCGGGCCACATTCGTCAAGGCCTCGCGGACAATCTGCACCACATGCTGTCGCCGTTCGACGTCTATGCGTCTCGTACCCGGCCCACCGACCGAGAACTCTGTCTCAAGCAAGGTGTTGACGCGGAAATCCTGCAGCATCTTCCGCAGGGAGGTATGCAGATCCTCCTGGGGCAGCTCACCGCGCAGATCGAAGATGTACCGCCGGATATCCTGAATCGTCTCGTTCAAGTTCTTGATGACTACCGTCAGTTGCTCGCGCGCCGCTTGAGGGTCTTCGACAACGTGCTGGCGAGCACCTTCCAAGATAAGGCCGGAGGCGTAGATGGACTGAATGATGCCGTCGTGAAGATCGCGGCCGATGCGCTCCCGCTCATCGACCAAGGCCTGCGTCTGTTCCACACCTTCCAGCCACATCTCGATCTCGTTCAAGACAACGCCCACCGCCCGCACGACTCCGAAGGTTATCCCAACGCCTACCATAGCCCGCAGTACCGAGATGGGAACACCGGTCCTTGCGAAGAGCAACTGCTCATTGGCGAAGTTGGCCGGGAAAAAGGAAGCGCTGGGAACAATGACCCCTCCAACCAGAGCGAAGGCGCCCAGAGCTAGCTCGGTGACACGCATAGGTGGCTTGACCAACGGTAGACGATCCGGCTCAATGGTGCGGTAGGTCTCGTGACGCAGCCCCCACGCTCCCAACAGTCCACCAGGCAACGCCATGCCATATCGTGCGGCGATCTCCCCCAGGAGCCTCAGCCTCGCTCCTGAGATACCCAACAGCCGCATCAGCAGCAGGCCACCGGTCCACAACAGGAGAATCCCGCCCGCAATCAGCCAGCGCTCCCGGCCCTGCCCTATGGCCGGCACCATAACCTGCAGGGCAAACGTCAGCAGAAAAACATAGGCGAGAGCCAGTGCAGCGAGGCGGACCCAGTCCAGCCAGATACCGGGCGAATCCGAGAACGCCAACCACGCGCCCAACCAGGCCGCGGCGGCTTCAAGAAACCCAAAGGCAGCCAACGACGCCAACTCACGGGCAAGCTCCAGTCGAATCCCGCCCCGTGTCAAGAAGAGGATCGAGATACCTAGAACGAAGAAGACTTGTCCTTGTAGAAGCGTCCACTCCATTTGACAGGATGCGAGGATATCTCGCAACCAGACCACGTAGAACCATCCTTTCCTTAATCGCCCTCTAGTTTATTATACTAGCATCGCGAGATCGCGGCAAATGCGTCTGCGCAGCGAGGATTCAAGAGGTCCGGTCGTGAAGACTGAACATGGTCTGTCGGAAAGGACGGTCCTTGACGTCAAGTGTCGGGAGGTCGGTCCGGCCTAGATGCAGCCCGACACGCCTATTGGACTCACACCTCAGTCTGCAAACAGGTCGGCGATGTCCTCCGGCGTAACACCAGGGCTCTCGACGCCATTCTCCTGGTAGAACCGGGTCAACACCTGATGAGCACCCTCGATTGGGATTCCTGTTAGCGCCTCCTCGAGATCGACCAACCTCTGTTCGGGATAGAAGAAGAAGTCACCCGATAGCGAGACTGTCGCTAGCGTGTCCTCCCGAACCTCGAAGACGGCTCGAATGAGACCGCCCGGCGCCTTGCGCACCCGCTGACGCAGATCGACCCCTGCGCGTATCTTAACATTACGCTGGCCGCTGCGAGCACCACTCTTCCGATAGAGCCAAGCATCGGAGAGGAAGTCCTCAGCAAGTTCGTCAACCTTCGACCGCCACGCCTGGTCCACCTCGGTCTCAATCTCCATGGGCCCCAACATCCCCACGAACTCATCGACCATTAGAGACCACAGCTCCTCCCGTGGCGGGGCCGTGCCAAGCTCTCGTTTGATCGTGGAGAGGTTCTCCCGAATGGTCTTGTACACCTTGTCGCGGAACTTCTCGTCTGGCACGTTCAACACGCGAGCCATCATCTCGTAGTCGAAATCGACGATGATGTTACCGACCAGAACGTAGTAATCCCCGATCTCGGCCGCCCCGCAGCCTGAGATCTTACGATCATTGACCACGATATCGTTGACCTCACGATACCGGGCGGGAATGCCCAGCGCACGGTACACATCGATGGGCGCCTGCAGGAGCTCGCGGTAGAAGGCGAGCTTCCCCCCCTCGGGGATGAGGGGGTTGTTGCGATGGAGGATCAACTGGAAGAAGAGCTGATCACCATCGAGATAGACGGCACCCCCGCCAACCTCGCGCCGAAAGACGGGGATCTCATTCTCACCACAATACGCCAGGTCCACTTCCTGCTCTACGTCCTGGAAGTAGCCAAGACAGACATAAGGTGTCGCCGGAGCCAATAGATTCAGCCCTTCACGCCCCAGACGTGGCTGAGCGTGATAGAGCAGCTGCGAGTCCTGCCATGAGACGGTTTTGGGACAGTTGAGTTTCATACGGTTTGAAACAGGCTCTCGATCTGAGCTAGGATTTGCTCGCTGGTGAAGTGGCGGGCGGTCAATGCTCCTGCCGGGCAAGACGCAACACACGTACCACAGCCTTTGCACAGCGCTTCATTAACACGTGCCACGGCATCCTCTTCAGCGAACTCAATGGCGGTGTAGGGACAGAGCGACAGACAGGTCTTGCAGGCTGAACACAGCTCCTCGTCCACCACGGCGACTACCGGCGAAATGGTGACCACACCTCGATTGAGAAGCTGGACGGCCTCGTGGGCGGCGGCATCAGCGTGTGCCACGGTGTCTGGGACATCCCGAGGCCCCTGGCAGCATCCGGCAAGCAGGACCCCGGGCACGTCGGTCTCGACCGGGCGCAGCTTGGGGTGGGCCTCAGCAAACCACCCGTCAGACGTTCGCCCAAGCCCCAGGAGCTCGGCCACTTGATCGGCATCCCGCTGTGGCTCAACGGCCGATGCCAGGATGACCATGTCGACGTCAACTCCGAAAAGGCGTCCCAGGTCAGCATCCTCCCCTCGGACCCGAAGCTTCCCGTCAGGCAAGACTTCCACCTCGGCGCCGTGGCCGCGAACAAATGTCACGCCTTCACCCTGCAACCGTTCGTAGAACTCCTCGTACGTCTTACTGGACGTGCGCATGTCCATGTAGAACTCGTACACGTCCGCACCCGTGTTCTCCCGCACCAGATGGGCTTGCTTCAGCGAGTACATACAGCAGAAACGAGAGCAGTACTCGTGAGCGTTGTGGTCACGGCTACCAACACAATGTATGATGGCGACGCTCTCGGGTTCTTCACCTTCGGCGGTTAGGATCTCGCCTCTGGTAACGCCACCGGAGTTGGAGAGTCGCTCAAACTCCAAACCGGTGATGACGTTGGGGGACTTGCCGTACGAGTACTGCGACAGTTGATGAGGATCCCACATCTCGAAGCCCGTGGCCACCACGATCGCACCCACGTCCAGCTCAAGGATCTCATCTTGTTGATCGAAGTCGATGGCATCAGCCTCGCACAACATCTGGCAGGCCTGACATGCGTCGGCGATCTCCCCGTCACTCCGATCGAGCTGTCGGAAGTGAATACATGCCTCGGTGTCGATCACTGGCACGAGAGGCACTGCCTGCATGGAGGGCACCCATACAGCCCCGGTCGGTCCCAAGGGCTTGGCCTCATAGACTGCGATATCCTCCAGGACGATCTCAATAGCACCAGTGGGGCAGATGATGGTGCAGGCCCCGCAGCCGATGCACTGACTGGTCTCCTCCAGGAAGGGAGGACCGACCTGACGGTCGATCCCTCGCTGCGAGAAGTTCAGGACGTCCGCCTTCACAAGCTCGTGACACGTTCGCACGCACAAGCCACAGAGGATGCATTTCTGTTCCGGATCCTCTGCCGGGAACGGGGGTTCGGTGATGCCATACTCCCGGGCCAGGTCCTGAATGAGAGGCGCCTCAGGACAGCGCGCCAGCAGCAGCCCCAGGATCATCCGCCGGGCCTCCCGCACCGAGGGTGAATCGGTTCTCACCGCGATCCCGTCCCGCGCTGGATATGTACAAGCCGTCTCCAACTGAGAACGGCCGTGACGGATGATTTCAACCGTACACAGGCGGCAGGCTCCGTAAGGTTCCAGGAGCGGATGGTAGCACAACGTTGGTATCTCTATCCCGTTCTCTCTGGCAACCTCGAGGACGGTCTGTTCCTCCTCGGCCTGGAATTCCTGCCCATCAATGGTCAAAGTTACCATATCACGCTCCTGGCTATCTCACCAACACTGCATCGAACCTACACACGTCGTGACAAATGCCACACGTGATGCAGAGTTCTTGGTCAATAACGTGCGGCCCCTTCCTCTCTCCACTAATCGCGTCCTGAGGGCAGTCGCGCCTGCAGAGTCCGCACCCGGTGCACGCCTCGGGATTGATGTAGTACTCAATCAACGCCCGACAGACCCCCGCGGGACACGTTTTGTCCTTGATATGAGCCTGGTATTCATCGCGGAAATAGCGCAACGTGCTCAAAACCGGATTGGGCGCCGTCTTCCCCAGACCACACAACGAGGCATTCTGCACCGTCCGTCCCAGCGCCTCCAACACATCCAAGTCGGCCATAACCGCATCGCCCTCGGTGACACGAGTGAGGATCTCCAGCATACGTCTGATGCCCTCGCGGCAGGGTGAGCACTTGCCGCAGGACTCCTCCTTGAGGAAGTCGACGAAATAGCGAGCGACGTCGACCATACAGGTATGGTTGTCCATCACGATCATACCGCCGGAGCCCATTATCGACCCAACTTCCATCAGGCTATCGTAGTCCACCTCCAGGTCGAGCTTGTTGGCTGGGATGCAACCTCCTGATGGCCCGCCGGTCTGGATAGCCTTGAATTCTCCGTTGCCAGGCACACCGCCGCCAATGTCGTAGACGATTTCGCGCAACGTGATGCCCATCGGCACTTCAATCAATCCGGTATTGGTGATCTGGCCCACTAGGCAGAAGGTCTTGGTGCCCTTGCTGCCTTCCGTCCCGCTCGAGGCGAACCAATCGGCACCGTTATTGATGATCAGGGGCACGTTGGCCCACGTTTCCACGTTGTTGAGCGCCGTGGGCTGATCCCATAAGCCGCGTTCGGTGGCGTGATAGTGCTTGGGCCTCGGCTCGCCGACCTTGCCCTCTATCGACTGCATCAGAGCACTCGACTCGCCGCACACAAACGCACCCGCGCCGCGCACAATTCGGATGTCAAGATCGAACTCGACACCTAAGATGCCCTCGCCCAGTAGGCCGTACTCTTTGGCCTGTTGCAGGGCAAGGCTCAGGTTCTTGACCGCCAGCGGGTACTCATCCCGCACGTAGATAAAGCCCTCATGGGCACCGATGGCGTAGGCACCGATGATCATCCCTTCGATGATAGCATGGGGGTCACCCTCCATCAGACTGCGATTCATGAACGCGCCAGGGTCGCCTTCGTCACCGTTGGCGACGACGTAGCGCACATCACCCTCAGCTTCGAGGGTTGATTCCCACTTGCGGCCCGTGGGGAAGCCAGCGCCTCCGCGCCCGCGCAGCCCAGATGCCTTGACCTCCGAGATAATCTCCCGAGGTGTCATCGTCGTCAGTGCTTTGGCCAGCGCGTGATATCCGCCGGAAGCGATGTACTCCTCGATCGACTCGGGGTCGATCATACCACACTTGCGCATCACTCGCCGCAGCTGTTTGTTGTAGAAAGGAATATCCTCGTATCGGCAGACTCTCTGGTGCGTCACCGGTACCTCATACGTCAACCGTGGGAGGACTCGCCCCTTGATCACCGTCTCTTGAACTAGTTCGGGCACGTCGCCAGGTTGCACGCCGATGTAGAAAAGCCCCTCGGGTTGGATAAGAAGCACCGGCCCCATGGCACACATCCCGCGACAGCCGGACTCCACCACGTCTACCTCACCATCGAGTCCCTGACGTTCGATCTCTTCCCGGAGCGCTGGCACCAGATCCTCACAACGGCCGTGGAGACAACTGACGAGGACATCCGTGCGATGTCGTTCAACCATCCTGCTCCCCCCATCTCGTCGCTATGCGACCGACGACCCAATCGTCCACCACCTGACCATTGATCAAGTGCTCTTCAATGATGCGCGGCACCATCCTTGGCTCTACGTTGCCGTACGTGACACGGGGCTCATCCCCCTGTTGGATATCAACCAGCGGTTCCTTCGAGCACATCCCGATGCAACCCACAGTAGTGATTCGGGCCTCAATATCTCGCTCGTCCAACTCATCTAGAATCGTGCGCATGACCTCGCGAGCCCCAGCTGAGATGCCACAGGTGCTCATACCGACGGTAATGGTGGTGTTCGACTTCGCGCTGACGCTCAGCTCCCTCTGAAGTTGAACCCGTAACGCTTCCAGTTCTTCCACGCTCTTTAGTTTTGGCATATCTCATCTGCCTCAGTCTATCACGAAGGTGGTGCGCTGGACGGATCGGCCGCTGACCGGGCGGAAGGCGTCTCGTCCGGCGGGCCCGCCCCCGCCTCATCCTCACTGGTGGCCAATCTCCTGACCAGTTTGATTGCCCTGTCGGGCGTTGTGTGGGCATAGGGTTCCTCGTTGACGACGACGACCGGTCCCAGAGCGCAGGCACCAAGGCAGCGCACGGCCTCCAGTGAGAACTCCCCATCGGGCGTCGTCTCACCAACCTTTATCCCCAGCTCCCGCTCCAAAGATTCCAGGATGCGCGGGCCTCCCAGCACGTGGCAGGCTGTCCCCAAGCATACCTTGAACACGTGTTTTCCCTTGGGATGCAGACTGAAGGATTTGAAGAACGTTGCCATACGGTAGATCTCGCCCTCTGGCACGCCCAAGCGTTGCGCCGTCTGTTCCATAGCCTGGCGGGGCAAGAAGCTGTACTCACGTTGGATGTCCTGGAGAATAGCCAGCGCGTGCATTCGCTCCGCGCTATAACAGTCTATGATCTCGTCGATCCGTTCCAATTCCACCGTCATCGCTCTCCAGTCTTCCTCTCCCCGATGCTTGTCTCGCCCAACTTGATCCGCTTATCGTGCGGAATACGCCGCGTGAAGCACTCGGTCCAGCAGATGCCGCAGCCGGTGCACGCATCCTGATCCACGTAACGGGCCTTCTTGCGCACCTTGACCTTGAAATTCCCCACGTATCCAGAGACGTCCTCGACCTCACTGTAGGTTAGGAGGGTGATGTTCGGATGCCGACCGGCATCCATCATCTTGGGTCCGAGTATTCAGGTGCTACAGTCTAGCGTGGGGAAGGTCTTATTGAGCTGCGCCATCGTCCCCCCGATGGAGGGTTCCCGCTCCACCAAGTAGACCTGGTACCCCATCTCAGCGATAGCAAGGGCGGATTGGATCCCGGCGATACCCCCGCCCACGACAAGAGCCGCCTCTGTGAGCGGTTCCTGGCGCGCCTCTAGCGGAGCATGCAGGGCCACACGAGCGACGGCGGCTCGAACCAACCGGAAGGCCTTCTCAGTCGCTTTCTGCCTATCCTCGACCACCCAAGAGACGTGCTCGCGGATGTTGGCCATCTCGAAGAAGTAGGGATTAAGTCCGGCCTTTTGCAGGGCACGTTGGAAAGTAGATTCGTGCATTCTAGGTGTGCACGAAGCCACGACAACGCGGTCCAGATTATGACGCTCAATATCCGTCTGAATCATGTCCTGCCCCGAGCTTGAGCACATGTACCTGTGATCACGCGCCACGGTCACCCCAGGTAAGTCAGCGACGCGCTCCACCAAGTCTTCGACCCTCAAGCCGGCCGAGATGTTAGTGCCGCACTGACAGATGTACACGCCGATGCGAACGTCTTCCACAGCCAACTCCTCTCTTAGCTCTCCGCTGCCTGGATCGATCGCCAGAGCAGCTCCACCACGTCCACAGCACGGATCCGAATTCGATTCTTTCGCGCCCCTTCCTGCAGCGTACGCTCGCACTGCTGACAAGCGGAAGCGACATACTTGGCGCCGGTTGCTGCCACTTGGGCCAGACGCCTCCCCGAAACCCCGACGGGGACGTCGGGATCCACCGTCTCCACGTCCCCGCCGCCCCCGCAACAGAGTGCGTCTTGCCGATTCATCGCCATCTCGCGGAGCTCTAACCCCGGGATGGCGGCCAGCACCTCCCGTGGCGCATCATACACCCCACTCTTGCGCCCAAGATCACAGGGATCGTGATACGTCACGATCTCCTCGACGGGTCCGAGTGGCAACCGACCCTCCCCCACTAGCTCGGCCAAGAACTCCGTCGCGTGGAGGAGCCGAAGCCCGGATGTATCAGTGAACTCGGGGTAGAGATGCGACCAAGCGTAGTGACAGGAGGGGCAGGTAAAGACGACCCGCTTCGCACCAGCCTCTCGCACTCTCGCCAGGTTGTGCTGAGCCAGACCCGCCATCTGATCGCGCATCCCTGCTACGTAGAGGGGGTAGCCACAGCACCACTCGTCCCCCCCTAACGTCGTGAACTCAATCCCGGCCCGATCCAGCACCTGGACCAAGGCGCGCGGGATGGCATACGTACGCGGATAGAAGGAGCTGACGCAACCGACGAAATAGACTGTCTCCGCTACCTCACGGGGAGGATTCACCCCCAAGGGGGGATCCAGCAGATTCTCGCTCCAGACGAGGCGATTGGCGTTGTCGTCGCTGGAGATGTTGTGCTGATTCACAACCGTCTCCCTCAATGCGTTGAGCCTTTCTGGAACTTGAACGTTCTCGCGGACCGCCCACTCTTTGAGAGCGACCATGGCGTCCTTGATGTCAATACCGCGCCGGCAGCGAACCTGGCAGGCATTGCACACGGTGCAAAGCCAGAAGGTTTGACTGTTCAACACCTCTTCCACGAACCCGAGCTGCAGCAGACGCCACACCTGACGCGGCGTATAGTCCATGGCGTAGGCTGTGGGACACGACGCTGAGCAAGTACCACATTGGATGCAACGCTTAATAAGCTGGGTTGCTGGAGCGAGACGGTCCACAAAGGTGGGATCTCGGTCTACGGTGCTTAAATTGATCAGTTCAGGATTTGCCAAGGAGCCTCCCTATCGTAGAAAAGATTGCTGACGGGCGTGGGCTGGTACGAGGACGAGACCCACCATCGGTCACGATTCGACAATAGGTTCGCACATCCACCCGAGCCAAGCGCCCAATCCGATTGACTAGCCCAGGATCTCCCCGTACTCCTCTATCTGATCCTCGATGAAGGCCTTGAACTCCGGTGAGTCGGCCCTCATCAAGCTGTCGAGCTCAGATTGATCGGATATCTCGATCTTCACCAGCCACCCCTCGTCATAGGGGGATTCATTGATCAGGGTGGGCTCCCATTCAAGCTCGCCATTCGCCTCCAGAATCTTTCCGCTGATTGTGGCCGGGATCCGACCTACCCACTTGCCAGACTCCATCGACATGAAGGTCTCTCCCTGCTCCACCTCACGGCCGAGGCGAGGCATCTCGACGAAGACGATCTCCTGGGCGATCTGCTGCCCGAACTCGGTCATGCCCTGGATGATCACGTCACCCTCAACGCGGGCCCAGTCGTGCTGGCGGTCGTAGTACATGTCATCAGGGAATTCAATTCCGGCGATATTCATGGTTTCCTCCTCGCGAATGTGTGATATCGTGGCACCCGGGATTATAGCACACTGTGCGGAAAGCATCAAAACACGCATCCACTTCCTGGGAGTCGCTACGTCGAAGCGACGGAGGTCGCGAGTCCCCGACGGCGCGCTGATGTACAGGTCCCCTCGTAAAGTGACCGGGCGTGATACGAGCTGCGCACTAACGGTCCAGCGGCCACGCCGGCGAAGCCCTTGCTCCTCGCGCGCTTCTCATACCCGTCAAACTCCTTAGGCGGCACGTAGCGAGTGACGGGGAGTTGACGGTCCGTGGGCTGCAGGTACTGGCCGAGGGTAAGGAGATCGCATCCAGCACGGCGCAGATCGTCGAGCACTCGCAACACCTCGGTCACTCGCTCGCCCAGCCCCAGCATGAGCCCTGATTTGGTGACGATCTCCGGAGCGCTGTCCCGTGCCCACGCCAACAGCGCCAACGATCGTGCATAATCCGCCTGCGGGCGAACCCGGCGGTAGAGGCGGGGCACCGTCTCCACGTTGTGATTCAGCACATCGGGTCGCGCGTCGAGCACCGTCTGCAACGCCGCACAGGAGCCGCCAAAATCAGGGATGAGCACCTCCAGCGTGGCTTCACGCAGCCGACCGCGCAGCGCCTCGATCGTCGCTGCAAAGTGGCCCGCGCCCCCGTCAGACAAATCGTCCCGAGTGACAGAGGTGACGACGACGTGGTTGAGGCCTAATCTCACGGCCGCCTCGGCCACTCGCTCGGGTTCGTCAGGATCCAGCGCAGCAGGCCGCCCATGCTGGATGCAACAGAAGCGGCAATCGCGCGTGCACGTGTCTCCCATGATCATGAACGTGGCCGTCTCGCGCCCGAAGCACTCCGGGAGATTGGGACAAGCGGCTTCCTGGCAGACGGTGTGGAGCGAAAGATCATCTAGGAGCCGTTCCATGCGACTGACGGCAGCGGAAGACTCAACTGAATGCCGCCGCCACAGCCACGAGGGCTGTTCCTGGCGCTCGCCGGCGATGTCAGCCAGGGCTGAAGCTTCGCGCTCCTCAACGCGGCGGGCGAATAGCGGAGCGAAGCCTTGCACAAAGCGATCCGCAACTTGCTCCAGATCCGGCACCCACCCCAGCTCGCGCTCCATGGAGGTGACGCCATGGTCCGTAATGCCGCAGGGGATCAGCAGCTCGAAGTGCTTCATCTCTGGCGCCACGTTGAGCGCCAATCCATGGCGTGTGACGCCGTCCTCCACCGCTAGGCCGATGGCGGCGATCTTGTCATCCCCGACCCAGACGCCGGGATGCTGCTCGAGCCGACCAGCGGCCAGCCCAAAGGAGTCAAGCACCTGGATCGTCACCTCCTCCAGGCGCCACAGGTAGTCATACAGATCCGCGCTCCCCAGATGGAGAATGGGATACACAACGAGCTGGCCTGGACCGTGATAGGTGGCCTTGCCGCCGCGGTCGCTGGGCAGCACTTGGACGCCTATGCTGCCCAGGCGGGCCGCCGAGGCGAGGATATCACCCCGGCCACCGCCCTCCCCGACGGTGATGACCGGGGGATGTTGCAGGAGGAGCAAGACATCCTCGATCGTCCCGCAGGCCCGGGCCTGGGCAAGCGCGTTCTGCACGCGGCAAGCCTCCGGATAGGCCACCGTTCCCATACGGAAGACGGAGACCGGGCTTGTCTGGCTCTCCATCTATGATACGCCTACCACTTTGGGAGATGAAGCGAACGCTTCTCCACGTCCATGGCTGCATCCACCAAGGCCTCACCGATGCTGGGATGCGCTGGGATGAAGCGCATCAGTTCATCAACGGTGGCCTCGGACAGCATAGCTACGGCGGCGACGTTGATGAGATCGAGGGCACCGGGACCCATCATATGCACGCCGAGGATGCGTCCATACCGCTTGCCGGCGATGATCTTGATGGCGCCGTCGGTCTGATTGAGGATCATCGCGTAGGGGTTGATGGCGACCGGCACCTTGCCGATCTCGACCTCCATCCCCCGATCCTCCGCCTGATCCTGGGTCAGACCGACCCAAGCCACCGAAGGCGAGGTGTGAAAGCAGCGGGGCATCGTCTCATGGTCGATGGCGCTGTGGACACCCATGGCATTCTCGGCAGCGACCAAGCCCTCGGCGTTTGCCTTGTGGGACCACATCGGTCCAGCTGTAACGTCGCCGATCGCATACAGATGCGGGAGGTTGGTCTGCATGCGCTTGTCGACCACCACGGCCCCGTGTTCCATCTCCACGCCCAACTCCCGTAGCCCAAGTCCCGCGGAGTTGGGGAGGTGACGCGCGGTCACCACCTTTTCGGCATTCACCTCGCCCTTTCCTTCGGCCACGACAACGACAAGCGAGCCGTCATTCCCCTCAAGGATGGCCCCCACCTCCACACCGCGCTTCACGTCCACAGCGCTGTCGTGGAGCAACTTGGCCACCCGCTGCGAGATCTCGCGATCAGCCTCGGGGATCAGCTGGCGGCTGGGGGTGATCAGCGTGACGTGGCTGCCAATCCAGTTGAAGTACTGAGCCAGCTCAATGTCCCAGGCCTGGTTGCCGATGATGACAACACGGGGAGGGATCTCCCGCAGGGCGTCGGCCTCCTTAGTCCCGATAACACCGGGCAGATCCGCACCCTCGATGGGGAGTTGAGCCTGGACGGCGCCGGTAGCGACGATAACGTTGCGAGCCTTGATCTCCCCATCTTCCTTTCCCCCCGAGACCCGCACCGTGTCGACCGCCGTGAGCTCTCCCCGGCCGTCGATAAGCTCGATACCGTAGTCGAGGAGCTGCTCCTTGGTGCCCATGCGCAGACCCATAACCACCAAGTCTTTCTCATCGTGCATGGCATCTACGTCGAGCTCCGGCTCCCCCACCTGAATCCCGAAATGACCGGCCTGTTGGACGGCGTTCATCCGTCTAGCCGCCGTCATAAGAAAGGTGAGAGGGATGCAATTGTGGTTCATGCACTTCCCACCGACGTGAGCCTCCTCGACCACCGTCACTTGCCCGCCCAATTGAGCGGCCCGGATGGCCGCCGCAAAGCCGCCGGAGCCACCGCCTATGACGACCAGATCCCTTCTCTCGCTCATCTATCCCTCCCTCGCCGCGAAGATCAGCGCCGGATGCTCCAGCAAGCCAGCCAACGTCTGCAGGAAGGCGGCCCCGGGCGCCCCGTCAACGATGCGGTGGTCGATGGTGAGACTGAGGACCATGTGGGAGCGCGGGGTGGCCTGTCCGTTGACCCATGCCACCTCCTGAACCATGCGCCCCACTCCGAGGATGGCAACCTCCGGGGGATTAATGATGGGGGTGAAGGCGTCGATGCCGAACATCCCCAGGTTGGTAACCGTAAACACGGCGCCAGTGACCTCATCCACGGTAAGCTCGTCCGAGCGGGCGCGCTGCGCCAAATCCTTGATGGTGTCGCTAATCTCGGGGACGGTCATCTCGTCCGCGTCGCGAACCACAGGCACGATAAGCCCCTCATCCAATGCCACGGCCACCCCGATGTGGATCTCCTCTGGCAAGAGAATCTGATCCTCTTCCAACCTTGCCCCCAGCAGAGGATGGTCCTCGAGGGCGACTGTCACCGCTTTGACCAGCAAGTCCGTATAGGAGATCTTGCGATCCCATCGTTCACGCAGCGCCGCTCGGGTAGCCTTGAACTCAGTGACGTCAACCTTGGTGGTCAGGGTGATCTGAGCCATCTCCCGCAGGCTGCGGACCATCTGATCGGCGATGGCCTCACGCATTCCGGCGAAGGGAATGACCTTGGCTGGGGCCGCGGGCTCCTCCAGGGCTCGCAGCACGTCCTCCTCGACGATGCGCCTCCCCGGCCCGGAGCCCTCGATCTCACTCAGATCCAGCCCCTCCTCCTTGGCGATGCGACGGGCGAGCGGAGAGGCTTGGATATACTCCTTCTCCTCGTGGGAACGCTCGACATCGCTCTCAGTGACTAAGCCGTCCGGGCCCGTCCCCTCGACCTTAGCGAGGTCGACGTCCAAATCTTTCGCCAGCCGCCGCGCTGCCGGGGAAGCAGGCACGAACTTGCGTTCTTTCTCTTCTTCCTTGGCTTCCTCTACTTCGACGGGTCTCTTCTTTTCCTCAGCCTCGACCGTGGGTATTTCCTCGGGCGGGACTGGCCCCGCTTCCTCCAACTCTGGCATCTCCTCGCCGGGTGCTAGAATGAAGCCGACGGTCGCGCCTACCGGCACGGTCTCGTCAGGCGGCACGACGTGGCGCACGACACCCTCGGAGGCGGCCTCCACCTTGTTGGTGATCTTCTTGCTCATCACGACGACAACGGGTTGCCCCTTGTTCACCTCCTCGCCGTCCTCCTTGAGCCACTTGACCACCTTCCCCTCGCTCATGGCCATGCCGAGCTTGGGCATAATCACCTTAGTTGCCATAGTCTCTCTCCTCAACGTCTGTGGGCCCGTAGTGACGACTTCAGTCACCGTTCCAGCAGAAAAACGGTTGATTGATTCGCAAAGCACATCACTGAAGTCGCTACCACAGCCAAGAAGCCAATGTGTAGCTTGATCTCATAACTCGTCCCGCCAAGCCTCCAGGACGAGGTCCATGTCCACGTACACCGTGACCGCAGCGTTGGCGACGAAGGCCTCGTCGGTTGTGTCGCCCAGCTCTGGCTGGTACATAGTGGGAGCGGTCATGCCGCCCTCCACGGCTTCGAGCTGCTTCTGGCCGAAGGGGATCACATCCAGCACACTATGGGGATCCACTGCGTCCGGGTGAGGACAGGCGACGAGGATGTCCACGACCATCCGATCGATATCGTCCAGACGGGCCACATCCACAATCCCACAAAGACAGCTACGTGAGACGGCGTCTTGGACGGCCTTTCGCGCGGCGTTGGTGGGATCTTGACCGTGCTGGTCGATGCCCGTGCCCATCTCGACGATAAACTTCCTGAGGCGCATATCCCTCCTCCCCTTCATCCCTCTGCTCAAGCCGAACAGGTGATCCCGCCCATGATCCGGCGCCCCCTCCTGGAGCCAGGTCGGGTCTTAGACGCGCACCCAGACCCGCTCCCGACGGGCCGATCATCCCTCGCCTGGCGGATCTGTGATCCGCCAGGAGCATGCCGGCCGGTGTGGGGCGCCGGATCCTTACCGAAACAACTCGTCGCCGCTCTTGAAGTCCAGACCAGGGTGATTGTCGAAGCGAACCACGCCCACCGCGGCCTGGCCGCCTACGGCCTCCACCACCCGTGCGGTTCCGACGTGACCAAAGCCGCCGCACAGTTCAAAGGCGCCGATACCTTCCTCAAGCAACTCCTTACAGACGGTAACGGCCTCGTCGTAGTCATTGACGGCCACGGCGGTCAACTCAACCTCAGGTGTCTCGACGGTCTTGCGGTGCTGCTGGGGATCCGCGTCGGGTGCTACAAAGATAAACGCGGCTTTCAAGGCCATGTCCTCACTCCTCTCTTATCATCTGCAGGGCGACCTTCAGCCCGTCACGGAAACATGCTCTTTCATATTGCCGTTATGGGAAATCAACCACGCACCGGCGTCGGAAGGCACCGGTCTCGATGCCCTCCTCCATGCAGTCGTCGATATTCACGACTCGCGGGCCGTTATTGGTCAGGCGAACCGTCATCGGATGCTCCGGGAATCCCTTGAGCGTCCGCTCCCCGTCTAGAGCCACCGTTGAGGGCACGGCCTCCAGGGCAACCTCGTCGTCGATCCCCAGCATCCGATGCTCCCGGATGCAGACCTGGGTGACCAGGCCAGGGGCCACGGGAGCCAAGACATTGGTGCCGTCGGAGCCTATCAGCAGGTGCATACCCTTCTCATCCTCGAGGCCGATGGGCTGAATCTGACTGCCGATGGCCGACATGCCGATGCTGCCCGGTTCGGCCCGGGCGAGCACGATCTCCCGGATCCTGGCCGGATCCCAGATCGCGCGGCTGGCGATGAACAGATCGCTCGTCACCACCACGTCGACCAGCGCGATGTCGATCAGCTCACCCTCCTGGTAGATCTCCAGGCGCTTGGATCCCTGGCTGACGCGATCGAGATCGACGTCACCGCTGGCGACCAGGCCAGCCGCGAGGCCGGCAATGGTCCCTTCTACCATGCACGGCACGACGTTGTTCGTCCCGGTAGAGATAGGAACCAGCGGAACGTCACCGCAGCCCTTCGCCACCGCTCGGTTCGTGCCGTCCCCGCCCAGGGTGATGATGCATTCAACTCCCCTCTCGCGGAAACGGCGCCCAGCCTCTGCAGAGTCACGCTCGTCGGCGTGGACTGGCATATCAAGAAACGACACGTCCAAGGACACCTCGATGTGCTCCAAGGCGTGCTCGCCAAGCCCGTAGTAGTCGGGCATGAAGATCACGTGTTCGACACCGAGGGCATCCAGCGCCAGCAGGACGCGGTAGAGGATATTGACCTTCTCGTTGTTGTCGAAGACCGAGCTACGAGCCACCAACCGACGGATGTCCTTGCCCGAAGCCGGATTGGCAACGATTCCAACTGTTGACATTATACTGTCCTATTCCATAGCTAAACGCTGACAGAGGGAGCCCCTTCCCAAGCTGGGAAGGCTCCCTCTGTTCATTCAAGCGAACGTCTTTAGACCACCAACTTCACGGCGTCCACGATATCGGCGACGCTGGGGAGGTACGCTTGCTCCAAAGGTGTGCTAAAGGGAACGGGGCAGTGCGGCGCCGTGATCATCTGCGGCGGCGCATCCATGAAGCCAAAGGCCTGCGTGGTGCCCAATGCAGTCAGATCCGTCGCCATGCTACAGCGCGGATTGTCCTCGTCCACCACGATCAATCGATGCGTCTTCTTGATCGAATTCACAATCGTGTCCGCATCGAGCGGCGAGAGGCTCCTCGGATCGACAACCTCGACCTCAATCCCCTCCTCCGCCAGCTGTTCCGCCGCCTGCAAGGCCAGGTGAACCATGCGGGCGATGGCCACGATGGTGGCATCGCTGCCCTCGCGCTTCACATCGGCCTCGCCCAGTGGGATCGTATACGACTCCTCGGGCACTTCACCTTCCATGTCGTAGAGCAGCTTATGCTCGAAGAAGACGACCGGGTCGTCGTCACGGATGGCAGTGATCAGCAATCCCTTTGCGTCGTAGGGAGACGAGGGCACGACAACCTTGAGCCCAGGCAAGTGAGTGAAGATTGAATAGTGGGATGTCGAGTGCTGGGCAGCGGCATTGAACCCAGCGCCGATCATCGAGCGGATGACCATGGGCACGTTTGCCTTGCCGCCGAACATGTAGCGCAGTTTAGCCGCCTGGTTATGGAGTTGGTCCATGCAGACGCCGAAGAAGTCGATGAACATCAGCTCGGCGATGGGCCGCAGGCCGGTCGCCGCAGAAGCGGTCGCGGCACCGATGAAGGCAGACTCGCTGATCGGGGTATCCAGCACCCGGCCCCGACCGAACTCCTGGACGAGCCCTGCCGAGACGCCCATGACGCCTCCCCAGGCCTCCTCTCCCTTCCCTTCCACGTGTTCCAAGTCAGCGCCGCCGGCCACGTCCTCCCCCATCAAGATGACGGTAGGGTCACGGCGCATCTCCAAGCGCATCGCCTCGTTTATAGCCTCTCGAAATGTCAACGTTCGATTCGTCATTGTCTTCCCCCTTTAGCCGTAGCTCACGTATACGTCCGTCGTGAGTTCCTCGGGATCGGGCATGGGACTCTCCTCGGCGAACTCGACGGCCTCGTCGATCAGCTTCTCAACCTTCTCGTCGACCGCGTCCAGCTCCTCCTGCGCCACCAGGCCTCGCTCCAAGACGTTCTGGCGGAACTTCTTGAGGGGATCCCGCTCGCGGAAGTCCTCGCGCATCTCATCGGTGTAGTAGGCCACGGCATCGCCCTCGAAGTGGCCGTAGTAGCGGAAGCCCTTGCACTCAATCAGGCTCGGCCCCTCCCCTCTACGGGCGCGCTCGACAGCCTCCCCAACCGCCTCGGCGACGGCGAAGATATCCGTGCCATCCACCGAGAGGCCGGGTATATTGTAGGCCGTGGCGCGGTCGGCGATGTCTTTCACCGACGCGTGGTACTCGACCGGCGTGGACTCGGCGAAGCCGTTGTTCTCGCAGAGGAAGACGACGGGCAGGTTCCAGATCGACGCCAGGTTCATCGACTCATGCATCGTCCCCTGCTCCGAGGCGCCATCGCCGAAGAAACAAACCGTCACGTCATCCTTGCCCAGCGCCTTAGCCGTCAGGCCCGAGCCGCAAGCCAGCGGACCGCCAGCCCCGACGATGCCATTGGCACCCATCATCCCCTTGTCTACGTCGGCGATGTGCATCGAACCACCCTTGCCCTTGCAAGAGCCGGTGGCCTTGCCATATAGCTCGGCCATCATCTCCTTGACGTCCACGCCCTTGGCGATGCAGTGGCCGTGCCCGCGGTGGGTAGAGGTGATGTAATCATCGTCGGTCAGCTGCGAGCAGACGCCGACCGCCATGGCCTCCTCGCCGGCGTACAAGTGCACGAAACCTGCTAACTTGCCCTGGGCGAAGAGCTCGCTCACCCGATCCTCAAAGTCTCGGATGGTCCGCATACGCTCATACATCCAGAGAAGTTGTTCTTTGCTGTACTCAGCCATAGTAGTTCCTCCTTAGACTATGCAACCTCTGCAACCACTGGTCGACCCAGTGCTATCCCCGTTACGCAAGTCGTTCCCGTCAAGACAATCTCTCGATAGGGTCCCTCCTTCAGCTTGTCTCAGTCCAAAAGCCCTGTTATAGGGAGCCAGTGGTTAGGGATGCATGGTAGGCTCTGCGCCGACCTCCTCTCCGATGTGCACCGGCTCCCAGATCGTCCGCAGCGGCCAGATGTCGACGTAGTTATACGCCCCTCTCTGCTCCTTGGGGCCGAACTTGCCCCCTTGCAAGCTCTCGAAACCCTGCTCGCTGAGCACCTGCACCGCCTCGTCCACATCGTCCACCAGGAAGTTCAGGTGATGCAGACCCTCTCCGTGCTCGTCCAGCCAGTCCGCATAGATCGACGGTCCCTCCACGGGTTGAACCAGCTCCAGCTCCACGTCTCCCACCTGGGCTAGGGCTATCCTCTCCCTGGCCCAGGCTGTCTCTCCGTGGTACCTGCGGTTGTACACCAGCGGGAACTCCCACTCATAGATGGCCCAAGGCCCGATCCCCAAGATGGTCCAGTAGTTCTCGGCTACTTGTTCCAGATCATCGACCACGATAGCAACCTGGTTGATGCCCTGGCACCTAATCTTCGCAGGTCTCTCATTCGCCATGGCTCATCTCTCCCCTTTTTAGAATCGATGTCGCTGGACCGCTCCCGGTCCCCCATATATCGAAGCGCCTTGCATTGGAGACCTGACCGGCGTTTCACCTAACGATACCAGGATCCTGACGGCCTACCCTGTGGGCTACCCACCTCACCGAAACCTCTGGTCACAGATCTGTCATCTAGCTCAACTCTCCCCGGGTGAGGCGTCCGACCAGGGTTATCTCAGGCCGTAGGAACATGATGCCGACGTCGACCTCCCCGCAGTTGAGGAGACGGCAGATGACTCCGTTTGCGCGGAAGACGGGGGCAGCGGGGAAAGACATTCGGCTTCGATGCACACGCATGCCCGTGACCGTCTCCTGTGGCTCCACAATGGTGTCTTAGCTCACCTCCCTTCGCCCAGAATTAGGACACGCGCGGCCCATTCCTTACAGCCGTCCCCCTACGCGAGAACGGTCGTGACACGTGGGCCACCAACTATCGTTGGGTGATCCGCGATCCGTCAAGTCGGTGCGGTCACAAGCGGACTGGTATGTACGGTGCACGAAGCGTGCAGGTAATTTGCCGGTGATGGACGACCGCCAACGAGGTTGCTGAGTCTCCGAAGTGACCAGAAGCATTATCCTGGGACACCTCCCAAGTGCCGGCATCTCGACTGAGAAACTGCTGCCGGGTACTACGATCGATTATATCAGCCCACTGTCACAAGTCAAGGCCTACATGCAGACCGCGGTCACAGCATCGCGCGCATGAGCAGCAGGGATGCACGACCGGTCTGGGCAGGCGGTCGATCAGCATCAGCCACCGCCCCCCGCTGCCCTAGGCTGGCGATGCAGGATCTTGATCTTCGACTCCTTAGGAGGAGCATTCTTCACTCGTAGCTCCTTCGTCCCATGCGAGACAGCAGCTTTGCTGGCCCTACCCCCTGCTTCTAGACTTGTTTGCGGTCGTCGCCGAAGTGGGGAGCAGTCAGCGGCTCTTCCGACTCACCGCTCCCAACTTCGGCTACTTAGGCGACACCCTATCGCGCACGGACTTACTCTCTCGCCTAGTGCCAGGTATAGCCTCCGTCGACGTTGAAGGCCTGTCCCGTCACGTGCTCGGCAAGCGCGAAGTAGACAGCGAGGTCCCCCATGTCCTCCGGCGTCTGGGCCTCGCCCTGCGGGATAAGCTCCTCCTGGTGACGCTCCCAGGACTCCTCTATCGTCTCACCAGGCTTCTTCCATCGATCGGCCAAGCCACCAGGACCATACCACATCTCAGTGCCGATGATCCCGGGGCAGATGGCGTTCACCGTGATGCCGTCGGTGGCCACTTCCTTGGCCAGCGCGTTGGTGAATCCCACCACCGCGAACTTGGAGGCCGTATAGTGGGCCAGGTCGGGGAAACCCTCCTTCCCCGCGATCGATGCCGTGTTGATGATTCGGCCCCACTTCTGGTCCTTCATATAAGGAAGCTCGGCCTTACAGAAGAGGAACACACCCTTGGCATTGACGCCGTTGACAAAGTCCCAGTCCTCTTCCGTTAGCTCCTCAACGGACTTGATACTGATGACCCCAGCGTTGTTCACTGCGATGTCGAGCCTGCCGAATTCGTCCACCGTCTGCTTCACCATGTCCTGAACCTGATCCCACTGGGTCACATCCACCTCGATGGCGATAGCGCGGCGGCCCAATTCCATGACCTCGTCTGCTACACTCTGCGCGTTCTCGTAGTTGATGTCGGCGACGGCTACATCCGCGCCTTCCTCCGCCAGACGCATCACGATCCCGCGGCCAATGCCGCGACCGCCGCCAGTCACCAGCGCAGCCTTCTTTTCGAGTCTCATTCGGATGCCCTCCTTCATGACTATCAATGACCATTCGAGCGCCTAGGGTGTCGCCAACCAGGCTTCGCTACTACTAGCAGTATACGCCATCTAGCTCCCACAAGTCAAAGGTGGATGGACCAACACATCGTTACCAGGTATTTGGGCGCATAGTTGGAAAAGCCGACCTCCCTCCAGTAGAATCCGTGTGGAAAACACTGACCAAGGAGGAGAACCGGCTATGCCAAAATTGGCCTACAGGAGAGTATGGCTTATGGACGAGGTAGAGGCAAGAAAACTGCTGATCGAGACCTACCAAGAGACGGGCAGTCTCAGCGAGACCGCCCGACAATGGTAGACCTCCCGCCATGTGGTTCGCAGATGGGTGCGTCGTTACAGAGCTGAGGGGGAGGCGGGCCTTGAGGATCGCCTCGCATTCTGCGAAATGGATCTGGTCGATCATAGCGGCGGGAGGATCATCCGCAGAGCTGGCCACGCTTGGACACTGTGTTTCACAGACGTGAAAACTGCCTGGACGGAGTGTGTGACGGTACGAAATAAGGCCCAGGTCCACGTTTTCGCCGCCATTAAGACAGTGCGTAGGCAGTTCGCCTTTCCACTGCTGGGCATCGACTCCGACAATGGATCCGGATTCATCAACGATCAACTGTTTCGCTACTGCCTCCAAGAGGAGCTCACCTTCACCCGGAGGCGAGCGGGCAAGAAGAACGATAGCGCCTACGTCGAACAGAAGAACTGGTCTGTCGTGCGTCGCGCTGTCGGCTACTATCGCTACGATGCACCCGAGCAGTTGTCTCTTCTCAACAGGCTCTATGCCTTGCTCCGCTGGTACACCAACTTCTTCCTGCCGGTGACGAAGCTCAAGGAGAAGGTGCGGTCGGCAGTAAGAAGAAACGAGTCTATGACGACCCTCAGACGCCCTACGCTCGCATCCTGGCCAGCCCTGATGTCTCAGACGCCGACAAGGCGCAGCTCCGAGAGACCTACCATTTCCTAGATCTTGTTTCCCTGCGCACCCAAATCGATCACGTTCAGGAAATGCTTCTTAGGACCGTCGCGAAGCCATAGGCTGCCGATCTGGCGCTTGCACACCGCCCCCATCCGGGCAATATTCTTTCGTGAGGAAACGTTATCGCTTCGGTAACAGTTATCCGTGAGGAAACACGGGGCGAATATGCGCGACAGTGAGCGCAAGTGGACGCTGTCCATCACCCACATCCCAGACAAGAACTCTCCAGGTCGGCATTCAGGCAAGGCGGCCACTGGAGTCCTATGGTTCTCCAGAACATCAGCTGGCTCTGCCTTGGCAAACCAGTCGGCACAGCCTCCTTGCTCCAGCTGTTCGATTACTGCTTCCCGGTTTTCCGTGAAAACTCGGCACGACCCTCTTCAGTCCACCGTCAGCGTCTTGCTCAGATTCCGAGGGAAGTCGGGATCGTGGCCACGGGCCACGCTGAGGCGGTAGGCAAGCAGTTGCAGCGGCACCGTCGCCAGCAGCGGGTTGAGCAGTGGGCCAGCCGGCGGCAACACGATCAGGTCATCGGCGTTGGCCACCAGTCGGGGATCATCCTCCGCGATGGCGATGGCCCATCCGCCGCGACAGGTGGTCTCATTGATCCCGCTGATGAGAAGCGGCACGTCCTCCGGGCCGGCGATGAAGATGACGGGATAGCCGCCTTGGACCGCGGATAGCGGTCCATGCTTGAACTCCGTGGAGAGCATGCCCTCACAGTGCGCGTAGGTGACCTCCTTCAGCTTGAGCGCGCCCTCTAGCGCGATGGCGTAGGTGAGGCCATAGCCCAGACAGTAGAGGTCGTCCTTCCCAACCAGCGCCGGTTCCAGAGCTGCCACCTGAGGCTCAACATGCTCAATGGTCCGTTCCAGCAGCTCGGGCAGGCCGTCCAGTGCGGCGGTGCGATGACCGCCCATACGCAGAGCCAGATAGAGAAAGGCCAGGGCCTGGTTCATGAACGTCTTCGTGGCCGGCACGCTGATCTCGTAGCCGCAGGCCAGCGGGAGATACCGCTCGCTCTCATTCATCAAGGTGGAGCCAAGAACGTTGACCAACCCCAGGATCCCCATGCCCTGCCGCTCGGCGACCTCGACAGCGTTAAGCACATCCTTCGTCTCGCCGCTCTGGCTGACAAAGAGGCCAACGTCCTGCGGCCCGATCGCATTACCGCATTGGGCCACGAACTGAGGGGCCAGGACGGGCACTGCCGCTCGGCCGGCCAGCCGGCCCAGGGTGACGGCACCCAACATGCAGGCGTGGTAGCTGGTGCCACAGCCGACCAAGTATAGGTGGCGCGCCCGGGCCATACGCTCCACCATGGGCGCGACGTGGGGAGAGGACGCCAAGAGGTGAAGTAACGCCCGGGCCACCTGGGGCTGCTCGTGGATCTCCTTGAGCATAAAGTGGGGATAGCCACCCTTCTCCACCGATGCCATGCTCTCCTCGATCGTCTCCGGCATCCGCTGGACCCTCTCGCCGTCCACCACCCGCCACAGCTCCGCCCCTTCGGCAGTGATGGCCACAATCTCACCGTCCTGGACGCGAATGATCCGGCGCGTGACGGGCAAGACAGAGGGGAGGTCCGACGAGACGCACGTGGCGCCGTCAGCCAAGCCGACGACTAGGCCAGAGCCCTTCTTCAGAGCGTAGAGCCGCTGGTCGTCGGCCCGCCCAATGACAAAGGCGTAATCACCCTCAAGGTCGTCGTAGGCGCGCCGGATAGCCTCGACCATCCCGAGACCGCGATCCAGATACCGCTCCACGGCATGGACACAAGACTCGCCGTCATTGGTGGATCGGACGGTCATACCCTCAGCGATGAAGGCTTGGCGTAGCTCGATGTTGTTGACCACGTTGCCGTTGTGAGCCCCGACCAAGTCCCCATCGGAGTCAAGATGGGGCTGGGCGTTGACCTGCGAGGGAGCGCCGAAGGTAGCCCAGCGCAGCTGAACCATGCCCCGGGATCCGACCATCTCCGAGAAGCCCAGTCGCTGAGCTACCTCATCAACCTTGCCCACATCCTTGCGCAGATCGATGGTGCCGTCCTCCTGTATGGTCGCACACCCGACAGAATCATAGCCGCGGTACGACAGTCGGCGACCAGCTTCGGTGAGCATGTTACCCAACGGCTGTTGTCTACTGACGACGATGCCGAATATTCCACACATAGTGAACGCCCTTTCTTCCGAGACCGAAGGATCTAGGCCCCTGATCAGATATAATAAGCCCGAAACCCGACATCGATGTCAGGTTGAGATGACGAACCCCAGACGCGTGGTCTACTCCACTGTCACGGACTTGGCCAGGTTGCGGGGCTGGTCGACGTCGCAGCCACGACGCACCGCGAGATGGTAGGCTAGAAGCTGCAAGGGGATCACGTTGACCACGGGAGCGATCAATGGCGGGGCTTCCGGTGCATAGAGCACGTGGTGCGCCTTGGCTGCGATGGTTTCGTCACCCTCCGTGGCCAAGACGATCACAATGCCATCTCGTGCCTTGACCTGCTCCACCTGGCTTATCATCTTGTCGTAGACGCGGTCCCGCGTGGCGATGGCCACGACGGGCATCGCCTCGTCGATCAGCGCAATGGGGCCGTGCTTCATCTCGCCCGCTGGATAGCCCTCAGCGTGGATGTAGGATATCTCCTTCAGCTTGAGCGCTCCCTCTAGCGCAACCGGGTAGTTGATCCCGCGGCCAAGATAGAGGAAGTGATCACGGTCATAGAACGTCGCAGCCAGTTGCTCATACCGATCATCGTGATCAAGCACCCGTCCTACCAGATCTGGCAGCCTCCCGAGCGCCTCCACCGCTTCTCCCAACCGTGCGCCCTCGAGCGTCCCCCGCTGCTCACCCAGATAGATGCCCAGAAGATAGAGGTCGACCAGACTGGCGGTGAAGGCCTTGGTGGAGGCCACGCCGATCTCCGGGCCGGCGTGCATCAGGATATGGCCATCGGAGATACGATGTGCCTGACTCCCGATCACGTTGACGATGGCCCAAAGCCGCGCGCCCTTATCACGGCCCTCCTCCATGGCCGCCAGTGTGTCGACGGTCTCGCCGCTCTGCGTGATGGCCAAGACAGCAGTGTTCTGGTCAACGATCGGGTCTCGATAGCGAAACTCGGACCCGTAGTCGACCTCCACCGGCAGACGAGCCAACGTCTCGATGATGAACTTCCCGACCAAACCGGCGTAGGCTGAGGTACCACAGGCAACGATAATCACCTTCTCCAACGAGCGGGCCTCGGCCGGCGTAAGGCTTAGGTCCTTCAAGCGCACCCGGCCCAGCTCGAAGTCGGCCCGCCCCCGAATAGTATCGGTGATAGAGCGGGCCTGCTCGTAGATCTCCTTCTGCATGAAGTGACGATAGGTGCCCTTAGCCGCAGACACCGGATCCCAAGGTATTGAGTGCGTCTCTGCCTCGATCGGCTCACCAGCCAGGGTCATCATGCGCACACCAGTGTGCTCGATCACGGCCATCTGACGGTCCTCGAGGAAGATCATCTCACGCGTATGCTGTAGAATAGCCGGGATGTCGGAGGCCAGAAACATCTCACCATCGCCGACGCCGACGGTCAAGCCCCCAGCGTTGCCGAGACGGGCCGCTACCAAGCGATCCGGCTCGTGCCTGCTGATGAAGACGAAGGCACTGGCCCCCTTGACGTGCGTCAATGCCTCGCGAACCGCTGACGGCAGATCGTGCCCGGCCGATAGATACATCTCGACCAGATGTACCACGACCTCAGTGTCGGTGTCGGATGCGAACTCTCGTCCCCTGTCCTGCAGTTCCTGGCGCAGGCCGCGGAAGTTCTCGATGATGCCGTTGTGGACAACGGCCACCTCTCCCGTCGTTCCCATGTGAGGATGCGCGTTCCGCTGGCACGGTTCGCCGTGCGTGGCCCAGCGGGTGTGACCGATGCCGATCCGTCCGCTGACCGGCTCAGCCCCCACCGTATCAAGAAGGGCCTCTATCTTGCCCGCCTCACGCCGGACAGCAATAGCGCCATTCTTATCCACCACCGCCAGACCGGCGGAGTCGTAACCACGGTACTCCAGTCGCTTCAGCCCGTCGAGGATGATCGGGGTCGCATCGCGGGGTCCCACGTAGCCAACAATACCACACATTTTTCCCTCCTGTGAAAACCATCAACCGCCTGCTGGGAGGATCGCTGCAGCCGACATGCATGCGCGAGACTCGCCACAGCCAATAAGAGAGCGGTCACTGCGGGCCCCTTTGGCCCAGAGATCACTCCCTGGATTTGTTAGGGCCGGCTTCTGTCTCAGGAGGGAGAGATGGGGCATGACCAGCCCCAGGCGGCATCCGCCGAAAACTCGATTTTCCCTGTCTCGTAACAGGAACCGCCTCCTCGTCACCCAAGCATCGGACTCCTTAAGCTCGGGTCAGGCGCTGCTCCCCTCCGTCACATCAATCGATCTCCACCACCTCCCCTACCCCAATCCTCGCCTATCCCGGCCCCATGGCGCGCCAGGACGTGGCTGAGCACATCGATCTCCAGGCCCTGCGTGCGCAGGGCATCCACGTAGGGCGCAATGCCGAAGGCATCGCCAACCACGTGCCCTGTGACGACGAGCTGGCCCTCCCCGTGCTCCCGCAGGCGCCGCACATCCTCCGGGGAGACGTGGATGTAGACCACCGTGTCCACCCCGTGCTCGAAATAGGCCCGGGCCACGTGATAGCCGCCATTGGTCAGGGCCCCGTGCGCCACCACCGTCTTCCCGGCCGGGGCTGCGCGATCACCGACGGGCACCGTGACCTCAGTCTCGGCGCGCTTCGCGGCGGGCAGCCCAGCCAGCGCGTCGACGAGGTCGCCCAACGTCGCCTTGGGGTCGGCCGCCAAGGCCTCATCCACCGCAGTCTGCATGACGCGGCGACCCATCTCATCCAGCGGACAGTGAATGCTCATAAACGGCAAGCCCAGCCGCCGTGCCGCCAGGGGAACCTGCTCGTAGTTGCAGGCCTGACCCCGCAAGCGCAGAGCCTCCATCTTCGGCTCGACTGCCTTCCGCGCAGCCTCCTCGGGCACGCCAGCCTGCACCATCAACCCGACGTGACGCTCGAAGACCCGCCAAGCTCGATGCGGAAGACCCACCGGGTGGTGAGCGATGACGCAGTCGTAGCCCAGATGATGGGCCATCAGCAGCTCCCCGACACCGATATCGAGCCCGAAGAGCACCCGCTCTATGCCATCACCGGCCACGTAGATAGCGCTGTCCTCGGGCACGACCTCAAATCCCACCAGCTCCAGGGCGGCCCGCATCAGTTGATCGGTGTTCACTTCCACCCCCTATGCCCCAGCCTGTCGAGTGCGATGGCGCTGGCGACCAGACTTCAGGCCCACCAGCTCACTTAGACCACCCGGCGACCACCGGCCGCCCCAAGGCCTGCCCGACGTCCGTCGGCCACATCTCATCCAACGACTGCCCCCCCGGGCCGCCAAACATGGCCGGCGGCAGCACCACCGTCCCGCCCAGGTCCTGGTCCCCCAACTGTGCTATCACGTCCTCGGCAGTCAGCAAGCCTGCCACCGTGACCGACCCACCGAAGAACCTATTGACCACGGCTACCACATCTGCCGTCGAACCAGCGACGGCAGCACGCAGCACCGGGGCGAAAATCGTCCCCGTGACCAGGGTAGGAGCATCCAGATCAGAGAGCCAGGACATCAGCCCCTCCCTGTGCTCATCGAGGAAGCGGCGCACCAGGCCGACGCCATTCTCCGTCAGATCCAGGCCATCATAATGCGGCATCGGCGGGACGTCCTCGCCCAGGCGCAGGTACCATTCATCGGACAGGTAGACGAAGGCAACACGGAGGCGGTCGCGAAGCCGCGCTTGCCAGGCGGTAACCTGCTCCAAGGTCTCCCTCATCTCGGGGTCAGTGTGAAGGCGGCAGCTGAACCGATGCTGCCTGGTCAACCCCACCGGCACGACGCTGACGGAGCGGACGGCGGGATAGAGCTCCGCGAGGTCAGCGATGGAACGGTCCAAATGAGGCCCGTCGTTGACCCCGGGGCGCGCCACGATCTGAGTGTGCATCACGACATCCATGGCGGCTAGGCGGCGCAACTGAGCCAGCACGTCTGGCGCGTCAGGATTGCTCAGAAAACGACGCCGTAGATCTGGTTCCGTGGCGTGCACCGAGATGTACAGAGGGCTGAGATGCTGTTGCTCTATGCGCTCCCAGTCCGTCTTGGTCAGATTGGTCAGGGTGACGTAGCTGCCGAAGAGAAACGAGCTGCGGTAATCGTCATCCCTAACGTAGAGAGACGAGCGCAGCCCTTTCGGCATCTGAGCGACGAAACAGAACTCACACCGGTTGTTACAGCGTCTCACACGGTTGAAGATGGGATCAGCGAAGGTCAGGCCCAGCGGCTGGCTATATCGTCGCTCCGCCTCGAACGACTGCGGCTCCCCGGCGTGGAGGACACGCAGTCGAACCACGGGCTCCGAGGCGTAGTAGCGGACGTCAATCACGTCCCGCACCGGATGTCCGTTGACGGCCAACAGCTCGTCGCCCGCTTCAAGGCCTAGCTCGTCGGCGAGGCTGCCGGGGGCAACGGCGGATATCACACCTGGCTGGCCATCGTGCTCAACATCAAGCGTCATGGGCATCCCTGTTCCTGCACCAACCTCTCTGTCGCGTCGACGACCTCCTTGATATCCAACTCTGTCGTATTGATCGTAACCGCGTCCTGTGCAGCACGCAGGGGAGAGATCTCCCGACTGCTGTCGATCCTATCTCGGCGCCGCATCGAATCCAGGACTGCTTGATAGCCGGCGCCCTGACCACGCGCCTCCATCTCCAGCCAGCGTCGTCGAGCCCGCTCCTGTACGCTGGCGTCGAGGTAGATCTTGAGATCGGCCGCAGGCAGCACCACGGTGCCAATGTCGCGCCCGACCATTACCACGGGCTGGTTGGACGCGATCCGTCGCTGCTTGGCCACCAGGGCTCGACGCACGCCCCGGTAGGTTGAGACCATTGAGACGTTAGCGTCCACCGCCGGCGCCCGGATAGCCCAAGTCACGTCGAGGCCGTCGGCCAGCACCGTGTACGGCCGACCGTCGTCACCCGTAGGATCGGTGACCGCGATGTCAAGCCTCTCGGCCAGGGCTGTCACCGCCTTCTCGTCCTCGACGGACACATCCCGCTCCAGCGCTGCCCAAGTCACCGCGCGGTACATAACGCCGGTGTCGAAGAATAGGTAATCGAGACGCTCGGCAAGAAGCTCACCAACGGTGCTCTTGCCCGACGCTGCTGGACCATCAATGGCTATGGTCATAGGTCGCACGTTATGTCTCCCCGTATGCCGGCTTCTCTCGATCGAAGCGTGGACAGCGATGGAGGGATCAACCACCTCATTCGCGGTACAGGACTCCCGTCAAGCAGCCAACCCCGCCGGCCGCCTTGGCCAGCTCATCTATCTCAACGGTCGTGCAGTCAATGCCCGCTCGCTCGTAGAACGCTTGCGTGACATCGTTGCCCGAAGGCATCAGGATACGGCGTGGCCCCAAGGTTACGAAGTTGAGCGCCATACCGCGCGTGGCTTCCTCCTCATCCGGGAGAAACAGGACCTGGAAACCACGTGATCGCAAGGCTTCAACCGCCACATAGGGCACGCGCCCGGGCCAGGCCACGGCCAGGTCTCGGTCGGCAAAGCGCAACTGGCCCATCAGATGCATCACGCCGTGGGGCAACCCGACCCGAACGACGCCCACCCCCATCTCGTGCAACAGGGTCGTAACCTGCGCCGCCCCCTGGGCGTTCGTGCGCAGCCCTCTCGCCAGGATGGCGGTATCCGGATCGAGCCACGCCGCGTCTGCCCCCTCGAACGTCCCTTCGCCGCGCACGCTGCGCAGGATTGGCACCCCTAACTCGGCCAGTCGGCGCGCAACAAGACGCTCCTCACCGGCACGTACGGTTGAGGCCGGCCGCCCCAGAATCACGCCCTCCGGCGTCATGAACATCAAATCAGCGACGAACATCAGGTTTGGGGGCGCTATGCTGTTCGGGAAGCTCGCTGCAGGCTCGACGTCATGGACCGTCACGCCAGCATCTCGAAAAGCATCGGCCATGGCGCGATGCTGGAGGCGGGCCCGGCTCAGGTCCAGCTGAGCGATCATCTGAGCCTCGTCG
>Ga0207796_1000060_pt1 | contig 47555 bp, 44 predicted proteins | sample Pon1CUnioCityCA_6_FD_187274 | JGI IMG/M metagenome (GOLD analysis project Ga0207796, IMG submission 187274) | Marine sediment microbial community from Union City, CA, USA - Pond 1C Sediment 1 (SPAdes) | ecosystem: Environmental > Aquatic > Marine > Intertidal zone > Salt pond sediment ... | reverse complement strand
CTCATTGGCCAGGTGATCCCCCAGTATCTCTGGAAACATTATCCGCTATCAGCAGCGGTGATAATGCTAATGTCACACTGATCCAGATGAGTGTTCACACAGGAACCCATATCGACGCACCAAAACATTTTCTGGATCACGGTCAGACAATTGATCAATTGCCTCTGGATAAATTAATGGGTGAAACTCTGGTAATGGAGATCCCCGCCAATGAAAAAATTATTTCTGGAGAAGTATTAAGCAGCCATCCTGAAAAGTACATCTTGGAAAAAGTAAGAAAGGTCCTCTTTAAAACAACCAACTCACAACTATGGATGTCCGATCCGGAGGAATTTCACAAAGATTACGTGGCAATTGACACAGAAGGTGCGGAGTTTCTTGCCGATTTAGGATTGGATTTGGTGGGAGTCGATTATCTTTCAATTGCCCCTTATGACGAAACAACTCGACCGCATCAAATCTTGCTGTCAAAGGACATAATCCTCCTTGAAGGGATCTATTTAGCAGATGTACAACCTGGCATTTATCAAATGTTTTGTTTACCCTTAAATATCGAGAATGTTGAGGGTGCACCTGCCAGGGCAATTTTGATCCAAAATGATTGATCGGAACAAATTCTAATTCGATTTCGTCTAATTATTAACATCATGACAACACACTGGAGGAAACAATGAAGAAGATATTGACACTTATGATTTTATTCTCTATCTTGTTGATTTCATCCTGTCAAAGTATTCCTCAAGAGACAGAGACAATACCAACAGAAAAACAGGAACCCATGGAAGAAACCCAAGAAACGCCACCCCATTCGCAGGAAAGCGGAATGGTCAAAAGCAGTGTGGCTCGAGAAACCTCCCCGAAAGTCAGCCCGGATCAACTCAGCATCCTCGTTCAAGATAACACCCAATTTGGAATGAAATTCTTCGAACTGATCCGAACGGATGGAGAAAATGTTATCTTTTCACCCATCAGTATATCTTTGGCATTGAGCATGACGCTTGCTGGGGCGGAATCAAGCACAGAACAAGCGATGAAAGAGGCTTTACAGCTATCATTGCTGGAAGAGGAAATTCATCCAGCATTCAATGCCATATTATTGGCCATTGAAAAGTCTCAAGAAGATTTACCTGAGGACTCGGAAGGGAGCAAGTTTCAACTCAATATTGCAAACTCTATTTGGACACAAACTGGTTATGATTTCAAAGAGATATTCATGGACACCCTGGCACGTCATTATGGCGCTGGGATCTACAACGTGAATTTCATGGAAGATCCTGAATCCGCTCGCCTGGCGATCAATGATTGGATTGAAGAGGAAACAGAAGAAAAAATTAAGGATCTTATCCCACCGGGTGCCATCAACACATTGACACGCTTGGTGCTTGCCAACGCTATCTACTTCAATGGTTCCTGGCGGTATCCATTTAAGGAATCAGCCACAACCCAAGCACCATTTAAATTACTGGATGGCAGCGAAAGCAATGTTGACATGATGACCCTCTCCGGAGAAAGTCTTTTATATTCCAAAGGGGAGAATTATCAGGCTGTTCAACTACCCTACCTGAGCCCGGATTTTGTGATGACCATCCTTGTCCCAGATGAGGCTGCCTTCCTTGATTTTGAATCCAGCATAGATACTGAAAAATTGGGGAATATCTTAAATGAACTCAGTTTTAGACCGGTCAATTTAAAAATGCCCAAGTTTGACTTTGCAACCAGTGTTAATGCAAAGAACCCTCTCTCAACACTCGGGATGGAAGAAGCCTTTTTCGCTGATAGTGCAGATTTTTCTGGTATCACAGACCTGGAAAAATTGTATATTTCCGATGTCCTTCACAAAGCAACCATAACTGTAGATGAACAGGGAACTGAAGCTGCTGCCGCGACAGTGGTCATCATGCGGGCAGAATCCATGCCTGCGGAACCCATTTCTCTAATTATTGACCGACCCTTCCTATTTTTTATTCGACATGAAAGCTCGGGGACGATTCTCTTCATGGGGCATGTTGTGGAACCTTAGCATACGAGTTCAGGAAAGTTGAAACATGGCTGCAAAAATTTTCAGCCATGTTTTTTTTCACTGTGATTATTGAGTAGGCTTACGATACGAAGTTCTTCAGCCATACAAAGAAAGTCACCAGCATCATATTAGAGTCGTTATCTATCGATTCATTAACAATGCCTATCGTTTATGCAATAATTTCTGGCAATGTAAGAATATGATAAGCCAGTGTCTCCATATCTCGAGCCTTTGCTGAATCACCCATCTGCATCAATATTTCTTCAAAATGCTTGCGGATCATAGGATTCTCCGGGATATAAGAGAATAAATCCTCCTCCCCAGAAAGAATTTCTCCCAATCCCATTTTTTGATAAAGCTCACTGACCAGACCGTAACTCCACTGCTCTGAAATTTTTAATTCATCCGCCAGGTCTCGCCTTCCAAGGCTAAAAATGAAAGCAAAACGCGCTACTTCCGTCTCATGATCTGTAAAACCCGGGATTCCTCTACGCCCATCAAGGATCATCTTTTTATCGGGAAGGAGAAAGTTCATCTCGTTTGCAATTTGTAAGGTTCCCGGGGTGAGTATCCAATAGTCATCAAACGCAAAACTAATCATCCAGCTCAGGGAGTATCCGACCTCATGTTTAAGGACATAACCGGATACTTTCTCACTTTGTAATCTTCGGAATATATGCGCTTCTGGTTGGACACTGGTCAGAAGAATTTTAACATCTCGTTGTGATTCGGTAAGATTTTTACAAATATCCTCAACATTAAACTGCTCACCAAATAAGTCTACGTCCAAAATGAGCACATTGAAGGCTTGAGGGCTTTCGTTTATAAATTGGCTAAATTCTGCCTGGTTAGAGAACTCAGCAATCAATCGTGTCCGCCAATCCCGCACCATCATTAACGCCATCCAATTTCGAGAAAAAACATCATCTTCGAGAATGGCAACTAGAATATCTTTAATCATCTGATGGAATATCCTGTAAGTGAGACGTACAGTATGGGCAGCGTTTGGCATCAATTGGGATTGATTTCAGACAAAATGGGCAATCCTTTTCCGCCGGTGCTTCTTCCTTCTCCCCTGGTCTTTCAGCCCGTTCCTCTAAGGAGTTTATGCCCTTGACAATCAGGAAAACGCCCAAAGCCAGGATAAAAAAGCTGATTAAATCTGTGATGAATTGGCCATAATTTAATGTTACGGCCCCAACTTCCTGAGCCATTTGTTGCGTTGCCCCAGCAGGTAGCGGGGATTCGCCTTGCTTGAGCACAATAAACAAGTCCTGGAAATCAGCATTACCTAACAGCAGCCCCAAAGGCGGCATCATCAAATTATCGACCACGGAATTTACGACAGAACTGAAGGCTGAACCAATAATAATGCCAATTGCCAAATCAACAACATTCCCTCTCATAATGAAATCCTGGAATTCCTTCCATAATTTTTTCATATTCAGTATCCTTTCAAAAATTTTCAAGAGGTGTTAAAAATGATTATAATGTATTTATCGTTTCGATTATAATAAAATTAGTCATCACAAAATAAGAAAGCACCGAAAAAGGAGTGATAAATGAAACGTGTTGCAGTTTTGACCAGTGGTGGAGATGCACCGGGTATGAATGCTGCCATCAGGGCAGTCATCCGTTGCGGTGTTGACAAAGGCTGGCAAATGTATGGTGTTCGCAACGGTTATGCAGGTCTGATTGCTGGAAATATCCGCGAAATGGGCACACGTGATGTTGGTGGAATCATTCATAAAGGCGGTACGATTCTTGGATCAGCCAGGAGTAAAGAATTTTACACAGAAGATGGTCAGCGTAAAGGGATACGTGCTCTACGTCAAATGGGCATTGATGCCCTAATTGTTATTGGGGGAAACGGGTCACAAACGGGATCTTACCAGCTTCATAAACTTGGTTATCCCGTGGTTGGGATTGCATCGACAATCGATAACGATCTTGCTGGTACTGAAATGACGATTGGGGTTGATACCGCCTTGAATATCGCACTGGAAGCAATTGACCGATTGAAAGTCACCGCGACCTCGCACCAACGCGCTTTCCTTTTAGAGGTCATGGGAAGGAAATGCGGTTATATCGCCCTGATGGCTGGTTTGGCTGGTGGTGCGGAATATATCCTCTTACCAGAAATTGAAGCAGACCCGGAGGAAGTCGCAGAATCCCTCCGTTTAGCTTACGAGGTTGGCAAAGCGCATGCAATCATTGTGGTTGCTGAAGGTGCGAAATATAATGCCGAGGCGCTGACGGAATATTTTGAACAAAACCGGGAGCGTTTGGGATTCAAAATCAGGGCAACCATCCTGGGTCATGTTCAACGTGGTGGAGCCCCGGGTGCATTTGACCGGATACTCGCCAGTCGATTTGGCAATGGCGCTATTGAGGCTGTAGATAGAGGAGAATTTGGGGTTCTGGTAGGTCTGAATAAAGGTCTGGTAACCACCACGCCGCTTGAAGAAGTGGTTTCTCAGAAAAAAGAGATCTCATTGGACACGGTGGAACTTGCGCGTAGATTGGATTAATTAATCCACTTTTCTCAAATATGCCTCAATAAAAGGATCAAGTTCGCCATCCAGCACAGCCTGGGTATTCCCCATCTCATAATCTGTCCTGTGATCTTTGACCATTTGATAAGGGTGGAGTACATAAGAACGGATCTGTGATCCCCATTCAGCCTTGGTATACTCCCCACGTAATTCGGAAATCTTTTCCTCTTGTGCCTCCTGCATCATCTCAAGCAACCGCGCTTTAAGCACACGCATGGCGTTCTCTTTATTCTGGACAAGGGAACGTTCGTTTTGACAGGTGACGACCAGACCGGTTGGAATATGCGTAAGCCTCACCGCCGTCGCATTTTTCTGGACATTCTGCCCTCCAGCGCCTGAAGATTTATAGACATCCAATTTGATATCATCCTGTGGCACTTTTACTTCAGCTAAATCACCCATCTCTGGCAAGACCTCAACCAAAGCAAATGAAGTATGTCGACGGTGCGCAGCGTCAAATGGTGACAATCGCACCAGGCGATGCACGCCTTTTTCAGGCCGCAGGTAACCATAAGCCAGGTTACCACTCACAGCGATAGTTACACTCTTAATACCAGCTTCTTCTCCAACAGTACGATCTAAAATATCTGTTTCGTATCCATGCCTTTCAGCCCAACGTAGATACATTCTCTCCAGCATCTCCGCCCAATCCTGTGAATCGGTTCCCCCAGCTCCAGCATGAATCGCTAAAATTGCATTGCCGCGATCATATTTCCCAGATAACAGTGTATTCAATTCTAAACGGTCAATTTGAGCTTCAATTTGATTAACTTCCTGGGACAGCTCATCTTGCATGCTCGCATCCCCGATTTCAATCAATTCGAGGGTGTCTTCTGTGCGTTTTTTGAGTGATTCAAAGGAAGAAATTTCATCTCTTAGATCGGATTGACGGATCATAATCCTTTGAGCACGCTCCCGGTTATCCCAAAGGTCAGGATCTTGGGCTTCTTTCTCAAGCTTTGTCAATTCTTGTTTTTTTGAAGCCAGGTCAAAGATGCTCCTGTAAATTCAGTAATTTTTTATAGGCTTCAGTTAAGCGTGTTTCCAAATCATTCACCATCGGTCCTCCGATTAGAAATTTCCTTCAATGATACCTTCGACAAAGGCTTTTGGATCAAATTGTTCAAGATCTTCGATCCCCTCCCCCAACCCAGCAAATAAAATGGGTAAGGTCAAATGCGATTTTATTGCAAATGCCATTCCGCCTTTTGCAGATGAATCCAATTTAGCCAGGATAATACCGTCCAGGTCTATCGTCTCCTTGAATGCCTTTGCTTGTGCCAGGGCATTTTGACCGGTTGTGGCATCAAGAACCAGCCAGGTAGCATGGGGTGCACCTGGCAGAGCTTTGCCACTCACCCGGTGCACTTTTTTTATCTCTTCCATTAAATTATAGCGGGTATGTAACCGCCCAGCGGTGTCTATGATTACCACGTCCATTTTTCGAGCAATCGCAGCCTGGATGCCGTCATAAGCTGCTGCACCTGGATCACCGCCAGGTTGGCCAGAAACCATTGGCACATTCGCGCGCTCAGCCCATACCTTTAGCTGATCAATCGCTGCAGCACGGTATGTATCTGCTGCTATTAACAATACCGATTGACCCATTGATTTAAAGCGATAGGCAAGCTTGGCAGCGGATGTGGTTTTCCCAGAACCATTGACCCCCACCAAAATGATAACCAGGGGGCTGTTTTCCAGAGGGCTTGGCAATTCTGGTGGTATCAATCGATCGATTAATTCTTCCTGAAAGGCTTCGAGCAATTCATCAGTTTGGGTTAGCCCCTTTTCATGAACGGTATCCTTGAGCAACTCAACAACATCCATGGTCGTTTCCATACCCATATCCGCCTGGATCATTAAAGCTTCTAAATCCTCCCAGGTTTCATCGCCCAGTTCAGAAGTTCCTAAGAAATTTGCAATCCTTCCAAAGGTCACTTTTCTGGTTTTTTCTAAACCTTTGCGCCATTTATTAAAGATATTATCACTCATATCGCTGGATAATAAAACCTTTCATTTGGTCAAATGTCTTTTGCTTTTGCAGCCAATTGTCCACATCCAGCCTGGATTTCGTTCCCACGGCGTAAACGAATCGTACAGGGAATATGGTTTCGATTCAATAGATTGCAGAAGGCCTCAGCCTGGTTTGAGGTGGCTGGTCGCTCGCCAAAACCGGGTGTTGGATTAAGTGCGATCAAGTTCACATGGCACAGCATCCCGGATAATTTTTCAGATAACGCTTCGGCGTCTGAAATAGAATCATTGACACCCTCAATCAATGCAACCTCAAAAGTCACTCGTCGATTTGTTTTTTGAATGTAATATTGGCAGGCTCGCAGCAAAGAATCAATCGGGAATTTTTTATTACTGGGGATGAGTTCTGAGCGCAGTTCATCATTTACAGTATGTAAACTTATTGCCAGATTGTATTGTGTCCCTGCGTCAGCAAATTGCTTTATTTTAGGTACGATGCCAACGGTACTGATCGTAAACCGGCGAGCGCCTAATCCAAACCCGTCTGGATGATTTAGACGATACAATGCTTCCAATACATTATCATAATTCAGGAAGGGTTCTCCCATGCCCATTAATACAACATTTGTCAATTTTTTATCATCCTGTGCTAGGAGACGCTCAAAGTGTAAAACCTGAGCAATAATCTCACCGCTGGTCAGGTTACGATGAAAGCCCATCTGGCCTGTGGCACAAAATGCACAACCCAGACCACATCCAGATTGAGAAGAAATACATACCGACTGTCGATTTTCATACCCCATTAAAACCGTCTCAATCAAGTTCCCATCTCGTAACCTGAACAAGGATTTTTGGGTATGACCATCCCCAGATTCTACGGTTGCAACCTCTTCCAAAGCCTTAAAATCATAGTGATCGGCTAACAGTCTCCGAAATTCCTTAGGAAGAGTTGTTATCTCAAAAACACTCGTTTTTAAACTTTGATAGACAGCCACCCATACCTGCTTTGCACGGAAACCGGGCTGACCTAATGCCTTCACCCTATCTTGAAGATCTTTCAAACTAAGGTCGTAAATAAGTGGTTGCATATCCATTACTTAACGAATTCTTCTAAACTTCTTATTATTAGTTCAGGCTTAATGCTGAAATTGGCAGCCTGCGCCTTTGTGGCAGCCCCTGTGAGAACTAAAACACTATGGATACCAGCTCTATATGCACCAACGATATCCGTCTCAAGACGATCGCCAATCGCCAGGGTTTCGTCCGGTTTGCAACCCAGGCGATCCATTGCCATCTCATAGAGAAGGGGCTCGGGTTTACCAATCATCCGTGCCTTTTTCCCTGAGGCGATCTCCAATGCACCAATCACTGTTCCAGAACCTGGTATCAAACCTTCTGGTGTCGGCAGCGTGGGATCCGAGTTGGTGCCGATAAAATCACAACCGGATTGGATCAATAATGATGCTTGTTTGAGTTTGGCATAAGTCAGAGAATAATCTAAAGATGCGACAACCACATCAACCTTTCGACCATCCTCATTGACGACTTGAATACCATGGCTTTCTAATGTCTTAATGAGACTTGGTTGACCAATTACATATGCTGAAACACCTTGTGGATATTCTCTTTTGAGGTAAAGACCCAGAGCAAGCGCGGTACTAATCACCTGGTATTCATTTAATTCAACACCAAACTGGGTAATTTTTTCTAGATATTCCTTCAGAGAACGTGTCGCGTTGTTAGTCGCAAGGATGTACCGGTAGCCACTTTTATCAAGAATATTAAAAATTTCGCGCAAATCTCCTAGGGGCTGAGTATCACGCCACAAAACACCATCCATATCAATGATCAGCGCTTTGATATTGGGGAAATGTTCCGATATCATTCATAAATCCTTTTTTAAAAAATGCCGGATTGCTGAGGGCAAACCGGCATCAACTTTACGTCATGCAGTTCTTATTTATCAGGAGTCTCCAACACCTTATCAACTAGACCGTATTCAACAGCTTCTTCCGCACTCATATAATAATCACGTTCTGTATCTTTGATAATCGTGTCAATATCCTGTCCTGTTGCGGCAGCAAGGATCTCATTTAAACGTTCTTTCAGCCGTAGGATTTCTTTTGCTTGGATTTCGATATCCGAAGCTTGACCCTGTGCACCACCAAGGGGTTGATGCATATGAATGGTGGCATGCGGCAAGGCATACCGCTGACCCTTCGATCCTGCGGCAAGCAAAACAGTGCCAAAACTTGCAGCCACACCCACGGCAACGGTGCTGATCTTATTAGGGATCATGCGCATCGTATCGTAAATCGCCATGCCGGAATAAACCTGGCCTCCAGGTGAATTGATGTACATCTGGATTCCACTTTCTGGATCTTCACGACTCAGGTAAAGTAGCTGAGCCACGACCAGGTTGGCAACTTGATCGTTAATGGGAGAGCCCACAAAAACGATGCGGTTTTTTAACAATAGTGAATAGATATCGTAAGCGCGTTCTCCGCGTCCCGAGGTTTCAACAACCATAGGGATTACGGATGAGATTTCTTTATTAAACATTTTCACCTTCACTTTTCATTTTTACTTTTTTAATTATTGTTCCTGTGTTTTTTCAGAGCTTTCTCCTGATGGCACACTCTCAGAAATTATTGGGGATTCATTAACTTCATCGACAGGCTCAACTTCCTCAATGGTTTCTTCAGAAATCTCGGAAGCTCCTTTTTCAACAGGCGCACCTTCTTCCACAACATCAGAGGCTTCTGCTGGTTCAGTAATATCTTCAGGTTCTGATTCCTCAATTCCCTCTGGAATCGGTTGCCCCGTTGCGATTAGTTTCAACCGCTCCTGGATCTGGGAATTCATCGTACGCTGGACCCCTTCCATACTGATCGCTCGTGAGAACTCTTCTTTTCCCATTTGCTTCTGCATATCTTGCGCATTTCCAGAATAAAACACCTCAGACATCACCTCATTAATGTGCTCTTTAAGCCTTTCCTGATCTAATTTAAGGCCTTCTGCCTCAATCAAGGCATCCACAACAAGGGACCGCTCCAATCTTTCCTTAGCTGCTGGGCGAACTTCACTTTCAATAAAATCTTCCTCATTGGAATCTCGCAGTTGAAGATAAGTATCAAAATCCATATTTCTATCTTCCAATTGGGATTTTATTTCCTCCAACACATGCTCTTCTTCATGCTCTAACATCTGCGGTGGATAATTCAGATTTGTATTTTTAGTAATTTCTTTCAGCAATTCGTTGAAATAGGTTTGGTCATAGGCATTTTGGTGTTCATTACGCAAACGATTTTCGATTTGAGTTCTAAAATCCTCTGCTGATTCATAATTTCCAAGGGTTTGTACGAAATCATCATTAAATTCAGGTAATTCTAAGGCTTTTACAGATTGAACCTCCACTGTGAAGATTGCCGTTCTTCCCTGGTAATCCTCATCCTCATAGTCTTCCGGATAAGTATATTGAATTTCTTTAATATCTCCATCTTTGAAACCTTTGAGTTCGTTAGCAAACCCAGGATATGGCCAACCTTTCTCAGGGTCTTCACCCTCCTTTGGGATAATCACCTGCTGAGGTGTTTTATCTGTAATCGTGGCATCTTCCTCCTCACTTGGGTTGAGGAATTCTCCACTCAGTGTAAAGTACACCAGATCTCCCTCTTCAGCTGGATGATCAGCAGGGATAATTGTCGCTGCATTGCGACGCATCCGATCGATAAAATCATCTACCTCGCTGATATCGAATTCTTCCAGCTCAAAGTTCTTTCGAATCGACCGGTATGCACCCAGGTCAACTTCTGGTTCCAGTGGTACCAAAAAGACAAATGTAGGAGGATCATAACTTTCAATGCTTTCAAGATTTCCTGGTCCGGAGGGTTCAATGTCAGCTTCTCCAAGGATCTTGCCATAATCTTCTTCTAAAAGGATATCTATCGCTTCCTGGATGATCGTGCCTTCACCATAACGATTGACAATAACTTGGTAAGGTGCTTTGCCAGGGCGGAAACCGGGAATTTTTGTATCTTTTGAGATTTTTTTTGCAGCACGGCGTTTGTAGCCTTCAAATGCCTGGGGGGTATATTCTACGGTTAACAGGGCTTGTCGGTTTTCTTGAATTTCTTTTTCAATATTCAATGCGATATCCTTTATTTCCTATCGAGAGATCCTACAGAATTAAATAATTTCTTGAATGTTTCTTGAGCAAAATTATTAACTTTAATTCGCGCAATTTATTCTTGATAATATCAAGTTTCTATGCTTGATCACAACTTGCGGATTTTACCATATTAAGTATATAAATTCTATTAATTTTTTTGAACCTTTATTAAATTATTAAATCACTTCTCGTTTTACTTTTTAATAGAGTTTTATGTCAACTTATCTGGATCAGATGATTAACTCAAATTATCATGATGGCGAAATTCAATGCGGCTTGTATATCAGTAAATAAAAAATAGGCCTGGAAGCCTATTTATGGGGAAGGAGGGGGTCGAACCCTCACGCGTTGCCGCACGTGATCCTAAGTCACGCCTGTCTGCCAATTCCAGCACTTCCCCGGTCAGTTTCAATGAAATTATACGCCACAGGGTTTTGTGCGTCAATCCAATTATCACCAACAGTTGCAGTGACTCTGTTTGTTTCGAGTATAATGAGCCTCCGTAAAAATCATCGTTATCGAAAAAGGAGATAATTGTGTCCCGGATCATCAAAACATCGACACCAGGGAAAGAAAGAGCTCAATTAAGTAAAGCCATAGTCATCACTATTCGTGAGTTTATGCGCAAAGATCAGATCGATCAAGGGACACGGGATATGGTTGCGTTTATCATTCTAGCACTTCGCGAAATCGCTTCCGGGATCGATAAATCCGTTGCTGCCTGGGAAAAGCGCGGGTATTGGGTTAAGGCAGATAAATATCGCTTGGAATGGCGTTGGACCGGAGAAACCGCCAATGATTTAGCTCAAGCTTTCGAAAAAGAAAATTGGACCAAGATATCGGACATTCTTGCTGAAACAATGGGCAAATTCATGTCCATCAAAGTTAGCGACCGGCATCGCATGGGCAAACCCTGGTTAGGCGCAGAATCGAAATTTCAACAAGAAGAGACAGGTCAATCATAAAGATGATTTTTTCTTGCTTGCACATATCATCCTTTAATAAAATCAAAAGGGTTTGATGGTAAGATTGATTTGGAATAAACAACTGAACAACTGCTTTGGCATGAAGATTGAAAACCTACCTCACCAAAATTCCACAAAGGATCAATATTTCACCTATGGCAGATAAGAGAATAACGTCACATCCCATTCTTCAAGTAACTAAAAAAAATATTATCGAATTTTATTGGCAAAATAAATCCCTAAAAGCAAAAGCTGGTGACACAATTGCATCAGCATTAATTGCCAATGGCATCGATATCTTCGGTCATCATCCGAAAGACGGCTCCCCGCTTGGTCTATTTTGTGCCAATGGGCAATGTTCTCAATGCATGGTGATTGTAGATGGCAAACCTATCAAATCTTGTATGACCCTTGTGAAACCAGGCATGTCGGTGAAACCACTGGATGGTTTACCAGATATCTCCCAACTGCAGCAAAATAGCAGTTTTTCCCAATCATTTGAGAGGGACAAGCTCCTTCAGATCCCTGTGCTAATCATCGGTGGTGGTCCTGCTGGCCTTTCAGCAGCTATCGAACTAGGAAAATTAGGAATCAAAACACTGCTTGTTGATGATAAATCTCATTTAGGGGGCAAATTGGTTCTCCAAACCCATCGTTTCTTTGGATCAACGCAAGCAGTTTATGCTGGAACACGCGGTATCGATATTGCCAATAAATTATCAAACGAGCTTTCCGAGTTAGATTCTGTAGAGGTTTGGCTGCAGACAACTGCAGTAGCCATCTATGAAGAGAAAGTTGTTGGACTCTGGAATGTCGAAGATGACGAATACATCCTTATGAAACCAGAGGTTTTACTGGTCGCATCAGGTGCTCGCGAACGCAGTTTGCCGTTCAAAGGCAACACCTTGCCAGGAATATACGGCGCTGGTGCCTTCCAAACCCTGGTAAACCGAGATCTGGTTAGACCTGCTGAGCAACTTTTCATCGTCGGTGGCGGAAATGTCGGTCTGATTGCTGGTTATCATGCCCTTCAAGCGGGTATCGATGTTGTCGGATTGGTTGAAGCCATGCCAGAGTGCGGTGGTTATAAAGTACATGAGGATAAGCTGGCTCGTTTTGGCGTTCCCATCATGACCTCACACACTATCCTTGAGGCAAAAGGCAAGGAACATGTTCAGAGTGTTATCATAGCAAAGGTTGACGAACAATTTCAACCAATTCCAGGCACAGAAAAAGAATTATCTTGTGATTGTGTCTTGATTGCTGTAGGACTGAATCCTGTAGATGAGTTTACACAGAAGGCAAAAGAAGTTGGATTGACTGTCTTTGCTGCTGGGGATGCCGCAGATATTGCAGAAGCTTCCGCTGCCATGTTTTCCGGGAAAATTGCCGGCATCGAGATAGCCCAATTCATGGGAAATGAAGGATTGTCCGTACCTGAAGAATGGCGATCCTTCGAAGCTATTTTGAAGTCAAAACCCGGTGAAATTCATCCTCTGGATGAGCCCCATCCATCCGGAAAAGTTTTTCCCGTGATGCATTGCCGGCAGGAGATCCCTTGTGATCCTTGTGCGACTGTTTGTCCCAACAACCTCATTCGTATCACCCCAGATGATATCCGAAACCTGCCTGAGTTTTGTACTTATGACGAAAAGAATTGCATCGCTTGCGAACGCTGTGTTGCAATTTGTCCGGGATTGGCAATAACCCTGGTGGATTTTCGTAAAAGCCACAATAGCCCAGTGGTGTCCATTCCAATGGAATTCTCAAAACAACACCTTCCCGTCGGGGACCAGGTTCCAGTAACAGATATTGATGGAAATATTTTAGGAAAATACCCCGTAATCAGTACACGCCAATTACGACAATTCCCACGAACATTGATTGTACGTGTCCAGGTTCCTGCAAAAATCGCCACCATAGTATCTGGAATTCAACTCCACGCAGGTTGGAACGAGGAGGTTACACAAACCGATCAGTATTTAGAGGAAACTGAGCAAGAAACAATTATCTGCCGATGCGAACATATTTCTGCCGATGACATCAGGTCATTAGTTCGCCATGGCGTTAGGGATATCAATCAAATTAAAGCAGTTACAAAGGCAACCATGGGTTCATGTGGCGGTAAAACCTGCTTAGCGCTGATTAAAAAAATATTTCGAGAAGAAGGAATACCTATTAATGAGGTGACTGATCCAACGCAACGTCCTGTTTTTGTTGAAATACCTTTAGAAACCTTGGCAAGAAATCAACAGGAGGAATTGTAAGGGATGGCAAAGCCATCGAAAAACGTCTATGATGTCATTATTATCGGTGCAGGCTCGATCGGTGTGCCGACAGCTTTTTACCTGGCAAAAGCCGGTTTGCAAGTCTTGGTGCTTGATAAGCTCCCCAGTGTCGGGCAAGCTTCGAATAAGCATGCCATCGGGGGTATTCGAGCGACTCATTCCGAGCCTGCCAAAATAATTCTTGGCAAAAAAAGCCTGGAAGCATTCTCACAATGGGAGGGTCATTACGGTGATGATATTGAGTGGCATCAAGGAGGTTATTCCTTCGTTGCATATGACAAGGAAAATGCTGCTTTATTGCAAGAATTGGTAAATTGGCAGAGACAACAATCCCTGAATATCTCATGGCTGGATGCGCCAAACCTTCTTGAGGTGATTCCAAATCTAAATCCCATAAACTTATTGGGGGGCACCTTTTCACCAGAGGATGGCAGTGCCTCCCCTCTGAAATCGGCCTTTGCCTTTCAAAAGCATGCAGAAAGAATAGGCGCTGAATTCAAATTTAAGGAAGAGGTCATTGATTTTATTAAGAATCAAAACCGTGTCTTAGGAGTGAGAACTGCGCTAGGAGAATATCACAGCCAGTGGGTAATCAATGCGGCCGGTGGATGGGCAAAACCTTTATCTGCCAAATTAAACCTGGCTGTACCAGTGAATCCTGATTCACATGAAGCCGCAATTACGGAACCCGTCGAAAGAATCTTTCACCCCATGATTGTGGATATGCGCTCCCGTCCTGGCTCAGAAAATTTTTATTTTTACCAGCATCCTACAGGAAAAATTATCTTTTGTATGACACCTGACCCACCAATTTTAGGCACACATACCCTCGCATCCAGTAACTTTTTACCCAAAGCTGCAAGGCGATTACTGGAATTGATGCCAATTCTAAAACATATTCGCGTTCGAAGGGTCTGGAGAGGAACATACCCGATGACACCAGACGGGTCCCCCATCATTGGAGCCGTAGAAGGGTTGGATGGTTTTATTCTAGCTGTTGGGATGTGCGGCCAGGGCTTCATGCTTGGTCCGGGTGTGGGCCAAATTCTTACCCAGCTGATATTGAAGAAACTAACTCGTGAAGATAAAATCATCCTTGATGAGCTTTCCTTTTATCGGAAATTTGAATCGACTGAGATGTTACAATAATGATAAGAGCAATAGTTTTAGATATTGGGGGCGTGCTCCTCAGAACAGAAGACCGATCTACTCGCGAGGAACTTGAGCGAAAATATGAGCTACCTCCTGGCAGTAGTGATACATTGGTTTTTGATTCACCCGTTGCCAAAGCTGCGACTATCGGAAGGGTGCCAACCCAAGCTATTTGGGAAGATGTTGCAAAAAAACTAGATCTGAAACCAGATTCCTTAGAGACTTTTAAACAGGCATTCTGGGCTGGTGACCGGGTAGATCATTCTTTATTAGAATTCTTAGTGCATTGTCGATCGGATTACACAACAGCGCTTTTGAGTAATGCCTGGCTGGATGCCCGATCAACCTTTGCCCACAACTATGGACTTGTTGAAGGGAAAACGGTAGATTTTATTCTTATCTCAGCAGAATTGGGTGTCGCCAAACCTAACCCCAAGATTTATCACATTCTTGCGGAAAGGGTCAAACGTGATTTTGGAGAGATCCTTTTTGTTGATGATTTCATTGAAAATGTGATTGCCGCAGATCAACTAGGCATTCAGACCATCCATTATCAGCCTGGGATGTCGCTGAGCAAAAAAATTAAATCTAGGCTGAAATAATTAAGACGCGATGAAAGTAGATGCGCGATGCAACTCGAACAATTCTTAGAAAAATTACCGGAAAATTATACAGCACTGGATAAAGAACAAATTATCAAGGCATATAAGCTTGCCGAAGAGGCTCACAAAGATCAAACATTAGCAAGCGGTCTTCCTTATATTTCACATTGCACTGCGGTCGCCGCCATCCTGGCAGACCTGGCAGTACCTCCGGAATTGATTATTGCCGGGCTGCTCCACGATATCGTTGAGGACACCGATGTCACTCTTGAACAAATCGGAAAGGAATTTAATCAAGAAGTGGCGGGGTTGGTGGATGGTGTCACCAAGCTGACGAACCTTCCTAATCTTCTACGCGGAGACCAACATAACGGATATTTTATCCAACAAAAAGAAACAGGAACCCATAAAAAATATAAAGAGGAAGAATTAGCCGAAGCGCTGCGAAAAACATTTCTTGCAATGAGTGATGATATCAGGGTGGTATTGGTGAAACTTGCGGATAGACTTCATAATATGCGAACCTTGTCTTATCTTGATGAACCCATCCAAAAACGAATTGCGCAGGAGACTCTGGATATATTCGCACCTTTGGCAAATCGACTTGGTATCTGGCAAATAAAATGGGAATTACAAGACCTGGCTTTTCGGGTGGTCGACCCGGAGAAATATAAAGAAATTGCTGAAAAATTAGCCAACAGACGAGCTGATAGAGAAGAACAAATTCAAGAAATCATAAAAAGACTCAATCAGGAATTGGAAGCGGAGGGTGTTCGAGCAAAAATCTCTGGAAGGCCCAAGCATATTTACTCCATTTTTCAGAAGATGAAACGGAAAGATAAACCATTTGAAATGCTGATGGATCTGCGTGGCGTTCGCTTGATTGTGGAAGATGTCTCCGCATGTTATAAAGCCCTGGGCGTTGTGCACATGAAATGGCGACCGATTCCAGGAGAGTTTGACGATTACATCGCAGCAAGAAAAGATAATAACTATCAATCGCTGCATACTGCAGTGATCTTTGACGACGGGAAGCCCCTTGAAGTCCAGATCAGAACCCAGGAAATGCATGAAAGTGCTGAATACGGCATTGCAGCGCATTGGCGCTACAAGGAAAATGCAACTCAAATCAAAGAAGCCTATCAACAAAAGATAAGTTGGCTTAGAAGTCTCTTCTCTTGGCGTCAGGATGAAGAGGATGCAGATGATCTGGTAGAAAGCTGGAAATCTGATGTGTTCAAAGACCGGGTTTATGTACTGACACCCCAAGGCGATATTATCGATCTCCCTGCGGGTTCAACCCCCATTGACTTTGCTTATCATGTTCATACCGAAATTGGGCATCGATGTCGGGGTGCGAAGATTAATGGCAAGCTGGTTTCTCTGGACCATGTTTTGGAGACAGGCAACCAGGTCGAGATCCTTACAGCCAAACGAGGTGGACCTTCGCGCGACTGGTTGAATCCAAACCTTGGTTTGGTTCGTACCAGCCGAGCCCGTTCAAAAATCAAACAGTGGTTCAAACGTCAGGATCGTGAATCCAATTTAGCCCAAGGTAAAACAATTCTCGATAAGGAATTTAAACGTTTAGGGTTAAGAAATATTGACCTTGAGGAAGTCATCGATGAAATCGGCATGCGTTCAGTTGATGAACTGTATGTCTCAATTGGGTGTGGAGATATTGGCACAGGTCGGGTGGTCAATAAAATCGCTGAAATGGAAGAGAAAACCCTGGAAACAGACCTCGAGTTAGAAATTGTGGAAGAACCTTCCACAATTGTGCCTTCGGACACCATCAAGGTGATGGGGCTCAAAGGGATCGCAACCACGATGGCAAAATGCTGCAACCCCATGCCCGGTGATGAAATCATTGGATATATCACCCGCGGTCGTGGCGCTACGATTCACCGTCAGGATTGTCCCAATATTCTCCGCGTGTCTGAAAAAGAACGCTTGGTCAAAGTTTCCTGGGGGCAGCCGGGAAAGACTTTTACGGTTCCTGTTCAGATTAAGGCTTATGATCGCCAGGGATTAATGGCAGATATTTCCAACATCATTTCTGATGAGAATGTCAACCTGGTTGACATGAGCATGAAAATGAATCAGCACCTGGCAAATATCAAACTTGTCGTCGGTGTCAAAGGCATTGCGCAGCTAAGCCGCATTCTGACAAGGTTGGAGAGTCTTCCCAATGTCTTTGAAGCAAAACGGCGCCGGCCCGGATAGAATAATCTGTTATAATCTTGGCGGAAACCGTCATTTAGGCCTTTACGAATCAAATCACATAGTGTAAAATCGCTTGCGACTGTCCAACTTATGGTTTTACTTGGAGGAAAATGATGCCTCGAATTCATTGTCATTATATCGATTGTTTGTTCCTTGACGGAAAATACTGCAGTGCTGCCGCTATAGAATTAGATCCTGATACCGGTTGCAGAACTTACCAGCCCAGTGAAGATATCGATCTGAAAGATTGGGACGAACCAGAAGACATTGATGATTGGGATGATATAGACGAAGATGAAGACGAAGACCTCTGGATTGATGAGGAAGAAGATCTCATCGATTTAGAAATTGATGACGCAGATGATGATGATTTCTGAAAAAGCGATCATGCATTAATAGAAAAATTTCTAGATAGTATAAAATATTCCGAATAAGTAATGGCTCATCTGTGATGAATAGAGGCTGTTTCAGCCTCTTTTTTCATGACCTCGAATTCAAAGGAAACAATTGAGTATAATTCAACATGAAATTAATGATTACAAAATTTCGATCATCAATAACCAAAGGAGGAAGCAGCATGAGTGAGAATGGATACCTTCCCTATAAAGCAATCAATATATTCCTGGAACAAGATTTCCTTGAATCTGTCCTCAGAAAAATCTTGGATGAAAAGAATAATCTTTCAAAAGAAAATCAAATTGCCTTGGACCGTCTTTTTCGGCAGGAGATTTCAGTTTTAGGATTTCGGGATCCCACCCGGGCACCTCTGCCTCTGAGACTTAATGCTTACTTAACAGCCTTTGAAGAAAAAGACGAAGTTATACCGCTAACCCTATCTATCTGGACCCAGCTCAATTTGGATTTGGCTAAGGAGGTAAAAGATTGGTTGGACTCAGAGGGGTGGGAGAACCTGGCATTTGAACACCAATATAATGAATCGGAAGGTTTTCAAAAACAATGGCCTGAAGAATTGACCTTTGACAAATTGATAGAAAAATTTAAAGAATCTCATCCAGATCATGAAATTAGCAGGGAGGAAATAATCCTGTTGGTTTTGTGGATATCAGGTCAATTACCAACAGATCAATCTGTTATATAATCAATACACCACTTCCTCAATTTGTTACTTTGGAGTTTCTATGGACACCAATACAATGGAAAAGGATATCGGAAAAACAACTGTTTCGCCAGCAGTTTTACATAAAATTGCCAGGTTGACAGCATTGAGTGTCCAGGGCGTCAGCCGGATGGCGAGTATGAATGGCGTATTACAACAAATCTTTGGCGATGAGGAAAACGCAGGTGCCAAAGTCATCATTAAAGACGATATGGTATTCGTAGATATTTATGTCGTACTAATGAGCAATATGAATGTGCGTGATATCTCACGTGAAATTCAAGCACGGGTTTCTCGAGCAATTTCAGAAATGGTCGGAATGAAAGTTGGCGGCGTAAACATTCATATCATAGACATTGACTTCAGCATATAACTTCATTGCAGGCGAAAAGAGCCATAGAATAATGAAATCACGAACAAAAGCTCGGAGTATCGCTTTACAGGTGCTGTATGAAGTCGACATCAGCGAGCATGACCCCGGAACAGTATTAACTTACCGACTTCAGGGGTTGAAAATGGATGATTCCCTCAAAACGTTTATTAGTCAAATCGTTTCAGGTGTCACAAAAAACAAACAATCTCTGGATGAATTTATTTCCGAATTTGCACCTGATTGGCCTATTGATCAAGTTGCGGCAATTGACCGAAACTTATTACGAATTGCCCTCTGGGAAATCGCTGTTTTCCAAAAAACACCGGTCAAAGTGGTCATCAATGAGGCTGTAGAGCTTGCCAAACGTTATGGATCTGAAGGTTCATCGAGATTTGTAAACGGTGTTTTAGGTGGGTTCATCAACAACTTGCAGGAAATCAAGTTGAGTTTGGATATGTTACAAAATGATCAAGAGTGATCCTGGGACACAACCTCTTGTGTCCTATTGGAAGGCTTGGATTATTTCCTTTCTTATCCCAATCCTTTTGCTTTCAGGGTGTCATCTTCCATCCGTGAATCAAGCCCCTAATCAGGAATATTCTGAGGACAGCCTTTCAAGCCCTAAAATGGATGTGCAGTTTAATCTACTCCTGCCGCGACCTGTAGAAAAAGGGGAGGAAATTGGCTTGGAGATCCTCGATGAGGTATCAGGACTACCACATAATAAGCAGATTCATACCTTAAAGAAAGATGACGATCTTAATTACAGCACGAGTTTATCAGTCCAGGGGGGATCGGTCATAAAGTACCGATATACGCTGATAGGAGAAACCAGCACGTTGGAAAGTAGTTTTGGTGCTGAACCTGTCCGATATCGCCTATTCTATGTCGATGGCAGCAATTTAGTTAAGGATGTTTTACAAGCTTGGGGAGATGAACCCCTTTCATCAGGAACTGGGACCATCAAAGGTGTGGTTCTAGATGAAGACACCAACCAACCTATTCCTGATATCCTCATTAGTTCTGGCGGTCAGCTAGTTTTTACTGACGCGAATGGCAACTTTTTGATTGGAGGGATAGCTGAAGGTCAACAAAACATTCTCTTCTATTCGGTAGATGGAAAATATCGCCCCTATCAACAAGGTGCTGTGATATCAACAGGAAATCTCACCCCTGTAAAGTTGCTCCTCAAACCTGCAAAACCCGTCAACATTCGTTTCCGTGTTTCCCCACCCAATGATGCCCTGGGTGCACCCATCTACCTAGCCGGTAATTTGATTCACCTTGGAAACACCTTTTCAGATTTGGGTGGCGGAATGAGTGTTAAACCAAAGCTAATGCCGCAACTCATCGCTGGAGAAGATGGCACCTATACCATCGATATTCAATTGTATGCAGGTGTAGATTTCCGTTACAAGTTCACCTTGGGTGATGGCTATTGGAATGCGGAACAGGATTCTTCGGGAGGACTTCGGACACGCCAATTAATTGTCCCTGACCAGGACGTGACGATTGATCAGGAAATCGTTTCCTGGCGAACGCCAAACACAAAACCAATAACCTTCAAAGTTTTCATCCCACCAGAGACATCACCAAAAGATGAGAAATTCATCCAGCTCAAACAGGATGACTGGACAGAGCCTCTTCCCTTATGGCCACTTGGAAAGGGTGAATATCTGTATATCTTATTTTCTCCCTTATCAGCATCGGAAGCGCTCTCCTATCGATTCTGTAGAAACGGCGATTCTCAATGGGCTTTGAATGAACAGGACCCAGATATCCAAGGGGAAGTCATTCCGGGGAAATCGGAACAAATCATCTCCATCACAATTAATAAATGGTCACTTTACCAGACTTTACCGCCAACAACAGGAACGAATAACATCCCATTGCCCACGACGATGGGATCTTATTCGAGAATCATTGAACTATCACCAGAAATGGACCCATCCTGGCAGGTCTACGCTCCGGACTCATTCGCAACATTATCTGCATCAGGTACGGATACTGTGATTTTTTCCCCTCTATGGCGGGTGACAAAAGACACACCGTATATTCAGCAGGAATTAGGCCAAACCCCTTTCCACACGCACTTATCCAACCTCCTGATCAAAGCAGAAAATTCTGGCTTACATCAAGGCATTTACCCACAAATTGAGGCAACTATCTCAATGCGAAATTGGTGGTCCTCAGATAATAGGACCGATGCCTGGTGGTCTACTTTTTTTGATTCCTACAGCGAGATGATATTCGCCTATGCGAAATTGGCGCAACAAATCAATGCTGAAATGCTGCTGCTGGGCGGTAAAGCCGTCCTCCCCGCCTTCCAGGGTGGAGTTTTCCCCAACGGTACTGAAAGTAATGTGCCGGAAAATATTGATGAAAAATGGCGCGACTTAATTTTCGAGATAAAAGAAACCTTCACGGGAGATTTGATTTGGGTAACCAACCTCAACCTTGAAATGGATCCTTTGCCGGATTTTATCGACCTATTTGATGCAATTTACATCAGTATAGATAGTCCACTGACTGAGCCTTCAAATGCGACAGATGAGGCTATTGCTGCTGGTTTCACAGGCATTGTTGATAATTACCTTTATGAGGTCTACCGTAGCACCGGGAAACCCATCATCCTCGCACTGGCTTATCCCTCTGTGAATAATACTTTTCAAGGCTGCCGCTTGGTTAATGAAAATGGTTATAATGACGGTCTTTTTACTCCAGAGGAACTCGAGGATCACCCCATCGACCTTCAGGCACAAGTGTTGATCTATCAATCTATCTTGCCCGTTATTGCCAGCAGGTCATGGATCACGGGAACAGCCATCCGTGGTTTCGAACCCTCTGTTATCCTCCACGATGCATCCTCATCAATACACGGAAAACCTGCGTCAAGGATAATTTTCGATTGGTTCTTGGATATCGATAACGATTGACTTTATAAAGATATACGAAAGACAGTCAAAATTTAGGAGGCAGATAATCCTATGAATAACACATTGGGATCATGGCTTGAAGAACTGGGCATCGTTCACCAAAAAAGCGTCTTTCACAATCCAAACAGGTCACAACTTGTTTCCCAGGCCATAGTGAATCAAGAGGGTGAATTAACCCATCAAGGAGCACTAGCGGTCATAACCACACCTTATACAGGTCGTTCCCCGGATGATAAATTTATTGTTGATTACAGCGATCAAAAAAATTTGTGGTGGGGAGATGTCAACAAAAGGATGCAGCCTGGATCCTTCAAGAATCTTCAAAACAGAATCACTGCCTATTTAAGTAACCGTGATCTTTATATCATCGATTGTTTTATTGGCGCTGACCCTGAATACCAGCTTTCAGTGCGGATCGTGACAGAATTTGCCTGGCAAGCCCTAGCTTCACAAAATCTTTTTATCAATTTTGGCATAAAGCTTGACGACCAACCTGATATGATCATATTAGCAGCACCTGGTTTCCAAACACATCCGACCATTGATTCAGTTGAGTCAAAAGCCGCAATTGCAATTGACCTCCGTGAAAAAATAGTATTAATTGCTGCATCGAAATATGTGGGTGAAATTAAAAAATCTGCCTTCACAGTGATGAACGCTTTATTGCCCCAATCTAATGTCCTGCCCATGCACTGTTCAGCCAATGTCGGAGAAAAAGGAGATGTTGCCTTGTACTTTGGTCTTTCTGGTACAGGTAAAACAACCTTATCCTCCACGCCAGACCGACGGTTAATCGGGGATGATGAGCATGGCTGGGGAGAAAATGGTGTGTTCAATTTTGAAGGGGGATGTTATGCCAAGACCATCCGTCTGAATCCAGAACATGAACCTGTGATCTGGAAAGCGGCAAATCAATATGGCACCGTTTTGGAAAATGTGTTTATCACACCTGAAAATCGTCTTGTTGACTTTGATGATGCTCGGGTAACAGAAAATACACGTGCAGCATATCCCCTTTCATGTGTTGACAATATCATCCCGGAAGGAATGGCTGGACACCCTCAGAACATCTTTTTCCTTACCGCCGATGCATTTGGTGTCATGCCGCCGGTAGCCAAATTATCACATGAACAAGCAAGTTATTATTTCCTTTCTGGTTATACTTCCAAAGTCGCAGGAACAGAACGGGGTTTAGGTCAGATGCCCAAAGCAACATTTTCAACTTGTTTTGGTGAACCATTTTTACCTCTGACTCCTGACATCTACGCCAGCTTAATCAAAGAGAAAATCAACCAACACAGCAGCAAAATTTGGCTGGTTAACACCGGATGGACAGCAGGTGATTACAATACTGGGCACCGCATGCCCCTACCGTACACCAGGCAGATGGTCAGGTGGATCCTATCAGGGCAATGCGAAACAGCCCAATACCATAAGGATCCTATTTTTGATATCGATGTGCCAAATGAAATCTCGGGGATCCCAAAAGAACTCCTTTACCCTGAAAAAACCTGGGACGATGCTAATGCCTTTAAAAATGTTGCTGATGCATTAAAAAATGACTTTGACCAAAATTTTGAGAAATTTTCTAGCTTTCTCTAAGGCCACACACGCAATACCAGGAACAGCAATGCGGAAACAAAGAAAAACGGCCCCAAAGGGAAACTAAGTTGTTTAAAAGGTTGCCTTGTAATCAACGAGCTGATAAAAGCGAAAACGACAAAGATCGAAAGTGATAAGAAAAAACTGTAAAAACCTTCAGGAAAACCCAGCAAAAATCCGATGACACCCACGCCATAAACGTCACCCCAACCGAAAGCAGTAAGGTTGGATGGTCCAAGAGAGCGAGCGGATAAATACTTTTTCCCTAACCAAAAGATCATCAGACCAGTTGCTAGGTTTATTACGCCACCCATTATTAGGTCAAGGATATCTGAAAATAAAAGGCCATAAAGAATGACACATAGTATGGAAACCAATAAGATATAGAATGGAATTCGTCCGGTGATCAAATCAATAAGAGCTAACAATAAGAAAATTAATAAAGATGAAAAATTATAAAGGATGAAAAAAATATCCCGATTTCCCATTACTATAGTCTTTTTGTTTTGAACATGGATTCTTTATGTAGTGGTCTAAATTTATTTATAGACGGTGATTGTCTATTTAATTTGCAAATATCTAGGATTGTTAACCTGTATCCACATCAAAAATTCGCTGATATTTGACAACCTTTATCCCTTACTGTTTTGAATTATAATTCAGAAAAGCCCCAGGAGAAAATATGGAAAAATTTGTCATCCACGGTGGAATTCCTCTTCACGGAGATGTTACACCTTCAGGAAATAAAAATGCCGCCCTTCCTTTGCTAGCTTCATGCTTGCTGACCAGTGAGCCCATCATCCTGCATAATGTCCCAAATATTCTGGATGTCCAAACAATGCTCAAGCTGTTAAAAAGTCTCAAGGTTCAGGTTGAGAAAATAGACGAAACCTCCTTCCGCTTGGACGCAAGTGATATCTGCCCCGCCGAACTAGACCCTAACCTTTGTCGAAAAATTCGAGCCTCAATTTTATTGGCAGGTCCGTTACTAAGCAGAGTGGGAGAATTATATTTACCACCTCCAGGGGGTGATGTCATTGGGAGAAGACGAGTTGATACGCATATTTTGGCATTCTCAAACATGGGCGTTGAAACCCAATATATCAACAACCTTTTTCACTTCTCAACCAAACATCTACAAGGCGCAGAGATCCTCCTCGATGAAGCTTCAGTAACCGCTACTGAAAATGCAATTATGGCCTGTGTCCTGGCTGATGGACAATCCATCATTCGAAATGCAGCCAGTGAACCTCATATCCAGGAATTATGCAATTTTCTAAATAGCCTGGGCGCGAAAATCGAGAATGTGGGTTCAAACACACTCATCATCACCGGTGTGAACGCTTTACATGGTGGCAAGTTCACCATCGGGCCGGACTACTTGGAAGTGGTTAGCTACATTGGCGCAGCAGTTGTGACTGGTAGTGCGATCAGGATCCGTAATGCAGGCGTCAAACATCTGGATATGATTCACCTGGTAATGAATCGGTTGGGCGTTACCTGGAAAAATGATGGGGATGACATTCTCATCCCATCAAAGCAATTATTAGAAATTGAACCTGACCTGGGAAATGCCATTCCTGAAATCTCAGTGATGCCCTGGCCGGCTTTTCCTACAGATTTAATGAGTATTGCCATTGTGATTGCTACCCAATCAAGAGGCAGTATTTTGTTTCATGATTGGATGTACCCCTCTCGCATGTTCTTTACGGATAAATTGGTCAGTATGGGTGCTCAAATTGTTTTATGCGATCCCCATCGATGTATCGTTCAGGGACCCACACAGCTTTCAGGTGAAATCTTGGAAAGCCCGGATATTCGGGCAGGTATGGCACTCGTTTTGGCAGCTTTATCTGCCCAGGGTAAGAGTGTGATTCGTAACGTCAGCCAAATTGATCGCGGGTATCAACAGGTCGATCTAAAATTAAAGAATCTTGGAGCAGATATTCAACGACTGATGGAATAAACCAGATCACGGGATTTTTCACTGGCTCAGTTTTTCCGCTTCAGAATAAAGTAATTCTCAAGATTGAATATTTAAAGAAAAAGGCGCCTGTTCGAGCGCCTTTTTCAAGTGATAATTGTTTGAAAAATAAATTATGCTTCTTGCTGGGATTTTGTCACTTCGAGAAATTGACTGATAATTTCACGCAACATGGGTTCTGGCAATGCACCTACCTGCCTGTTAACGATCTTCCCATCATAAATTAACAGCATCGTGGGGATGCCTTGAACACCATACTTCATCGCCCATTCTGCATTTTGATCGGTGTTGACCTTAGCCACAAGCAGCTCCCCAGCATATTCCTCAGCGATTTTTTCTAAAGTCGGTGCGACCATTTTACAGGGCCCACACCACGGTGCCCAAAAGTCAACAATAACCGGCAAAGATGATTCCAGGACGGTCTTCTCAAAAGCTTGATCCGTAACATTGATTGGTTCTTTTATCATTTAGTTCTCCTATATATCATTGATTTTACGAGTATATCATCATTATTCACCACAAGTATTAATAATTTATTATATTGTGGAGGAAAATTATATTATTTGTGTAAAATATTTACAAGATCCCAAGTGATTTCCACAGCAGTCGAAATTTATCAAGCAACGGTGGCCCCAGTAAGATAATTCCAATAACCAGCGCTGAAACTGCCGCTATAAGAACAGCTGCAGCACCAACATCCTTGCCCGCGCGTGCTAAAGGATGGAGATCGGGACTGGCGAGATCGACCACGATTTCCAATGCGGTGTTGATAAACTCTGCCATCCAAACCATACCAATCGTCAAAATCAGAACAACCCAATCACCTAAGGGTAATTTGAGCCAGATGGCCACAAGGAGGACAGAAACTGTTGCAATGGCGTGAATCCAAGCATTTTGTTGAGTCCTAACAACATGCCACCACCCAACCAAGGCGTTCTTAAAACTTGTCAGTCGCGATCGAATAAATTGGAACCGCAAATTAATGTCTCCAGTTGTTCCTATTTTAATTTCATTCTTCGATGAAGGCTATACCAAGTGGCTTTGGACCGGAATGCACAGCAAGTGCACAGCCCACCTCTACAGTCACGAATTCCATTTCGGGGGCTACTTTTCTGATCGTTTCTTCTAGATAATGAACTTCTTGATCACACTCTAAATGTGTTAAAAAAATCCTTTTAATATTGCCATTGTTGAGTTGATTAACAAAGTAATTTTTTAGGGCTTCAACAGCTCGGTGTCTCATACCTCTCACTTTCTGTAGAATCCCCAGCGTGCCATCTGGAAGTATGTTCAAAAATGGGTGAATATGCAATAAACTTGAGACGAAATGTTCTATTCTTGAACAACGACCTCCCTGGTAGAGATAATCCAAAGAATCTAAAACGAAAATACCCCGCGATTGCTTAATACACTGTCGAATCCTTTGACCTAATTCATCAAACGATATGCCTTTATTCCGCCATTGTGCCGCTTGAAGTACGACCTGTCCGTAACCTGTTGAAAAACTGTGGGAATCGATGAGATCAATTGTCTTATCTTTCAAACTTCTCAGTGCTATTTGTGCATTCTGGAAAGCAGCAGATAGCTTACTTGAGACGCCTATATAAATGCTTGGCTCATCCCTGTCAAAAAATTTCAGATAATCTGATGGTGAAGGTGCTGATGTGGTTGGATAAATACCTGTCTCCTTCACCTTTTCAAATAAAATCCTAGCATCAATATCCTCCGCATCTTTGTAAATTTTCCCTTCGAATTGAATATACATTGGAATAACATTTATTTGATATGCCTCACATAACCTTTTAGGGATATCGGCAGTGGAATCGGTCAGGATGTTGATCATATGCTTATTATCTCTACACAAAATTGAAATCAGTATTGATTATACCAATGATGCCCGTTGAAATTGATGAATACAATTTAATCATCAATAACAAGTAGGGTATAATCTTTAGTCGCAAATAAATTAAAATTTTAGTGATTATTATCCTTGAGGCGCGTTTATGGTTTTTGTTGAAATCGAATTAGATGAATCCTATTGGAAATCTTTAGAAATTGAGCAGGAAGATATTGAATTCTTATATGCCTTCCTACTCGAAGAAGAAACCCCGTTAACATCTGAGAAATTAGCAGAAGCATTAATCCTTGAACGCATTCGTTCAGAAAAACATAAACTGGAAGAAAAGCAAAGGGAGAATGGTGAAATCTATCTTCCAAAATCGTCATTCAAGGTTGGTGAAAAGGTTCAATTTCCCGCCATGAATTGGGTGAACGGCAAAGTTACGAATGTGCGTCAGGGAATCAACCCGGAATATGCTAATTTTGAAGTCATCACAGTTGAGTTAAAAAATAGCAAAACAAAGCAATTCGCTTCCAATCTGGAGGATCACCCCCTAAATCAAGTCAAGTCAACCACAAGTGAGGCCATTGAAGATCAAGCCGAAAGGATCATCCAGGAATTTGGTAGCGATATCCAATCCAAGCTCGAAGACCAGCTCGATCAGAACAGGGACCTTGTCAGAATTGGGGAAAACTGGTTTCCGAAATCACTACTAATTGATTTCAACATTGGACATTTAAATTTAGCCGAAGCCATCCTGGATATGCACAATGGCGGTCCCCTTTCAGTGGATACCCTTCTGGAACAAATCGATGTGGATATTGATGATCCTGAAGAATTAGTTTACTTTTCATTGAATTATGCGATGCAAGAAGATCCGAGATTTGATGATGTTGGTCCAAGCGGGAAAGTCGAGTGGTTCTTGAATCGACTGGAACCTCAATTTGTTCGAGAAAAACCCTTAGAATTGACCTATCATCCTATAGAATATGATCGGGCAGTTCTTTCAGAGGACATGATTAAAGCAGAACAGAGAGTTGATGATGAATTAATTGAGATCGAACCTAAATATAGCCGAAAAACCTCTGCGAAAGAAACTTCTGTGGTTTTGAACTACCCACATTGGCGAACAGGCAGCCTGCCCTTAACAGCCTATACAAAGCCCTTCTTCCCTACGGCAATTGAATCTCCCCGTGTCAAATTTAAACTGATTGACAATAAAGGTGATGAAATCTCAGCTTGGGTTGTCAGACCCTTCCACTATGTCTATGGCCTGAGAGATTGGTATGAAGATTTGGAGTTGATGCCAGGGAGTATCATCAACATTAGACCGGGAAAACAACCTGGTGAAGTCTTGATTGAACCTCAGAAAAAGCGTTCAAATCGGGAATGGATCCGAACTTTATTGATAGGGGCGGATGGTGGCATTGTTTTTGCGATGCTTAAACAAACAATTACAGCAGATTTCAACGAACGGATGGCTGTTGCTGTGCCTGCGACAGAAGTATTGGATGAATTATGGCAGAAACGGGCAAAAAATCCGCGACCCATTAAAAATGAATTGATCTCGATCATGAAAGAACTAGCGAAATTAAATCCACAAGGCCAGGTTCATGGTGTGGAACTTTATGCAGCACTCAATTGCATTCGGCGATGTCCTCCGGGTGTCGTATTTAGCCTTTTGCCTTCTAATCCTGAATTTTCTGCCGTTGGTGACTTGTACTTCCGGCTCAGCGACCAATCATAGATGGAGAATCACGCAATGGATATGAAGCGTAGAAGCCTTGTCAAACCAAAACTGACTTCACCATTCAAAATCGACTTCGAATGGTGGAAAAAACATGATCGCGACTGGCGCGTTTATCTTCGAGGATTCTTATGCGAAGAACACCAGGCCATGTATGAAAACATGGAAAATGATGAAATCATTGATTGGGTTGATCCGAAGACAGCAGAGGTCAGCCAGGTGGACGGATTACAGCATATCTTAATCACACATTGCGCTAAACAGGATGACTTCCTAAAAAGAAATATGGCTTTGGTGGACTCTGTTTTCAGGGTTTTACTTTCTAACGGCAATCAACCAATGACACCGGAAGAATTGGGGGACCGTTTAAATCGCCAGCCGAATACCATCTTGAGGACCTTGTCTGGCCCAAGGGTCTACAAGGGAATCCGCCCTGTCTCTGAGGATTAAATAGGTTATAATAAGTATCCATTATTTGCCCCTGTAGCTCAATTGGACAGAGCACTGGACTTCTAATCCAACGGTTACAGGTTCGAGTCCTGTCAGGGGCGTCAACATCATCCATTTCCCCTCACTACAAAAAATCAAAAAAGAATCGGTGATATCGCTGCTATTCTGGGTATAATCTAAACAGGAATTATTCCTATAAGGAAAGGATGTTTATGAAATTAATTCTCCGCTGGTTGATTATCGCTGTATCCTTATATATCGCCGTACTCATTGTGCCAGGTATCTCGGTTGAAGGTGATGCATGGATTGCTTTTGCTGTCATGGCACTTGTTCTTGGTTTTGTCAATGCCATTATCCGCCCAATTCTAAAGTTCCTTTCATGTGGATTTATTATTCTCACATTGGGATTATTTGTTTTTGTCATCAATGCGGGTACATTTTTGCTCGCATCAGAGATTGCCCAAAGCTGGTTTGGGGTTGGGTTCTATGTGGATAATTTTTGGTCAGCATTATTAGGTTCCATCATTGTAAGCATCGTATCAATTGTGCTCTCTGAAATCCTCGTTGATAAGGAAAAAGAACGTTAAGATTTCAGAGCCATCCGCTTGCCATAACAAAATTTCTCGAGTATACTTTCAAAACGTGTTGAAAATTGAGTTTCAACTCGAATAAAGAAGCCAAAAAAATATCGGTTTCTTTCCGCTGCCCATCTATCAACGATAGTCAAAGGTAGTAGACCCAAGGAAAGGAGATTCCTAATGCGACAGTATGAACTTATATTGATCGTCCAACCAGACCTGGACGAAGAGACCACACAGGGTGTCATTGAGCGCGTGCAAAACATGATCACTGATAACAGTGGTGAAATTCTGAATACGGATCTATGGGGTTCAAAACAGCTTGCTTATGAAATCAAAGATTTCAGGGAAGGCTATTATGTTTATATGGAAGTGCAATTCCCACCCGAATTTGGAACGGAATTAAAACAAAACCTGCGTTATATTGAACCCATTATCCGTTACTTACTGACAAAAATTGATCAATAATCATTTAGATCGGGATAATTTTTCTGAAAGTGAGTCTTTTCATGACGCCCGGATTGAATAAAATCATGGTGATTGGTTACCTCGGAAGAGATCCAGAAATGCGTTATACGCCTAGCGGGAAATCTGTGGCTAATTTTTCATTGGCATACCACCGTCAATGGAAATCTCCGAAAGGTGAAACCCAGGATGAAACTGAATGGTTCAACGTCGTTGCCTGGGGTAAACTTGCTGAATTTTCCAAAAATTCCATGAAAAAAGGAAATCTTGTGTATGTTGAAGGGCGCTTGCAATCCAGATCTTGGCAGGACAAGGACGGTAATCAACACACATCTGTTGAGATTGTCGCTCGTGATATCCTTTTGCTTAATCATCTTGGGAGTCAAGCGGAAACAGAAGATAACGAAGAAGATGAAGAATATCCCTATTAATAATTTATCAAGGAAAGATAGGAGTTAGAAATGAGCAATTATCGAGGTAATCGCTATTATTCTCGAGTAAAGGTTTGCCAATTTTGCACAGATAAATCGACAAAAATCGATTATAAAGATGTGAATTTACTTCAAAGATATATCGACGACACCGGAAAGATCCGACCTCGCCGTCAAACTGGAACATGTGCAAAACATCAACGAGCCGTCTCGAAAGCTATAAAGAATGCAAGGCACATTGCCCTGTTACCATTTGCTGGCTAATAAGAGCCCTTCCATCAGTAATTAATTTTGAGATAGGTCAACCTTTATGGCAAAAAATGAAAAAACCAAAAAAGTAAAAACTAAAAAACACCTTGCCAAGCAGCAGCGGGAAGCACGTCAGACGAAGATTATCATCATCGTGACAATCATCATCGGTGCCCTTATCCTTGGTCTGGTTGGATATGGATTGGTCGATCAATTAATCGTTCGACCACGAACCCGTGTTGCACAGGTAGGTGAAACCACAATCAGGGTCAAGGAATTTGAATCTCAGGTTCAATACACCCGCATCCAAATGCTGAATCAAGCATATCAATACTTTTCTTTTTACCAACAATTTGGAGAATTTGGGCAAAGCTTTCTTGAAACAGCCCAATCAATTGCATCTGAACTGTCTCAACCTGTTAATCTGGGTCGAGAAGTTTTGGATGATATGATTGATAATATCCTTATCAGAGAAGCAGCTGCAGAACGGGGAATCACCGCCAGCGAAGAAGAAGTGGACGAAGCACTAAAAAGTGCCTTTGGTTTCTTTCCAGATGGGACACCAACACCGACACAAACTGCAACAATTGTCTCCACGCCTACTTTATCCGAGACCCAGTATGCTTTAGTCACTCCAACTTTCACACCAACAGCAACTGACTTGCCAACTGAGACACCTGAAGTTTCCCCGACCCCATCTGAAGAGGCTCAAACAGAAGACGAGACATCAGAAGGTGGCAATACTGAGGGAATGGATGAATCTTTGGGCGAAGACGCCGAAGACCTTGAAGGAGAGGAAGAAAATGCTGCAACACCAACCATTACTTCCACCCCGACCATAACCCTGACACCAACGCCGTACACAACGGAAATCTTTGGACAGGATTTACAGGAATTTGACGATCTGTATGCTGCTTACAATTTCACCATAGAGGATCTGCGCAGCTTATTTGAAGTTGACATATTAAGAGAGAAGTTGGTTGAAGAAATCACAGCGGATTTAGAACCCTTCAAAGAAGAAGTTTGGGCTCGCCATATCCTCGTTGAAACAGAAGAAGAAGCACAGGATATCCTCGGCCAATTAGAGGATGGCGGAGATTTCCATGAATTAGCTGCTGAATATTCAATGGATGAATCAAATGCCTCAGATGGCGGGAATTTAGGTTGGTTCGATAAAGAAACCATGGTTCCGGAATTCACTGAAGCGGCTTTCAGTCTTGAAAAAGGAGAAATTAGCGAGCCAGTGGAGACAAGTTTCGGTTTTCACATTATTCAAAATCTTGGAAAACGAGATAGTCAAATACTCCCGCAGGAATTCCGACAAGATAAACAAGAAGCCTTCAATACCTGGTTGAGTGAATTACGCAACTCTCGTGAAGATATCATCATTTACGATGCCTGGGAAGAATTTGTGCCATCCACACCTGAAGTTCCGCAACAATTCTTATTGTCGCTTTACCAACAGGGATTGGAAGAACCAACATCCCCCTGAGGTGTTTAATTTTGTAATCAAACCAAAAAGGCGCTGATCTGGCGCCTTTTTAATTTAATGGTCAAGAATTAATAAAATCATTGAGAGACTGCGTATCGGATTTTCAATAACGATATTTATCCAAGTACCCCCTTTATATCTGGCCTTTTGACCTTAAACATTCATCTTCATAATGTGAATATTACTCCAGATATTTTTCGTCAACATCCTCGAGTTTCAGGCTGATCATCTGGCTGGTTGAATCTCTCCCCATTGTGACACCGTAGATGACATCGGCTGCTTGAACAGTATTGCGGTTATGTGTAATGATAACAAATTGAGTCTTTTTCGATAATTCAGTTAGTAATTCGATAAATCGACCGACATTCGATTCATCCAGCATGGCATCAACTTCGTCCAGGATACAAAACGGGGTTGGTGACACCTTGAGGAGTGCAAAGATCAAGGCAACAGCTGTTAAGCTGCGTTCGCCTCCAGATAATAAGGCTAATCCTTGGCTCCGCCGACCCGGCAACCGGGCTTCGATATCAATGCCACCCTCCACAGGATTTTCTTCATCTGAGACCAGTAATTTCGCTTCGCCACCATTGAACAAGCGATAAAAGTACTCGGAAAACTCTTTATTTACGGATTTGAAAGTCTTTAGAAACTCATGTTCCATTAATGAATCTAACTTTTCGATAACCTGAGATAGGTCAATACTGGCTTTTTCCAAATCCTCAATTTGCTCAGTGAGAAACTCATATCTTTCCTTAACTTCGTAGTATTCATGCTGAGCCTCAGGATTGATCGCACCCATCCTGCGGATTTGACCTTTGAGACCTTTGATATCTTCCTCAATCGTAACCGGCACATCTTGAACCCTGGGTAAGTCTTGAATTAATCCCTCACCAAAGGGTAGAGGAGCTGGGCCATTAATTTTTTTATCATAGTCAAATGCGACCAAACCAAAATCATCCTCAATGCGATCACGAAGATTATTCAGCTGGTCTTCCTTTCGACTTAGTTCGAGCTGTGTTTGTGTAAATTGACGCTCAGCAGCAATGACCTGATGGTGATTGTGTTCCTCTAATTTTTCCAGGGCAGACAAAGAGCTTTGGAGTTTTTGACCAGTGGCGGTTAATGGATTGATTTTTTCACTTTCTATTTGTTTGATCTGTTCTGAAAGCGTGTTTTCAATTTCCATCATGGACGCTTCTCTGACCTCCAGATCTTTGAGATTATCCTCAATATCAGATAAACGTCCCTGGTAAATGGATAATCGCTCCTGAGCATTGTTACTTTGTTGTCGATGATCCCCAAAACGTTGGCGAGAAGCTTCCAACGCATTTTGAGTCACAATTCGATTTGTCTCCAAGCGATTCAATGTTTGTTGTAATTCAAAGAGCGGTAGTGTTTCAAGCTTCGCTGAAAGCATATTCTCTTCTTGAAGTAATGATGCAATGGCTGCATCACTTTCGCCCATTTGGTTTTCTGCTGATTTAATTTCCTCAATAGCTGCCGATAAATTCTTTTGGATCTCCTCCGCTTGTTCAGACAACCAGCCTTTATGTTGCTGCAGGCGGGTTAATTTTTCCTCAGCCTCTTGCAGTTCCTGATCAGCTTGATCTTTCTCTGCCTCAATTTCACTCCGCTTAGCAGAAATCCCATTGATTTCTTGCTTAAGTTGCTCTAAGGCGTTATTGTGGACATGTTTCTCCGCTTCGATCCGTTTCTTCTCTTCTGAAAGCTGTTCGATTTCTTTTTGTATTTCACTCTTTCTCCTGGTCCTACCTATCCGTCTTCCAGCAGCACTTTGACCCGAGATGATGACGCCATTAGCTTGATAGACAATCCCGTTCAATGTGACGATTTTCTGATTTTCATTCAATTGAGGTTGGATTTTCTTAGCACTGACACGATTTTTGACAATGACAATATCCGATAATAATCTGTCCACTAAATCCTTGTAGATCGGTTTGACCTCAATCAGGTCATTGGCGTATCCAAAAATTTCGTCATTTGGAATTATTTTTCGATCCGGCATATTAGATCGCCAATCGCTTGGGATAATCAAAGCTACCCGATCATTATCCTTAGCCTCAAGGTATTCAATGACGATCTCAGCACCTTGTGAGGGAACGATCACCAGGTCTGCCAATTCTCCCAAAGCAGCACTGATCGCCCTCTCAAATCTCTGATTAACGGTTAGATATTTCGATAGCGGTTCGATCCCCTTTGGCAAATGTCCTTTTCTAGAATTTTCCACCAGCGTTTTTGACCCCTCTGAGTAACCAGTTAAGGCTGCTTCTGCTTGTATCAAAACATCCAATTGTGCGTCTAATTTCACCTGTTTGGTATCAATCTCAGAAATTTTTTCATCAAAATCTCTCGCTGTAATTTGGTATTTTTCAACAGTTTTTTCTTCTTTTACCAAGCCTTTTGAAATCTCAAAGAACTTAGCAACTTTCTGATCATAAGTTTCCTGCAGAAGGTTGATATCGCCATTTACTTCAGATATTTGCCCATTTATTTCAGCTATTGCTGAAATTATTTTCTCCTCATCAGCTCTTAAGTTTCCCACCCGATGATTAAGTTCATCCAATCGGGCATTGGTTTGAATTTTTTCCGTTTCGCGTTCGAGCCTGGCTTGCCTCTTGGCAAGCAATTCATCCTCTACCCGTTTTCTGCTTGCAGAAACATCAGCTAATTGACCCTCAAATTGTTTGACCTCTTCTTCAGCGTCGTGAAAATTATCCAATTTTTGTTGTATTGCATCTTCAAAGCCTTTTTGTTGGGAATCAAGATGGATAATCTCTTCCTTCAAGTTCTCAATATCAATTTCCAGATGACCCTTTTGATGAGTGAGAGACCTTTTTCTTTCCTCCAATATTGCTAATTCGCGACTGGTTTGTTGAAGTTGTTGGTGATATTCAGATAATTCGCTATGAGCCACTTCGAGTTCCTTGCGATTATTTTGAAGGGCGAGGCGTGACTCCTCAACCTTGTCCTCTGTTCCTGAAAATTTAATCCTTAAATTGTCTAATCGCCTTTCCTGGTCATCAAAAGCATTACGTGCAACCCGTAAATCCTGTTGTTTTTTGTGCCATTGATATCCATACCAATTTACCAAAAGCGATTTAAGATCTGCTTTCAACCGCTCATATTGCTCAAACCGCTCTGCCTGACGCTCAAGACTACGTAGACGGGGTCTGATTTCTGTCATGATGTCTAGAATTCGATCGAGATTTTTACGAGTGCTTTCCAGTCGACGCAATGCTTCTTCTTTGCGTGAGCGATAAAGCCCTATCCCCGCAGCTTCCTCAAATAATTTTCGACGCTCATCCGGTTTGAGTGCTAGGGCAACGTCAACCAGGCCTTGGCCAATAATCGTATAAGTTCTTTCAGAAAGACCAGTTTGTGAAAGTAATTCCGAGATATCTTTTAACCGAACTCTTTGCCCATTCAATAAGTATTCGTTTTGTCCGTCACGATAAGCTCGCCTTGCAATCGTCACCTCGGAAAAATCAATCGGGAGCCATCCATCTTCATTGTTGAAGGTGATGCTTGCCATGCCCATGCCAGATCTAGAGCGTTGTTGAGAACCCGAAAAAATCATATCTTCAGTGCGTTTTGCCCGAAGTAAAGAATAGGATTGTTCACCAAGCACCCAGCGCACGCCGTCGGCAATATTCGATTTCCCGGAACCATTAGGTCCGACAATCGCAGTAATTTTGCCAGGAAATTCGAGACGTGTCAGTGTGGCAAAGGTCTTAAGACCTTGTATTTCGAGGGATTGTAAACGCTTGATCATCAATTAATGGCGCTCCAGTAAGCCAATTTTGATTAATGCTTCTTTTGCAGCGTGTTTTTCTGCAGTTTGTTTACTCGTGCCAACGCCTCGGCCGTAGGGTTTGCCTCCAATCCGAACCTCCATTTCAAACATCTTGGCGTGATCAGGACCTTCTTCGGATACAAGGACATATTTCGGTGATTGATATCCATGTCCTTGCGCCCATTCTTGCAAACGACTTTTAGTATCCTCATCCATATGGTTGTGAAAGATCTCATCGACGACAGATTTCAACATGGGAACCACAAAATTATTGACAGCCGGTATCCCACCCTGCAGATATAGTGCACCAACCAATGCCTCAAAGGCATCACATAACAATGTCGAACGGTCTCGACCGCCTGCTTGGACTTCCCCCCTCCCCAGGCGCAATGCCCGACCAAGATCAATATCCTTGGCAAAATTTGCTAATTGATCCGTATGAACAAGGGCTGCCCTCAATCTTGTCAGGTCGCCTTCTGGTTTTTCTGGGAAATGATGATATAACCAATCCGCAACAATAAAATCAAGTACAGCATCACCTAAGAATTCCAATCGCTCATTGTCCTCAATAGCATCCTTGTTCTCGTTAAGATAAGAGCGATGCGTTAACGCCCTTGATAAAACAAAATAGTTTGTAAATGGAAGGTTTAATCGCGTAGCAAAATTTTTGGGGCTTTCTGTGATAAATATATCATCCATGGTTCTGGATTCCTCTTCCCAGAACTATTGATGCGCGAACCATCTATTAAAGATGGCTTGCGCATCAACAGTTCAATCGTCACTCAAACTGTTGTTGACTAAAAATAGATTTTAACAGAAATCGGTTAAAAATCAAATGATTATACTTGATCCCTATCAAATTTTGATCAAGGTATAATTCATGCCAGGAAAAAACCATGTCAATGATTAATTCAACGGGTAAAAATTACACAATCCATACAGAAGTATACGATGGGCCCTTGGATTTGCTTCTAGACCTGATATCAAAATCTGAATTGGATATCACCCGTGTGTCCTTAGCAAAGATTACCGATCAATACCTTGCATATCTTGAAAGTCTAGAACAAACCTCAGCAGTTGATGTTTCCAGCTTCCTCGTCATTGCTGCAAAACTCCTTCAAATCAAATCAGAAGCGTTATTACCTCGACCCCCAATAAGAGAAGACGGAGATGAAGATCCTGCTGAAGACCTGATCAAGCAGCTCAAAATCTACAAACAGGTAAGAGAAACAGCACAATGGTTAGCCAAATTGGAAGAAAGGGGCTTGCATACCTACATTCGTCTTGCACGACCCCCTGTGGTTGATGAAAAAGTTGATCTCAACGGAATAACCCTCAATGACCTCATTGGATACCTTAAAGTGCTTTTTCATTATGAAGAGGATGCTGCCCCATTAACTTCAGTAGTGGCAATTCCCAGGGTCACTATAAAAAACAAAATCCGGGAGTTGTTGAAAAATCTAAAAACAGATCAGAAACTTTCTTATAAAAATCTTCTACCAAAGCAGTATACCAAAATTGAAGCCATTATCCTGTTTCTTGCGATTTTGGAATTGATTAAGCAACAATATGCCGTCGCTGAACAGGTGGGTCTCTTTTCTGATATTGATATTTCAGCAACAGAAAAGACCTTTTACAATAATGAAATCAAATTGGCATTAGATGATTAATCCGTTATAATTAATTTTGATATCATTTCAATTAATTCATTAGTGATTGAGTAGAAAATCCAATGACAGATTACTCAAAAAAACCAGATTCTCAAATCGCCGATCAAAAAGCATCAATTGCAACAAACCAAGGTTTTGATCAGGGCAACAAAAAAACCGCAATAATCGCCATTGTTGTTACTGTTGTGGTGATTGCTTTGGTAGCATTAGCAGCTTATTTCCTTCTAACTGCTCAGCCTGAGACAACCGAACAAATTCGAGATGTTTTTATAATTTTTATGGCACTTGAATCCTTGGTGATCGGCTTAGCGTTGGTCATACTCATCGTGCAATTGGCAACATTGATCAATCTCTTGCAGAACGAAATCCGGCCAATAATCAATTCCACGAATGAGACCGTCAACACTTTAAAAGGTACCGCCCAATTTGTAAGTGATCACTTAGCTGAGCCTGTGATCAAACTCAACCAATTTATGGCGATGATAAGGAAACTGCTCAATCCGAAAAACAGGTAATCATTTATGATGATTTTTGAAATTCGATAAAATTAGTGAAAAAGGAGAAATAACATGTCTGACAATAATGATTTTGGTGCATTCCTGATTGGCTTCATTGTGGGTGGCCTAACTGGAGCGGCGGTATCACTGCTATTTGCACCCCAATCCGGAGAGGAAACTCGAAAACTACTCCAGGATAAAGCAGTAGAACTCCGAGATCGAACTGCAGAGACAGTTGAAGAAGCCCGTTTACGGGCGGAACAAGCCTGGGAAGAAGCAAAACAAAAAACAGATGAATGGTCAAAGCTCGCCAAAGAAAAAGCTGATGAACTCAAAGTAAAAGGTGAGAAGACCATTGAAGAAAGCCGTGAGAAATTGGCGAAGTCTTTGAAACCCAAAGAAAAACCAGCACCAGAAGTCGAATAATCTCAAATGAGAAAAGGTTGGCAAATCCCAACCTTTTTCTATTTAAATCTCACTTTTTTAAAAATTTACTCTCCAGAATAATATGCTTTAAACACTTCTGAGATTGCATCGGAGATATCTAAGGCTGTCACAACCACATCCGATCCCAATTGTCTTCTTGCAGCAACCCCAGCTTGGCTGTGCACCCAGGTCCCCACCGTACAAGCATCTATTGAGGACGCACCTTGTGCCAGCAACCCACCAATAATCCCTGATAAGACATCGCCGCTGCCTGCTGTTGCTAAAACAGAGTCACTCACTGGATTAATCAGGAGCTCTCCCGAAGGACCAGAAATAACCGTCACAGCCCCCTTCAATATCAGGTGGACTTTCCACTGTTCTGCATAATCCTGAGCAATCCGCCATCGGTTGGATTGGATTTCTTGAACATCCAAACCAGTTAACACAGCCATTTCTCCGGGATGAGGTGTGAGGATAGAATTTTTCGGTAACCGCTCCCACCACCGCTCAATATTTTTAAGCAGTTTCAATCCATCAGCATCAAAAAGCGTGGGAATAGACTTTGGAATTATCCCCAATAAGGCTTCTAAAAATTCTCTCGTATCATCCTGCAACCCCCATCCCGGACCAATCACTAAGGAATCCACAGCGGTCAACTTTTCTTTTAAAATCGCCAGGCTTTCAATAGCATATGCCCCATCCTTTTCTGGTAAGACAGTCCAGACTGCTTCGATTAGATTCCCAGCAAGCGCAGATTGAACGTCAGGAAGTGTGGCAATGTTAACCAAACCACAACCAGAGCGATAAGCTGCTTTCCCTACCAGGAAAGCAGCACCGGTGAAAGCTTTTGTCCCAGCAATGACCATACAGGTGCCAAATGTCCCTTTATGCCCAGAATCAGGCCTGGATGGAAGGTGCTTGACGACCAAATTTTTATTAATCATTTCAGGCAGGGAGTCAGAAAGATGAGATTCAATCTCTGAAATCCCAATTTTTACAAGATGTAAATTGCCCACATAAGAACGGCCAGGATGAATCAATAATCCTTGCTTAATCGCAGCCATACATAAAGTATGTTGAGCTGGTAAGGTCACATCTGAAACCTCACCCGAATCACAATCAATGCCAGAAGGGCAATCTACAGCGATTACAACGGTGTCAGGGCGTTTTTTAACCCTCTGATAGATGTTACCCATAACATCGAATAATGTGCCCCTTAGAGGCAGTTTCAACCCTGTCCCAAGGACTCCATCAAGGATGATTGTTCCAGCCTCTAAAGAAGCCTCCAAAAAGGCCATGTTTTGATTTTCTGAAAGATCAATCAAGCTGCCCCCGTGGAGAAGGTAATCCTGGATTAATGGGTCCTCACCGCGCTGCTTAACAATAAAGGCAGTTGTGCGAAAACCTCTTTGTGCGAGATCTTTCAGCGCAATCAAAGTGTCGCCCCCATTGTTCCCGGACCCAATCAAGCCAATGACACCTCGCTGAAGGTTGAGATTATGACAGACCCAAGAGGCGACTCCTCTTCCTGCATTGTTCATCATTTGTTCGTAGGATAATCCCCCAGCATCCACGGATCTTTCAATGGCTTGCATTTGTTCGACAGAAACTATTTTCATTCTTATCCTCTCAAAGTAAATTACATCATTTATTATAAGAGATTCCAGCATTTCTGGTTCCAAACGAGGATTGGGTACACTCAAAATAAATCAATTAAACCTCCAGAAAGGAAAAATATTATGCTAAGAATATTGTTAGGCATTTTTATCATTCTTCATGGCTTGGTGCACTTATGGTATGTTGTTCTCAGCTTCAATTGGGTGAAGTTTCAACCGGATATGGGATGGACCGGAGCTTCATGGATCTTATCACCCATCATCAAATCAACAGTTTTGAAGCTGGTCACTGGGATTTTATTTATTTTCGCAGCCCTAGGATTTATTGTCGGCGGCGTCGGATTCTTAACAAGAGCAACATGGAACCCCCAGATGCTTTTAATTTCTGCGATTTTTTCCTTGGCAATATTGATATTATTTTGGGATGGCAGTTTTGACAGGATTATTCAGAAAGGCTTGATAGGCGCTTTGATCAATCTTGGTATCATCATCTGGCTCATTACATAAAATGATCCTAAAAGAAAAATTTATTTCTCTCCAGGCTTAAATATCACTTAAATCTAAATAATTAGAAAATATTAAAATATTATAGATAGGAAAGTTAGTAATGGTTGATCGTTCAAATAAAAATGAAAATAAAGATTTTTCTGTTTTCCCGGTAGGTTTTATCAGAAGAAATACATCTGAGGTAACTATCGAGATAATCGCTGATTTCAAATCAGCTCTAAAAGGGTTGGAGAAATTCAGTCATGTTCAAATATTATGGTGGTTCAGCAAATTTGAGGACAAAGAAAGCCGAGAAACAATCCAATTCCATAACATGCCTTTCAAAGCACCGCGGCTAGGTGTCTTTGCTTGCCGATCACCGAAACGACCGAATCCAATTGGCTTGACCACGGCAAAAATCCTATCAATTGATAATGATAAAGGCTTGGTCAAAATTGCCAACATCGATGCATATGATAATTCACCCGTCTTAGATTTAAAACCTTACCTTCCCTCCTGTGACCGTGTTCGAACCACCCTTGTTCCTGAATGGGCAGCAGGTTGGCCGGATTGGTTGCCTGAAGAAGGTTTGAGTCTTGAATAACCTCTGAACTTGATATATTTTATTCACCTCCATTTCGGTGAACAAAATATATCGAGAGCAATTCCAAATTACTTGACTTTTAATATTCCGTGTGATAAGATACTTTGCGTTCGGGGGCGTGGTGTAGTGGTTCAACATGCGGCCCTGTCAAGGCCGAGATCGCGGGTTCGAATCCCGTCGCTCCCGCTCAAAGTGCGAAATTAAATTCGCACTTTTTGCATTAATTCCCCAGTTGCAATAAACAATAAAACCACATCATAAAACGAACCTGGGAAAAAGGTTCGATTTATGATGAGAGTCGTCAAAACTGGTTATTTTAGAAAGTAGTATCAAATGCCCATAGATAGTTTATACATTGCTGTAAATTAATCTATAACTGTGTCTTCTACAAATCCCTCTCCCGATGCGTGATTTTGCTCAATAATTCTAGCCCTTTCCGCCATCTGCGCTCGTAATTTTTGGGCATCCTTAGGATAGGTCAGATAGAAAAGGCTGAAGAGTGCCGCACAAATGATCCAAGGAAATGGCACTGTCCAAATTAAAGCCTCGGATAATCCAATTCGATCTGCCAGAGTGCCGGCAATCACGCCAGCGATAGCAGCAAATCCGCTTTCAATAAATGTTGTCATCGAAAAAGCCGTTCCCCTGAGTTCCGGTGGGACAACACCCTGCATCATAGGCTCCTTAGCCCCTTTTCCCGGCCAACTGATTAATAAAGCTGTTCCAAAGGACAACGCGATAATCCCTGTTAAGGACCAATCAGCCGTTTGGGTAAATAGGATGTATGTAAGGGGGATGCCGCTGATAATGGAAATTTGCCCGATGATTGTGCGCCCGTATTTAGGACTTTTCTGCTCTGCCCAATCACCGAGATAACCTCCAATAATATTTGAAAATACAGTTCCAATCACAATCCCTGCGAATACCAAGGTAGCATTTTCGGCTGGAATATTTCTTTCGTTGACCAACCATGTAATCAGGAACGCCCCCATCACAACCCAGGGCATGGATCCAGCTAATCCTTGCCCGATTGCCACCCAAATCGTGGGGATGGTTAATACTTTGGGCAAATCTGAAAATTGAAGGCCAAATTTCTTAGCATCTTTTTCGGTGATCTTGCCAGCCAATTCAGGTTCTGCCTCACCTCGTATCGGTTCTTCAACCAAAAACCAAACCAGGACCCCGCTGATGACACTGAAACCACCCAGCAGGAAGTATCCCCAGCGCCAAAGTTCGGGCGTAGCTAAAAATCCCAGGCCAATTGTGGCAATGATAATGCCAAAAACACCTGTTGCCTCCATTAAACCAAGTGCTTTTCCGCGATCTTTCGGTGGGAAGGTGTCTGACATGATGGAAAATGTTGCCGGCAATAAACATCCCAAACCAATTCCTGAAATCGCCCGGATAGTGAGCAGTTGACCAAAGTTTTGCGTCAAGCCAACAGCCGCTGTCCAAAGCCCCCAAATGCCTGTGCCCAATAATATAATCGTCTTGCGGGAGAACTTATCAGAGACATATCCCCAAAAGGGTGAGGAAATCGACTGCAAGAGATTCCTGATCGTGCTGATCACCCCCAGATTTCCATAAGACAAACCCCAAATTGATTGCAGCGTTGGGAACAACACCGACATCGCCTGTCCCTCACCCTGATCGATAAAATAGCCAAAGGAAAGTGCAAAAAGGGTCCGACGCCTTTGACGTTTTTGTTCTTGGGTGATCTGGATTTCTTCCGTAATTTTTTCCATTAAAACTCCTAGTGATTTTACGAATAATTTATCGTTCAATTATAATCAGGATTCAAAATCAAGCTAGATAATCCAGATAAGGGTATTGCAACTGGATCATCGTCTCAAGGAGATCATCAACGACGGCAGATCGATTAAAAACAGGATCTGTGAGTAGCGCCTGTTTTGCCACCATCTTTGATTTCCTTCGGATGGCTTCTGTGGTCAAAAGCGTGGTTCCTACCTGATTCTGCAATAAGGCACCAAATCCGGCAGGATAGAATTTAAGTGAAACCCCTTCCAGCTTTCGATTCCGGACGATTCCAGGCACTTCCACTGGCATCTCTTCTGGTAAGCAGTCAATCAACCCCTCATTTCTGACGTTGATAGCCAATTCTGAGTGTTGATAGCCGCCAATAATAGAAGAGATTATCGGAACAATTCCCCATAATTCTCCCTCACCGCTGCCAATTGCCAGTCTTTCTTGGGGAGGCAGTGGCGGTAACAGCATAGCTTTTTTATAATCAGCATAGAAACCCAAAATCCCCTGGTGATCGACTGACTCATAAGCCCAATGGATGTATTCACCAAAATGGCTATCTGTTGTGATCGGTAAATAGCCAAATCGCTCCAATATTTCCACACACAATTCGCGCTCTCCAGGATGACCAAAATAATTTTCAGCATTGATAAAATACTCAGGACCCTTCTCACGGATCGCAGGATAGAAATCCTCACCGCTACTGCCGTGTTTGGCTTCTAGCAGGATTGAAAAATGGTTCAGACCCCCGGCTTTTATCGCCAGCTCATTCGGTTGAATCCCCAATAGAATTGGGAGATGGTGAACCAATTGAGCAATTTCATGACATAATCCAACATACTGCATATCAGGGAATTGGGTAGTTACAGCATGAGAAATGCGGATCATCGGATTGCTCAAATTGATGACAAGGGCATCAGGTGCCAGAGCTGCGATATCTTCGCAGATCTTTAGGATAGGTGGAATGATTCGCAATGCATGAAAGAGCCCTCCAGGTCCTCCATTCTCGCCATAAACCTGATGGATGCCAAATTGCAGTGGAATTTTCCAGTCCTGTTCCCAAAGCTGGTAGCGATCACCAACCTCAATTGAAATGATACAGAAATCCGCACCTCGGACTGCTTCCTGGCGATCTGTTGTGGCAGTTAGGTTAAAAGATAAATCACCTTCTTCAACAAATTTTTGAGCCTCTTGAAGGGTTAATTTCAATGTCTGGGGGTTGATATCATGGAGCACAATCTCGCTGCCTTCCAATGACGAATCCTTAAAAATATCCCCCAAGGTACCCAAACCAAACATTGCACTCCCAGCGCCGATTAGAACGATGCGTTTACTCATTTGATCCTCCCGTGTAGATTTTTGGTAAATGATTAATTCTGCTAAATTATATCAGTGTCAGAGAAGAAATCTCCTTCGCCCCTGGCTGCCGTTATGGGAAGGATTTCCTTATTTTTAAAGATACAAGGACTCAAATTTTGGATTATGATTAATAGCGCGGCACCTTTGAAGAACCAATGCTGTCCATTATGATGAAATCCATCAAAAAATCATTTAATAAAACTTCTAAAAATCTCTTGTCAAAAAATCTTGAAGTGCACGAAAAAAGGCTATCAATTGCTTGGAGGACGAATGAGGTTTGTTGAGAAATTATTTCTAAAAAATCTTCGACGAACAGCTGAGATCATCATCATTTTCTTCATGACTCTCGCATTCATAATCTTCCTCATACATGGTTTTATCAATTTAGGATTTCAATTCCCCCTGGATTATGGTGAAGGTCCTTTATTAAATCAGGCTTTGAGAATAACGCAAGGACAATCACTTTATCCCTCAAGTTTATCTTCCCCTCCCTATCTCATTTCTAACTATCCCCCTGTATTCGTCATCATCAACGCCTTTTTTGTTTGGATATTTGGTCCAGGTTTGTTGATAGGGCGCCTGATATCATTTCTCAGCACGATTGGGACGGCTATTTTCATCTTTTTGACCCTCAGGATGTTTTTCCCCACGCATAAGACAATCCTCCTCCTCCCTGGCGCGATCTTGTTTTTGATCATTCCCTATGTTTTAGAATGGGCTTCTTTATTTCGCATTGATATGCTCGCCTTACTGTTTTCCATGGCAGGGCTGTACTTGGTTGTCAGGGAACCTCAAAAAAACCAATCGATCATCTTTGCAGGAATATTGTTTATTCTCTCTGCCTTTACACGGCAGTCTTTCGGATTCGCTGGACCGCTAGCTGCGTTCATCTGGACGTTTACAAAGGATAAAAGACAAGCCATTAAATTGTTCTTGATCTACGCCCTCGGAGGATTAGTTGTTTTTGGTGTCCTTTATTGGACGACAGGTGGCAGCTTTTTCTTTCATATTATTACGGCAAATGTCAATCCCTTCAGTTGGCAAAGGGTTAGGCATTTTATGAGTGATCTAGCTAGTAAGATGCCCTGGATCATCGCCCTCCTCACTCTCTACCTGGCAGTTGGCTGGAAATACAGCCAAACCTATGCCCTACTTTGTCCATACCTCCTTGCGGGGTTTGCTGCCTCACTCACAATTGGCAAAGTTGGCTCTAACATTAATTACCTTGTCGAAGTAAGTGCAGGATTTGCCATTCTCGTGGGGGTATTCTTTGGAAGATTTACTGAGACATTAATGATTGATCAAGATCAAAAACCTGATTTTAATTTTTTAAAGGAAGAGATTCCAGATCCAGAAGATATCTCTCCGATGATCCGCAATAAATTATGGGTAAACCTGGTCATTTTCCTGGTGCTATCAACCGTCTTTATCCTTCAAATTTCTGGATTAGCAAGAAGCAGTCTTTTTGGACCAATCACCAATCGCAGAAACCGGGTGAAACGGGGCAATGATTATGTTTACCTGGAAGAAAATATCAAAATCGAAGCTCAAAACGGACCAGTTTTAGCGGATGAATTTATGGCAATGCTGCCAGATAACCATATCCCGCTATTTATCCAACCTTTTGAAATGACCCAACTAGCCAATGCTGGTATTTGGGATCAAACACCATTTTTAGAAGCGCTTGAAAACCAGGAATTCCCTCTTATCTTAATTCATCATTTCCAAAATTATGCTGTCTATTTAGAACGGTGGACAGATGAGATGAGGAAAACTATCTTTGCAAACTATTATGCAACAAATATGAAAGCAGATTCCCTTTTATTTAAACCCAAGGATTTCACATCTACGGCTTTTCCTGAAGAGCTGCAATGTCCCAACACGCCATGGCGAATACCCACAAATGCAGATATGGGAATGCTCTGGGAAAGCGGTCAACTGCTGATGATGGGAGATGGTCACAGCGATAAAGTTCCCGTTAATGCTATTGCGGACGGTTTGCTCTATCAATTTCCTGAATGGAAGGCTGCTGTTGCCATTCAACATGAAGATCCCCTTCAACCAGGGGAATGGCTTTGGTCATTTTACGGCGATATGGCACC
>Ga0207796_1000059_pt1 | contig 47766 bp, 37 predicted proteins | sample Pon1CUnioCityCA_6_FD_187274 | JGI IMG/M metagenome (GOLD analysis project Ga0207796, IMG submission 187274) | Marine sediment microbial community from Union City, CA, USA - Pond 1C Sediment 1 (SPAdes) | ecosystem: Environmental > Aquatic > Marine > Intertidal zone > Salt pond sediment ... | reverse complement strand
CGCTGGCTCGCCAGACAGAGCGGGTGCGTATTGCTTCGTCATGAGGTCATCCCGCCCCACGGCCTGGCAAAAGGCGGCCCAAAACGGAGGCTCCAGCGCCGAGAGCGTCATGTACCCACCGTCGCGGGTCTCGTAGATATTGTAGCAGACCGCGCCCCCCGATAGCTCTCCCGCGCCGCGAGGGGACAGCTGTCCACCTTTCCACTGGGCGATAGCCAGTGGCAGGAAGGAAAGCGCGCCGCCGAGTAGCGAGCTGTCGACCCGCTGACCCTTGCCGGAATGCTCGCGCTCCAGCAGTGCCGCGAGAATGCCGGTGGCAGCCCACAGCGCGCCTGACAGGTCAGCCATTGGCACGCCCGGCATCGAAGGTGGGCCATCCCGCGGACCGGTCAGGTCCAGCACTCCTGCCAGACCCTGATAGTTCAGGTCGTGTCCTGCCCGCTTGCGATAGGGACCGGCGGGACCGTATCCGCTCAGCGAGCAGTAGACGATTCGGGGGTTGGTCTGGACCAGGGCCTCGTAGCCCAGGTCCAGTCGTTCCATCACCCCGGGGCGAAAGCTCTCCAGGAGCACATCGGCCGTCTCGACCAGCCTCAGCAGGATGGCCCGGCCATCAGCCTCCTTGAGGTTCGCGGTCAGGCTTTTCTTACCGCGGTTGAGGTGCTGGAAGAGCAGTCCCTGACCGGTCTCCGGATCCAGTGGCGGCACGTGGCGGGCCCAATCGCCGCCACCGGGAGGCTCTACCTTGATGACTTCGAAGCCAAAGTCAGCCAGGATGCGAGAGCAGTAGGGGCCGGGCAAGAGCCGCGATAGATCGAGTACGCGCATTCTATCTCCCTTTGAACTCGGGCTTGCGTTTCTGGAAGAAGGCCATGAGGCCTTCCCCCGCGTCTTCGGTCTGGGCGACGAGTGAGAGCATCATCGCCTCCCAGTGCAGGGTGTCGCGGAGGGTGCTGTGCAGCCCGCGCCGCATGCCCAGCTTCATAGCCCCGATCGACAGGGTTGGACCCGATGCCAGTCGCGCCGCCCACTCCCGCGCCGTGTCCATCAACTCGGCATCGGGCACGGCGCGGTTGACCAGGCCGATCTCAACTGCTTCCGGTCCGTACACGCGCTCGCCAAAGAAGGCCAGCTCGCACGCCTTCTGGTAGCCTACCAGCCGCGGCAGCAGGAAGGTTCCACCCATGTCCAGCACCATGCCCACGTTCACATAGCCCACGCAAAGGTAGGCTGATTCCGCAGCTAGGACCAGATCGCAGACCAGCGCCAGGCTGCAGCCGCCGCCTACGGCGGGCCCGTTGACCGCTGCCAGCCACGGTTTCTGCATCTCGGCGATGCCAGCCAGCACCTCGTTCATGCCCATCACCGCGGCGCGTACGCCCATACCGCCTCCGCCCAGCGCCTCGCCGCTCCCGCCCAGCAGGTTCGCGCCGGAGCAAAAGCCGCGGCCCGCCCCGGTGAGCACCACGGCTCGTACCTCTGCGTCGCCTGCAACATCGTCCACGATCTCCCTGAGGCGGAGGACTACGTCGTGGGTAAGGGCGTTCAGCGTACCCGGCTGGTTGAGGATCACTGTGGCAATATGATCAGCCTTCTCATATAGCACTAGATCTGCGCTCATTGTGGATTCCTTTCTGGTCTGGCGGCGTCGGCGCGGTCAGACCGGGATGGCGGCGATGACCTGGGACGAGGTGAACATCCAGGCCACGAGAGCAGCATTCACCAACGTACCCAGGTAGATCTTGCCCGTTAGCTGGAAGAACCAGGTCGAGATGGGGACGACCAGGATCAGCACGCCGATGATATGGAATAGGTTCATGGTAAATGAAGCGAGCGCTCCGCCAGGACCGACAAAGGGTACGATGCCTGCCGTGAGCAACGGCACGTATTGGACCATGAGGAACAGGATCAGCGGCACGATCATGACCAGGACGTTGGATACCGACCAGGAGAGAAAGGTCTTGAGCCAGGTATCCTTTCTGGGCCGCCGGTACTGCCCGTGTAGAAATAGGCTCAGAAAGAGAAAGCCGAGCAGAAGGAAGGGGAAGTAGAGCAGGAACATTAGGGCGCGATAGGGGGTCAGGTCGCTGGCAAAGGGAAAGATGAAGCGGTAATCGACGATGAATGCCGCCTCCAGAAGGTGTTCGACCAGGTACACCGCGGCAACCACGATGGCGGCGAGCAGTGCCGTCTTGCCGATCTGGCCCCAGTCCAGAGCAAAGCGGTCGCGCCGGTAGGAGATGCCCAGGTCGGCCAGTGTAAGCCCGCTCTCCCTCGACTGCCTCTTGAACCACCGTCGAAAGAGGAAAAAGCCGATGAGGTTGGCGATGACGAACCACCAGACGGTGCCGTTCACCATCATCATCGGGAAGAGGCCGTCGATGGGCAGGACGTAGACGTGGAAGCCAAAGATCACCAGGATGAGCGGCAGGTAGAGCCACATCAGCAGCCCGTTGATCGTGGCTAGCTTGAGACAGGCTCTTCCGCTGCACGTGTAGGCGTCAGCACCTGCGGACGATTTTCCGGCTGGAACCTGCAGCGTCTGAAAGTACGGCAGTCGCAGCAGCATCAGCCCCAGTGGCAGCACCAGGGCGAATCCGGCGATCATGGCAACCAGCGTGGCCCACTCCTTGACGTGCCAGATCTGGCTGCCCGCGTCGATCCACAGTTCCTGGGGTGGGTTCAGGGCATCCCGCATCCACTCCAGGGCTTCGGCGACCGTTGCCGTGCTGTGCGATTCCTGGATGTGGATGGCCCGGGGTACAAAGACGCGCCGGGCGGTCCCTTCTGCAAAGTCGCCATAGGTAACGCCCAGCTGAGGATCCGCCACAGGGAACGCCGCCATGGTCTGCGGGCTGTCCATCCACGCGGCCTCGATGTCGCCCACCCCGGTCATGCGCTCGCGGTATTCGTCGTACTTGCCGATCATCATCAGCATGTTCCTGGGGTTTGCCGGCGTAGCATCCTCCCGGTAGGCAAAGCCAGAGATGACCAGGGCTTGGACGGTAGGATCCTCCAGGGCGACGGCATAGGCCATCTCCGCCCCGAGGCTATGGCCCATCATCCCCACCTGGCTCGCATCAACGTAGGGCAGGGCCTTGAGGTACTCGAATGAGGTCCGGCCCCCGTAGGTCTCATCGAAATCGGGGTCGTCCAGATCGTTGGGGATGCCCGAGTTGCCGCGGCCGATGGCGTCGATGCAGAGCATGACGAATCCCCGCCGGGCCATCTCGATGCAAAAGGCGTCGCTGGTCTCGCGGTTGTTCTGGTAGCCGTGGATGTAGACAGCGCCCGGCAGGGGATTCTCGGACGTCGCCTCGACCGGGCGCAGGAGCTTGGCGCGGATGGAGATGCCGTTGAAATTGTCGTACCTGACGTTGCTGACCTCGACCCCGCCAAAGTCGCGCTGAACCAGCCAGGCCAGCACGACAGCGCCGACCAGGAATGCCAGGATGGCGATCAGGACGATGACGGCCTTGCTGCGACCTTTTGCCCGCAACAACTCGGCTGTATCCATGCAGGTTGCCTCCTTGAACTGTGCGGTGATGCTGCCTTGCGACTGGCCCCGTTTGCCTGCTAGGCAGCGAGGCCCGCCCTGATCTCCTCCGCCTGGTGGACCATTCCCTGGATGACGTCTACCACAGGCAGCACCTCGTGCACGGTGCCTATGCTCTGGCTGCAAGCGAGCACGCCGGCATCGACGTCGCCCCCTTCGATCATGCGCCTGGTCTCGGTGCCGGCGACTAGCGGCAGGATCTCCCACATGTCGCCCTGGCCCGCTTCCAGCTCGGCAACCTTCAGGGCCGCATCGTTCTTCCAGGCCCGGAGTGTATTGTGTAGCGAGCCCAGGATCGGCAGGGTATCCAGCTCGGTGGCGGCGATCAGGGCTTGCTTGACGTTGTCGTGGATGGGGCACTCTTCGGTGACCAGCAGCCGCGTGCCGATGGTGATGCCCTCTGCGCCCAGTGCTAGTGCTGCCAGCAAGCCGCGCCCGTCGGCAATGCCCCCGGCAGCGAGCACTGGCACGTCCAGCAGATCCACGGCGCGGGGCACCAGGATCATGGTCGACAGATTCAGCTCGCCGATATGGCCTCCTCCCTCGGTGCCAAAGACGGTGACGGCATCCACGCCAGCCTTTTGCGCGCTGAGGGCATGGCGCGCGCTGACGCACTTGTGCATCGTCTTGATCCCGGCTGCCTGGAGCCTCTGCAGCAGTTCCTCCGGAGGCCGGTGCCCGCTCGTCTCGACCACTGGGATCTCCTCCTCCAGGATCACCTCTACGTAGAGCTCGTTATCGATCGGTCGGAGCGCAGGAAACAGGCTCAGATTGACGCCAAAGGGCTTGCCGGTCTGGGCCTTGACCTCGCGGACAGCCTGGCGGAACTTTTCCTGGGTGTCGAACATGGCTGAGGCCATCATCCCCAGCGCGCCGGCATTCGAGACGGCAGCCACAAAGGCCGGTCCCGAGATGTGCATCATGCACCCACCGACGATGGGGTATTGGGTGCCGAATAGATCGGTGATACGGGTTTTGAACATGATCAGACTCCTGTGTCTTCTGGTTCCTTGACCAGTGGAATTGACGCCCCGTCGTTATATCCGGATCCTCAGGTCCTCCAGCGGGTAGCTGACGCAGGCGTGTATGTAGCCGTGCTCCCGATCCGACTCGCGCAGACCGGTGCCCGCTGGCTGAAAAACGCGACCGGCGAGCAAGCGCGTACGACAGGCACTGCACTCGCCTGCCCGGCAGACAGCTGGTACCACAATACCATAGCGCTCCAGCGAATTCAACAGCGGCTCGCCAGCTACCGCGCGGATCGTGTCCCGGCCTTCGACCTCGACCTCAAAGAGGGTGCTGGCATCAAGGTTCTGGGGCCAGCCCGGCTCCTGGGTCACGTCGTCTGGCGGGCCATAAATCTCGCGCTTGATCTTGTGTCCCGGCACGCCCAGCTCGGTGAGAGCCTCCAGGCAAAAGCCGTACATCACGTTGGGGCCGCAGACGTACACCGTCTTGCCCGACAGATCGCCGACCTGCTCGCGTATGGCCCGCGCGTCCAGAAAGCCGGTCAAGCCCTGGTATCCCGGCGGCGGCTCGGAGATGATCGGCGAGTAGCTCAACCCGGGGTGCTGTCCGGCAAGATCAGTTAGCTCCTCGCCAAAGATCACGTCGTCGGGATGCCGGCTGCCATATAGCAGGTGGATGCGCAGGGACGAGGCTGCCTTGCCGCCAAAGGCGTCGCGAATGATGCTTATAAAGGGCGTGATGCCGCTGCCCCCTGCCAGAAAGACGAGATCTTCGCCGTCGATGAGTGGCTCGTGGTAAAAGCTGCCGGCGGGGCCAGTGCTCTCGAACTCGTCGCCAACCCGTACTTCGCTGAGCAGGAATGGCGCCACAAAGCCTCCAGGCTTGTCGCGGACCGTCAGGTCGAGGGTGTTCCCCGTCACTCCACGCCCAGGCGCGGACGAGATGCTATAGGGGCGGCTGGTCAGTACCCCGTCCACATCGACAAAGAGGTTTACGTATTGTCCGGGCCGGAAGGGCGGTAGCGGGCAATCGGTGCGCTCAAAGCGCAGCGTCCTGGTCGACGGCGTCTCCTCGATGATCTCTCTCACCCGCAGCTTCATCCGGGGCGGATGCAGGCGCTCGACGATCTGGCGGGTGGTCTGTTCGACTGCTGCATAGTTGGTGCCGCGTCCGGGCTGGCGGAGGGCGCTTCGCCTGCGCGAGACGTGGATGTACTGGCTGAGGTCCTGTATCCAGTTGAGGATCTCCATGCTAAGCGCCCTCCAGTGCCTGGCTCTTGTATGAGATGGCCCGCCCGGCCCGCACGCCCGACATCATGGTGGGTTCAAAGCCGCCGCCGGGCTGGGTCCACGCGCCCGCAAAGTAGAGCCGGTCCAGGGGTCCCTTGTAGTCCATGCGCCAGGCCATGTTGTCCCTGGGGGGCTGGTTGAAGCCGTAGATGCTGCCACCCAGGGCGTTTGCGTAACGCATGTTGGTGAGCGGGGTGGAGACCTCGACCACCTCGGCGTGCTCGCGCAAGCCGGGCACCACACGCTCGGCCATCTCGACCATGGCATCGGCGATGCGGTTCTTGGTCGCCACGTATTCGCCCGGTGGTACCTGCGCCCAGGGTTCGCCAAAGGCCAGCGCAGTCAGGACTACGATCGAGGTGCCCGGCGGAGAGATATCAGGGTACACGATATTGTAGCAGGTGATGGCGATGGCCTCCGGCACCGAGATGCTCTTCATGAGTTGGTAATGCCGGTCGGCGTCGTACCCGGCGCCGACAAAGATCTCGTGTTCTGCAATACCCAGCTCTGCCGTGGAGCGCGCCACGCCCAGGTAGACGTTGATCGTGGAGGCGGCGACCTCGCTGGATTGCAGGCGCGTGAAAAAGCTGGCTGGCACCTGCTCGGCGCCGATCATCTCCCGGCAGGTGGCGATGGGGTCGGCGTTGGACACGATCCAGCCGGCCCCTATCTTTTCATCGTCCTCAGTGATGACCCCCGTGACCGTACCATTGGACGTAGTGATGCGCCGCACGCCGCAGTTCATGCGCGCCTCGCCACCCAGCTCCTCAAACCGGGCCAGGAATGCGTTGGAGAGGGCCTGGGATCGCCCCTTGGGAAAGGCGGCGCCGCGCCTGACGTATGCCGCCAGCGTGCTTGCCATGAACATGAACGATATCTGGGAGGGCGGCATGCCTACGTAGCCCCAGTAGCCGGACAGCACTGCCCGCGCCGCCGGGTCCTGGACGTCGCGGTCCAGCACCTGGCCCCAGGTTGTGGGCAAGTAGCGCACCATGTTGGGGAAGCGGAAGGGGACCATTGCGGGGTGGATCTTGCGTCGCTGCCGCAGGTACCGGGCGTAATCCCGTCCAAAGGCAAAGACCCGATCCAGGAAGCGGTGTATGCCCCGTGCCTCGTGGGGAAAAGCCTCGATCAGCGTCGCCTCAAATGCTTCCCGCCCCACCGGTAGCGTGATATCCAGTTCTTGCGACGAGGTGGCAGGATCGAGGTGGACAGCCCGGTATAGCTCGGGCACGTGCAGGAACTCGACCTTGTCAGTGACCCCGAGGTATTCCAGCACGCGATAGACGTTGCCGCGCCGCTCCGGCGGGCCGATGCCCGAAAGCTCGTGCAACGCAACCTCGAACTCGTACCGGCCCCGTACAAAGCTGCTGGCATACCCTCCCGGCACGTTGTGCCGCTCCAGCAGCAGGGTGTCGAGGCCGTTGTGGGCCAGCGTGGTCGCAGCCGCCAGGCCACCCAAACCCGCGCCGATTACGACGGCGTCGTACCTCTTGGTCATAGATAGGTCTCCCTCAGAGCAGGTTAGCGCAGCTCCCGGCGCAGCACTTTGCCTACCATCGACTTGGGCAGGTCGTCGCGGAATTCGACGATGCGCGGCACACGGTAGGATGCCATCCCCTCCCGGCAGAACTCGATGATCTCCTCTTCGGTCGCGCTTTCGCCCTCTTTGAGCACGACGAAGGCCTTCACCGTCTCGCCCCGGTACTCATCGGGCACGCCGATCACGGCTGCCTCCCGGACCTTCGGGTGCTCGAAGAGGACTGCCTCGACATCGGCGGGATAGATATTGTAGCCACCAGCGATGATCATGTCCTTCTTGCGATCGGCCATGTGAAAGTAGCCGTCCTCGTCCATGAAGCCGATATCGCCGGTGTAGAGCCAGCCCGGCTCTCCATCGGGGCCGGTGCGCAGCGCGTTGGCGGTCTCCGTGGGGAGGTTCCAGTAGCCCTTCATCACCTGCGGCCCTTTGATGATCAGCTCGCCGATTTCGCCCGAAGGCAATTCCTCTTCGCCACTTTCGACGTTGACGACCTTGACGTCGGTGTCGGGCAGCGGCACGCCCAGGGAGTTGAACCGCGGGCTATCGATGGGATCCATGGTGACGCAGGGGCTGGTCTCGGTCAGCCCGTAAGCCTCCATCATCACGCCGCCGGTGACATCCTGGAACTGCTGTTGTACCTCGGGTGGTAGCGGTGCCGCGGCACTCACGGCAAAACGCAGGGATGTCAGGTCGTACTGATCCCGCTCCGGGTAGTTGAGCAGGCCGATGAACATGGTCGGCACGCCTGGATAGTAGGTGACGCGGTGCTTCTGAATGGAGGTCAGCACGTGTTCCATCTCCCGGGGGTTCGGGATCTGGACCGACGTGACCGCATTGGCGATGCACACGTTCATGCCCACCGTCAGCCCGTAGCTGTGAAAGTAGGGCATGACCGCCAGCAGAGAGTCCTCGGTTGGCCGGCTGCTGGTCCAGACGTTTAGGGCGGTGGCGTTGGAGACGAGGTTGTAGTGCGACAATTGCGCGCCCTTGGGCCCGCCCGTAGTGCCGCCGGTGTAGATCAAGGTTGAGACCTCGTCAGGGTCGATCTCCACGGGCGCTGGCTTGCTTGCTCGGCGCATGACGTCCTGGAACCAGTAGCTCCCGGCATCGCCCGAGATGTCCACCCAGTGCCCCTCTTTCTTCTCTTTGGCCAGGGTAAAGAGCAAGCGTAGCAGGCCGGGGAAATACTCCTTGATATTGGTGACGATCACCCGCTTGAGGCCCGTCTTCTCGCGGATGCTCTTGACCCGCTCGTAGAGCTGGCTCATCACTACAAAGGTCTCCGCCCCCGAATCGTTGATCAGGTGCTCGATCTCACGGGCTACGTACAGGGGATTGCAGCAGACCACGATGGCGCCGATGCGCCAGGCAGCATAGGCAGCGATGACAAACTGGGGGCAGTTGGGCAGCATGATGGCTACCCGGTCGCCTTTTCCAACGCCCATCTCCTGCAGCCCTGCGGCAAAGCGGTTGACGGCGTCGTCGAGCTGGCGATAGGTCAGTTTGGCGTCCATCAGGCGCGAGCCCACCATGGCCCCAAAGATGATCGCGGCGTGCTCCGGGTACTTGGCTCTCGTGTCCGTGAGCAGCCGGTCCAGCGGGATGCGCGGGTAGTCTACTGTGGCTGGCATCCCTTCGTCATAGTGCTCCAACCAGGGCTTTTCCATGACCTTTCCCTCCTTCTGTGCATGGGCCGGGCGATCTGCCCGACAGGGTCAAGAAACCTATCAACCTGCTGCCATAGCCGCAGGAGTTCCACCGGCTCAAAGCGGTTCATACCCGACGCAACGTTTGAACCGGACGCCGATTATGCCTGGACGCCAGAAGCTAACCTCTTGGGCCTACTACCGCAGGATCAGCGGAAGGTAGGCCCGGATCGATACGCTGATAGGCCAATATTCGTCCGCGCCTAGATCAGGTTCGAGCCAGGGCCGCCGCTCGCCATCCATATCGGAACGCACCCCCGTCGCCACACCCCGATCGAGCGCGGAGCTGCCCTCTCCAATGTGGTAATCCCAGCTCCCGGGATCGACAAAGGCCGGATTATCGTCATAGTAGTTCAGGTCACCGATCTCGATGTAACCCCGACCATCGGTAATGTCTTCGTTTTTGTACCACAAGGTTGCTTCGAGAGTGGCTTCTCCCAAGACGTCACCAGTGCGTGGCCTGTCAACGTAGATCCCGACAGTATGACTGGCGATGACGGTGTTGGTCAGGTATGCTATAGTACGCGTCACATAGATACCTTGCCCGATGCCACCAGAGTTGTCGGCAATGGTGACATGTTGCAGCCGATTGCCCCGATCGTTGAACACTTCCTTCTCCACGCCAAACCACAGCCCACTGCCCTCGGTTCTGGCGTGGTTGCCAGCGATCAGGTCATTATTGAATGACACCGATGCCCGATCCCCCGTCCAAACACCGCCACCCCAGCCCTTCACCTCGTCCGTAGTACTGAGGGTCGCCGTGTTGCTGATGATGGCGTTGCTGTCCAGGATGGCTGTGGTCTTGCAGAAAGACACCCCGCCGCCGTAGCCATTCCCGAAGGTACTGGCAGTGTTGCTAAAGATGGCGTTGGTCTTGAGCGTGACATCAGGGCAGGTGCAGAAATGCACGCCGCCCGAAATGCCCTCCTCCCCCCGGCTGGCGACGTTGTAGCGGACCAGATTGTGTTCTAGCAGCGCTTCGCTGAAAAAGATGTAGAGGCCGCCGCCTTTTCCTTCCTTGGCCGTGCCCCCGGTGTTGAATTGGACCAGGTTGTCCATCAGCTCGACCTGGTAGTGATTCGCGTATAGCCCGCCGCCCTGTCCGTCGGCCTTGCGGCTGGCATAGTTCCCCTGTAGTGTGTTGTCGAGCAGACTGGCACTAGGGAAGGGATTGAGTGGAGTTCCGCCATACAGATACAGGCCGCCGCCGTACCCGTCGTCCCGGATGCAGGCGGTGTTGCTGGTGATCACGTTATGCAGGAGGGTGGCGCTGCCGCGATCGACATAGACCCCGCCGCCATAGCTTGACACGTTCACGCCTGCGGTATTGCTAAGGATCGTATTGTGCCTCAGTTCAATCGAGCCACCCCGGACATAGATGCCACCTCCCAAACCGCCCCCGACGTCGCCGCCAGGGATTGTCCCGGTGACACTGCCGGTGTTGCTAAAGATCAGGCTGTTGCTGATGGTGACGGTTGCGGTCAGCACGTAGAGCCCGCCACCTGCATCCATGATCTCGGGCTCGCTCGTCAGCGCGGCGGAGAGCCCGCCCCCCAGCCCGGTCGCATTTCCACCGACGAAGCGCAGCCCTTCCAGGTGGACGGTGACGGTCGGTGAGATCACCATCACGCGGCCTGCCCCCTCAGCGTCCAGCGTGGTCGGATTAGCCTCCGGGTCTGGCGTCGTCCAGTCGCTGGTGGTATAGCCGCCCCGGATGGTGAGCGACTTGGTGAGGTAGACCACCTGGGTTAGGCTCTCACGGCTGTCGATTTCGTTATAGGTGCCAGCAGCGACCCGGATCTCGTCCCCCGCCTGGGCTTTGTCCACGGCATACTGCATCGTGCGGCATGGTGGTTCTTCCTCAACTCCGCAGCCTTCGGTGTCCTCTCCAGTAGTCGCTACGCGGATGAACTCCGCGTCGAGTGCGCGCACCTCAAGGGCCAAGGGAGCGGCGGGCATGGCCTGCACCTCCCGGGATGTCGGGAATCCCACCATCCATACCAGCGTCGCCATCAGGCCCAGCACCAGGATCAGGGTGATCGGCAAGGCAGTGAGAGGCGGTCCGGTTCTGTCTGGATTCCGTCTCGTCCGCCACCTGTCGGTAACATGTGCCATCACGCCTTGTCTGCTATTGGGAGGATGGCTCACGAAAACACCACCTGCTGGACCGTCTCCAGTTGCTCCAGTAGACTCCGGATCTCGTTCTGTGTGTCGGGCTCGCGCACCGGTTCGACCTGCGAGACGGCCAGGCCCTCCTCGGTGCGGCTGCTCTGCCAGCTTCTGACAACTCCGGGCACCAGGGCATAGGCGCAGCCTCCCGGGCCGCAGCAGGTGGTGTCAAAGGCGGCGTGTCCTACCAGGTACAGGATCTCGCGACCGTGGAAGGGTAGCCGGGCCTCCTTTACCAGGATATAGTGCCCGCCAATGGCCGTGATCTGCTCGTAAAGGCCCTGGTGAATATGTTCTACGGTCTCGTACGTCGTTGGTGGCATAGTGTAATCGGTCCTGATAAGCTGATATCAATCCTTGTATAGTATGCTAGAACTCACAGCTTTATCACAAGTTGCGCCCAGGCATTGGTTTGGCGCTTTCCTCCTACTGCTCGTACCTGCCCACAATCGTGACGCTGCTGATATTCATGTGCGGCATGCCGCCCAGGTTGTGGGTCAGGCCATAGCGCGGGTCGTCAATCTGCCTTTCGCCGGCCCTGCCGTGAAATTGCAGGTACATCTCGTACAGCATGCGCAGCCCCGAGGCGCCGATAGGATGGCCAAAACATTTTAGCCCGCCATCCGGCTGGCAGGGGATGCCGCCGTCCAGGTTGAAGAAGCCGTCCATCACGTCCTTGACCGCTCCACCCCGCTCAGAGATGTGCAGGTCCTCCATGGTGACCAGCTCGGTGATGGAAAAGCAGTCGTGGACCTCCATCATGCTGATCTCTTGGCGGGGGTCGCAGATGCCCGCTTCCTCGTATGCGCTGGCGCTGCACTTGGCGGTCGTCACAAAGTGGTCGCCGTCCCAATCGTTGTAGCCCATCTCCTCGCCGCTGCTCAGCGCCAGTTGCAGCGCCTTGACCGAGACCAGGTCACTCTTGCCCAGGCCCCTGGCGACATCAGGCGTGGTAACGATGGCGCAGGCTGCCCCGTCGCTGACTCCGCAACAGTCAAAGAGCCCCAGCGGGTAGGCGATCATCGGCGAGGCCATGACCTGCTCCACAGTGACAGCCTTGCGCAGGTGCGCCTTGGGGTTGAGGACGGCATTGGCATGGCTCTTGGCCGATACGTGGGCCATGGCCCTCTTGAGATCCGTCTCGGCAATGCCGTGCTTGGCCGCATAGGCGCTGGCTAGCTGGGCAAAAGCGCCCGGTGCGGTGATATTGGGCATCCACTGCCAGGTCAAGGTGCCCGCGCTGGCTCCCCAGTTGGGCAGGCCGCCGTAGCCGATGTCCTTGAGCTTTTCCACGCCGAGGGCCAGCGCAACGTCGTAGGCCCCGGATGCCACGGCATAGCAGGCGCCCCGGAAAGCCTCAGTGCCGGTGGCGCAATAATTCTCCACGCGGGTCACCGGGATCTTGGGCAGGCGCAGGGTGAGCGACAGCGGCAGGGCGCTCTTGCCGACGCTGACCTCCTCCATGCAGGTGCCCAGCCAGGCTGCCTGGATCTCCTTAGGATCAACGCCTGCGTCCTCGATCGCCTCTTCATATGCCTCGACCATCAGCTCTTGAGCTCCTACCTCCCAGCGCTCGCCGAATTTGGTGCAGCCCATGCCGATGATGGCAACTTTGTCTTTGATTCCGGCAGCCATGGTGAACTCTCCTCTTTGGTCAGGCGCAGCCGGTGCTGCGCTCTGGTCTACTCGGGTGCCTGGTGGTGCTCTGCATGGTCGGTAACAGGCGTGTGGGCGTGGTAGGTGCCATGCTGGTGCATCCGGTTGTGCAGGCTTCGATGGGCCGACGTCAGGACCAGACGCATGCGCTTGTAGGCAACGTCTTCGGCCCGCGTCCCGACCGAATCGAGGTATGCCAGCGCGCCTTCGATCTGCTCCAGGATGGTGATCGCGTCGGCTGCGGCGAGCATGGGTGAGCCACCGACGGCGATCATCACCGGTGACGAATGGGAGGCAATGATCTCTGGCTTGTCGGCATAATGTCCGCGCACCAGCAGGGCCAACCAGGAACTCCTATCCACTTTGACGGGCCAATGCCCGCTTCCCGCCTCTGGTGAAACCGCTACACTCTCCTGGATCTCACCGTTCACCACCAGCTCGACGCGGGAAATGGGCACCGTGGCGCTGGCAACCTCCCACGTCACGTCGACGGTGCCGCCACTGGCGGGCATCTCAATGCGGCTTCCCATCGGATGGCCGTCCACCGTCAGGTCCAGCAACGGGCCGTAGGTCACAAAGGTCTCTGCCCGGCGCACGGCGTCCATCCAGGCATCGTAGGTAAAGGGTTCCTCTGGCGCCAGACGGGCATAGGTGCGCACTGTCCCCACAGCGGTGTTGGCCGACATCTTGTCTGTGCCGCCCACCGCTGCCACCAGGTATCCGCAATTTAGAAAGCGGTACCAGTCCGAGAGCGAGTAGGGGTCGATCCCGCCATACAAGTTCCCCCAGGCAGTCATCTCCACGGCATCGATCTTCTCGCTGACAATGCTGGCGGCAAACTCGGCGCGCGGATTCGGAAAGTGGGGCAGGACTGCCAACCCGCCCTGCTTCTTGCACTGCCTGGCCCACTCGGTCAGCAGGACCTCGATGGGATCGCCGAGGGCCGATTCATCCGGGCCGCCGGTGGTCATCGGCGCGATGATCCGCCCGCTGTAGCCCAGCAGGGAGATGTGGCCCAGCACGTGCTGGCGGTTTTCCGTGCCCACCCGCACCAGGTACTCTCCGCTGCCGCCTGCCTCCCTGGATCCCCAGGTCGTCTTGCCGTCAAAGTCGCCCACGTTGGTCATCAGCTCGCCCCACTGGCTGGCGAGGAGGTTGATCACGTTGACGCCCTCGGCAGAGCCCTCCAGCAGGGCAGACATGGGTGAAAGAAAGTGGACATGGGTATCGGCGGTCACCCAGCCCTTTTCACGCCACGGCAACACCTTGTCCAGCTCTATCACGATCTCTTTTGTGTCTGCCGTCACCTCGACGACAGTGCGCACAGGCCGGATCTCAAAGCCCTTGGACACCTCGACGTAGATCTCACCCAGTGGCAGATCGAGTATCGTCTCGCCCGGGATGTAGGTGCAGGAGTGAGGGTGCTGGACATTCCCATACCATGTGCCACCGTGCACAAAATCGACGCTATAGTCCTCGAACCAGGCCGGGTTGAGGATGCGGTGGCGATCCAGCGGCGCCAGATACTCCCCCCACTCGCCATGAACGTGTAGCTTGACCGGCACGCACTTTCCGCTGTGGCGCTCAACGGCCCGCAGGGTCACGCGCCGCGTGGCTGGCGGGACCGGCTGTAGTGCAGGCGGCGGCTGGGTGCCCTCCACCTGGACTACCGGGATGGTATGACCATCGGACAGGTGGAACTTGGCATCGGCGTGGGCCGTGTATTCGACGAGTACCTGGGTGTCGGACTGCTCAGGTTTCTGGTTGTTGTGGGTGTCTGTCCAGGAGTCATTTGGGTAGTGAAGACGCGGGCTCGCCGAGATCACCTGGCCCATATCGAGTTGGATCTGCTGAAGGAGGCCCCGCTCGTCCAGCTCTGGGCAAAAGGTTTCATCGTCCGGTAGAGTCAGGCAGGCCTTGTGGCGCGTCTGCCAGCGGAGGGGTTGATCTGACGCGGCGCCAGCCGAGATGGCAGAGAGCACGACGATGCCCGACACCGGTTCCAGGCGAAGGCCGACGATGGTTTTCTCCGGGTGGGGATTATGCCAGGCCCAAAGCCAGTTGACCCACGGCCCGCCATCGGCTGCATGGACGCGCGTCAACAGGTTGCCCCAATTGGGGGCCAGTTGCTCGTGGGCAAAACGCTGGGTACGAGGCTTTCTGTGGGCAACTGCCTCGAAGCAGGCCTCGCCCCAGCGGCGCTGAAAGGCCCCGAGCTGGAAGCGGCGGCGGATCTGGATCGTGTGCTCTGTGCCATCCTCGTAGAGGATGATATAGTCCGCGGCGTGTTCGCCAAGCTGCCCTTCTCCGCGCATCGGCGAGATGAACCCGCCGGGACCTGGCATCACCTGGCGGCGGTCCGACGTGTGGACAAAGACCAGCCACTGTGCTGCCGTGGGATTCAGAGGCAGTGATAGCGGCTCGTGGGCCACTGCTGCAACCTGTCCGATCTCATACGGGATGCCCCAGGATACGCACGCGCCGCTGGGCGCGTGCTCCAGGGCTGCCCCCATCTCCTCTGAGATGCCGATCTCCGCAAGGTCTGAGACCGCCATGTTGCCCTCGAAGGGCAGTGGCGCAAATCGATCTGAGCTTGGTCCATCGTTTACGCTTGGCATCTGGTTTTCCTTTTCACGAATCCAGTCATCGCTGCTCAGAACTTGAATAACTTTTCCACAAGCTGTGATTTCATCAGATCGCCCTCGATCTTGAGCTTGCCGCTGGAGTAGGCCTGCATGGCGGGTAGCTTGCCGGAGACGTACTGCAAAAAGTCGCCATCCGACATCTTGAGCGTCGTCGTGGGCTTTTCGTGAGTTCCAGATTGTACTTTGCATTCTCCATCCCGGATCGCGGCGTACCACTCACCGCCGCCGGGGCCGGAGATGGAGAACTGGAAGATGACCTCCACCCCGGCAGCAGCCTGCGGTTGGAATGCGTCAGGCAGGTTGTCAAAGACGGCTTGGACGCTTGCTGGACCGCCTTCGGTCGCCGTTTCCTGCGGGACAGGCTCTTCCTCCTCTTCAGCTACCTCCCTTGGTCCCGCTATCATGTCCATCAGCGCTTCGTTGGCATCGTGGTAGGTTTGTGCCCCCCGCAGATTGTCGATCCTGGACCAGTTCTGGTGAATTGCACCGATGTCGGGCGCCTGCTCGCCGTCGCCCAGCGCCACGCCAGGCGCGCTGGTGATGGCCGCCCGGCTATAGTTGCCCATCCCGGCATTAAGGATCAAGCCGGTGTCGGTACACTGATCGGAGCAGAGGTAGAGGACGAGGGGGGCGACGAATTCGGGCTTGAGCTTGTCGGCGAAATCGGGCGGCAGGACATCCTCGGTGAGGCGGGTGGTGGCCAGCGGGGCCACGGTATTGACCTTGATATCGTACTTGGCGCCCTCGATTTTGAGAGTGTTCATCAGGCCGACCAGCCCGAGCTTGGCGGCGCTGTAGTTGGCCTGGCCAAAGTTGCCAAAGAGGCCGGCAGCGGAAGTGGTGAGCACGATGCGGCCGTAGCCCTGCTGGCGCATGGCCTGGAAGGCAGGCTGGGTGACGTTGAAGGCTCCGTGCAGGTGGACGTCGAGGACAGCCTGCCACATCCCGGGCTCCATCTTGGCGAAGGACTTGTCGCGGAGGATGCCGGCGTTGTTGATGAGGATGTCGAGGCGGCCAAAGTGGTCGATGGCAGTCTGGACGATGCGCTGGCCGCCTTCGGTGGTGGTGACCGAGTCATAGCTGGCGACAGCGGTGCCGCCTGCGTCGGTAATCTCGCGGACGACGTCGTCAGCGGGGCACGAGGAGGCGCCGGTGCCGTCGCGAGCGCCGCCGAGGTCGTTGACGACGACGCGTGCGCCGCGTTTGGCGAGTTCGAGGGCATAGATGCGCCCCAGGCCACCGCCTGCGCCGGTCACCACCGCTACCTGGTCGTCAAAGCGGATCTCGGCCTGTTTGGCTTTGCCCTCTTCCTCAGCGGGAGCCTCGACCTTCCGCGGGACAGCCTTCCAGAAGTAGCCGGTGAATCCGCGCTCCTTGTCTACATAGTGCTGGCGGAACGCCATCTCGACAGGCGTGCCGACGCCGAGGTCCCCCATTTCGCAGTCGGTGAAATCGGCCATGAAACGGCCCCCGCCGTCGAACTGGATCATGCCATAGATCGCGGGCGGGTCCACCGAGACAGCCAGGTTGTCGCCGGTAAAACTCTTGACCGTGGCCGGGATATCGGCGAACTCGTAATCCTCCTGTGAGTGCAGAGCGCCGCAGTTGGGGTTCACACAAACGTCCGCCTTTGGGTACTGGGGCGTGCCGCAGACGGTGCACTTGCCGCCGACCAACCCCAGGATCATCTCCCGCTTGCGCCAGAGGGTGGTCATAGCCGTCTGGTCGGGGGCCTCAGCGCGGATGCCCGTCTCCGTCTCGATCAAGTCCCTGAACTTGAGGAACTTTATATAGTTGTCGGTGGTCACCCCGCCTTCCAGCGACCCCTGAATCCCCTTCCTGGGTGTCAGGTTTTGGATATGCTCCGTCACTTTGAAACAGAGGGCATCACAGCCCTGCCCAAAACTGGCCACGACGATCCGGTCACCGGGCTTGGCCTCCTCCAGTGCATGGATGAGCATCACCAACGGATGGGCGGTGCCGGTCTCTCCGCAGACGGCGTGGAGGTTGCTGGCTACTTGCTCCTTGTCCGTACCGATAGCGCGGGCGATCCGTGCGTGCTCCCGCTCGATAAAGCACGGATAGATGACCCTATCGACCTCGTCGATGCTCATGTCCAGCTTGGAGAGCAGGCCGTTGATGGCCTCCGGGATGATCCGCGCATAGCCCTGGTCGCGCACCCAGCGCTCCTCCCAGGTATAGTCGAAACGGCGCCCTGCTGCCCGGTAGTGGCTGACAAAGTCATAGGTCACCGAGTGGGAGCCCTTGAATTCGGCGATCACCTTTTCGCTGCCAAGCATCAGCGAGGCTGCACCATCGCCAAACCACATCTCGTAGAACGACGCTGCCCTCGTCTCCCTGCGGTCCGCGGCGGTGACCAGGGCGGTCTTGCCGTTTGCTGCAGCCTCCAGCGCCATAACCAGGGCAGTGGTGCCAGCCCGCTGTGTAGAGGACAAGTCAGCACTGCTGATATCCGGGCGCAGGTTCAGGGCCGTCGCCACGATCCCGGCATTGAGGCGATCGGCAAAGGGCATGGTGGTTGATGCCAGGTACAGGGCGTCGATCGAGCGCTTGTCCATCCCCTTCAGGCAGTCCCGCGCCGAAGCCACGGCCATAGTCAGGCTGTCCTCGTCCCAATTGCACATCGATCGCTCGCCCTGGGCGACCATGATGAGCGCTGGTGCCAGCCAGCCGATCTGTTGGTAGATGCTCATACGGTTCAGGCGCAGCCGGGGGATATATCCTCCATAAGAGACGATGCCGATCATGCTTTCCCTCCAAGCCGGTGGTGCACGGAGCGCAGGTGCTTTTTCCTGCCTGCGCATAGCTGACGATTAGAACTTGAACAGCTTTTCGACGAGCTGTGATTTCATCAGGTCGCCCTCGATCTTGAGCTTGCCGCTGGAGTAGGCCTGCATGGCAGGCAGCTTGCCGGAGACGTACTGCAAAAAGTCGTCATCCGACATCTTGAGCGTCGTCGTGGGCTTTTCATGGGTGCCGGACTGTACGTCGCATGCTCCATCGCGGATCGCGGCGTACCACTCGCCGCCGCCCGGGCCGGAGAGGGTGAACTGGAATACGACTTCCACCCCGGCAGCAGCCTGCGGCTGGAAAGCGCCAGGCAGGTTGTCAAAGACCGCCTGAACGCTCGCCGGAGCGCCGGCAGTTGCACCCTCCTGCACGGGCACTTGCTCATCTTCCGGTATTTCTCTGGGGCCAGCGAGCATATCCATCAGCGCTGCGTTGGCATCCTGATATGGCTCAGCGCCGCGCAGAGAGATGATCCGCCCCCAGTTGGCGGCAATCGTCTCAGGCTCGGGGGGCTGCCCCTCCTGGTCCAGCCAGATTCCCGGTCCGCTCACCACCGTCGCGCGGCTGTATTGTCCCATGCCGGCGTTGTATACCCCGCCGCTCGCCGGGCACTGCTCGGAGCAGAGGTAGAGGACGAGGGGGGCGACGAACTCGGGCTTGAGCTTATCAGCGAAATCGGGCGGCAGGACATCCTCGGTGAGGCGGGTGGTGGCCAGCGGGGCGACAGTGTTGACCTTGATATCGTACTTGGCGCCCTCGATCTTGAGGGTGTTCATCAGGCCGACGAGCCCGAGCTTGGCGGCGCTGTAGTTGGCCTGGCCAAAGTTGCCAAATAGGCCGGCAGCGGAAGTGGTGAGCACGATGCGGCCGTAGCCCTGCTGGCGCATGGCCTGGAAGGCGGGCTGGGTGACGTTGAAGGCTCCGTGCAGGTGGACGTTGAGGACAGCTTGCCACATCCCGGGCTCCATCTTGGCAAACGACTTGTCTCGGAGGATGCCGGCGTTGTTGATGAGGATGTCGAGGCGGCCAAAGTGGTCGATGGCAGTCTGGACGATGCGCTGGCCGCCTTCGGTGGTGGCGACCGAGTCATAGTTGGCGACAGCGGTGCCGCCTGCGTCGGTGATCTCGCGGACGACGTCGTCGGCGGGCCGTGAGGAGGCGCCGGTGCCATCGCGAGCGCCGCCGAGGTCGTTGACGACGACGCGAGCGCCGCGTTTGGCGAGCTCGAGGGCATAGATGCGCCCCAGGCCGCCGCCTGCGCCGGTCACCACCGCTACCTGGTCGTCAAAGCGGATACCGCCCGTCCTGGCCCGCCATTCTGATTCCTCGCGGCTCAACCACTCGACCAAGCCGCGATCCAAGACCACGGCTCCTGTCTCGGCGTTGACCGTCCGAAAGACAGCACGGCCCTCGTCCAGTTTCCAGATCTGCGTCTTGATCGGGTCGCCGGGATACACGACCTTGCTAAAGCGGTTGCGCAACCGGGTCAGCCGCTCGGGCTCGCCGGGAAAGAGATGCTTGACGACGGCCCGGCATGCGAATCCCAGGGTGCACAAACCGTGCATGATCGGTCCCTCAAAGCCGCTCATCCGGGCAAAGTCCGGATCCACGTGCAGTGCAAAGGTGTCGCCGGAAAGCCGGTAGACCAGCGGCTGATCCGGCGAGGGTTGGTCCAACTCTTCGAAATCGGGCTCCCGGTCCGGGAACTCGAACCTTTCCCTGGGACCGGGCTTTCCGCCAAATCCTCCGTCCAGCCGCGAAAAGAGGGTGGCAATATTGGTATACAACTTCTGACCCTGGGAGTGGTAGGTGTCGATCTTGCCCAGGATCAGAGCTCCCTTGCCTGGACCCTTGTCGTACATCTCGGTGATCGACCCCTCACTGGTCAGGCTGCCTCCCTCGGGCGGAAGCGGGGAGTGCACGATCAGTTCGTGCTCCCCGTGCAGGATGCCTGCCAGGTTCACGCCAGAAAGGGTGATGAACTCGTTGAAAAAGTCATAGATGCTGAGGATGGCAAAGGTGGGGATGACCTTGAGCTTGTTCTCATACACATAGTCCAACTCCTCAAAGCCGGCTCCCACCCCCAGCGCGTAGAGGACAAGGTCCTTCCAATCATACTCGCTGGTGACCGGTCCTATCTTTTTTCCGATTGCGTCCAGATTCAGTGCCATGGAGCCTCCTCTGGCTGGCATGTGCTCTGCAGGAAGTCGAGCAATGCGGACCTAAAGCTGTTCTCGTAAGAACGCTGCGTATCTCTCGAATACTGGCTGGGCTTCCTTCTTCAGGAGCATCGGTCCCATATGTGTCACGCCCTCGAACTCCACCAGCTCCGCCTGGGGCAACAATTCGGTTAGCTCACGCGACATGTGCACCGGCGTCGTCGTGTCTGCCGTCCCGTTTAGAAGGAGGATCGGCACGCCCTCTATCTGGGGGAGTCCTGCGGCAAAGGCCTCTGTCTCGTCGGTGACATCACCCACGTACCAGCGGAACAGATCGACCATGGTCTGGATGTAGGTTCCCTCCAGGGCCGGATAGACCATCCGCCGCACCAAGATGGCCCGCACTCGCTCTATCAGGGATAGGTCCTTGTACTCCTTGCCAAACATGGCCGGCACGTAGACCCTGTTGACGACCTCGGCATAGTTCTCCCGGTTCATTCGCTCGGGCCAACGCCCTCTAATCCCTTCCAGTGCTGCCAGCCGCTCTTGAAACGCGGAAAAGGTGCTCTTGAGATGCTTCGAGAGCATATTGGGGTTGCCCAGCCCGCAGAAGCTCAGTGCTCGGTCGCGGTGGCGGATGAGGAAAGCCTGGCCCACCATGCTCCCCTTGCTGATGCCGAACAGGTGTACCTGTCCGACCTCAAGGGCGTCCAGCAGGTCGCGTAGCTCGTCAGCCAGATCAAAGATGCGGAAAGGGACTGTTTTGGCCGAAGAGCCACCGACGCCCACATAGTCATATTGGAGAAAGCGCACCTGCCCCTGAAGCGCGCGCTGGAGCATAGGCAGGGCCTGCATATCCCACTGGTGGTAGTTAAAGACCGAGCCGTTGACCAAGACCACGACCGCCGGCCCATTTCCGCTCCATTGGTAAGCTACTGTGCCGCGTCCCGCAAACTCGACTGTGGGCATCTTTTTTGCTCCTCTTCTTTGCCTCGATGATCCTCTGAAAAGGGTCAGCTATCGGGTTGCCGCGTAAGCCCGTGCATGGCCAATTCTGCAAGCGTCGCCGCTACCTCCTGGGAGGAGAATGGACCATCGGGTGAGAACCACTGGTGGGTCCAATTCAGCATGCCCAGCATTCCAAAGACAGCCATCTTGACGTTCACGGATCGGAACTCGCCACAGGCAATTCCGTCCTCCACAATCTGCATCAGAACCTGCTCGTAGTGCTTGCGGACGGCCAGTGCCTCCGCCAGGCGATCCGGGGGCAGGTTGCGGTACTCGTGCAGGTAGACGGCAACCAGGTCCAGGTTCTCCATCATCGTGGCGGCATGGTTCTCCAGGGCCCAGCGCAGCTTCTTTGCGGGAGGCAGATCGGTGCCATAGATCTCGTCGATCTGGTTCGTCATGAACGAGGTTGCGCGTTCCATGAGGCGACGGAGGAGTTCCTCCTTGCTGTCGATGTAGTAGTACAAGCTGCCCTTCTGCATGCCCAGAGCCTCCGCCAGCTCTTGCATGGAGGTACTATGATACCCTTTCTCTTTGAAGAGATGCGTGGCAGCCTCGAGGAGTTGGTCCTCTTTCGCTGCCCTTGTCTGCTGGGTCATCCCTGGCCCCTGGTCAGATTCTACCAAACGTTTGATAGGGAAATTATAGCCTGTTTCAGATGCGCTGTCAAGAAGGTTCTGAAAATGCCGGGGTGCAGATCACCGAGTCGCGGAAAAGCGTGGCGGGGAGCTGTGCCCTGCGGATGGTTGAGCTCGAGGCTCACCTGGGGAGCCAGGCAAACGGGCCCTCCCAAGTGGAGGACGGTTACGTCAGGTCAGTAAGGCTACAGAGTCTCCTCATTGGTGCCAGACCAGCGAGCGGCGACATCCTGAGCGTTCGGCAGAGGGTTTCGACCGAGTTCAGCCGAGGGCCTCACGCCGAAGGCCTGTCAAAGGAGTGTCCGCGAGCGCCCAGAAGCGCCCACTTCGACAGAACGGCATGGCGAGGGTTACCCGTTGGATCCAAATGGCCCTGAGAAACGCACTGAGCCTTCGCAGTGGTTTCCGTGTCGGGGGCTCTCCCGCCGATGGTGCAGTCGCTACGCCTCCTCGTGCATTGCCTCAGAGTCTTCAGTCTCTTCATCATCCCAGCCGACGATCCAAACGCACAGGCCGGCGAGCAAGATCGTAGCCACGATGAGGGCTGACCACTGCATCGCCTCCAGCCCAACATTCCTGGCTGAGAGAATCAGGATTATGACCATGCCTACTGCCAGCACTGCCCATGCTGTCAGGCGTGGATGTCGCGATGCCCATTCGTTGATCTTCATACCTTAACTCCCGGGTGCGCTCTGGCACCCAACCCCTGCATGCTTCCGAAACTACAACGGTACCATGACCATCCGGTCCCGCAGTTGCTTGACCATGAGCTCCAACCCCTCGCCGGCAAAGTCGCCCAGCACCTCGCGCCAGATGCGGTGTAGCTCGTCCATGGACTTGTGCTCGTAGCCCTGTTGCTGGAGCACTGTGCGGGCTGCCTGCGAAGCCAGCTCCGGAAGTACCACCACGTTGGCCTCACACATCAGGGTCTGCGCCGCGCGCTCGATAGTCGCCAACAGCTGCTTCCCAGCTCCAGGCCAGTGCTCGGGCGGTGCAACGTGGAGCACGTCGGTAACAGCCAGCAGATTCTCCGCCTGCCAAGCTGCCACCCCTACTAGCGCGCCATCACGGACGGCGACCCACACGCCCTTGCTGTAGAGCCACTCGGTCACCTTGGCCTCGACCAAATGGCTCCCGGAGGGCGATGCCTCGCGCCCCAGAAGCAAGATTTCATCAAGATCCTGGAGCCTGGCCCGTCGCACCTGCTCATCCACGCCCGTGCTCTCCGCAATCTAACTCCATAAAGACCTCGTCGTGGTATATCCCGTCGATCTTGGTCTGGCGCTGGAGCACGCCCCGTTCCTCAAAGCCCAGCCCGCGGTAATAGGCCAGGCCCAACTCGTTGTCGGCCATCACATAGATGACCACCTTCTCGTACCCTTGCTGGCGGGCAAAGGCCAGCGTGGCTTGGGCCAGACGGCGTCCGATCCCCCGTCGCCGGAGACCAGCATGCACGTAGGTGCCCATGTGGGCCACGTGGGCCATCGTCGAGGTGTAGCTCACAAAGGGCTCGATCACCTGGAATCCCACGATGCGGCCGTCTGCCTCGGCGACAAATACCTCGCTCCGCGGACCCAAGCTCTGCAGGAATGCCTGTTCCGCTTCCGGCGTCCAATGCCCGGTCAGGGCGGTGTAGCGGCCCTCGAGGATGACGCTGTTGAGCACATCGGCGACACCTTTCGCATCCCGGATATCGTCGCGCTGCACCGGGCGCACAATCACCCCGGTCTCGCGCACGTCGTGGACAGAATCGCTTTGCATGGCTATCGTCAGTCCCCGTCGGCCCGAATCTCGGCCCATGCAGTCTCTACCTTCTCGCGCAACACCTCCGCGCTGGCGTCGTTGACGATAACTAGATCTGCCACCGCCGCTTTATCTTCCTGCGGTGACTGGGCATCGACACGCAGGGCCGCCTCCTCCTCGGCGAGCCCTCGCTCCTTTACCAGCCGCTCGATCTGCAGCGAGCGCGGCGCAGTGACTACCCAAAGCGCGTCGTAGGCGCGGTGCATCCCGGCCTCGATCAGCTTGATCGCTTCCACGACAACAACCGGCTCGGTGGCCTGAAGAATGCGCAGGGTCACTTTGGCAATGGTCGCCGGATGAACAGCCTTTTCCAGACGTTCGAGGGCCTTCGGATCGCGAAATACGATCTCCCCCAGCTTGCCTCGGTCGATAGTGCCGTCAGGGGCCACGACATCCCGGCCAAAGGCCTCGATAACAGCGTCGTAGGCAGGGCCGTCCGGTGCCATGACTTCGTGGGCGACCCTATCGGCGTCTATTACAAAGGCGCCCAGCTCTGCCAGCATCTGCGCTACCAGGCTCTTGCCTGTAGCGATATTGCCGGTAAGTCCGATGAAAATGGGACGCTCTGCCATGTGTGCCACTCCTCGCTCAGATCCTACTCACGAGGCCAGCGCCGCCCATCGCTCCATCTGCTCGTGCAGTTGGCCCTCCAGCTCGCCGTAGATGGTGCCCAACTCGTGGATTCGCATCGCCTGCTTGGACTCGGTGGCAGCAGCGATCTCCTCCTGTAGCGCTTGGAGTTCTTGCTCCAGGCGGTGGATCTCGGCTTCGATCTCTGCCGCTTGCTGTTGGCGAGCCTCCTGTTCCCGGCGGGCGCGCTGTTCTTCCCGCCGGAGCCTGCGCTGATCGCGGCTCCACTTGTCCTTGGCTTGGCGGACTTCTGGTTGTTGTGCCTCGCGGTTTCTGGCTTCCACATATTCGCCCCAGCTTCCCTTGAAAACATCCAGGGCCTGCTGGGTGGAATCAATGATCCATAACTGGCTTGCCAGCCGGTCTACCAGATAGCGGTCGTGGGTGACCAGCACGATTGTTCCGGCAAAGTCGTCCAATACCTCTTCCAGGATCTCCTGGCTGGCAATGTCGAGATGGTTCGTCGGCTCGTCGAGGAGGAGAAAGTTGGCGCGCAGGAGCACCAGCTTGGCCAGCGCCACACGGCTCTGCTCCCCGCCGGACAAGTCACCGATCCGCTTGAAAACATCATCCCCGGTGAACAGGAACCGGGCAAGGAAATTGCGGGCCTCGCTCAACGGCAGGTTCTTCAAGTCCAGTATCGTGTCCAGGACGCTTTTCTCCGGCTCGAGATCGCTGTGTACCTGGGCAAAATAGCCTATCTTGAGGCTGGCGCCCAACTGGGCGTATCCGTCCAACGGCTCGATCTCGCCCATGATCGTCTTGAGAAAGGTCGTCTTGCCCGATCCATTTGGCCCCAGCAGGGCCACGCACTCGCCCCGGCGTAGATCCAGGTCGGGGCAGAAAAAGAGTGGCGTCTCCGGATCGTATCCCACTTCCAGGTCCTGGGTCCAGACGACTTTGTCGCCGCTGCGCAGTGGTGTCTGAAGGTGCAGACTTATCGAGCGCTCCTGGATTGGCCTGTCGAGGGCATCATCCTCTTTAAAGCGCTCCAGGCGCTTCAGCCTGCCCTTGGCCTGGCGGCTGCGCTGTCCGGCCATGTAGCGCCGGATATAGTCCTCCTCCTTGGCGATGAACTCCTGTTGCGCCCGGTACTCTTTCAGGCGTCGCTCGTACCGGCTGCTACGCTGTTGGACATAGTGGCTGTAGTTGCCCGAATAGACCTCGAGCTGGCCAAAGGCTAGCTCCCACACCTTGCGCACAGTCCTGTCCATGAAGTAGCGGTCGTGGGCTACCATCACCACCGTGCCCTCCCAGTTGTTCAGGTATCCCTCGAGCCACTCGATCGCCTGCAGGTCCAGATGGTTGGTGGGCTCGTCCAGCAGCAGCAGATCGGGGGATTCGAGCAGCAGTCGGGCGAGAAACGCCCGGGTCTTTTGCCCGCCGCTCAGATGGGGCACGGGCATTTCCTGCTCCTCCGGCTGAAAGCCCAGGCCCATCAGCACGTGCTTGGCTCGATCCTGGTAGGTGTATCCGCCCAGGCGCTCAAAGCGATCGTGCAGAGGTGCATATGCTTCCAGCGCCGCTTCGGCTTGGGCGGGATCAGCCATTTGCAGCTCGAGCTTGTGGAGTTTCCGTTCCATGGCCTGCAGCGGCTCGAACACAGTCATGATCTCCTGCCAGAGCGTGTGTTCTCCTTCCAGAGAGGCGCCCTGCGGCAGGTAGCCGATACGCAATCCTTTGGCGCGGTGGACCTGGCCGCTGGAGGGTGTCTCCAGGCCGACCAGGATGCGCAGCAAGGTAGTCTTGCCCGTGCCGTTGCGGCCCACCAGCGCGATGCGATCTCCATGGGCAACGCTGCACGACACGTCCCAGAAGATATCCTGCGGGTCATAGGATTTCGCAAGCCGTTCCGCTACAAGGATTGACATGGTTTTCGGTCTCCAGACGCGGCCATTATACCATATCGCGAACCGCCTACCAATTCGATATGCAGCCGGAGCCGCTCTTGCTCGCATGAGGCGAACGTGGTAGAATAGCCCTGCATCAAAAAACAAGGTTGCAGCAAGGGGGCTACGATGGACCAACTCACCTTCGAGGGATGCGGCGGGCTGGAGCTTTACTGCCGGCGCTGGCGCTCTGAGACCAAACCAACGGCTGTGCTGTCGATTGTGCACGGGCACGGTGAGCACAGCGGCAGGTACGAGAATGTAGTGGACTGGTTTGTGCCGCGCGGATACACTGTCTATGCTTTCGACCTGCGAGGGCATGGACACTCCCAGGGTACACGGGGTGCGCTAGACGACTTTGTCGAGTTCCGGGAAGATGTGCGAGCCTTTCTGGGACTGGTGCGAGAGGCCGAGCAGGTCCCCATCTTCCTGGCTGGACATAGCCTGGGCGGGTTGATTGCCCTCAACTATGTCTTGCACGATGGCGCTGGATTGGCCGGCGTCGTGGCCTCCGGGCCGGTCCTTAGCCCGCCGGGCTTATCGCCCTTCCTGTTATGGCTGTCCAAGGTGCTGGATCGGGTGTGGCCCAGCCTCATCCTCGAGAGCGGCCTGGATACTTCAGCCCTGTCCCGGGACGCTGCCGTGGTGGAAGCTTATGTGAACGATCCCCTGGTACATAGCAAGGGCTCGGTGCGTATGGCAAACGAAATGCTGCGCGCTGTGGAATGGACGCAGGCCCACGCAGCAGAGTTGGCCTTGCCCTGCCTCATCGTCCACGGCGGTGAGGACCGGCTCTGCGACCCGCAGGCCAGCAAGCGGTTCTACGACAAGGTGACCGCTGCCGACAAGGAGTACATCGAGTACGAGGGCTACTTCCACGAGGTGTACAACGATCTGGGCAAGGAGAAGGTGTTCGCCGATGTCCAAGCCTGGTTGGAGCGACACCTGCCGGCAAATAAGGAGGCTAACCTGGCAGGATGAGGATCCTGCGGCCAAGATATCTCGCTGCGCTGGCCAAATACCTGGGCTCGTTCTTGCTGGCCCTTGCTGGATTGGGGTTGCTGTTGTCTTGCAGCGGCTCTCCTTTACCTGCAGAGTCAACCATCACAGTTTCTCCCCAGCCCTCAATCACGCAAGACACGTTCGACAGCCCAGCTCCGACCGCTGTTCTACCGGCGACAGTGGTGGACAGTCCTCTCCCCACGGCAGCTCCCGCAACGGTTGAGAGCCCTCTTCCTACTGCTACTCCAGTTCCGCCGGCGATTGAGACCCCGGATCATACGGCTTCTCCGGCATATTCTGTTCCTGTCTGCACCGTCCGGGTGGTGAACACCTTCCCACACGATCGCACCGCCTTTACCCAGGGATTGGTGTTCGAGGATGGGATGTTGTACGAGGGGACAGGGCGCAATGGGCAGTCTACTTTGCGTCAGGTGGAGCTGGAGAGCGGGCATGTCCTGCGGTCTTTCTCGCTGTCTCCCGACTACTTTGGAGAGGGTATCACTATTTGGGAGGATCGGATCGTCCAACTGACCTGGAAGTCCGGGCAGGGATTCGTCTACGACAAAGAGACTTTCGAGCTGCTGGATACCTTTCGCTATCCTACCGAGGGATGGGGCATCACACATGATGGAGTGCGGCTGATCATGAGTGACGGTACTTCGACGCTCCACTTCTGGGACCCCGACACCTTTGAAGAGGTAGGTAGCGTTGAGGTCTACGGCGATCTAGGCCCGGTGGCCCGGCTCAACGAGCTGGAGTATGTCGAGGGTCTGGTGTATGCGAACGTCTGGCAGACGGATTTCATTGCCATCATCGACCCCGACACAGGCGAGGTGACCGCCTGGATCGATCTCCTGGGACTGTTGGAGCCAGAGGACCTGGTCGAGCCGGTAGACGTGCTCAATGGCATTGCCTACGATGCAGATGGCGAACGGCTCTTTGTGACTGGCAAACTGTGGCCCAAAGTCTTTGAGATCGAGTTGATCTCGCCCACCGGTGCGCCCACACCGGTCACGTGCAGATAGGCAGAGGCATTGCCTGGTGCACGTCGCTCTGCAAGCCTGTGAGGGATGAGCCCGCTTGCCTGGTACGGACAATGTGGTACAATACGTGGGAAAGGCATCTTAGGGACAAGGAGGTACAGATGGACGAGTTGGTCAAATTGGTTTCAGAAAAGGTGGGCATTAACGAGGAGCAGGCAAGGCAGGCGGTCGAAACGGTCGTTGGATTTCTGAAGGAAAAGCTGCCAGAGCCGATCTCAGGTCAGCTCGAGGCAGCGCTCGAGGGGGACCTCGGTGACTTGGGAGGTATGGCTGGGAGCATAGGGAAGCTCTTCGGCTAGGAGGGCATCGCGAGTCGCGCATCCTCCTACATCGGGAGGTGAGAACATTGCCACAACCCGCGCATCTTGATCCGTCGGCCTTTGAAGCTGCTGGAGGTGAGGTGGGTGTGCTGCTGGTCCACGGATTCACTGGCTCTGCCGCCGAGACGCGGCCCATGGGCGTCTATCTGGCTGACCGGGGCCTGACCGTGCGCTGCCCCTTGCTGCCAGGTCACGGCACCCAACCGCAGGATCTGACCCGCATCAGCTTGCGGGAGTGGACCGGTGAGGTAGAGTCGGCGCTGCGGGCCCTGCAGGCTCGGTGCACCACTGTCTTTGTGGCTGGATTGTCGCTCGGCTCCCTGCTGACCCTCTGGCTGGGAGCGCAACATCCAGATATTGCTGGATTGATCCCAATGAGCCCGGCTATCAGGGTACAGAACCGGCTGATGCCTCTCACACTCATGCTCCGCTACTTGTTCAAGTACAATCCCTTTGGGCCAATGGGTGATGATGACCTGGGCGACCCCCAGGCAGCCGAGCGGGGGTGGAGCTACGACGAAACACCGCTCTGGGGGGCAAGCCAGGTGTATCTGCTACAACGGAAGGTGCGCCGGGCGCTGCCACAGATCCGCCAACCGGTGCTCATCGTCCAGGGCCGGCGCGATGCGCACCTTGATCCGCGAGCCGCAGAGGAGGTGTATGAGGGTGTGTCCTCTGCAGATCGGACCGTGGTCTGGCTCGAGCACTCGGGTCACAACGTGCTCATCGATGGGGAGCGTGAATCACTCTGGGCGCTGAGCTGCGAGTGGATGATGGAGCGGGTCGGGACCGAACCCACGTAGGGTTACAGAGGGAGATCCGTCACGGTTTTGGTCCGGCCTACTCGTCTTCTTCGGACTGCTCGTAGCGCGAGCCATAGTCGTCGTTGATGCCGCCAAACCGCCGGTCCCGCTGTCCAAAGGCTACCAGAGCCTCGTACAGTTCCTCTCGGCCAAAATCGGGCCAGAAGGTGGGGGTGATATAGTACTCGGTGTACGCCGATTGCCATAGCATGAACCCGCTAGTGCGCAGATCGCCACCCGTGCGGATGATAAGATCGGGGTCAGGCTGCCCCGCCGTGTACATATAACGCGAAAGCAGTTCCTCATCCACCTCGTCGGCAGCGATCCCCTCGCGGATGATCTGCTGCACTGCATGGACAATCTCGGCACGCCCACCATAGTCAAAAGCCACGTTCAGGACGATGCGATCATTGTCCTTGGTCAGTTCAACGGCGTCCTGGACCTCTTTCTGGAGCCGCTTGGGCAGGCGGTCCATCCGTCCGATGTGACGCAGTTTGACGCCCTGCTTGTGCAGCTCACGTAGCTCGCGCCGGATCATCCGTTCCAGGATGCGAAGAAGTCCGGTGACTTCTGCCTCAGGCCGGCACCAGTTCTCGGTGGAGAACGCCCAGATAGTGAGGATCTCGATGCCGAAATCCACGCTGGCCTCAAGGATAGGGCGCAGGTTCTCCGTTCCCGCCCGGTGACCTGCCAGCCGGGGCAGGCCTCGCGCCTTGGCCCAGCGGCCGTTGCCGTCCATGATGATCGCCACATGTCGCGGCAGCGCTTCCAGCTTTTTCTCCTCCATCCTGTGCTCCCAAGGTGGTAATACACAAAGTGGAAAATCTTCAGCCCGCAGTCCGTCGAGACTGTCGAGTTGGTGATTACACTAGTAGATGCTTGGTCTACAATACGAGGGGCTGAGGCGGCTCGGCGATGATCTCCTCAATCCCTCGGCCGCACACAAATTTGCTACTTCTGTTCGCAACGGGCCGGACTGTGCGGGGCTCGACCCCGCGCAGAGGCGATGAGTCGCCTTGTCGCCTAGATCTCCATGACTTCTGCTTCTTTGTGCTGGCCGATTTCGTCGATCTTTTCAACGAATTCATCGGTCAATTCCTGGACCTTGTCCTTGCCCCGGTAAAAGTCATCCTCGGAGATCATCTTCTCCTTCTCAAATTCCTTCAGGTCCTGTAGAGCATCCCGGCGCAGGTTGCGCACAGCGATTCGACCCTCCTCCACCCGGCGAGATACTACCTTGACCAACTCCCGGCGTCGCTCCTCAGTCAGCCGGGGGATGCTAAGGCGGATCAATGCGCCATCATTCATCGGGGTCAGGCCAATGTCTGACTTTAGGATGGCGCGTTCGATATCTCCCAGTGATGATGGATCCCAGGGGCGGATGACCAGCAGACGCGGTTCTGGGGCGGCGATGCTCGCCATCTGATTCAGCGGTGTCGCCGTCCCATAGTACTCGACCGGCAGCTTTTCAACCAGGGCTGGTGATGCTCTGCCCGTGCGGATGCTCCTGAGGTCGTCCTGCAACGCATCCACAGATTTCTGCATTTGCTCGCGCAGTTCTCCCAACACCTCGTCTATCATCTTCCGCTCCTTCCATGCCCCATTCTACACTCGTTACCTGCCGAACGTTGGTGTATCCCTCGCTGGATGGAGACCTAGCCTAGGCGCTGATGATGGTGCCCACCGGCTCGCCCATGATGGCATGCTGCAGCGCTTCGGGCTGCCAAAGGTCCACTACAACGATTGGCAGGTGGTTGTCCATGCACAGCGAGATTGCTGTGGAATCCAGTACCTTGATCCCCAGGTTGAGTGCGTCGATATAGGTCAGGTGGTCAAAGCGCTGCGCCTGCGGATTCACCAAGGGATCCTCAGCATAGACTCCATCGACCTTGGTTGCCTTGATCAGCAGGTCAGCGTCGATCTCCATGGCCCGCAGAGCGGCTGCCGTGTCCGTAGTAAAGTACGGGTTGCCGGTTCCGGCGCCAAGGATAAGCACGCGTCCCTTTTCTAGATGCCGGATGGCCCGTAGGCGGATATAGGGCTCGGAAACGGCCCGCATCTCGATGGCAGTCTGCACCCGCGGAACCATCCCCAGCCGTTCCAGCGCATCAGCCAGCGCCAGCGCGTTAATAACCGTGGCGAGCATGCCCATGTGATCGGCAGTTGCCCGCTCCATGCCATGAGTCAGGCCTATTTGACCGCGCCAGATATTGCCAGCCCCCAGTACGACAGCGACTTCGACATCGAGGTCGCTGAGCGACCTAATCTTCGCGGCGACCTGGGCAGCTCTATCCGGATCAATGCCATATCCCTGGGGACCGGCCAACGCCTCTCCGCCAAGCTTGAGCATAACGCGTCGATAGCTGATTGCGCTCACGCGAGCCTCCCAGTTCTCTGTGCCTACTGGAGAAAAATCGGTGGCTGGTTAGCCACCGATTTCAAAGCGAGCAAATCTCCGCACAACGATGTTCTCGCCTAGCAGCGCGTTGTGCTGCTGGACAAGTTCTCGCACCGTAATGGCTGTGTCCTTGATGAAAGGCTGTTCCATGAGACAGATCTCTTCGTAGAACTTGCCGAGCTTGCCCTCTACGATCCTGTCCAGGATTTCCTCTGGCTTGCCCGAGTCCTTCATCTGCGCACGGTATACTTGCTTCTCTTCCTCCAGCAGACTAGCCGGAACGTCTTCCACCGTCAAGTATTGGGGCTTGGCTGCTACGACCTGCATCGCCAGATCGTGGGCCAGTTCCCGAAACTGATCTGTATTTGCCACGAAATCGGTCTCACAATTCACCTCGACCAGGGCTGCAACCCTGTTGCCGGCATGAACGTAGGTACCGATGAGCCCTTCAGTTGCTTCACGTGTAGCCCGCTTGGCCGCGGCGGCCATGCCCTTCTCACGCAGATAGGTCACTGCCTGGCCAAAGTCACCATCGCAGGCCTCCAACGCTTGCTTGCAGTCTAACACGCCGGCTCCGGTTTCCTGGCGGAGCTCTTTTACCATCTGAGCTGTGATATCTACCACGCTTTGTGTCCTCCTAGTACTCAAAATCTGGTTCTATTGCAGTCTAGTCTTCGTCTTCATCGTCGACGAATTCACCGGAACGCAGTTTCGCCAAGGTCGCCGCGCCGAGATACTTCTCGTCCTCTTCTACCTCTTCGTCAGCTTGCACGGCCATCCGGATCTGGAGACCCTCGTTCGCGGCGGCTGAAATATGGTTGACCATCAGCTTGATGGCACGAATGGCATCATCGTTGGACGGAATGATAAGATCTATCGGGTCGGGATCGCAGTTGGTATCCACCATGGCGATCACCGGGATGTTGAGGATATTGCCTTCCTTGACCGCAATCTGCTCGCGATTGACGTCGACGATGAACAGCAGGTCGGGCAAGCGGGTCATGTGCTTCAGCCCACCCAGTCGCCGGTTCAGTTTGTCGATAAGCTGCTCTATCTTTAGTGCCTCTTTTTTGGTCAGCCTCTCAAGGTCGCCCGTGTCCCTACGCTGTTCCAGTTCCAGCAAGTAGCTGATCCTCTGTTTGATCGTCTTCCAGTTGGTGAGTGTGCCTCCCAGCCACCGCACACTGACATAAGGCATGGAGCAATTCTGCGCCGCGACCTCGAGGTTCTCCTGGGCCTGTTTCTTGGTGCCCACGAATAGCACTGTGCCCCCTTCGGCCACAGTATCGCGCACCAAATTATAGGCTTCTTCCAGGCGGACGATCGTCTGCTGCAGATCGACGATGTGGATGCCGTTTCGCTCGGTAAAGATGAACGGCTTCATCTTGGGGTTCCACCGACGTGTGCGGTGGCCAAAGTGCACTCCTGCCTCCAGGAGCGCTTTCATGGTAACAGTAGCCATGGTATTTCCTCCCTACGCTGTTTTTCGTCCACCCTCTTCAATCCATGCAGGGACCAGTGCTGTGAGGAGGCCATCAGGGTTGGCGAACTTGGGTCCGCGCGGCTCCAGTCCAGTACCGGCACACCCTGCCCGGTCTGAGGGCGTGCATGATAGTGCTACCGAGCGGGAAGTATAACATAGACCATAGCAATAGGCAAATCATTTGGCAGGGTTGATCGTGAGCGTTATCAGTTTGCAGCGCCCGATCGCGTGGTACTGAGGTCCCGGTCAGGATACAATCCTACGTGAGGGTCTAGGACCAGAGGTCCCTTGGAGATGAATGCGTTTCATCCCCAGGTCCCATTGCGTACACCCCGGGAATGCGGTATAGTAGAAGGGGAATACCCCCTCCCACATATTCCCGCATGCCTCGGTACCTTGAGGTTGGCAGGAGGTCTGTCATAGTGAGCATGCCCGAGGGTCTCCTTGTTGGAGGAGGCGACGGCATCCAACAGATAGCAGCCTGGTGGCAAGAAGCGGAAGCTGCTGCAAGCTTGGGGCAACTGCCCCGAGCTCGGCGCTTTCTCCGCTGGATCCTGGCTTGCTACCCGGAGGATGAAGAAGCCTGGCTCTGGCTAGCCCGGCTGGCATCCAGCCAGGATGCGCGGCTGATCTACCTGCGGCAGGCCTACAGCTTCCATCCCAACAGCCGGCGGGTACAGGCAGCATTGCGCAAGGCTCGCCACCAGCAGCTCGAGATGGCTGTCGGCGAGCTCCGTGGAGGGCGCTCGGTGCTCCACTTCTTGCCAGATGAACGCCGCAAAAGCAACGGCAAGCTCGCCGGACGGGGCAGCAGCGGGACCAATGGTCGAACCAACCTGAAACTGCCAGGCACCGGCGATGCAAGCTATACAGAGCACCTGCCGCCCGCTCTGGGGAAACGCCGCACAGGTTGATCGACCCTGTATCTCTCTAGGTCGTGCTCGTATCGTACTGTTTTACTCCCATGGAAAAGAGACCGCGCGCCGGTTAGCACCTAGCCCCTCCATGGGTGCCTGTGTCACTGAGTGCTTTCGATAGCCTGGGCTGCGGCTTCTTCCGGTGTAGCCGCACCGCTGATCACATCCTCAACTGCTTTCTGCAAGGCGGCTGCCATATGGGTGTAATTGGCAATCCGCGGGCGGGGGCGCGCTGTCTGCAACAGCTGGCTGGCAAAGCGTGTGTAGCTGTCCTCTTCGTCCCAGGTCCCCAGGGCTGCTTGGCGCGTGGGCAGATAGCCGGCCGCTTGATTCCAGGTACCGGCAGCCTCCGGGGACATGAGTTGGGTCATGAAATCGAGGGCCAGGGATTGGCGTGTCGCGTCAGAGGTGACCAGAGCCAGGGCCCACCCCCGGCTAATCGCTGCACCAGCTCCATTGATCGCTGGAATCGGGGCCATGGCGGTGCTGGGCCTGCTGTCTCCGTCGGTCAGATAGCGGTGCGCGCTCACGTGGGTCAGGATCGCCTCGTCCCCCAAATAGTCGCGCCAGCAATCGTCCGTTGTGTGATATCCAACCACGTCAGCCGGAAATACACCGCGCGTAACGCCGTCTCTGTAGTACTGGAGGACTGCCGTCAGAGCGTCCTGTTGTAAAAAGGGCTCGTCGGCATTCTCAGCAGGCCAGGATCGCACAGCAAGGTACTGAGTCAGAAAATCGTCGTTTACGAGCCCGGCTTGACCACCTGCCGGAAAGATGTAGGGGCCCACACTGCTTAACACGCCGGGCCACGATCGGGGCGGAACTGTCAGGCGCCCGGTGTTGTAGGCCAAGTGGTCCAGGTTCGCCTGGAATTGCAGCGCATATAGCTGTCCTCCGAAGGTGCCTGCCTCTTGAGCAAAGGGATACAGATCGGCGACCAATTCAGACGGAACCAGATCGTCGAGGGGCTGGACGACGCCAGCTTGCACGGCGGAGCCCAACTCACCGATCTCCAGAAAGACGAGGTCCGGCAGGAGCGAGGGCACCACAGCCTGCGTCGTCAGCAGATAATCTAGAACACCGCCCTTGCCCTGGGGCTTTTTGAGGACGAACTCGAGCCGCGCGTCGGGATGTACAGCTTCGAAGGTGGCTACCTGGTCCAGCAGGATCTGGCCGCTGGTGATGGTCTGAGTGGGTGTGAATGCTTCCGTCGTCCAGACGGTGACCGTGATGACCGATGGCACCAGCGGAGTGCCCTCGACCTGATCAGTGGGGCCAGGCGTCGTCTCTGGCGTCACGGGCGTGTCCACGGGCGTCTCGGGCACGGGCGTGGCTTCGATAGCGGCAAGATCGCATCCAGTCAGCAGCGCTGCTGTGCAACCGAGCAGCAGTACCAGCGCAACGGCAAGCCAGGGCAATCTCGGACTGTGCATGGTTTTCACTGCTGGATAGTCTGGTCGCGACCCGGTCCCACCGAAATGCAGGAAGCCGGTATGCCCACGAGCTCCTCCATGCGGGCTACATAGTCGCGCGCTTGTTGTGGCAGGTCAGTTGTGGCGCGGGCTGTGGTGATATCGGTGCCCCAGCCAGGAAGGGTCTCGTAGACGGGACGGCAGCGGGCCAGGACGGTCAGGTCCGTCGGAAAGGTCTCGATGGTCTGCCCGTCCAGCTCGTAGGCCACACAGATCTTGAGTGTGTCGAATCGAGACAGGATATCGAGCTTGGTGATCGCCATCTCGGTCAGGCCATTGACGCGCGCTGCGTACTGCAGTGTCACGATGTCCAGCCAGCCGCAGCGCCGGGGCCGCCCCGTCGTGGTTCCATATTCGTCCCATGGCTGCGAGCCGCTCCCTCGCATGGTCTCGGCGATTTCACCCGATAGCTCGGTGGGCATTGGTCCGGCGCCAACCCGGGTCTGGTAGGCCTTTACCACACCAACCACTCGCTCGATATGCTGCGGCCCGATACCCAGACCGGTCATCATCCCGCCAATCGTGGGGTTGGAACTGGTGACGAAAGGATAGGATCCGTGGTCCAGGTCCAAGAGCGTGCCCTGGGCGCCTTCCGCCAATATGTGCTGGCGAGAGCGAATCGCGCTGGCAATCTCATCGGACACGCTGGAAATATAGGGGGCCAGGCGCTCAGCGTGCGCCAGATATTCCTCGACGATTTCGTTGATGTCAACGGGAGGCTGGTCATACACCTTTTCCAGGATCAGGTTCTTGTCCTCTGCCTGCCGGCGGATGCGCTCGGTCAGGGTCAGTGTCCCATGCAGCAACTCCTGGGCGCGGATACCGCAGCGTGCTGCCTTGTCCGTGTAGGCTGGGCCGATGCCGCGCTTGGTCGTGCCAATGGCGGCGTTTCCTCGCGCGCCCTCGGCTGCGCCGTCGAGCGCGATGTGGTAGGGCATGATCAGATGGGCGCGTCCGCTCAGCTTGAGACGGGCGGGCGATACATCGACCCCACGCGCATCCAGGCCATCCATCTCGGCCAGGAGCTTCTTGGGGTTCACGACCATACCCCCGCCCAGCAGGCAGGTGACGCGAGGATAGAGGATGCCTGAGGGGATCAGGTGTAGGGCAAATCGCTCGGTGCCCACCGTGACGGTGTGCCCGGCGTTGTCGCCGCCGCCGAATCGGGCCACGATATTGGCCTCGGCAGCCAGCATGTCTGTGAGCTTGCCTTTGCCTTCATCTCCCCATTGGGCACCGAGGATCACGGTGATTGCCATCCCAGCCTCCTTTACTCGCCAAAGAGCGGCACAATCTCGAACCTGCCCACGTCCACCAGTCCCAGGTCGGTGAGCTTCAGACTGGGAATTACGGCGAGGGCCAGAAATGACATGGTCATCAGTGGATCGGGCAGCGTGCAGCCCAGCTCTCGGGATGCCCGAGTCAGCGATTCTACCTGGGCAGCTACTGCCTCCAAGGGTTGGTCGGACATCAGGCCTGCTATCGGCAGGGGGCAGGACGCTTGTACCTCACCGCCGGCGATCACAACCTGGCCTCCGCCCATCTCGGTGATGGCGGCGACGGCAGCCTTCATCTCGTCGTCGCTGGTGCCAATGACCACCAGGTTATGCGAGTCGTGCGCCACACTGGAGGCGATTGCGCCTCGTTTCAGCCCTACCCCGTGCACCAGACCCAGTCCCACGTTGCCAGTGCGGTGGTGGCGCTCGATGACCGCAATCTTGAGCAGGTCACGGGCCGGGTCCGATACGGCGTAGCCGTTCTCGATCGTTGGCTCCAGCCTCAGTTCCTCGGTGACCACTTGTTCAGGAATCACACCGATGACGCGCGCAGATCCCTCGCCGGCAGCGATGCTGAAATCCAGTGCAGTCAAATCAACGTGGACGCTTGGCTGGAGCGGCACCTGGCGAAAGTCAGCACGGGAGGCGAGCATGCTTCCCTTTTCGGCGACCAGTTCTCCGGCAGCGTATACCTGCGCTATCCGCACCGCCTCCAGGTCGTCCAGTACCAGAATATCGGCGCGGTACCCGGGCGCAATCGCACCCACGCCGCGAAGCTGAAAGTACTCGGCCGTGTTGATACTCGCCATCTGGATCGCTGTCACCGGATCCAGTCCCCAGGCAATCGCCTTGCGCACGACGTCGTCGAGATGGCCCTGATCCGCATCCAGCAGCGTGTCTGGGTGGCGGTCATCTGTGCAAAAGTGGCAGAGCCGTGCGTTGGCCGGTGTCACCAGGGGCAGGAGGGCATGCAGATTTCGGGCCGTGGTTCCCTCCCGGATCAGGATGTGCATGCCCCGGCGCAGCTTTTCGCGGGCCTCTTCCAGGGTCGTGCACTCGTGATCCGAGCCAATGCCCGCTGCCACGTAAGCGTTCAGATCCAGGCCGGAGAGCCCCGGTGCGTGTCCATCGACGGGGCGGTCGCCAGCGGCTTTGATCTTTTCCAGCACCTCTGGCACGCGGTAGAGCACGCCAGGAAAGTTCATCATCTCAGCCAGGCCCAACACCCGGTCCCGCCCCAGAAGCGTCGCGACATCGGCGGCGGTCAGTTCGGCTCCCGCCGTCTCCATGTGGGTGGCAGGCACGCAGGAAGGGACCATGACATAGACCTGAAGCGGCAGCCCCTCGCTTGCGTCCAGAATATACTGCACGCCATCCAGCCCCTGCACATTGGCTATCTCGTGCGGGTCACAGATGACTGAGGTTGTGCCCAGCGGTACCACAGCCCTGGCAAACTCGGCAGGCTGGACCATCGAGCTTTCCAGGTGTACGTGCGCGTCCATAAAGCCCGGGCACACGAACTTGCCCTTCAGATCCACGGTCTGGCTGGCGCTGTACTCACCCAAGCCTACCACTTTGCCATCATAGATGGCGATATCGGCAGCGTGTATCTCCCCGGAGAGGACATTCACCAACTGCGCGTTCTTCAAGAGCAGGTCGGCAGGTTCCTCACCACGGGCAACTGCAATCGTAGCCTCGAGTGTCATAGTTCCCTATCCCTCTTTTCTATCGTGCCAGCGGAACGGTACTCACCCGCAATTCCTGGCCCAGCCGGCGGAGCAATCGTGACCATTCTTCAATTGTCAGGCCAAAGGTTGCGCTGTCCGGCTCGCCAGCCCAGTCAACCAAATCCTGGAGGAGCGCTTCGTCGTCCGGGGAAAGCTCGCCTGCCTCCAATGTCTGTCGCGCCCACGTGATGAGCTCGTCAAGTGAGATCTCCCAGGCCAGATACTTGTTTAGTTCCTGGATGATGGCTCCTCTCATCAACACCTCTTTGTAGAGATGCTCCTTCAGCACTCCTACATAGGGCAGGTTCCGGTACCCTTCGGCAAAGTCGAGCCCATAGCCCACCACGAACTTGTCAGGGATCTCAAAGCCCACATAGTCGACCTTGATGGGCACCTGGCGGCGGTCTGGCTTGTCGAGTAGTGCGCACATGCGCAGGCTCGCGGGTTGGCGCGCCTTGAGGTTCTGCACCAGGTAGGAGAGCGTCTTGCCTGTGTCGACGATATCCTCGACGACCAACACGTGGCGCTCAGAGATGTCGGTCTCGAGGTCCATGACCAGTCGCACGGCGCCGCTCTCTGTACTAAGGCCATAACTCTGGATGCCGATAAAGTCGAGGCGAACGGGGATGGTCAGCCTGCGCATCAGATCAGATAGGAAGACGATGGACCCGCGCAGCAGGCCGATGAGCAGTAGCTCTTCACCCTCATAGTCATCGGAGATTCGCCGTCCCAGTTCGGCGACCTTGGTTTGGATCGCCTCTTCTGAGACCAGAACTTCGGCGATGTCGTTACGTAGGTCCATATCCGCTCCTTTGCGCTCTCCAGGCGCGATGCCCGAAACTGGGGTTAGTATATGCCAAAAGAAGTTGATTGTCAACGTCGACCGCGCACCCTCCGCGCACCCGCAGCACAGCTCTCGCTCCAGACCGCCTGTCAGGGCGCGGTGCGCCGCTTTCGTAAAATATATTTTGTAGTGCAGAAAATATATCTTCTTTGACGCGATGATGCGAATGTGCTACAATGTGCCAGTACCGCCGGCTGCCGGCATTCTCCGCTTGAAGCGCTGGATGGGGCGGCGGATGCAGACTTGAGGGTAGGGGGTAACGATGATACAGACTCATGGTGCCAGCATGACCAGCGCGCACTATGCGCGCCTGGGGCCACAAGAGCGCGAAGGGATCCACAACGCCAGTCTGGAGATCCTGGAGCGCGTTGGTATAGACGTCCACCTCGATACGGCTCGCGAACTCCTGGTCAAGGGCGGAGCACAGGCTGACGGGATACGCGTCCGGATCCCCGAGCACATGGTAGCCAGAGCGCTGGCCCTGGTTCCCAAGCGGCTGACCCTGTACAATCGGCGTGGCGAGGTTGCCATCCGCGCCTGGGGATACAATACTTACTATGGCGGCGGTTCCGATTGCCTCAATATCCTCGATCACCGCACCGGTGAGCGGCGCGCCCCTCTGTTGCGCGATGTGCGGGATGCGGCACTCGTGCAGGATGCCCTGCCCGCGCTTGACTTTTGCATGTCCATGGTCCTGCCTTCCGACGTGGATCCGGAGCGCTACGACCGCTACCAGATGGAGGTCATGCTCAATCACACGACCAAGCCCATCGTCTTTGTCACGCCCGACCTCGATGGATGCCAGGCCGCCGTAGAAATGTGCGAAGTCGTGGCTGGGGGCGCAGAGGCGTTTCAGCGCAAGCCCTTTGCTACCTGCTATATCAATGTCACCTCGGGGCTCGTAGCCAATGCCGAAGCCCTCCAAAAGTGCATCTACCTTGCCGGGAAGGGCCTCCCCCTGCTCTACATACCGCTGAACGCTGCCGGCGTCAACTCGCCGGCGACGACTGCCGGCTGCATGGCCTCCATGAATGCTGGCACCCTGCTGGGCATCGTGTTGGCGCAGTTGGTCCGCGAGGGCACGCCGGTGGCGGTGCCGGGCTGGAACGGCGGGCCCTACAACCTCAAGACCATGGTTGGCAACTATGTCCTTGCTGACGAACAGGGTGTGGCAACCGAGATGGGCAAGTATTATGGATTGCCCGTCTTTGGCCTGGGCGGCTCTACCGATGCCAAGGTGCTGGACCAGCAATGCGGTTTTGAGGCGACCATCAGCCTGACCACTGCGCTGCTCCATGGTGCCAATATCGTGCACGACGTTGGCTTTATGGATTCCGGCCTGCAGGCCTCGCTCCAGATGATGGCCATCTGCGCCGACTCTATCGGCTTCCTCCGCGCCGCGACCAGGGGAGTGACGGTGAGCGATGAGACCCTTGCCCTGGATATGATCGAGGAGTTGGGTCCTACCGGAGTCTACTTGAGTCACGATCATACATTGCGCCATTTCCGCGAGCCATACTACTCCGAGCTCGCTGACAAGGGCGTGCATGCCCAGTGGAAGCAAAAGGGGAGCACCACCATGGAGCAACGGGCTGCCAAGGTAGTCGACAAAATCCTGGCAGAGCACGAGCCCGAGCCGCTTCCGCCGGAGATCCGCCGGGATCTCAAGCGGATCGTGGAGGGCCAATAGGCCAGCGCTTTCAAGGAGGCGAAAAGATGTCTCACAGTCACGACCTATTCTTCATGAGAGAACCCTGGGCATATGATCCAGAGGAAAGATCACCAGCCCGGCATGACGCCGGTCTTGGATTCGACACCTTGGCCCTGCATGCCGGGTGGCAGCCGGGAAAGGACCTGGAGAGCTTTCGCTCCTTCGTGCCGCCCATCGTGCCCTCTATGACCTATCCCTACGAGCACTTTGACAAGATCCCGTATCCCGTCTACGGGCGCACCAAGACGCCGACCGCCGCCCTCCTGGAGGAGCGGCTTGCCGCTCTGGAGGGCGGGGAGGCATGCCTGTCTGCTGCCTCCGGGTCTCAGGCTCTGTTCAACCTGATCTTTACCTTGGCCCGGCCCGGCGACAACGTCGTGACCACGCTCAACATCTTTGGCGAGGGCTACAAACAGGCAGCCACTATCTTCCCCGAGCGCTGTGGTGTCACTTTTCGTTTCGTGCAGGATCCGGCCGATCTCGCCTCCTGGGATCGAGAGATCGACGGCAGGACCAAGCTGGTGTGGGTGGAGACCCCCAGCAATCCTACCCTCTTTGTGACCGACATAGCCGCCGTGGCACAGGTGGCGCACTCGCGCGGTGTGCCTCTGCTGGTCGACAATACGACTACCACCGCGGCCCTCCAGAAGCCACTGGAACTCGGCGCTGATATCGTCCTGCTCTCCATCACAAAGTTTTTGTCCGGCAATGCCACCGTGCTGGGCGGTGCCATCGTTGGGCCCGAGGCGCTCACCGAGGATATCCGCTGGAACACGACCGAGTTCGTCGGGGCCATCATGCAGCCCTTTGACTCGTGGCTGACCCTGCAATACCTGGAGACCCTCTCCCTGCGCATGGAGCGCCACAGCGCGAATTCTCAACGAGTCGCAGAGTTCTTGGCTTCTCACCCGAAGGTGCGCCACGTCAACCACACCGGGCTTCCGGACCATCCCCAGTACGAACTCGCCCAACGACAGATGAAGGGCCCCGGCGGGCTCATGTCGTTCGTGGTCCCTGGCGGCATCACCGGCGCAGCCAGCGTGATCGACAGCTTCCGCCTGATCTGCCATGCCGTCACCTTTGGCACCAGTCGCACGATATGCATGCATCCGCCCACCATCACCCACGAGCACATGACGCCTGAGGAGCGGGCTGCCGTCGGCATAGATGATGGGTTGATCCGACTCTCTGTAGGTCTCGAGGACCCCGAGGACATCATCGCCGACCTGGATCGCGCTCTGGGTGCGCCATAGTTAGCTGGAGGGCGACTGCAGCTTGCCTTGAGATGACAAATGTCCCTATAGAGGTTTCTGTCTGACTTGTCAGCAGCGCTACTGCACCTTTCCTGCGGGCTTGCGGATCGCGGCGGCTTGATGTAGAATAGTCCTGACAGGCGAGAATGATGCGTCCTGGCTGTTGGGAGGTAGGAGTTGTTGAGAGCACCCCATTTCATTCGGTTGGCCGAGATCGATGCGCGGCATTTCATCAATGGCTGCCGGCATGGCCTGGTCCATCTGACCTGGGACCGGGTCACCGTCCGCTTTACGCGGGACGAGTTCAGGAGGCTGGCTGGGCTGCTGGCGCGCTCCTCGGCATCGCCAGAGGTCCTGTTCCGGGACGGCGAGCTAGAGGCCGCCTGCCACGCCGATCGGGAGTGCGAGCTGCGATTGGGCTCGCTTACGCTGACGCTCGCACTGGAAGAGTACCACGCACTGGGGCGGGCTGCGCAGGAGGCTGTGGCGCAACTCGACAAGATCCTCGACGCCGGGATGTGGGACCAGCGTGGCTCGGACGAGTCCGAGATCACCCCGCCCCCCAGCATCCTCGAGCGGTTTCGCCAGCACCGGTTTTCTGAAAACTAGAGAAACTGCTACATCTGCTCGGGCGCGCTGACCCCCATCAGCGTCAGTGTGCGCGCCAGCACAAGCTTGGCCGCCTTGACCAGCCGCAGCCTCGCCCTGGACACCTCTGCGTCAGCCGGGTCAGAGCTCACCACCCTGCAATCGCGATAGAACGCATGGAAGGTGGAGGCCAGGTCTTGGGCATAGTAGGGCAGGTGGTGGGGGGCCAGATTCTCGGCAGCCAGGGCCACGACCTCGGGTAGCTCCAGCATCTTGCGGATTAGCGCCAGCTCTGACGGGTGGTTCAGCAGCGACACATCCGCTCCCTCGTCGCTGCTGCCCTGCTCCATAGCATAGCGCAGGATACTGGCAATGCGGGCGTGCCCGTACTGTACATAGTAGACGGGGTTCTCGTCCGATTGCTGGCGAGCCAGGACCAGATCGAGCTCCATCTGGCTGTCGGCGGCGCGGCCCAGCAGCAGAAAGCGCACCGCATCGGGGCCGATGTCGTCGAGCAGCTCGCTGAGATCGACGGACGTGCCGGCCCGCTTGGAGAGTCGCACTTGCTCGCCGCTCTCCAGCAGCGTGACCATCTGGTAGATGCACAGGGTCAGTTGCTCCGGATCGAGGCGCAGGGCCTCCATCATGGCCTTCATCCGGGGGACGTGACCCTGGTGGTCGGCGCCCCAGACGTCGATCACCCACTCAAAGCCCCGGATCACGAATTTGTCAAAGTGGTAGGCAATGTCCGACACAAAATAGCCGGGCTCGCCGTTGGATCTGATGATCACCTCGTCCTTGCTGCTGCCCAGTGTCTTGGCATCGAACCACACCGCGCCATCGGCCATGTAGAGGTGATTGTTTTGGCGCAGCACGCTCATGATGCGATCGAACACGCTCTGCCCGGATGTGATAGACTGATCGGTCTCGGGTGTATCGTAGAGCGATTGCTCGGAGAACCAGTTGTCGTAGTGGATATTCATCCGCGTGCAGTCGCTGCGGATGCCCTCCATGGCCCTTTCCTGAGCCAGAACGCGCATCTCTTCCACGGCCTCGTCGCGGGCCAGGTCCAGGTAGCGCCTGCCTTCCCGGTCTATGACCTCCTGCGCCCAATCGCGCAGGTATTCGCCCTGGTAGCCGCCCTCCGGGATCTCTTCGCCATCGATCCCCAATAGCTCGCAGTAGCGCACGTACAGGCTCTCGCCCAGTTTCGCCATCTGCGAGCCGGCATCATTGACATAATACTCGCGGTGTACCTCGTAGCCGGCGGCATCCAGGACATTGGCGATCGAGTCGCCCAGAACCAGGTTGCGGCCGAATCCCACGTGCAGCGGGCCGGTGGGATTGGCGCTGCCGTACTCGACCTGTACCCGCTTGCCCTGTCCCAGGTCGACAGTGCCGTAAGAATCGCCCGCTTTGAGGATCTCTTCCACCTGCTGGGCCAGCCATCCACTGTCCAGCGAGATGTTGATGAAACCCGGCGGCGCGACACTTGCCTCAGCGATGAACGGCACCGATTCCATACGGTGAACGATGCGCCTGCCGACGTCGACGGGGCTCAGTTTGGGCTTATCCGCCTCCTTGAGGGCCCGGTTGATATCGGCGATCATCTTTAGCGGGAGGCTGGTAGCATAGTCGCCATGCTCCGGACGCCTGGGGCGCTCCATGACCACCTCGGGGATATCGACCCTGGGCAGGCTTCCCTTTTTCTGCGATTTTCTTGTCGCCTGGTAGATCAGGTTGGCTAACTCGTCGCGAAGCATTGCTTCCTCCGGCTATATCTTGTACTCGTCCATCTCCAGCCAGTTGCGTCCCACTTTGGCATCCACTTTCAGTGCTGCGTCGAGATCGTAGGCGCCTTCCATCGTTCGGGCGACCAGCGGAGCGACGGTGTCCAGCTCGTCCTCGGGCACTTCTAATACCAGCTCGTCGTGCACCTGCAGGATCATCCGGCTGCGCAGGCCCTGCGCCTCCAGCTCGCGCCACAGGCGTTTCATCGCTACCTTCAGAATGTCGGCGGCAGTGCCCTGGATAGGGGCGTTGATGGCCATCCGCAGTGCGGCGTCGCGCACGTTGCGATGAACCCGCGACCTGGTGCTCAGCTCGGGAAAGTAGCGGCGGCGGCCCAGCAGCGTCTCCACGTAGCCGTCCTCGCGGGCCTGGTCCCGGGTGTCGTCGATATACTCCTTGATCCTGGGATAGGCCTTGAAGTAAGTCTCGATGAAGGCGTCCGCTTCGGGGATGCTCAACTCGGTGCGCTCCGAGAGGCCGTAGCCGGTCACCCCGTAGCTGATGGCAAAGTTGGCCATCTTGGCCACACGGCGCTGGTCCCTCGTAACCTCCTGCAACGGCACGCCATAGATGGCGGCGGCCGTACTGGCGTGAATATCCTCCCCCCGGGAAAAGGCAGCCAGCATCTCTGGGTCGCCCGAGATATGGGCCAACACACGTAGCTCGACCTGCGAGTAATCGGCTGCCAGCAACAGCCATCCTTCATCGGCCACAAATGCCCGGCGGATCTTGCGCCCCAACTCGGTGCGGATGGGGATATTCTGCAGGTTTGGATTGGACGACGAAAAGCGCCCGGTTACCGAGCCCGTCTGGTTGAACGAGGTGTGCACGCGCCCCGTGCGCGGATTCACCAGTGCCGCCAGCGCATCCACGTAGGTCCCCTTGAGCTTGGACAACTGGCGGTGTTCCAGTATCAACTCGATCACCGGATGCTCATCTTCTAGCTTTTCCAGCACGTCGGCGGCGGTGGAATAATAACCCGACTTGCCGCGCCGCATCCAGGGTTGGGCCAGGCCCATCTCATCGAATAGGGCGACGCTGAGTTGCTGGGTCGAGTTGATGTTGAGCGAGTGGCCCACGTGACCCTCGATCTCCTTCTCCACCTGTGCCAGCCGCTGTCCCAGCTCCTCTCCCATCTCTTCCAGGAACTCGACGTCCAGCTTGACGCCGGCCCGCTGCATGTCAACGATGACCGGCACCAGCGGCATCTCCACATCGGCATAGAGATCCCAGAGCGCCTTGTCGCGCAGTTCGGGCTGCAAGAGATTGGCCAGGCGCAGCGTCATATCCACGTCGGCGCAGGCATAGGGCGCGGCCCTCTCCACCGAGACCCGATCCATGGTGATCTGTTTGCTGCCGCTGCCGATCAGGTCCTCGATGGGCGTCATCTCCACGCCCAACCGGTTCCAGGCCAGATTCTTCAGACCCAGGTTGCGGCTGCTGGGGTTGATCAGCCACTCGGCGATCATGGTGTCGCAGGTGACAGGTGCCACGTCCAGTCCCTGCTCTGCCAGCACGGTGAGGTCATAGTTGGCGTTGTGCGCGTACTTGGGCAGGTCCGGGTCCTGGAGCAGGGGCGCCAGCCTGTCGACTACCGTCTCGATGGGCAGGTTCGGGACCTTGGAGCCGGGCTTGTGGTCGGTGGGGACATAGTAGCCCGTCCCCTCTTTGCCGCTCAGCGCGATGCCAACCAGCCGGGCCAGCATGGGGTCTGTGCTGGTCGATTCCACGTCCACGGCAATGGCCGGCGCTTCCCTCAGTTCGTCGACCATCGCCTCCAGCGCTTCGACGCTGTCCACGATCTGGTAGTACGCTGTATCCTCCGTCCCGGCGGGTGCCTCCTCTTCCCCAAATAGCGAAAGCTGGGCCGGTGCGGCTGCGGGTCCGACTGCGCCCTCGGGCTTGGGCAGGCGGTTCAGCAATCCGCGGAACTCGAGCTCGCGGAAGAGCTCGACTACCTGCTCGCGGTCCAGCTCTCTCACCTTGCACGCTTCCAGGTCCAGACTCACCGGCACGTCGTGCACGATGGTCACCAGGTGCTTGCTCAGAAATGCCTCGTCCCGCCCCTTTTCCAGGGCGTTGCGGAACCGGCTGCTACTGACGGCGTCCAGGTGCTCGTAGATGGCCTCCACGCTGCCGTATTCCTTGAGCAGCTTGGTCGCCGTCTTGTCGCCCACGCCCCGCACCCCGGGCACGTTGTCGCTGGTGTCGCCCACCAGCGCCTTGTAGTCGATCAACTGGGATGGCTCCAGGCCGTACCGCTCGCGGATCTTCTTCTCATCATAGACGATGGTATCGCTGAAGGACCGCCCCGGGGTCATGACCCGCACATTGGGGCCGACCAACTGGAAGGTGTCGGTGTCGCCGGTGACGATCAGGGTCTGCAGCCCCTCTTTTTCGGCCTGCTCGGCAAGTGCAGCCAGCACGTCGTCGGCCTCGTAGTTCTCTGCCGAGTAGGAGGGGATGGCGAACGCCTCCAGCAACTGGTCGATCCGCGCGAACTGCATACTGAGGTCGTCAGGCATCTCGGCGCGGTTGGCCTTGTACTCCGCATAGTCATCGTGCCGGAAGGTGCGTCCCACGTCAAAGGTCACCGCCAGGTACTCGGGATGCTGTTCCTCCAGCACCCTGAGCAGCATCGAGGCAAAGCCAAAGACGGCGTTGGT